>Ga0207657_10001717_pt1 | contig 23616 bp, 20 predicted proteins | sample KBSC33metaG_FD_184316 | JGI IMG/M metagenome (GOLD analysis project Ga0207657, IMG submission 184316) | Corn rhizosphere microbial communities from Kellogg Biological Station, Michigan, USA - KBS C3-3 metaG (SPAdes) (version 2) | ecosystem: Host-associated > Plants > Roots > Rhizosphere > Soil ... | reverse complement strand
GGCCCACGCGTTGAAGCCCCAGTTCATCAGCGTGACACGGCCCTTTTCGTCGCGCACGAAGGTCGGCGCGGAGTCGCGCAGCCACACGCGATCGTTCGGCACCAGGTGCAGCCGCGCAGTGGCGCCGACGCCATGCGCTGCGAGGTGCTGCTGCGCCGACTGCCGGACTTCCTCGCTGTGACAGAGGATCTCCACGCGCTCGTGCTCCGCCAGCACGCGAGCGATCTCGGCATACACCCACACGATCGCGCCCAGCTTGCCGGGCCAGTCGGGCTCATGATGCGGCCACGCGATCCACGTGGCCGCGTGCGGGGACCACTCGGCGGGAAAGGTGAAGCTCGACATTGGAACTGGTCGGTAACTCAATGGTGAGACGTGAGACGTGAAACGTGAATCGGGAGCGCGCGAGGAGATACGTCTCACGTCTCACGATTCACGTCTCACGGGAGGTCAGGCGCCCAGATATCTCGAGAGAATCGGGGCGTACGCGTCGATCCGCCGATCACGCAGGAACGGCCAGTTCCGCCGCGTCTCCTCGATCAGTTTCGGGTCGCACTTCGCGATGAGGATCGCCTCCTCGGTGTTCGGTGCATCGGCGAGGATGCGGCCGAAGGGGTCGGCGATGAAGGAGTGCCCGAAGAATTCGATGCCGTTCGTGCCTGGCTCCTCCTCGTGGCCGATCCGGTTCGGCGACGCCACGAAGACGCCGTTGGCGATGGCGTGGGAGCGCTGGATCGTGCGCCACGCGTCCACCTGCGCCTCACCGAACGACGCCTTCTCCGATGGGTGCCAGCCGATGGCCGTGGGGTAGAACAGGATGTCGGCACCGAGCAGGCTCGTGATTCGTGCCGCCTCGGGATACCACTGGTCCCAGCAGATCAGCACGCCGATGTTCGCGTACCGCGTGTGCCAGACGCGAAAGCCGCTTGCCTGCTTGGCGATCTCACCGATCTTGTCGATCCGGTCATCGTGCGACGCGTCGCCGGGAATGAAGTAGTACTTCTCGTTGAAGAGCGGATCGTCGGGGATGTGCATCTTGCGATACACGCCGAGCAACCGCCCGTCGGCGTCGATGATCGCCGCCGAGTTGCGATAGACACCCTTCGCCTGGCGCTCGAACAGCGGCACGATGAGCACGACCTCCAGTTCCTGTGCCAGCTTCTGCATCACGTCGGTGGTCGGTCCCGGAATCGGCTCGGCGATGTCGAACCGCTCGCACTGCTGCGACTTGCAGAAGTACGGCGCGTTGAACAGCTCCTTCAGGCAGATGATCTGCGCGCCGCGCTCGGCGGCGGTGCGCACGTGCGCGACGGCCTGGTCCAGCGTGGCCTGCGCATCGTGGGAAGCGCTGTCCTGGATGATCCCGACGGTGAACGGACGTGTGGTCATGAAGAACTCGCGGCTGCAGGGTCTGCATGCAAGTTAGCGCAAGGAGCGGGCGCGCTACTCGACCACAGCAAGTACCAGATCCATGACATTGGTTCCCGTTGGCCCGCGATGGAACAGCGCGTCCGCGGAGTGGAGCGCGTCGTGCGAGAGATGGCGTGCGAGCGCCGCATCCGGGTCGATGCCTGCGTCGCGAATGCGCTGCCAGAGCGACGCATCGGCAAAGGCGCCGCTGGCGTCGGTGGGCCCATCGCGGCCGTCGGTGCCGGCGGCGAGGAGCGTGACCTGCTTCGCGGCGTCGCCACCGGTGGCGAGTACGCGCGATGCCGCGAGTGCCAGCTCCTGGCAGCGCCCACCGGTGCCGCGAGCGACGGAAGCATTGTCGAGCCGCACCGTGGTCTCGCCACCCCACGCGACGCAGCAGCGTTCGCCGCGCGAGGCGCGTGCGAGCAACTCCCTCGCGATCCGCTCACCGCAACCCGACGCCTCGCCGGAGAGCGCGAAAGCGCCGCGTTCCGCGGCGAGGCCGAGCTCCTTTGCGTGCGCCAGCGCCGCGTCGACGGCGAGCGTGTTGCTCCCGACGACGCGGGTGCTCACGTGCGCGAACGCGGGATGTCCCTCCTTGGGCGTTTCGGGCGATACGCCGCGCATCACGGCGGACAGGTAGTCGCGCAGCGATGGCGCGAGCGTGTCGAGCAGGCGTGCATCGCTCAATAGTGCGGCGACGTCGCGTGCCGCCCATTCATCCGGTGCGCACGGACCGGATCCGATGTCGGCCGGAGCATCACCCGGGACGTCGCTGAGGAGGAGCACGTGCGTGCGCGCTGGTGCGAGCGCGACGGCGAGCCGGCCCGCGCCCCAGCGAAGGAAGCGCTTCCGCACCGCGTTCATCGCTCCGATGTCGAGTCCCGCATCCATGAGCTGCACGAACAGCTGCGCGAGGTCGGGCTCTTCCACGCCGCGCACCGGGGCGGCGATGAGGCTCGTCGCGCCGCCGCTCACCAGCACGACAGCGGCGTCGTCACCGCGCACGGACGAAACCGTGTCCGCGATCAGGCGCGCGGCAGCGAACGAGCCCGCGCCGGGAAGGGGATGATCGCCCTGCGCCGCGCGCACGGTGCTGAACGGCGCGGGCGCCGACTCCGCCGAGACTGCCACGCCGCCGGCAATGATGTGCAGCGACCGGCGCAGCGCACCCACCGCGCCCGACGCCATCGCAGGTGCCGCCTTGCCGAAGGCGAACAACCAGAATCGCTGATCGTGGCGGGCATCCAGCTCGGCGAGCGCCGCGGCGGCGAGCGGAGCAGGGTCCACTGCTGCCACCGCGGCGTCGTACAACGTCGCGAGCAGCTCACGGTCGCGCGGAGGCGACGTCAGCGTCGCCTCCGCACGAGGCGCGTCAGTGTGCGCCGCTCGCTGCGGGAAGTGCCTGCTTCACCGCGGCGGCGAGCTCATCGTACGCTGGTTGCGCCAGCTCGTTGAAGGGGAGCATGCGCTTCACGATGCGTCCGGTGGGGTCGATCACGAACAGGTTGCGATTGTCGAGCGTGCCGCGCGTCGAGCCGTACAGCTTGCCCACCACCTGGCCCGGGTCGCTGGCGAACAGCACGGGCGTATCGAGCTCGCGCGCCCACGCGGCGAGCGTCGTGTCGGCGTCCACGCTCACGGCGAGCACGACGACATTGCGTCCGTTGTTGAAGAGCTTGGCGTACTGATCACGGTACGCCTCCATTTGGATCGTTCAGCCCTTGGTCCGTGCCCTGTAGAAGAACGCGAGCACGACCGTATTCCCGCGGAAGTCCGAGAGATGGACCGGATCGCGGAGAAGACCGTAGCGTGTCGCGCCGGAAAGGGCGAAGTCGGGCGCCATGGTGCCGACCTCGGGCGCCGTGGACGCCGGCGCAGGCGTCGTCGTCTGCTGTGCCTCCGCCGACCTGGCGACAGCCACTGTAAGAAGCGCCGCGAGCGTGACGCGGGTCACTGCCTTGAGCTGCATGGAGCACCTCGTGCTGGTCGACCGCAATGATGCCGTGCGGTAGCGGAGCGCGCAATGGTGTGATGCGACGCACGGATCGCCGAAGCTGCCCTCGACAGCGCGCAGCACGGATGAATGCGCTGTGTAGAAAAGTGGACACCACGCTCTCGCCACCGGGACGCCGCAGAGGAGAAATCGCCCCGCGAGTGGCTCCTGCCCGGGTGAAGAGATGGTCCGCTCCGTGCCTTACCAGGTGGCGACTGAAGGATCGTTTCCGTTCTGGAGGAACTCACGATGCGCAAACTTGGGATGATGGCTCCGCTCGCTGCTCTTGCCTTGCTGGGCGCGTGCAGCCGAAGCAATGACGCGCGACCCGACGACGCGCTGAAGAACGACCTGGCGCTTGCCGCGCAGGCGCAGCCGTATCAGGCGCAGCAGTTCGTGTCGCCCAGCGAACAACCCTACGTGGGCTACGGCACGCCGCAGCAGTACAACGCAGTGGCCAGCTATCCGCAGCCCGTGATGCGCGCACCCGCTCCCGCGCCAGTGCGTCGCACGACGACGACGCGCAGCTCGTCGAGCTCGCGCGGCTCAAGCTCGGGCACGTACTATCCGGCTCCGGCCCCCGCGCCGAGGCCAGTGGTCAAGCACACCAAGCGTGACGCCGCGATCGGCGCCGGTGCTGGTGCCGTCATCGGCGCCGTCACCAGCCGCGACAAGATCAAGGGTGGCCTCATCGGCGCCGCGGCCGGCGCCATCCTCGGCGGTGTGATCGGCAACAACGTGGACGTCCAGCGCCCGTAGGACGCGAGCGACGACATGATCACGATGCCCGTCTTCATCCGGATACTGGATGGGGACGGGCATTGTCGCAGGAATCGGGTCGAAGGAATGTCGATCCGTGACACCAGGCAGTCGTTGTCGTCCCGCTCGTAGGAGCGGGTTTCACCATCCGCGGAGCAGTGCGGACTCCCACAGGTGCTGGTTCACCCGGAGACATTTCCATGAAGCGCATCTTCCTGTTGGCCATCGCTGCCGCGCTCACGCTGGGCGCGAGTGCGTGTCAGGACAACACGAGCCCCGGCGCCGTACTCGCGGGGACGTACACGCTGCGTTCGGTCAACAACGTGTCCGTGCCGCCGCCGGTCATCCTCTATGCCGACCCGACCGGCACCACGGAACTGCTCGGCGGTTACATCCAGCTCGACCGGAACGGCAACTACACCGACGTGGTGACGCTGCGTGACACGCCTCCTGGTGGCGTTCCCGGGCAGCCGTACGACGACGTAATCAACGGCACCTGGTCGTTGAGCGGCAACCAACTCCAGCTCACCGATGTGACCGATCCCGGCAATCCGTACTACGCCACGGTGTCGGGTAGTCAGCTGATATTCCAGAACTACGCGTCGGGGACGTCGTACACGGTGGTGTACGCTAAATAGCTCACGACAACTCAAGCAGCAGGTACTCTGTACTTCGTACCAGGACCGACGGGCCGGCCTCTCCGAGGCGCGGCCCGTCGCTCTTTCGGGATGCTCCTGCAAGTCACAACAGCGGGATGATCGGAGAAGGCCGGATCTGAACGGCGAAACGGCCGGATCCCCTCCTCGCACATGAGGGCTCCGTGCACCGAGGAGAATCCCGAGGCCGTTCCCAATTCTGAAATGACCTTGCGGGTGAAGAGCCCAGCCTCGGCGCGCGGAGCGATGCCTACACAGGGACAGATCCGGCCGTTTCAGGCCGTTCATCCGGCCGTATCCGTTCATCCCGCTTTTCGGAACCGTCGAGAGGCCGAAAGGGCCAGCCACTCCTTGGAATGGCCAGCCCTCTGGGTCCTGCTACGAAGTACAAAATACCTGCTACCGGAGTTGCTCCTACTTCCGCGCCAGTGACCTCAGCACGTACGGAAGAATCCCCCCGTGCTTGTAGTAATTGAGCTCCTCCGGCGTGTCGATCCGGCAGAGGACCTTGAACGACTTGCTCTTCCCGTCGCGCCCGGTCGCCTTCACGGTCAGGGTGGAGTGCGCCTTGAGTGAGTCGTCCAGCCCCTGGATCTCGAACGTCTCGAAGCCCGTGAGCCCGACCGACTGCCTCGTGTCACCTCCGACGAACTCGAGGGGCAGGACGCCCATCCCCACGAGATTCGAGCGGTGAATGCGCTCGAAGCTCTCGGCGATCACGGCCCGCACACCGAGCAGCAGCGTGCCCTTCGCCGCCCAGTCGCGTGACGAGCCGGTGCCGTATTCCTTGCCGGCGATGATGACCAGCGGCGTACCCTGCTTCTGGTATTCCATCGCTGCGTCGTAGATGAACTTCGGCGTGCCGCCCGGCTCGGTGGCGGTCCAGCCGCCCTCGGTGCCCGGCGCCATCTCGTTCCGGAGGCGGATGTTGGCAAAGGTGCCGCGCATCATCACTTCGTGATTGCCTCGGCGCGAGCCGTAGGAGTTGAAGTCCTTCCGCTCCACGCCCTGCGCGATGAGCCACTGACCCGCCGGGCTCGACGCCGGAATGTTGCCCGCCGGCGAGATGTGGTCCGTCGTGATGGAATCACCAAGCAGCGCGAGTGCCTTCGCGCCGGTGATCGGCTGCACGCCGGGCGGCTGCTTCGTCATTCCCTCGAAGTAAGGCGGGTTCTTCACATACGTCGAATCGTCCTGCCACGCGTACGTCTCGCCCTTCGGCACGTCGAGCTGCTGCCAGTCCTTGTCGCCCTTGAAGACGTCGGCGTACTGCTTCCGGAAGAACTCCTGCTTCACGCTGCGCATGATCTCGTCCTGCACTTCCTTCGCACTCGGCCAGAGGTCGCGCAGGAACACGGGGCCATCGCTGCCGATGCCGAGCGGCTCGCGGGTGAGGTCGAGGTCCATGCGGCCCGCGAGCGCGTACGCCACGACGAGCGGCGGCGACGCGAGGTAGTTGTAGCGGGTGAGCGGGTTGATGCGCCCCTCGAAGTTGCGGTTCCCCGACAGCACGCTCGCCACCACCAGCTTGCCGTCCTCGATGGCATGAGCGATCGGCTCCGGCACCGGGCCGGAGTTGCCGATGCACGTCGTACAGCCGTAACCGACGAGGTTGAACCCGAGCTCATCGAGGTACTTGTTGACGCCAGAGGCCGCGAAGTAATCGGTCACGACCTTGGAGCCCGGCGCGAGCGACGTCTTCACCCACGGCTTCACGCTCAACCCCTTCTCCACCGCCTTCTTTGCCAGCAGGCCGGCGGCGAGCATCACGCTCGGATTCGAGGTGTTGGTGCAGCTCGTGATGGCGGCAATCACCACCGCGCCGTGCTTCAGGGTGAACGTCTTGCCATTGCACGTGCACTGCTGGCCGTCGCCGAACTGCGGCTGGCTCCCACCTTCGCCGTCCTTGCGAATGAGCGCCCTGGCCAGCTCGGGCTCGGCGCTGATATCGGCCGTCTTGCGAGCGGCCGCGGCACCGGCCGGCGTCGCCAGCCGCTCGAGGTCGACGGCGAGGGCGTCGCGGAACATCGTCGACGCCTTGCTCAGCGGCACGCGGTCCTGGGGACGACGCGGACCCGCGAGGCTCGGCTCGACCGTCGAGAGATCGAGCTCGATCGTGTCGGTGAACACCGGATCGGGTGTCTCGTCCGTCCGGAAGAGTCCCTGCGCCTTCGTGTACGCCTCGACCAGCTTCACGTGCTCCTCACTGCGTCCGCTCAGGCGCAGGTATCGCAGCGTCTCGTCGTCCACCGGGAAGAAGCCCATCGTTGCGCCGTACTCGGGCGACATGTTGGCGATCGTCGCGCGGTCGGCGAGGCTGAGCGAGCTCAGTCCGGTGCCGTAGTACTCGACGAACTTGCCAACCACCTTCTTCTTGCGAAGCATCTCGGTCACGGTAAGCACGAGATCCGTCGCCGTGGTGCCAGCGGGCAGCTTGCCGTGCAGCTTGAACCCGACGACCTCGGGGATGAGCATCGATACCGGTTGGCCGAGCATCGCCGCCTCGGCCTCGATGCCGCCGACACCCCAGCCGAGCACGCCGAGCCCGTTGATCATCGTCGTGTGCGAGTCGGTGCCGACGAGCGAGTCGCAGTACGCCTCGTTCGTGTCCTTGTTCACGAACACCGTCTGGCCGAGGTACTCGAGGTTCACCTGGTGACAGATGCCGGTGCCGGGCGGCACGACGCGGAACTGCTTGAATGCGTCCTGGCCCCAGCGAAGGAAGAGGTAGCGCTCGTGATTGCGCTCGAACTCGAGGTCGGTGTTGATGAGGAAGGCGGCCTCGGTCCCGTACTCGTCGACCTGCACGGAGTGGTCGATGACCAGGTCCACCGGCTGGAGCGGATTGATCCGCTGTGGATCCCCGCCGAGGTTCTTCAGCGCATCGCGCATGGCGGCGAGGTCGACGACCGCGGGGACGCCGGTGAAATCCTGGAGCAGCACGCGGCTGGTGCGGAAGGCGATTTCCTTTTCGGCGCGGGCCTTCACGTCCCAGTTCGCCATCGCTTCGACGTCGGCCTTCTTCACGAAGGCGCCGTCTTCGTTCCGGAGCAGGTTCTCGAGGAGGATCTTCAGGCTGAACGGCAGTCGGTCGCTGTTGCCCTTCGAGGACTTCGACAGCGCATCCAGTCGATAGATGGTATACGTCGTCCCCGCGACCTCGAGGTTCGCGCGGCTGCCGAAGGAGTTGAGAGATGTCATTGCTGGTCTCGCGGTGTCCGTCGGTCTCAGCCGGACGGACGGTGGAGAACTGAGCCACTGCCGGGCGGAAGCGTCTCGCGGCGGCAGGCTACATGGAATGTAGCATGATTGCGGCAATGAAGCCGACTGCAGTTCCTCTGCTGTCCATCCTCCTCGCGCGCGTGGCTCGTCCTTACGACGAAGGGGCTGGCTGGCTTCGCAAGAGCCAGCCCTACGCGACAAAGGGGAACAGATCCCGACACGTGCTTTCGCACGTGCGGCAGGCCTGCTACGATCCGCCCGCTCCGCTTGGCGAGGGGTCGCGCATCTCGGACGGTTGCTCGGCGGGGTTGCTCGCGCCGCGCCGGTCGACGTTGGTGGCCGAGATCGCGAACGTCGGGCACTCGTGGACGAAGCCGCCGTCGGCGGGGGACCATTCCACGACCCGTGTACGCGCGAACGCCTTGCCGGTAGCGTCGAGCCCCATCACGGAAGGTGCGAGTGCGACGCAGATGCCGCAGCCGATGCACTTGTCCACGTTCACTTCCACCTGAACGCGACGGCGCGGGAACACGGAGCCCGTCCGCTCCCAGTATGAATCGAAGCGAGCCAGCGCCTGGGTGGCCGCGGCGTAGCCGGCGGCGATGTTCGACTCCGTATCCGTGAAGCTCAACCAGTTGGCGTCGTTGACGCGCGGACGCACGAGCACCATCGGCGGCCCCTGCCAGCGCTCGAGGGGATACTGCTGCAAGGCGTGCATCATCATCGTCGCGGCGCGCATGTAGATCGTCGCGAAGCCTTGCTCGGCTGCCGGATCCTTCTGCGACGCGTCCGAGGAGCCGACGTCCACCGCGATGATGAGGTCGGCGAACTGTGCCGCCATCGAGACCGGCAGGTTGTCGACCACGCCACCGTCGATGCAGGTGCGCTCGCCGACCTTGCCCGGTGGAAAGAAGCCGGGGAGGGCGCACGACGCGTACACCGCGTCGCGCACCGAGACCTGCTCCAACCCCGGCAGTCCCCATACCACCCGCGCGCCGCGGTCGAGATCCACCGTGTTCACCAGCAGCGGCTTGGGCAGGTCGCCGAGCACGGTGTCGGGGATCGAGCCCGCGACGAGCTCGCGCAGCGGCTCTTCCAGGTAGATGGAAGGCGACCGCATGCGCTCGAGCAGCATGCCGAAGTGGTTGATTCGGAAGAGGTCCTTCCGCTTGAGCGCGAGCGCTCGCTCTTCGAGCAAGTCGACGGGCGAGCCGGTGAGGTGTGCTGCGGCGATGAGCGCGCCGATGCTCGTGCCAGCATAGACGTCGGGCACGATGCCGCGCTCCTGCAGGGCGCGGAGCACGCCGATGTGGGCGAATCCCTTGAGGCCTCCCCCGCCGAGGACCAGGGCGATGCGTTTCCTCACGAGCTTCCGACTCCCGCGTCGCCCCGTCCTTGTCGCCGGCTTACTGGAGGTACTGGTAGAGTCCGACGAGGCCGACCACCGCGCCGCCAACCGCGATCGCGGTGCCGGCGCTGTCGCCGATGATGAGGCCCGTGAGGAGCGCCGCACCGCCGACGACCATCAGCGCCACGGGCTGTCCATAGCCGGCACGGCGCGCGGGAGCTGCGGTGACCGGTGATTCCGCATGGCGCACCGCCACGCTCGCCGCGGCGAGAGTCGGACCAGTGGTGGGCTCGGCGACGGGCGCGACGGGCGCGTCGGGCGCGACGGGCGCGACGGGCGCGGTGGCCGGCGCCGGCGCGAGCGACTGGGCGGCAGCGGGACGCGCGACGGCGACCGAGGTGATGCCGAGCGCGAGGGCGAAGGGAAGAGCGATGCGGGAGCGTGCGTTCATGTTCTCTCGTCGGTGCGGGTGATCGCCGAGCGGCCATCCGGCGTCCGGCCGGAATGGTGGCGCGCGTGCGGCGCGTGGTCTAGTCTTGCGTCACCTCCGCTGCAAAGTACTGACCGTCGTCCTCGTTCGCGCGTAACGCGAAGTCGAACTCGTCCTCCCGCCATCCCCGGTGCTCATGCCATTCGTGCCTTGCGTCACACTCGCGTCCGCCTTGACGCCGAGCGTCCGGTGAGCGAGAGCAGCGCGTCGCGCGAGAGCCAGCTCGTTCGCGCCATCGGCACGTGGGGACTCGCGGCGAGCATCGTGAACGTGACGGTGGGCGGCGGCATCTTTCGTCTTCCGGGAAGCCCCGACGTGTCCGGCCGGCTCGGTGCGGCGGCACCGCTCGCGTATCTCGCCTGTGCAGCGGTGATGGGCCTGGTGGTACTGTGCATAGCCCAGGCGGGGAGCCGCATCTCGCTCACCGGTGGGCCGTATGCGTACGTGGAAGAAACATTCGGCCGTTACATCGGCTTCCTCGTCGGCGTTCTGCTCTGGGTGATCGGCGCGACGGCGATCCCCAGCGTGGCGGGCCTCTTCGCCGATGCCGGCGCGCGGCTGCTGCCCGCCATCGGCACGCTGGGGGGCCGGGCGATCTTTCTTGGCGTCATCTTCGCCGCGGTCGCGTGGATCAACGTTCGCGGCGTGAAGCAGGGCACACGGCTCAACGTCGTGCTCACGGTGGCAAAGCTGGCGCCGCTCGCGCTGCTGCTCGTTGGCGGCCTCGTTGCCGCGAAGGGCGCACACCTGCAGTGGCAGGGCGCTCCGGCCGCTCCGGACCTCGCGCGCGCATCGGTGATTCTCGTCTTCGCGTATGCCGGAGTGGAATCGGCGCTCGTACCCAGCGGCGAAGTGCGCGATTCGGCGCGCACCGTGCCGCGCGCCGTGTTCCTCGCCATGGGAATCGTGACGCTTCTGTACGTCGGGCTCCAGGTCGCGGCGCAGGGTGTACTGGGCCCGGCGCTCCCGGGCAGCACGACGCCACTTGCCGATGCCGCGGGAGTCGTGTTCGGCGCGTGGGGTGTGGTGATGATCTCGGCGGGATTCATGATCTCCGCCTTCGGCTACCTGAGCGGGATGATGCTCGCCGTGCCGCGCGCGCTGTTCGCCTTTGCGCGAGACGGCATCCTCCCGCGCTCGCTGGCGGCCGTCCACCCACGCTTTCACACGCCATGGGTGGCGATCATCGCGCAGACGTCGCTGTGCTGGGCGCTCGCCGTGCTGAATCGATTCGAGACCCTCGCCATCATCGCCAACGTCTCGGCGGCGCTGGTCTACATCGGCTGCGCGGCGGCGGCGTGGAAGCTCACGCGAAGCCCCGCTCCGGCGAATGTCGACACCTTCCGGATCCCAGGCGGTGTCGTCGTACCGGTGCTGGCGATCGTTGCGCTGCTGTTCCTCCTGTCGGCGGTGACGATCCGGGAATGGAGCGTGCTGGTGATAGTGCTCATCGTGGCGAGCGTGCTTTATCTCGTAGCAGGGCGCAACGGCAACGGCGGAGGAGAGGACACTGCTGAAATGGCCTGACACGGGAGGAGAACATCCCGCCGTTTCTGCCCGTTCCGCTGAGTCCTCTCTCGCTGTTCAGTCCCCGCACTCCGAAAGCTGACCAATCGTGCCTGATCCACTCCTCCGATTTCGCGACGAGTTTCCGATCCTCTCGAGGAGCACGTACCTGGTGAGCAACTCCCTCGGCGCCATGCCGCGGCGAGTGCCGGCGCGGCTGGCGGAGTATGCCGAGCAGTGGGCGACTCGTGGCGTACGCGCCTGGGCGGAGGGATGGTGGTCGATGCCCGTCTCCGTGGGCGACGGCATCGCGCCACTCATCGGTGCGCGCGACGGTGAGGTGGCGATGGTGCCCAACGTCTCGTTCGCGCAGGCGCAGATCCTCTCCGCGCTGGACTACGACAAGGGGCGCGACACCATCGTCATGACGGAGCTCGACTTTCCGAGCGTGCGCTACGTCCACGACGAGCTGGCCACCCGGCTCGGCGCGCGCATCGTCGTCGTGCCGAGCGACGACGGCGTGAGCGTGGACGAGGAACGGCTGATCGCGGCGATCGATGAGCGCACGCGACTCGTGTCGATCTCCCACGTGCTCTTTCGTTCGGCGTACGTCATGGACGCGGCGCGCATCGCCGCGCACGCGCACGGTGTGGGCGCGCTGCTGGCGCTCGACGCGTATCACTCGGTGGGCGTGCTGCCGGTGGACGTGCGTGCGCTGGGAGTGGACTTTCTCACCGGCGGTGTGCTGAAGTGGCTGTGCGGCGGCCCGGGTGGATGCTTCCTCTGGGTGAAGCCCGAAGTGGGCGAGACGGTGGCGCCTGCCCTCACCGGATGGCAGGCGCACCGGCATCCGTTCGCGTTCGAGCCGGAGATGCACTACGCCGAGCAGGCGTGGCGCTGGCTCGGCGGCACGCCGGTGATTCCTGCGCTGTTTGCCGCCACGGAGGGGCCACGGTTGTTGCGGGAAGCGGGGATGGACGCCGTGCGGAAGAAGAGTGTCCTGCAGACGTCTCGGCTGATCGACCTCGCCGACGCGCGGGGCTTCACCACGACGGCGCCGCGCGATGCCGCGCGGCGCGGTGGAACGGTCGCGTTCGACGTGCCGCACGCGCGCGAGGTGGCGCAGGCGCTGCTCGCGCGGGACGTGGTGGTGGACTTCCGGCCCGGCGCCGGTGTTCGCGTGGCCCCGCACTTCTACACGAGCGATGACGAAGTGGAGTCGGTCGTGGAGGCGATCGACGACATCCTCGCGAGGAACGAGTGGACTCGCTACGTTCACACACGAAGCGTGGTGACGTGATCCCGCGCCATGCGCCTCCACCCGTACCTGTCCGCACCCATGCCGCCTGCTCCCGCGAAGCTCCGAAAGGCGTACGTCAATCATGACAACCCGCTCGTCGTCCTCCGCTTCGAGGACGGCCACGAGATCCGCGTGCCCAAGGGAAGAGTGAAGACCTTCGACTGCTACAGCGGCGAGACGATCAAGGTCGTGGCCGTGTTCGATCCCACCTCGTCGGAGCGTGAGCTGCTCGAGACGGTGCGCGCCGACGAGCTGCCGGACGCCGAGCCGCACGAGGCACGGTGATGGACGCCGGTCGCGTCGCCCTGCTCGTCGCGCTGCTCGGCTTGCCCGCGTGCGCCACGGGACAGGGCGCGCGACCGGCGAGCGCGGCACCGGTTCCGTTCACCCGCGCCGACACGGCGCGGCTGCACCGCACGCTCGATTCGCTGGCCACTGCGCACCACGGGGTGGTGGGCTACACGGTGCACAACATCGACACCGGCGAGCGGATGGAGCTGCGAGGCGACGAGACCTTCCCCACGGCGAGCCTGATCAAGGTGCCGATCCTCGTCACCGTGTACGACCTGGTGGACAAGGGGCAGCTCGCGCTCGACGACCCGATCACGCTGCTGAAGATCGACAAGGTGCCCGGTTCGGGACTGCTGCAGTTCATGCACGACCGCTCCATCTACACGGTGCACGACGCGGCGTGGCTCATGATCACGATCAGTGACAATACCGCCACCAACTTGCTGCTCGACCGGATCATCATCCGCCGGGTGTGGGACAAGATGGAGAAGCTCGGCCTGCCGCACACCAAGGTGCACTCGAAGAGCTTTCTCAGGAGCTCGAGCGTCGCCATGGACAGCTCGGCGAAGTACGGGCTCGGCGTGACGACGCCGAACGAGATGGCGCGGCTGTTCGAGCTGCTCGCGAAGGGCCAGGCGGTGAGTCCGGCCGCCGACAGCGCGATGCTCGACATCCTCGCGCACAACACGAACTTCGAGAAGATGGAGCGCTACGTCGTCGGCCTCGACGTGCCACACAAGACGGGAGAGACCGACCAGGTGCGTACCGAGTGCTCCCTGTTTCCGCTGCAGTCGCGCGTCGTGGCGTGTGTCCTGACGAAGGAGAACCAGGACCAACGCTGGCTGATCGACAACGAGGCACAGGTGACGATGGCGCACATGGGCGAGGCGATCGCGAACGCGTGGCCACGACGAGTTCCGCCACCCTCGTCGCCCTGACCTTTCGTCTCGACTCGCGCTGTCGTGATCGGCCGGGCACGCGGTATGCGCTAGCCCACAGCACGCGGGTAGAGACGCAGGAAGGGAGGGACCCGTGAGTGCCCTTGACGGTGGGGACCGTCTCGAGGCGCGACGAAGCGCGGACGGCTAGCTTACCAGCCATGTCCGCGCTTCGTATTTCTGCCCCGGTCGCCGATGCGATCGCTGCCGGACGTCCCGTCGTTGCGCTGGAGAGCTCAGTGCTCGCGCAGGGGCTTCCGATTCCGGCCAACCGCGACGCAGCGGCGCAGATGACCGCCGCGGTCGAACGGGCAGGCGCTGTGCCCGCCATCACCGCCGTTGTCCGCGGTCGAATTTCGGTCGGACTGGAGGGCGAAGATCTGGACCGCTTCCTCGCCCGAGACGGCGTGCGAAAGGTCTCCGCACGCGATCTCGCCGTCGCTTCTACTCAGAGGGCGGATGGTGCCACGACGGTGGCGGCATCGTTGTGCATTGCTGGCGCAGCGGGCCTTCGAGTCTTTGCCACCGGAGGCATCGGCGGTGTGCACCGCGACGCGCCGTTCGACGAGTCGGGCGACCTCGCCGAGCTGGCGCGGGCGCCGATGGTGGTGGTGTGCGCCGGGGCCAAGTCCATCCTGGATGTAGCGGCTACGCTCGAGCGGCTGGAAAGCCTTGGAGTCACTGTAGTTGGATACCGCACGGACGAGATGCCGGGATTCTTTACCCGCTCGACCGGCCTCTCGCTGTCCGCCCGCGCCGAGTCGGCGGGAGAGATCGCGCGGGTGTACGGCGCGTCGCGGGAGCTGGGGCGGCCGCAGGCCATCCTCGTCGTGCAGCCGCCGCCGGCCGAGCTCGCCATGCCATCGGACCTCGTGGACGGCGCCGTCGTTACGGCGCTCGAACAGGCGCGTCGCTCAGGTATCCGTGGCGCGGCTGTCACTCCGTTCCTTCTGGCTGCAGTGGAACGAGCCACCGGCGGCCGATCGTTGCGGACCAATCTCGGATTGCTGGAGGCGAATGCGCGATTGGCGGGAGAGATTGCGAGGGAGATCAGCGGGTGAGGAGGACGGATGCAGGGATGCGAGAAGGCGAGGAGCCGACATCCATGCCTCCCTGCATCCTCGCATCCCGCCTGTCCGGCCTGTCCTCTGCATTTCCTCGCTCTGCCGTTGAACTTGTCGCTCTCCAAATGGTACAATACGGCAACCCTCACGAGCTGGAGGCCCAAGTAACATGCCCACCCCGTTCCTGAGCTCCGAAGAGTACGACGAGCGAGCCCACCAGCTCTACAACGAAGGCCACTACGACGACGCCCTCACCGTGCTGAGGGAGGGACTTGCGTTGTATCCGGCGTCGGTAGAGCTCTACATCGGTGTGGGCTACGCGCGCCTGGCGCGCGAGGAATATCCGTGGGCCCGCCGCAGCTTCGAGGAAGCGCTGGTCCTCGAGCCGGAGCACGAGGACGCTCTCGCCGGACTTGGCGAGACGCTGCTCAAGTTCGGCCTCGAAGAGGCCGCGCTGCGCTGCTTTCGGCGTACGCTCGAGCTTGGCTACGCCGATGACCTCGACCTGATGCTCCAGATCGGCCGCGCGCTGTTCCGCGAGGCCTCGACCCGCGAGCGTCGCGAGCTGTTCACCGCCGCACAGGAGTTCTTCGAGGTCGCGGTGCAGCAGGCGCCGGACAGCGCCGAAGCCATCGCGTGCGTCGGCTACGCACAGCATCGGCTCGGCGAGGACGACGCCGCCGTTGCATCGCTGCGCAAGTCACTTCAGGCCGACAACGAGCACATGGAAGCGCGGATCTACCTCGCGAACATCCTCTACGATCGCGGCGACTACGACGCGTCGCTGTACCACTTCGAGCGCTCGAGTCCCGAGGATCACTGGGACGAGCTGGGCATCTGGCGGCTGATCGAGCTCAAGCGCGCGGCGCACAAGCTCGACGAGCACGATCCCGAGCTGAAGCCGTGGGAGGATCGCCTCACCGAGCTGGGTGGCGAGGTGGATGACATCGACGAGCTGTTTCTCGAGGTGGATGGCGCTCTGGCGTCCGATGGCGACGTCGAAGTGGCGCGTGGCCAGCTCGAGCTGTTCGGCGGACTGCTGTCGTCGCTCGCCGGCGATCGCTCCTCGCAGGAACGGGTGGACGAGGAAGCGGTGGCGGAGACGCACACCGTGCTCACGCGGGAAGGACGGCACCTCACCGGCTCGTGGGAGGAGATCGTGCGCTCACTGCGCGACACCGACGTGGAGGCGCTGCAGGACCGCTCGATGAACGAGTTCATGGCGCGCGTGGCCAAGCGTACCTTCCGAGAGACAGGCGTGCGCGTGCCGCATCACGACGCGGAGTTGTTCCTCCGCGCGAGCGCTGACGCAGGACTGCTCCGCATCGTCAGATGAGCGGCGCCCATCGGGCCGCGCTGGATGCCCTGAACACCGCGCGGCCGGTCATTGCACGCCTCGATGTCGGCCGGAACAGCGAGGATCTCGCGGCCGACATCATCGAATCGTGGAACGTCGTCGAGACCGGGCTCCGCTCGCTCGTCGGCGGTTCGGCGCTCACGGGGCAGATGCTCATCCGCGAGCTGCGTCAGCGGCAGCTGCTCTCCCTGGAGCAGGCGAACTCGCTCGCCGAGTTCCACGCGGCGCGAGAGCGTGCGGCGCGCACCGACTACAAGCCCACCGCCGCCGACGTCGCGGCGGCGCGTGATGCCTTTCTCAAGCTCGAGGCAGGGATGCTGGGCGAGCAGGTCAGCCCTTACGCCCCGCGCGCCGCGGGTGCCAGCGCGCCGTCGTCACCATCGCGCTCCACCGTGCCGCTCGAGACCACCGTCACGGCGACACCTGTTGGCCCCGCCGTGCCAATCCTGCCGATGCGCCGCACGCGCCCGGCGTGGCTGGTGCCCGTGCTCGCCGTCGTCCTTCTGCTCGCCCTCGGCGCTACCGCGTGGTACGCGCTGGCTGGCCGCAGCTCCTCCTCCGCGGCGTATGAGCAAGGCGTGTCCGCATATCGCGAAGGGCGGCGCGAAGCGGCCGCTGGCGCCTTCATCAAGGCGACGAAGGATGCTCCGAACGATCCGATGCCGCGCGTCTATCTCTCGCGCATGGCGCGCGAAGCGGGCAACCTCGCCACCGCACAGCAGGAAGCGGTGAAGGCGGTGCAGCTCGGCCCGAACAACGCCGCCGCGCTGCGGGAGCTGGCGTCGGCGTCGTTCGCGCAGCAGAACTACGATGCGGCGCGCCGCTTCTACATCCGTGCGCTGCAGGTCGATGCCTCCGATCGCCTCGCGCAGGGCTACCTCGGCTGCTCGCTGGTCCGGCTGGGGCGGCTCGACGAGGGCGTGCGCTGGATCCAGCGCGCGGGCACCGGGCCGTGGACGGCGTGCGCGCCGGCGCCGGGCACCGTGCCCGTCGGGACGATGCCGCCGGGCATGACGCCGAACGGCATGGCACCCGCCGGCCAGCAGCCAATGGCGCCGCGCTGATCCACTTCGACCACGTCGGCAAGCGCTACCGGGGCTGGACCGGGCGCCAGGTTCTCGCACTCGACGACCTGACGCTCGCGATCCAGCCTGGTGAGGTGTTCGGTCTCGCCGGACCCAATGGCGCCGGCAAGAGCACGCTCATCGCGCTGCTGCTCGGCTTCCTCGGTCCCACCGCGGGCACGGTGCGCATTCACGGCCTCGCACCGCGCCGCTTCGTGGAGCATCACGGCGTCGGCTATCTGTCCGAGCTGGTGAACATTCCGCCGACCTGGCGGGTGCACCAGGCGCTGCGCCGCTACGCGCTGCTCGCCGGAGTGCCGGCCGGGCAGCTCCACTCGCGGGTGGCGCGCTCCATCGCCATGCTCGGTCTGGAGGAGCACCGTACGAAGCGCGTGCGCCAGCTCTCCAAGGGAAACCTTCAGCGCCTTGGCCTCGCGCAGGCACTGCTGCACGACGAGAGCGTCATCGTTCTCGACGAGCCGACGCACGGGCTCGATCCGGTCTGGACGCAGCGTTTCCGTGACATCGTGCAGGAGCTGCGTCGCCCCGAGCGCATCATCCTCATCGCGTCGCACAACCTGGACGAGCTGGCGCGGCTTGCCGATCGCGTGGCGATCCTCGATCACGGCCGCTTGCAGCGCATCGTCGACATGCGCGGGGCCGATCCGTCGACGCGAAAGCGGGCGGCATATCGGCTCGCCGTTGCGCGCGGCGCGCGCGAAGTGCTCGAGGTGTTTCCCGACGCGCGACTCATCGCGCGCGACGAGTACGAGCTTGCCGATCGCACGCTGGAGGAGGTGAACGCCGGCGTCGCCGAGCTGCTCCGCCGTGGGACCTTGCTCACGGCGCTTCATCCGGCCCACTCGGCGCTGGAGACACAGTTCCGCGAGGCGGTCGCGGGGAGTGCGATGGCCCAGGAGGCCTCATGACGACACCCGAGCTCACCGTGAACATTTCGGAACCGGCGCTTGCGCCTCGCCGGTCGGCGCGCCTGGGCTCGTACACGCTGTGGCAGGTGCGCGACTACGCGCTCAATCGTGGCGCGCCGACGCTCATCGTCGCGCTGCTGTTCGGCTACCTCGGCGTATCGGCGATGCTCGCAATGGTCAATTCGCCCGCTGGTCCACCGGCCAATCTCGTGCATCACTACGGAAGCATCGACGCGGCGCGCATTGCCATGCTGCACAACTCGAGCATGGGATTCGTGGCGACCTTCATCGGCACCTTCGCCTTCCTCGGCGCGCTGATCGGCATGAACGGCGTCGTGTCCAACGACCGCAAGCTCGGATTTTACCGCTTCCTGTTCGCCAAGCCCGTCGCGCCATCCGCCTACTACGGCGCCGAGTTCGCCGTGAACGGAATCTGTTTTCTCGTGCTCGCGGCGATGCTCGCCGTGCTGTACGGGGCGATCGTCGAGCCGGTATTGACCCTGCCGCTGCTGATCGCCATTGCCGCGGGCTACCTCTGCTACGCCGGACTCGGCTTTGCGCTCTCCGCCATCTCGCGATGGGATTGGCTGTCGCTCGTCGCCGTGGTCGGAGCCGCGGACCTGCTCTGGAAGCTGTACGGCAAATCGACGAATGCTCTCGCCGTGCTGCTTCGCCTGCTGCCGCCCCTGCATCGCACCGAGGAGGTGTACGCGGCCGCGGCGCACGCCGTGGCACTGCCCTGGCAGTCGGTGCTCTGGCTCGCTGGCTACGGCGCGGTGGCGTTCGTCGTCGGCCTCGCCATCCTGCGGCACCGCCGCCTCGCCTTCAACTGATCTCGATGTCCGCCACCGCCATTCCCGCCCCGGTCTCCTTCGACCCTGCCACCGTCCGCCGCACCGTCCTGCCGAACGGGCTCACCGTGCTCGTCCGCCGGGATCGCTCGGCGCCGGTGGTGGCGATCGTCACGTACGTCAGTGCCGGCTACTTCGATGAGACCGACGACGTGGTCGGCATCGCGCACGTGCTGGAGCACATGTTCTTCAAGGGTACGCCGACGCGTGGCGTGGGCGAGATCGCGCGACAGACGAAGGCGGTGGGGGGCTACCTGAATGCGGCGACGATCTACGATCACACCAGCTACTACACGGTGATGCCGGCGTCGAGCTTCGCTGCGGGGCTCGACGTGCAGTTCGACGCCTACGCCAACTCGCTGATCGATGCCGAGGAGCTGGCGCGCGAGCTCGAGGTCATCATCCAGGAAGCGAAGCGGAAGGCGGACAATCCGCCGGCCGTGGCCACCGAGACGCTCTACGAGCTGCTGCACGACCAGCACCGCATTCGCCGCTGGCGGATCGGACGCGAGCCGGGCCTGCGAGCGCTGACTCGTGAGGCGATGCTCCGCTTCTACCGGAACTTCTACCACCCGGCGAACACCGTGCTCTCCATCGTCGGCGACGTGGACGAGAACGACGTGATGCGCGAGGTGACGCAGCGCTACGGTACTTTGCCGGCGGGCACGCCTGCACGCGTGCCCGGCCCGGATGAGGAGGGCACTGGCGGCTTCCGCTACAACGAGTGGGCGGGCGACATCGGCCAGACCCAGGTCGCCTTCGGCTGGCGTACTCCCGGCACCCTGGATGCCGACACGCCCGGCCTCGACATCCTTGCCACCGTCCTGGCGGGCGGTCGCGCGTCGCGCCTGTACCGCGCCGTACGCGAGCAGAAGCTGGCATCCTCGGTGTCGGCGTACGACTACACGCCCACCTCGCTCGGGGTGTTCGTCGTGCACGCCGAGACGCCGCCCGAGTGCGCCGCGGATGCCGCGCGCGCGGTGTGGGCGCAGCTCCGCGCCGTCCGTGAGGACGGCGTCAGCGATGGCGAGCTGGTGCGTGCGAAGCGATTGTACGAGTCGCGGTGGATCCGCCGCCTCGAGGATATGGAAGGGCAGGCCAACTATCTCGCGGAGTGGCAGGCGCTGGGCGACTGGCAGCGCGGGGACGAGTACCTCCGTGCCGCCCTCGCCGTCTCGGCGGATGACCTGCAGCGGCTTGCGCAGAGGTATCTGAGCCCGGATCAGGCAGGGCTCGTGGTGTATCGCCCCGAAGGCACTCCTGCGGTGGCCGCCGACACGAGCGCGATGCAATCATTGCTGGACGGCGCGCCGCCCGCCGAGGTGGAGCACACCGCGGTCGCCACTCCCGACGCGCCGGCGGTGCACGGCGGCCCGCGCGCCGAACGCGAGGATGCCGGGGTGCGGGTGTATCGCACACCGAGTGGCGTGCCGATCCTCGTGCGGCGCAAGCCGGGCGCGCTGGTCCACGCCGGCGTGTACGTGCATGGCGGCGCGCGTGACGAGCCCCTCGAGCGCGCGGGGCTCACGTCGCTGATGGTCCGGACATCGGTGAAGGGCACGGAGCGTCGATCCGCGGCGCAGCTCGCCGAGGAAGCCGAGCTGCTGGGTGGCAGCATCGGCGGCGCGACGGGGAGCGAGAGCTTCGGCTGGTCGATCAGCGTGCCGGCCCGCCAGACGGCGCCGGCGGTCGCCTTGCTCGCCGACGTGGTGCAGCACGCGAGCATCCCTGACGATGCGCTGGAGACGGAGCGCGCGGTGTCGCTGGCCGACCTCGTGGCGCTGCGCGATGACATGTATCGCTTCCCGATGCGACTGGCGACGACGGCGGCGTTCGCCGGTCACCCCTACGGCGTGCCCGCGACCGGCGATGAGGTCACGCTGCCCACGATCACTGCCGACGAGGCGCGCGCCTGGCATCGAGAGCGCGTGCTGGCCGGACCCGCCGTGATCGCGATCGTCGGCGATGCGGAGCCGGACGATCTCGCAGCACTCGCGGCGGCGCGGTTCGGGGAGCTGACGGGCGGCGAATTGGCGCCGCTTGCCTCGCCCACCTGGCCGTCCGCGCTGGTGCAGCGTGTGGAGCAGCGCGAGAAGGCGCAAACCGCGCTCGCGATGCTCTTCCCCGGTCCCTCGCGCAGCGATCCGGCGCGCTTCGCCGCCGCGATGATTGCCGGCGTGGCCAGCGGGCTCGGTGGCCGCTTCTTCGACGAGCTTCGCGACAAGCAATCGCTCGGCTACACGGTGCATGCATTCGCCAGCGAGCGCGCGCTCGCCGGCACCTTCGGCGCCTACATCGCCACGTCGCCGGAGAAGGAGGAAGTCGCGCGGCGCGGGCTGCTCAACGAATTCGCCAGGCTGCGCGACGAGCTGGTGACGACGCGCGAGCTCCAGCAGGCGCAGACGTACGCGATCGGAGTCCACGCCATCCGCCAGCAGAGCGGCGGCGCGGTGCTCGCCGACATGGTGGATGCGTGGATGTTCGGCGAGCTCGCCGAGCTGCGCGAGTTCGACACGCGGGTGCGCGCGGTGACGGCGGCGGGGATGCGGAAGGTAGCCGCTGAATATTTCGACGAGGGGCGCCGAGTGGAGGGGATGGTTCGGGGGGTGGGAAAGACGGTGTAACTACGGGTAAAGGGTACATGGTATTCGGTACCAGGTACGGGGTATCGTACCCGGTGCCTGGTACCAGATACCGCGTACCCTTTACCGTCTTGCCGTTTGCTTCCTCGTGGAATCCTTCTTCACCATCGTGTCCACCGGCGCCGTTGGCGCCGTCGCGGGCGCGGCCGATTCGCGCAGGCCCTTCATCGCCCGCATGATGGCGAACGTCGCGCGACGGAGGTGGCCGTCGGCGGCGCGCAGGCCGCGGATCATGCCGTAGTCGCCGGCGTCCCACACGATGAGGCCCTTGATGCGCGGGCGGCTCGTGCCCCAGGCGAGCGCCGCCCAGATGGCGCGCTCCTGGCTCTTCTCACCGTGCGCTTCCGGATACCCGCCGGTGGCGAAGATCCAGTGATCCTTGTCGGAGTTCGACACCCGCATCCACCGGTCGGCCGCGCCGCGCTCGGCGTCGAGCGTGCGCACGCCGCTCGGTGAGGGGAAGAGCGTGAAGCCGACGAGGTCGATCGGCGAGCCCTTCGCCGCGGCCCACGCGTAGAGCGTGCTGTCGCGACTGTCGTACGCCGAGGCCGACACGCCGATCTGCGTACGCGGCCGGACGCGCTTGATGATCGCTGCCGCGCGGGTGAGGTAACTCTCCCAGTACTCGGGCGGATGTTGACCCGCTGCCTGGGTGCCGGCGGTGTAGGGATCCTGCGCCGGCAGGATCACGTCGGGACGCAGGCGACGAACGATCTGGTCGATCGTGCGGAGGCGGCGTACGTCGTGGAAGGTGCGACCCGGCAGCGGGATCAGCGGCTTGGCATAGCCGAGCGTGAGCATGATCCGCGTGCTGTCGTTGCGCACGATCTCCAGCACGCGCGCCAGTGAATCGAGCGCTGCCGCATTCATCGCCTCGGGGACGATGACGACGTTCACCGTGCTCACCCCCAGCGAGTCGGCGAGCGCAAGGTCGTTCCTGACCGCGAGCTGTGCCGGCGGACCCTTGAGGTCCTCGAAGATCCGCAATCCGATCTCGAAATCTCCCTCCGGCCGCTCCTGCAGGCGCTCGGTCGTCGGGTCGTGCACGGCGTACGAGTTCACCGCCTGGTCGGCGGGGTTCACGCTGGTGACGAAGATGACCACCCAGAAGAGGGCCACGAACGCCATGACGAGGCGGAAGGTGGCGGCCGAACGGCGCAATGCCGGAAAAGCCGGCGCGATCATCGGCGTGAAGAAGAAGAACGGCGAACCGAGCACCAGGGGCGACTGCGTGACGAAGGTGAAGGTGGCCGTCGTCGCGGCGAGGAAGACCAGTGCGGAGTGCGGCAGTGGCGCGCCGCGCGCGCTGATGAACCGAAGCACGGCGTCGATGGCGATCATGACGTCGTACGCGGCGATGAAGAAGCCGAGGAAGGGATTCACCAGCCGGCGGGCCGCGGCGTAGAGCGCCTGCATGGCGAACAGCACCACGGTGAGCGGCCAGATGAAGTCCACCGAGATGATGGCGCGCCCGGTGATGCTGCTCGTGGCGGCGAGGTGGATGATCAGCGCCGGCAGCACGAGGAAGCCGGCGAGCGCCGAGAGCAGCGCGAAGCCGCGTGGCAGCGCCTTCACGTGTGCGATGCGCGCAGCCAGGACGACGTCCCAGGACAGGATGACGAAGACGAGCAGGACCTGCAGCAGCGGGAGGAACGAACGGAGCATCAGCCGCGCGTCCTCGCGTCGCTGGTGACGTCGGACGGGGCGAGGCGGCGCACGAACACGTCGAGCGCCTTGGCGGCGCCGGCGGCGTCGCGCGTGAGGACGTCGACGAGCGCGAGCCCGCGGTCGGG
>Ga0207657_10001715_pt1 | contig 23626 bp, 13 predicted proteins | sample KBSC33metaG_FD_184316 | JGI IMG/M metagenome (GOLD analysis project Ga0207657, IMG submission 184316) | Corn rhizosphere microbial communities from Kellogg Biological Station, Michigan, USA - KBS C3-3 metaG (SPAdes) (version 2) | ecosystem: Host-associated > Plants > Roots > Rhizosphere > Soil ... | reverse complement strand
CTCTTTCAGAGTTCTGATTCCATCCACCGCCTGGTTATCGAAAGTTTCGGTCGACCCGTTCGGCCAGCGTACCTCCAAGACATCAATCTTGCTCGCCGCGCCGAGACCGAAATGCAGGCGCATGTCGCTATTCGAGATATAGCTGGACCCGCTGCGCACTTCGTTCACCAGCATCCGTTTCCCAACCTTCAACGTGACCCTGGCGCCGATCGCGTCGCGATTCGACCGGGTGCCTACAAGCTTGAGCCCAATCCAATGATTCGCCGAGCGCGCGTCATTGACCAGCAGTGACGGCTTCGCATTTACATTGCTGATGAGCACGGATAGCTTTCCATCATTCCAGAGGTCCCCTACCGCCAATCCCCGTGCCGAACTCGCAATCGTGATGCCGGCCCCGGCGCTCGACGACACGTCCGTAAAAGTTCCGTCTCCATTGTTGTGATAAAGAATGCGTGGTTCCTCGTAGCTGCTGCCAAGATGATACTTGTCGACTTCAGGATACACATGGCCATTAGCCACGATCAGGTCAGGCCATCCATCGTTATCGAAGTCGAAGAACATGGTTCCCCACCCCAGATACTGGGTATGCAATCCCAGTCCAGCTGAAAATGTGGCGTCGGTGAAGGTTCCATCTCCGTTATTCCGATAAAGCGTTGAGGTGTCGTCCGAGAAATTTGTCTTGAAAATATCCAACCGGCCATCGCCATCGAAGTCTGCAACTGTGGCCCCCATCCCGGCCTGTGCGCGACCATCCTCGTTGAACGCCGCACCCGCCGTCACGCCGACATCGGTAAAGGTACCGTCGCGATTGTTGTGGTAAAGAATACTGGCTGTGCTGTCGCAGGCCACGTAGATGTCGGTCCAGCCATCGTCATCGAAGTCCAGAGTCGAGATGCCGAGCGAGTAGTACCCGTCAGCGCGATCAATGTGGGCCTTCACGGTGACATCTTCAAAACTTCCGTCGCCGCGATTGTGATACAGGATATTTTTCGCCGGAGGCAATCCCCGCGGTCCACACATAACCGGCGCCCCCTTCCACATACACGAGGATCTCTCTCCTGGCGCCGGCGCTTTGGAAACATCGAAATCCACATAATTGGCGACGATTAAATCGAGAGACCCGTCGCGATCGTAATCCACGAAAGCGCAACCGGATCCCCATGCTTTGCCCGTCCCTGCCACTCCGGCCTTCTCCCCCACTTCTGTAAAGACGCCCCCCTGATTGTGATAAAGGCGATTCTTGCCGTAGTAAGTAACGAATAGATCTTCCCATCCATCGTTGTCGTAATCGCCGACACAGACGCCCTGGCCCCAGCCGTTCGCGTTCAAACCCGCACGATCGGTTACATCGCTGAAGGTTCGGTCATGATTGTTTCGATAGAGGTGATTCGAAGGAGCTTTGCCTTGAGGGAAGCCTTCGAGCGTCGTCCCGTTTACGACGAAGATGTCGGGCCACCCATCATTATCGAAATCGAAAACGGCAATCCCCGTCCCCGTCGTCTCGATGATGTACTTCTTCGTGTCCACTCCGCCGAAGACATTGGTCATCGTCAGGCCCGCTCTCTCGGCGATGTCCGTGAAGTGCGCGATGGGAGCCGAATTCGCAGGAGGAGGAGGAGCAGGCCTTTGTTCTGCGTCCACAGTGAAGAACGGTGCGCACAGTAGGATTGCCGCGCTCAGCACCCTCAGCAAGCGGCACCAGAGGTTAGAAGAACGAGCGGAATTCATGGCCCTGCTGGCATGCTATGGCTCAAACCAAAGCAGGGTCAAGAAGCCGCGCTTCAAGATAGCCGCTCGCAACGTAGTAGTATTTTGCTAGCACCCGACCGAAGTGGACTTGTGCTCAGTTACTTACACTACCTTGGCCTGACACGCCGCCGCGCCATGGCTGCGACCGGACTCCTGATCCTGCTTGCATCGTTGCCGGCGGCTAGCTTCCAACGCGCAGCTAACGCTGCTTCCCCCGCCGAGGCGGTCTATCAGAAAGGCATGGCAGCGCTGAGAGACCGCGACTTGCGCACCGCCCGCACCGCGTTTGAGCAAGCTGTCAAACTGGCTCCGCGCAGCGCTGAAGCCCACAATTCACTGGGTTGGGTTTTGCTCACCCAAGGTGATCTCGACAATGCCATTTCACAATTTCGTCTTGCGCTGAAACTCAGGCCCGGACTCGTTCAAGCCAGTGTGAACCTGGCAAACGCTCTTCTCGCGAAGAAAGACATTCCCGGAGCGACAGCGGCCGCTCGCAATGCTGTGCGCTTGGCTCCAAGGGATTCTGAAAGTCATCGCGCTCTGGGCCGTGCGCTGAGCGTCTCTGGCGACCTGCCCCAGGCCGCATCAGAGATCAAACGCGCCATCGAGCTCGATCCCGCGCGGGCCGATCTACATGACGATCTCGGCTCCATCTTCGCTCAGAATCAACTCCTCAACGACGCACAAACCGAGTTTCGCAAGGCGCTGGCCCTCGACAGCAACTACGAGCCTGCAAATTTCCACTTAGGAGTAGTGCTGTTGAATGCGGGAGACCGGGACGCCGCCCAGCAGCTTCTTCAAAAGGCGACAGAGTTGAACCCCGAGGATGCAGCGGCCCACTTTTATCTGGGTACTGTTCTCGAAGCGGCGAACGACACGGCCGGCGCAATAAAACAGTATCAGCAAGCAGCGGCACTTCAACCAGAGACAGCGTCCATCCAAAGCCGCCTTGGACTTCTTTTGCAGCGCTCCGGCGACCCCGAAGCAGCAGCTGATGCGTTTCGCAAGGTAGTGGCCCTAACGCCCGATGATGCGGAATCGCACAATAATCTCGGTTTGGCATACTTGCAGAGCGGTAAGGGCGATGACGCGGTACGCGAGTTCCAGTCCGCCATCAAGCTTCATCCCCAGGATGATGGGTTCCATGGAAACCTGGGAACGGCCTACCTGCAAAAATCAGACTTCGATGCCGCCATGAGAGAACTGCGCGAGGCAATCAGGCTCTCGCCCACTCAAGCCAGTTATCACTACGATCTGGCGCTGGCATTGAAGTTCAAAGACGATCTGCCGGGAGCAATCAACGAACTGAAGGAAGCCATTCGCTTGGATCCGAAACTCCCCGATCCTTATTACACGCTGGGTGTGACTTTGTGGCAGAAGGGTGATTTCCCCGGCGCCGCGGAGCAGTTGCGCTCAGCGATTCGAGTGCAGCCGGGCTACGCCGAGGCCTACTACACCCTCGGCACCGTACTAAAACAAATGAACCAGCTACCTGATGCTGCGGCCGCGTTGCGCGAAGCAATCAAGCTGCAACCCGATTTCGTTGGCGCCCACACTAATCTAGCTGCCGTCTTACGTCAGATCGGGGATACGGCGGGAGCCGAAGCCGAGGCGCGAACTGCCGCTGACCTTACCAGGCAAAAGACCAGCCTGCAGGCTGCCAACTTTGCCACCAACTCAGGAAAACGGCTGTTGACCGCGGGCGACCTTGATGGAGCGATTTCGCAATTTCGCAATGCGGTGCGTTTGGCACCCAGGTATGCGGTCGCGCACCAACAACTGGCCATTGCGCTAGGCCGTAAAGGAGACAAGGCGGGAGCGGAAGAGGAATCCCGGAGGGCAGCGGAGTTGAACGATGAGGCAAAATCCCAGACGCCGTAGTCAGATCAAAACGAAAATTCCGCGGAACTGACCCGCTTGTGGTTGCTGTTTTCAGCGCAGAATCGAATCCAAAATTCATATCACTAAATCGAAATCTACGCTATTCCATAGCGTTCTCGTCCTGCCTCGAGATTCTTGACAAGTAAAATCAACGACTTTACCTTTCCGTCACATTGGAACGTGAGTTGCGTCACGTTTTCCAGTGATTAGCTTTTACGCGGATCGTACCGCGTTGCACCGATGAGTTTTTATCGAGAGTCCACCCTCTTGATCCAGAATCTGAGTCCGCGTCGTGGGATACGTCACGCCCTTAAGGGCGGCGCTCCTTCTTTACGCCTACTTATCCAAGCCGCAACCCCCGATCAGAAGAGAACTTCAACCGCGGTACCTTTCCCCGAGCGCGAGCAGTAAGCGCCGATTACGCCTGGAGGATGGCAATGACAAGGCGATTCGTGATAGTGGCGAGTCTTATAACGTTTCTGTTTACAACCCTGACAGCAGGCTCAGCGTTTGGGCAGGCGGTTTACGGCAGCATCCTGGGTACGATTACCGATCCGCAAGGCGCAGCCGTTTCCGGTGCGAAAGTTACGGTCACGGATCAACGGAAGGGCACTTCCGACCAGACCACGACGAATGAGAGTGGCAACTATTCGATGACCCACCTCATACCCGACATCTATTCGGTGAGCGTGGAAGCTCCCGGCTTCAAGAAGTTGGAGATGAAAGACGTCAATGTGAGTGCCGATGCCGGCGCTCGCGTGGATGGACAATTCCAGGTGGGCGCGACCAGCGAATCCGTCGAAGTTACGGCCGAAGCGCCGCAGCTTAAGACCGATCGCGCGGACGTCGCGGTTACCTTCAATGAAAAGTATGTAGAGGAAGTACCCATCCTGAATCGCAATTTTACGCAGATCCAACTGCTGGCACCGGGCTCGCAGAAGATTGTGGGATGGAGCCATGCTGCGACCGAGAATCCACAGGGCGGCCAACAGATTTTTACTCAGGGTCAGCACTTCAGCGGCACTGCGTTCGAGCTCGACGGAACGGACAATCAGGATCCAATTCTGGGCATCATCGTCGTCAATCCCAACCTTGACGCGGTAACCGAGGCCAAAGTTGCACTGCAGAATTACGACGCGGAATTTGGTAAAGCTGTAGCCAGCGTCGTAACCGCCCAGACAAAGTCGGGTAGTAATGATATCCACGGTAGCGGATTCTGGTTCCGCCGATCTGATGCCCAGCAGGCTCGCGATCCTTTTACGCAGTTTGCCAAAGATCCGCTGACCGGGCGCTATATTCCGAGATCACGGTGGCAGCAATTCGGCGGTACGATCGGCGGCCCCATCATCAAAGACAAGCTGTTCGTTTTTGGGGACTACCAGGGCACGCGACAAGTCAACGGAGTGAGCGGCACTTTCACCATTCCCACGCAACAGGTGCTCGCGACTTGCAACCCGGCAACGAACACCACGGGCTTCTGCGATCTGAGCCAGTATGCCCACGCCGGTGTGAACGGGGGCGGGTTGATCTTTGATCCGAATACGGGTAACCCCGATGGAAGTGGCCGAAAGCAATTCTGCGGTCCGCTTGGTTGTGCGCTTCAACCGAATTGGATTCCAATGACTGCTGCTGCGGCGCTCTCGGTTGGCCATCCGGCCACCAGCGTAGTATCACCCGCGGCGACCAACATACTGCAGTTGTTTCCGACGCCCTCGGGCACGGGTGTGTTGAACAACTTTATTGGCTCTGGTTCCGGTCCATTCAGCCAGAACGGTTTTGACACCCGCATCGACTACACAGCCAGTTCGACAATTAATGTTTTCGGCCGATTCAGCCTCAACTACTACAGCTTGTCGGGAAAGGGCCTACTTGGCGCTTTGGGTGGTCCCGGCAATGGACTATTAGGACTTGCTGGCAGTTCGATTACCCACAACTACAGCCTGGCTAGCGGCTTTACCAAGACCTTCAGCACTTCGTTACTGACGGATTTCCGCTTTGGCTACTTCAAATACAATCCCCAGACGCAAAAACCGAGTAGCGGCCAGCCTATGACCGCGTTCGGAATTCCGAATGCCAACACCAGCGATCCTAAGACGGGCGGTCTGGGGTCGTTCCAACTCGGCAAGGATCCAATCAGTGGCTACAATGGCTCTCCTAACAACGGCGAACAAGGACTGGTCATTTCCAGCTTTGGCGAAGGCTTGGGGGTCGCTCGGTGCAATTGCCCGCTCACCGAAAGCGAACAGCAGTTCCAGTTCGTGAACAACTGGACCAAAATGAAGGGCAACCACCAGATCAAGTTCGGCGGCGATATCCGGTATGCCATGAACTTGCGAATCCCCAGCGACAACAATCGCACGGGTGAATACAACTTCAGCCCAGAAGGTACGTCCGACAAAGGTAATGGCGGATTAGATCTCGCAACCTTCCTCCTTGGCAATGTCACTTCTTTCGCTCGCTATGTGACCAACCCAAATCTTCCCTCGGCCAATAATGCGGCAGAGAGACAGAAACGGTTTTTCTTCTACGGGCAGGATACGTTCCGAGCAACCTCCAAGCTGACAATCAATTACGGGCTGCGCTGGGAACTCTACTTCCCCGAGACGGTCAATGGGAAAGGTAATGGGGGCTTCGCTAACATCGTTGACCTGAACGGGACTGGTGCAATACGGGTGGCAGGCTTTGGGAACATCGGTTCGAATGGAAACGTTGATAATACCTTCCGCGCTTTCGCTCCGCGCTTGGGCATCGCCTACCAGCTCACGCCAAAGACAGTTGTGCGAATGGGTTATGGTCGAAGCTATGACATCGGTGTTTTCGGTTCGAATTTCGGCCACACAGTAACCCAAAACTTGCCCGTGTTGTTGAAGCAAAACATTGATGCCACCGCTGTGAACCCCAATGCCTCGGCTAACCTCGATCCGGTATTCAAATTGGACCAAGGGCCGCCAGCGGGAATTTTTCCCGCAATTCCTTCCAACGGCATAATCCCGTTTTCAGCCTTGGGAGGCCAAATCTCGGGTGTTCACATTCGACCCACGAAGCAAGTATTGCCCACAGTCGATGCCTGGAATGCAACCGTACAACGGCAGTTAACCAATACCCTGTCCCTCGAGGCTAGTTACGTGGGAAGCAAAGGTACACACGGGTTCGCTGGAAATGGACCCAATTACGACGTGAACCCTGTTTCCATAGTCAACTTCAACCAGATCAATCCGGTTACAGGTAAGACGTATACGCAAAACCAACGACGACCTCTTTGCGGTGCAGAGGATGCCCTCGGCAATTGCACCAGAATTCCGTTCAGCTTGGGCAACTACTACGGCAACGACGCAGCCAGTACGTACAACTCACTGCAATTGAAGATCGACAAACGTTTTTCGCGGGGTTTGCAATTCCTGGCTCACTACACCTTCTCGCATGCGAACAACTACAGCGACACCTACTATGCGATTAATCACGACATCGCCTGGGGACCGGTTGATTTCAACCGCAACCATGTATTCGTCGTCAACACCGTCTACGAATTGCCCTTTGGCAAGGGAAGACCGTATATGGGCGGCGCCGGCAAAGCTCTCAATTATGTCGTGGGCGGGTGGCAACTGAGCAACACGACAAACTGGAGCAGCGGTCTACCATGGACGCCGTCGACGAGTGAGTGCGGCAAGGAACAAGATGTTAATGTCTGCCGCCCCAACAGCGGCCCTGGCTCGTTCAATGTGGGCGCGGGTGATTTTGATCCGATCACTCACACCGTTCCTTTCTTTACTCCACTAGCCACGCAGAACCCGAACGGAACCTTTACCTCCAACCTTCTTGCCGGTCCCACCGGGGGGTTTGGTCTACCGGGCCAAGGCCAACTGGGCAACATCGGAAGGAACTCGTTCCATGGACCTCGCGGGTTCTACTCTGATCTGTCTGTTGTGAAAGTATTTCCAATCGGAGAGAAATTGCGTGCTCAGTTCCGGATGGATGCTTTCAATGTCTTCAATCATCCGGTCTACGCCTTCAGCGCTAACAACGGTGCTAACCCTTGTATCGACTGCGGAGGCGGCAACAACGGGAAGATCACCGGACTTGAGGGAGGAACCTCGATGCGGCAATTGCAGTTCGCAATCCGCTTCGATTTCTAAAGCCTGATTTACCTGCTAAAAGAGGGAGTCGGAATGACTCCCTCTTTTTTTCTTAAGCTAAGGCTCGCTTCAATCAGTATTTTCTGACTCGCTCCAATTAGTACTCTGTCATTGAGAGAGAGCTTTCCTATCGATCCCCGCGGACTCGACGTATCTAAACTGCCTTGTCATCTACGGCTCTCGATCCACACCTCCATGATCACAGCTCATGATCCACACCTCATAGATCAGTTGTCGAGGCAATTCATTAGTGAGCATGTCTTTCACAGCTGTGATCGGAACTCTTGTCCCGTACCTCCGATGTTTACAGACGCCGAAATGCCGGCACAGGTCCTCCGACACTTTCCTGCCGCGGGAAGCACTCCCTATTTCTTTACCCCAAGTTGTTGACTTCACCAGAGCGTATCCAGCAATAATGGAGTAAGGCCTATGCTAAACATGAAAAGAGAGGGTAAGTCCTTGCGGCTCAAGATTTTGCCCGTAAACCCTTATTCCTCTAGGATTTTGGTGCCCACGAGCCTGCAACTCTCTTGTTTTCATAGACCAAGGGGGGAGGGGGTACCCTCCTCAACGCTGAGTCGCAACCCCAAACGTGAAACGTGAAAGCCGACCCCGAAACCCGAAACCAGAAACTCGAAACCAGAAACCAGAAACCAGAAACCCGAAACTCGAAACTCCAAACTTGTACATGTCCTTCTTCACCAAACTTGTGCTGCTGATCCCCTTAGCTGCCATCGCCGGTGCTGCGCAAAGCGGTCCGCCACCGATCCAAGCGCCGTCCTCCTCTTCCGCTTCTCAGACTGCCGCTTTGAGCGTAACTCACGCCCGTCGGCTGACCGAGCAAGGCAAGTTTGACGAGGCGATAGCGGAATTGCAGCAAGTGTCTGAGAAGACCCCAGGCACGAAGGGTCTCTCGCGAGAGTTGGGCATTGCCTTTTACAAGAAAGGCGACTACCCCAAAGCGATCGATTCTCTGAAGAAAGCTTCTGCCGAAGATCCCTCAGACAATGAAACGGTGCAGTTGCTCGGACTTTCCTATTACTTAAGTGGTCATCCAGCCGATGCCATTCCGTTACTGGAAAGAGTCCAAAACTGGTTCCCGCGAGCGAACGTCGACGCTGCCTACATTCTGGGGATCTGCTACATCCAAAGCAAGGACTACCCGCAAGCACGCAAGGCATTTGCGAAGATGTTCGACGTGCCGCCCGATTCTGCGGCAAGCTATCTCTTCACCGCGCGCATGCTCTTGCGCCAGGAATTCGATCCCATCGCCGAAGAGTACGCACAAAAGGCTGCGTCTCTGGACCCCAAACTCCCGCTCGCGCATTTCCTGTTAGGAGAACTCTATCTTTATAAGTCCCGCATCCCAGAGTCGATCGGCGAATTTCAGAAGGAACTCGCCATCAATCCGGGGCATGCCCAGACCTATTACAAGTTGGCCGACGCCTATTCTCGAATACAGAAGTTTGATGACGCAGAACGCCTGCTGCAACGTTCCATATGGTTGGACGCAACTTCCACGGGTCCGTTTATTCTGATGGGAAAAGTTCTTGAGAAGAAAGGTGAAAGCGAGTTGGCCATCCGCGCTTTACAGCATGCTGCAAGCATGGACCCAAATAACTCCATCACTCATCACTTGCTGGGGCAGGCCTATCGCGACCTGGGCAAGGCCGACGATGCCGCCCGCGAGCTGAAACTCGCCGAGCAACTGCAGTCAGCGGAGAACGCGAAACAGCAGTGATCCCAGCACTGAAGCGCAGAGGGAAGTCTCAATCATTTTTTACGGGCCGCCACGGTCGACTGCCGCACCATCAGCTGAGGCTTAATGGCTATCTCATCGGCGCCGCGCTTGCTCTCGATCGCTTGCATCAGGGTTTTGGCAGCAATCTCTCCCATTTCCTTCAGAGGCTGCCGCACGGTCGTGAGAGTGGGACTGTGGTAATTAGCCGCTTCAATATCGTCGAAGCCAACGACAGAAACATCGGTTGGGACCTCCAGTCCTGCTTCGCGAATAGCCCGGATGGCACCGATGGCAGCCAGATCGTTGTAAGCAAACAGAGCCGTGAATTTTTCTCCTGAGGCGAGAAGCCGTTTGGTAATCCCATACCCCAATTCTGGCGATGATTCCTCGGTTTCAATCTGCAACTTCAGTTCGGGACGAACCTTTACATCCAGATCATCAGCGACAGCGCAAATGTTTTGCCAGCGGGTTTCGGAGTCAGAACTGGCAGGATTGCCTCTCATGAATGCGATACGCTCGTGGCCAAGTTCTAGTAAATGGGAAATCGCCAACTCCGCGGCGCGGCGATGATCGAGGACGATGTTAGTCACTCCACCGTAGCGACGATGCCCGGCGATTGCCACGGTGGGAAGAGGCAGAGAATGGGGAAGGTTCAGATCGATGGTGATGAATCCTTCCACGCCCCGCCGCAAAAGCAACTGCGAGTACTGGTCGAATAATTTCGGATCGTGTCGATGAATGCCGGTCAGGAAAAAATAGTTGCGGTCACGCAAATAGCTTTCGATACCAGAAATGATGGGACCGCTGTATGCGTCGCCGATTTCCTGAGCGATGACGCCCACCGTGTAAGTGCGTTTGCTGCGTAAGGTTCGGGCGAAGAAATTAGGCTGGTAGTTGAGTTCGCGTGCCGCGAGAAGAATTCGATCTTGGGTGTGTTGCGGAATCGCCTTCGATGCTTCTGAAGCGTTGAGAACAGCGGAAATGGTTCCTGGTGTAAGCCCAACCCGCTCTGCGAGAGCTTTGAGGGTTACGACCTGTTTGCTTTTTCTTGCGCCGTGCTTTTTCTTGGCCATCTTTCACCGGGTCGTACTGGAGCGCATACGCGCCGCTGACACAAACTCTTCAGAAACGATATAGCACAGGACTGACAAAAGACGAACTTTCACGCTGCGGAAATGCAACTTGTAGTTGACATGCAACACCTGAGCGGGTAATGTACTGCTGCCAGTGCCAGAATAACGATATTGCTTAAATAAAGCCAATCGAGATTCTCGCGATGAGCACCGCAATTGCACCAGACTGATTCAGACTGCGCCGACAACCATCGCTCTGGTCGTGAATCGCTCTGGTCTGGGCAGCGGGCCTTGGTGGAAGGGTCCGCTGCCCACCCCCCTCGAAAATTCTTCGCTCAAAAATAATTGCAGGTTTCTGCAACCGCTCAGATGGGTGATCGATGACGTACGAATAATCGAACACTCGGTGTCATGGTATCCTTCGGGTTCCCGACTACACACACATTACTCCAGGACGCGTGATCTGGCGCTCGACGAAGCGCAGCGACGATTAGAGAAAAGGGGAAATACGATTGAGAGCAACCACCCAAGCCCTGGTCGCGGTTGTCGTTTTTATTTTCTTCCTTCCCACTATTCATGCTCAAACAGGCAATATTTCCGAAGGGCTGGCGCTTACTCCACCGATGGGATGGAACAGCTGGAACAAATTTGGCTGTGACGTACGAGAAGAATTAATCCGCCAAACGGCAGATGCAATGGTGAAATCGGGCATGAAGGATGCCGGATATCAGTTCGTGGTCATCGACGACTGCTGGCAGGTTAGCCGCGACAAAGAGGGGAACATCGTGGCCGACCCACAACGTTTCTCCTCTGGAATAAAGGCACTCGCGGACTATGTTCACTCGTTAGGGTTGAAGTTCGGAATCTATTCCGATGCGGGCAGCAAAACCTGTGCCGGACGTCCTGCGAGCCTGGGACACGAATACCAGGATGCGCGCCAGTATGCGGCCTGGGGCGTCGACTACCTGAAATACGATTGGTGTAACACTGGTACTCAGGATGCTCGTGCGGCCTACGCGCTCATTCGCGAAGCCCTTAATGCGTCCGGCCGGCCGATTGTGTTAAGCATCTGCGAATGGGGCACGGCCAAGCCATGGCTGTGGGGTAAAGAGGTCGGCGGCAATTTGTGGCGAACGACCGGCGATATCACGGACCAGTGGGATGGCAAGAAGGATGGCAGCCTGGGCATGCTGACGATTTTGGATCTTCAAGTTGGGCTGGACAGCTTTGCGGGACCGGGACACTGGAATGATCCCGATATGCTGGAGGTTGGCAACGGCGGGATGAGCGATGTTGAGTACCGCTCGCACTTCAGTCTATGGTCGATTCTTGCCGCACCACTCATAGCAGGCAATGATCTGCGCAACATGCGACCCGAGATTCGCGAGATCCTCACTAACAAGGATGTAGTTGCGATCGATCAGGATCCCCTCGGACGGGAAGGCAAGCGCGTCAGAAAAGATGGCGATGTCGAAGTCTGGGCCAAGGAATTGAAGGACGGCAGCCGGGCGGTTGTTCTTCTGAATCGAGGTTCTGCTGAAAAACAGATCGCCGTCAGATGGGAGGAACTTGGCTACCCCGGCCACTTGTCGGCGCTGGTGCGCGACCTGTGGCAGCACAAGGACCTTGGGAAATTCACCGATCAGCTTTCCTCGCCTGTGGCGGCGCATGGCGTCGTGATGGTCACGGTTCGACCCTGAAGACTCGAAGCTGACTTTTACCTCCAGCTGCCGCTGATGACTTGCCACATCGGCTAGTCTTTTATGCCGTCGACTGACGTTGTGTCAGGTCACATTCGCAAGGATGCGGCGAGCCGTTGCGAAGACAATGCCGCTCCCCCAGCTATACCGGAATCTTCACCGTAGAAGGCGGACAAGATAGCAATTTCCTGGCACCTTGAATTTATACAATGCTGGGGAAGTTTTTCTTGAATGGAAGAAAAGAACGGCTGCAGCATGGAGGCAACGCCGCCGCCCATAATAATCACATCAGGTTCCAGCAAATCGACAATGTTGCCCAACCAGACGGTGAGAACGTCAACCGTCTCCTTCAGAATCCTGGTGGCGATCGGATCGCCAGCAGCGTGAGCCCGCCCGACGATGTGACTGTTGATGTTTTCGAGACTTCCGCCAGCAAGCTCCAGCATGGTGGAATGCTCCTCTGGTTTTGACAGGGCTTCGCGAGCTCTCCGCGCTATTGCAGGTCCCGATGCAAGCGCCTCAATACAGCCCAGTTTCCCGCATCCACAGCGGGGTCCGCGATAGTCGATGCTCATATGCCCGCCTTCGCCGGCCGCTCCCGTGCGGCCATGATAAATACATCCATCGAAGACGATGCCGGTTCCTATGCCTGTTCCCATGCAGGTGTAAAAGACATTGCGATATCCGCGACCGGCACCCCAGAGTGTTTCTGCCAACGCCGCGGCATTGGCATCGTTGTCGACCTTTACCGGTACGCCATAGATTCTTGAAATCTCTGAAGCGAGGGGAAAATTCCGCCAGCAGGGTAAGTTGGGAGGATTGATAACAATGCCCTTTGCCGGGTCGAGTGGGCCAGGCGAGCAGATGCCGATGGCGCGGATGGAATCATGCGCATGGGTGGCGGAGGAAACCTGGTCGATGACCGTTTTCACGGCTTCCAATCCTGCGGCGGCGCCCGCGTTGGCAACCATCGGACCTTTTACATGGGATTGGATGGCACCCTTGTAATCCACTAATCCAGCGGCCACTTTGGTACCGCCCACGTCCACGCCAATGACGAACGCATTCTGGGATACAGACGGATTCATATGGCCGTCTGGGCATTCGGAACCCGCGTGGGTTTGGAGCCCTTGAGCGCGTAGTAAATGATGTAGAGATAGCAGATCGCCGGGAGGAAGAAGGCGTGGTGGATGCCGAGTCGGTCGGCCAATGCTCCCTGGGCGACTGGCAGGATCGCGCCGCCCACAATTGCCATCACGAGAAGTCCGGATCCGTCGCCGGTCCGAGGTCCGAGTTCAGCGATTCCAAGCGTAAAGATGCTGGGAAACATGACAGAATTGAATAAGCCAACCAGGATGATGCTCCACATGGCCACGTGTCCGCCGGTGAGCATTGATATGCATACCAGCAAAGAGGCCATGGCGGCGGCAAAGCCGAGAACCGTTCCGGTGCGAAGTTTCTGCAACACAGCAGAACCGATGAACCTTCCAATCATCGCGCTACCCCAGTAAAACGAGACATAACGGGCAGCCACATTCTCGCTGACATTCCCGATTTCGGGTTGGCTGAAGTAGTTCACGAGGAAGCTGCCGATGGAAACTTCTGCTCCCACGTAAACAAAAATTGCGGCGGCACCGAGTATCAGATGGCGGTACTTCCACAGACTTTCTTTAGGCGCGCTACCGTGTCGCTCGACGCCCGGCATCGCGGGAAGTTTAAACATGCCGATGGCGGTGGCCAGCAGAATGAGTATCAGTGCAATAAAGAGATAAGGTAATTTGACCGACGAGGCTTCGTGAACTCGGTAAGCCTGCAAGGCGTCGCTCGACATCTGGCGGACAGCTTCTATGTTCTTAGGAGTTGCATTCAGAATGAGGAGTCCGCCAAGGTAAGGGCCTATGGTGGTCCCCAAGGAATTGAATGCCTGCGCGAGATTCAGGCGACTGGATGCAGTTTCGGGCGGTCCGAGCACCGCGACATACGGATTGGCCGCGACCTGCAGGGCCGTGATTCCCGCGGCCAGAATTATGAGCGCGGTAAGAAAGACGGGATAAGAGGGAAGGCTTGCTGCGGGGATGAACACCAGAGCGCCTACGGCCATCGTAAGCAGACCTGCCACGATCGTCTTCTTGTAGCCAATGGTGTCGATGATCTTGGCGGAAGGAATAGAAAAGACGAAATACGCGGAAAAGAACGCGAACTGGATCAGCATCACCCTGGTGTAATTCAGGTCGAAAATGGACTTCAGGTGCGGAACCAGGATGTCATTCAGCACGGTGACGAAGCCCCACATAAAGAAGAGTGTCGTAACAACGGCTAAAGCCGCTTTATAAGAGGACGTTGGTGCTCCAGAGGTAGGGATGGGAGGCTTAACGTTTGCAATGGCCATGAACGGTGATTTCCCTCACTGGCATCGCGGTGCGGGAGACCGCGCGCCTCATCATATCACCGGGCCGGGTAATCGATTACCTCCGTACAATATCGTTTAGCTACTAAGGATCAAGGTTAAAAACAGAAAGCCATCATCGAGAAATAGGGGTTCTGAAATAGCGAACCATCCACGGATGGGCTCGGTGGCAAAAATTCATCGAGCTTTAACAAAACCGTGCAAGGTTTACGTCTTTGCCGCATATGCGAGGGGTTACCCTGGAGTGACACGCTGCCGTAATTCATCATGTTTTAACACCGGCCGGGTAGAAAAGAGCCATGAACACGCCGTGTTTCGACACGGTAATCCTCTCCGACCTGCATTTAGGTTCGGAGGTAAGCCGTGCCAGAGCCGCACTGCACACGCTCAAAGCGACGTCTTTTCGGCGTCTGATTCTTCTCGGCGACATCTTCTGTGACTTAAATTTCCGCCGCTTGAAAAAAGAACACTGGCAATTCCTCAGCTACATCCGAAAGCTGTCGAATCCAAAGCGCGGGATTGAGGTGGTCTGGGTCGAGGGTAACCACGACTTTGGACTTTCAGAAGTGATGTCTCACCTCGTAGGAATTCAGGTCTACCAGGAATATGAGTGGCAATATTGCGGTCTTCGCCACCTGGCAATTCACGGCCATCAGTTCGACCGCTTTCTAGTTAACAATCGTCTGCTCAGCCGATTTTTCACCTCGTGCCACGAGCATCTGCAAAAAATATCGTTCGGGCGAAAGCGGGTAGTTGGGTTTCTGGAGCGCTTCGACACAGTGTGGCTGCGGCTTTCCAACAAGGTGAGTGCCGGCGCAATAACGCATGCACGCATTAGAAACGTTAACCGAATCTTTTGCGGTCACACCCACGAAGCTTTGCAACTTAGTCATGACGGCATTGAATACTTCAATACGGGAAGCTGGACGCAGGCGAACGCGACCTACATCACAATCGATCACAAGGGAGTAGAAATCCATGAATACGATGAGCGAACTCACGATTGTCATACCAGCAAAGAACGAGGCGAAGCTGATTTCCCGGCTGATGACTTCGCTCGTTTTACAGGACTATCGGGCGATATCGAGTACGAAGGTGTACCTGGCTGATGCGAATTCGACGGACGGCACGGCCGAGATTGCTCTTGGGTTCTCCAAGTGCCTCGACGTTGAGGTCATTCCGGGCGGACTCCCGGCAGTTGGCAGGAATGCGGGAGCTCGGCGTGCGATCACACCGTATGTGCTCTTCATCGATGCGGATATTGAGCTGGCGGACAGGACACTGGTGCGGCGCGCCGTGGAATTGATGCGAAGGCGAGGGTTGCACTGCGTGACAACCAATATTGCGTGCCCGAATGGCTCGACGTGGGATCAGGCACTCTATAGTGGCAACAATCTGATGCAACGCCTTTCACGGCTGTACAAGCCATTCAGCACGGGAATGTTCATGCTTTTCGACAGGGCGCGTTTCAACGAACTCGGTGGGTTTCACGAACAGGCACTCTACGCGGAAGACTATCTTCTCAGTCAAAAAGTGGGCCGCCGCCGCTTCGCCATCGTTCCCGGACATATCGTGACCACGAATCGCCGTTTCAAGCGAATGGGGCATTTCCGGTTGATGCGGCTGTTCCTCAATACAGCCCTCCATACCCACAACGAGAGTTTCTACCTCCGCGATCACAAATACTGGCACTCGCAGGCATAAGCGTCTTCTGTGACAGAAAGGTTCATCTCGTTCCCATTTGCGCATCGCCAAAACGTGCTATGAGCTCTGGCAAGAGTGCATTCGCACGTGCAATTTCGCTATAGAGTTCGCCACTCTTGCGCATGGTTCTTTCTTGCGTAACTGGATCGAGAGCGACCAATCCGAAGCGAAGGTTCCAACCTTCGGTCCATTCGAAGTTGTCGATCAAAGTCCAATGGAAATATCCGCGTATATCGTGACCTTCCTGGATCAGTTCGTGCAGCTGCTTGACCGCGTTTACGATCAGCCAGGGACGGATGCGATCTTTCGCATCCGGCACTCCATTTTCCAGAATGTAAATAGGTTTTCCTAACCGCGAGGCTCGGCGTACGGCGGCACCAATGGCCTCCGGATAAGCCTCTCCATAAGGCTTCTCAACGCCGCAGTCACCTTGGGGAACATCTGGGGGGACGAAGACGTCGGCGAACAGCTGGGAACTCTTTTCAGGGCTGAAGGCGACGTGGAAGCGGCTATAGACGTTTAGTCCAACAAAGTCGCATGTACCTTTAGCACTGGCGAGATCGCCATCGGCAAGATTAAGAGGGAACTCAAGCCTGCCATTTTCGATGGCGGCGAGAAAAATTTCATTAAAAAGCTGACTCAGAAGGCTTGCAGTCCATCGATCAAGACGGGACCGGGGATTCGCTGGTTCAAAGACAACGTAGTTGTGAGCCCATCCTACACGCGCATTGGGTTGCAATTCGTGAATGGCATGATAAGCCCGCGCATGAGCCCGAGCCATGGCATTAGCCACCCGCACTGCTGTCGCGATCTCGCTGGTTCTGCCAGGTGGAAATTCGCCAAGAACGTAGCCCAGCGCCGCGTATACGTTGGGCTCGTTGAACGTCACCCAGTTTTGGCAGAGATCACCGAGTTCCTGCACGATGCGCCTTGTGAAACGCTCGAAGGTTGGCCCGGCATCTGCATTTAAGAAGGCACCATCGGCTTCGAACCAGCGTGGGTGAGTGAAGTGGTGTAAAGAAAGCATTGGCTGGATACCGCGTTCGCGAAGGCCGAGCAGCGCCGTTCTGTAGCGCTTGATGGCGGTTGAGTCCCAACGGTTCTCGTCGGGTTCGACGCGGCTCCATTCGACGGAGAGGCGGAGAGCATTGAGACCCATGCGTTGCGCAAGATCGAAATCGGCTTCGGCGTTGTTCCACCAATCACATGCCCGACCGCAGCTGTCGCCGGAACGAATGCGACCCGCCGCTTCCCAATCCGACCACTGGTTGTTGTTTCCGCCTTCCACCTGGTGCGCCGCGGTAGAAACGCCCCAGAGAAAATCCTTAGGAAAGTTCATCGGCTGTGGCGTGTAGTTACTCAACGCGGAGGCGGTCGATTCACTCACAGTGGTTTCCGGAGAGCCCATTCTTTTGCATTCTAAGGGATACGCATTCCTGGTGTAATCAGCAATCAGGCTCGACCGTGTGAAAGCGCTGGTAAAATCCCAACTCTGGGTATGCTTGGGACCCGGTCCGGTATGCCAGTGCCAAAAACAACGCTCAATGTCGCAATGATCGGAGCCGGTTTCATGGGAAAGGCGCACTCGAATGCCTTTTGCCAGGTCGGCCACTTTTTCGATATTGCCTACAACCTTCGTCGAAAAGTTGTTTGTGCCCGCAACCCTGCAAAACTGGAAGCCCTCGCAACACGCTGGGGCTGGGACGAGATGCAGGCCGACTGGCAGTTGGTCGTAGAGCGGCCTGACGTAGACATCATTGACATTGCCGTTCCTAACGCATTGCACGCGCCTATCGCACTCGCAGCTGCTAAGGCCGGCAAGATTGTTTTTTGTGAGAAACCGCTAGGTACCTCGCTTCGGGAAGCGCAGGAGATGGCCGACTCGGTGCGCAAAGTGCCGAATGTGGTTTGGTACAACTACCGGCGAGTGCCGGCGGTGGCCTTTGCGAAACAGCTTATTGACGAAGGGCGTATCGGGCAGCCTTATCACTATCGGGCGGTGTATTTAAACCAGTCCGGCGTCGATCCCTCCAAGACGACGACCTGGCGCTACTCGAAATCGTCCGCGGGGTCCGGTGCCACTGGTGATCTCCTCTCTCATTCCATCGACACAGCGCTTTATCTGAATGGTCCTATCGAACAGCTGAGTGCACAAACCCATACGTTTGCCCCTGGCCGGGATGTGGACGATGCCGTGATATTGCTGGCTAAGTTTGCCAATGGAACGCTCGGGACCTTTGAGGCGACGCGTTACGGCGTGGGATGTCGAAACCGGAACGCGTTCGAGATTAACGGTTCGGGTGGCATGTTGCGCTTCAATCTGGAAAGCATGAACCAGCTCGAGTTTCTGGACGCGTCAGATCCGCCGAGTATGCAGGCGGTTCGGAATTTGACTGTCACCGGCCCGAATCACCCTTACTCGGAGATCTTCTGGAAGCCAGGACATCTGATTGGGTACGAGCACACGTTCATTGCTGCGCTGGGTGATTTCTTGACAGCATTAGCTGCCAAGCAGCCTTTTCATCCTAACTTTGATGATGCCCTGGAGGTTGAGCGTGTGCTCGATGCCGTCTCGAGGTCGAGCGCATCGCGCAACTGGGAAAGCGTTAATGCGTGATCGAGAGTGGTTACGCAGCTCGCCGGTGATGGTGTGATCTCGAAGTTGAGCGTCCAGAGCGTGAACGACCGTAACGTGGGCGGCCATAGCGGTAAATACTTCTGCGTGGTTTGCGCCTCTGCAATTTGATCATCAGCAGGGTTACACCGGAGATGAACAATAAGCCTACGACTGTACCGACGTAGGACGCAGGCACCGGCGTACTCGTCTGCTTAGGGGTGCTGCTGTCGTCCGGTGTCGTGCCCTGATCTTGAGTAGGCGCCACCAATGCGGCCAGAAACGTGGATTGCGCGCCTGCAATAACCTGTGTCATTGGAGAATGTTCATGGGACGCCACTATGTCTGTTAAAGCTCGCAGCGGATAGGCTGTCAGCAAGCAGCACAACAGCGTGATGAGCTTGGGCGTGGTTGGTAGGTTCATAGCTCGGCGACGCGTTCTCCACTTCGGGTGGAATTCGCTTGGCCAGATGAGATGCAGAGCACGCGGATGGGGGTTGACCGTCAGCGGTGAAATGTAACCAGGAGACGAACCCAGTGATGGCTGGGCTAATGAGGCGTTATTGGCTCTTTGTCACGTCAGGGGGAGTGAGTTTTGCGGAGGGTAGCTGGGTTGCATCCCACCCACCGCCCAATGCTTGAATCAGTAGCACGCTTGCGTTCATTCGCCGTGCGAGTATCTGTACCGCGGTGCGTTCATTAGATAGTGCGATACCTTGAGCGGTGGTTACTTCGAGGTATGTGGTGACGCCGCCCCTGTAGCGGTTCAGTGAAAGATTCAATGAGCGCTCCGCGGCGGCTACTGCTTCCTGCTGCCTTTGTGCTTCCTGATCCAATATGCGCAACGCAGCCAAGTTATCTTCAACCTCCTGGAATGAGACCAGGACGGCTTGCCGGTAGTTGGCAACGCTTTGCTCGTAGGCCGCTTGCGCCTGTTCCGACGCTGCTCGTCGCCGACCAACATCGAATGCCGTAACCGCTGCACTCGCGCCTGCTGACAGAAATCCGCTCGGACCCGAGAGCCATGTGGTTATCGAACTGCTTTCGAAACCGCCGGAGCCCGTCAGTGTTAGTGCAGGGAAGTAGGCGGCCCGCGCGACACCGATTTGCGCATTTGTTGCAGACATACGGCGCTCGGCCGCTGCGATGTCGGGGCGACGCTCCAGAAGGTCGGAGGGCAATCCAGTCGGAATCGCAGGTGGCGGAGTTGTCCAAGGCGCCTGCCCAAAGGCGAAGTTGGAGGCGGGTTCTCCGATGAGAACAGCGATCGCGTGCTCAAATTGGGCGCGCTGTGCTTGTATATCTACGGCTTGGGCGCGTGTCGTTTCTAACTGCGTTTGCGCCTGAGCCACATCGACGGCCGATGCCACTCCTCCCGTATGCCGATTCTGGGTTAGTTGGAGGGCTTTCTCATAAGCCGCGACGGTCGACTGAAGCAGCTGCTCTTCGGCATCAAGCGCACGCATTTGAAAATAGTCATTGGCCAGTTCTGAATGCACGCTCAAGCTGACCGACTCCAGGTCTGCGGCGCTAGCCTGAGCATTCGAACGTGCGGCTTCCACGGTACGGCGAACCCGTCCGAAAACATCGGGCTCCCAGGACACTGTGACCGGCAGCAAAATGTCTGTGGTGTTCTTCTTAGTGGCAGCGGCGGTTGAGAGTGGCCGATTTTGTGATGGGCGCGTATAGGCTCCGGAAGCCCCTGCGGTGACGGTCGGATAGTAATCGGCGCGGTAATAACGCACCAAGGCGCGAGCTTGTAAAAACTGCTCATACGACGCCTTAAGCGTCTGATTGGAAACGTTAACTCTTTCTTCCAGGGTATTCAGCTGGGGATCGTGGAAAATCTCCCACCATTTGCCTCGAGGAATCTGATCACCAGGTGCGGCAGCTTTCCAGCCCGGCGGAACCTCTTTGTAGGCTTGCGGAACAGAAGCATCGGGGCGCTTATAGTGCGGCCCTACTACGCAGCCACTCAGGACGATCAGAGTTGGCAGGACGATCGAAAGATTGAAAACGATTGGCCGCTTGCCGGAGGAGGAACCTTCGCTCATCGGTTGGACTGCCCTCCTGCAGATGGCTGACCTTGAGGTTGCGCGACGCGTACAGCTTGACCATCTACGAGGGAATCGGGCGGATCCACGATGATCGATTCGTCACCTGACAACCCGGCAATCACTTCGACTTCAGAGCCGAAATCGCGACCCATCGTGATCTGCTTCAATTGTGTGCGCTGCCCGGGACCGACGGATGCCACGCGTAAACCTTCGGATCGGAACAGCAGAGTGTTAACGGGCAAAATGTAAGCTCCTTGTGGGCTTGCAAGTTTCAGGTGAACTTCCGCGTAGGCGCCACTCAGGAGATTGCCGGTGGGATTGTCGACATCAATTTCTACCAGCAAGGTTCGAGTTGCGGGATCGATCGCATCCGCAGTTCGGACGAGCTTGCCCGTGAAGCGTTTTCCGGGAAATTCCGACAGGATCAAGTCACCGGTGAGGCCAGGCTTGGCGGCCTGGGAATAGCCCTGGGGGACGTTCACGTAGACCCGCAGTTTGCCGGGTTGTGCAATGCGAAAGAGTTCTGCCGAGGCGGCACCACTTCCCGCCGTGATCAGGGCTCCGGTGTCGATATTGCGCGCCGTGACCACGCCGTCGAAGGGAGCGTAGACCCTCTCGAACGACTGCAGAGCCTCCAATTGTTTAACGTTAGCTTCGTCGGCGTGGACAATCGCTTTATTCGCGTTCAAGCTGCCGACGGCATTATCGGTCTCCTGCTGCGAGACGGAGTCGCTCTTCAGCAAATCTTGATAGCGAGTGGCCGTAGTTTCCGAAAGCTTCAGGTTGGCTTGGGCCGTGGCCAAGTTGGCTCGCGCCTGCAACAGTTGCTGATCGATTTCGGGCGTTTCTATCTCAGCCAGTAGTTGCCCCTTCTTCACGCGCGCGCCGATGTCCGCATACCACCGCTTCAAATAGCCATTGGTACGAGCATAGATAGGCGCATTGATGTAGGGCTGAACGTTGGCAGGGAGAACGATTTCCTGGGAGGGCGTAGTCTGCCGGGGACGAATGACATTGACGGTTGGAACTGCCAGTTGATCCGTCTCACGCCGCAGCGTGGTGCGAGCAGTAACACGCGGTAGAACACCCGAGACAAACACTATGGCGACGATGACCGCTGCAAGAATGGCGATCCACCAGCGAGACCGGGTCTGCTTTGTTGGTTTATATTCCGGTTCCACTGCGCTTGCCGGCAGCTGCACCCTTTCGTCTTCGTGTTCAACCTTCATGAATGAAGCTCCTGCTTATTACGCACATTAATTCGATTCAGCTATCTTTGTATCTCGAGACCCGTGAACGATGCTGAAGAACACGGGAACGAAGAACAGCGTTGCCGCCGTGGCGAAGATAAGACCACCGATCACTGCGCGACCCAGCGGAGCATTCTGCTCGCCGCCCTCACCGAGTCCGAGCGCCATTGGCACCATTCCAATGATCATTGCCAACGCTGTCATAAGCACAGGCCTGAAACGGGTGAAGCCCGCGGCCAAAGCTGCAGAAAGCGCGTCTTTACCTTCCTCCAGCATCTGTTCCTTCGCAAAGCTCACCACCAGAATGCTGTTTGCGGTGGCCACACCCATACACATGATGGAACCAGTCAGGGCTGGAACGCTCAAGGTAGTTCGCGTCACAAAGAGGAACCATGCAATGCCGGCCAGCGCAGCAGGCAACGCGGCGATGATGATGAATGGGTCCAGCCATGATTGAAAATTAACCACGATCAGCAAGTAGACCAGCAGGATGGCAAAGAGCAGTCCTCCCAAGAGACCGATGTAGGAAGAGCGCATGGTCCTGATCTGACCGCGAACAAGGAGCTGCGTACCTCGCGGCAGATCGTGTTTGCTGCTCTCCACGATGTTGTCGAGTTCCTTGGCCACGCTGCCCAGGTCACGTCCCTGTACCGATCCAAAGATGTCGATTACAGGCTGGATGTCGTAATGCGAAACTACCGCTGAACCGACACCTCTTCGGATGGATGCTACGCTCGCCAGGATCGCCGGCCGTGCTGTGGGATTAGTGCTGGCCAGCGGTATGTTCTCCAGACCCTGAAGGGTATCGAGACGATATTGCGGCGTCTGGGTTGCAATCGAGTAGCTGACGCCGTTCTTCGGATTCAACCAGAAGGTCGGCGATGTTTGAAAACTCCCGCTCAACGAAATCAGAAGGTTTTGTGCGACATCGCGTTGCGTGTACCCGATCTGCCCGGCCAGCGTGCGATCAACGTTGATGTCGAGGTACGGCTGATCGAGCGCCTGCTGGATGCGCAAGTCGGTGGTTCCAGGGATATAGCGAATGCGCTGCAGCAGTTTGTCGGCAACTACGCGATTGGCTTGCAGATTATTCCCGATGACTTGTACATCGATGGGCGCAGGCAAGCCGAAGTTCAGGATCTGACTGACTATATCCGCGGGCAAGAACGCGAACGTCACGCCCGGAAATTGCTGGGCCAGGTTGAGCCGGAGATCGTGTACATACTTCTCGGTCGGAGCATGCTTCTCTCCCAGGCTGACCAGGATGTCGGCATCAGCAGGCCCAATCGGGGCCGAATTGCTATAGGAAAGATTGAT
>Ga0207657_10001712_pt1 | contig 23643 bp, 17 predicted proteins | sample KBSC33metaG_FD_184316 | JGI IMG/M metagenome (GOLD analysis project Ga0207657, IMG submission 184316) | Corn rhizosphere microbial communities from Kellogg Biological Station, Michigan, USA - KBS C3-3 metaG (SPAdes) (version 2) | ecosystem: Host-associated > Plants > Roots > Rhizosphere > Soil ... | reverse complement strand
TAAAGCAATTTTTGAGACACCTGTAAGTGCAGCGGGGCGGGGACTTTCCGGCGAGTGGCAAAAATCTAACCCAGTCTCTCCAAAAAACGGAGAGACGAGGGCGGGGCACGCACGGGAGTCCGTTGACGCCTCACCCCGGGGAGACTATTCTTAGTTAGGAAGCAGTAGCCTACCTAGTTGCAACTGAGTTGCAGGAACAGGTTTTCCACAAGATGCTGCAGGCATTCATCGTTACTTTGCGCGAGGGCGTCGAGGCCGCGCTTATCGTCGGCATTACACTGGCCTATCTGGCCAAAATTGGCCGTCCGGAACTGCGCAAACCCGTCTTTGCTGCCCTGATCTCCGCCTTCGTCGGCAGCATCGGGATCGCCATCCTGCTGTCGCGTACTCACTGGAACCAGGACATTTTCGAAGGCTGGATCATGCTCATCGCCGCCTTCTTCGTCATCACCATGATCATTTTCATGATGAAGACAGGGCGCGCGCTCAAGGGACAGATTGAGGGCAAGGTCGGCCTTCTGGCCGGGCGAAATGCGGCCTTCGGCCTGTTTCTTTTCGTCTTTCTCATGGTCTTGCGCGAAGGCGTGGAAACCGTGCTTATCCTGGGAGCGGTGTCGCTGAACTCCACCGAACTGCTCAGCTTCCTGGGCACATTGTCGGGCGTGATTGTGGCCATCGTGTTTGGCGTGATGTTCGTCAAGGGCAGCGTGCGCGTCAATCTGCAGAAGTTCTTCCGCGTGACCACCGTCATTCTGTTCTTTGTGGCAGCACAGCTGATCATCTCCGGTCTGCATGAGCTCTCTGAAAACGGCGTGCTACCCTCTTCGCGCGAGGAGATGGCCCTGATCGGACCCATCGTACGCAACGATTTGTTCTTCTTTGTTACCATCGTCGCCCTGGCTGCCTTGATGGTGCTCTTCGAGGTCAAACGCCGCCAGCCTGCCGCCGTTCCCGATTCTCCGGCGGAGCGCCGCAAGGCGCAGTGGACCGCCCGCCGCGAGCGCCTGTGGATGGTTTCGGTTTATGCCAGTTCGTTCCTGTTCATCGTGATGGTCACGGCCGAATTCATCTATGCCAAAAGCGTGAGTGCGCTCTCGCCGGCGACTGAAGTCGCTTTCCGTGACCGCCAGGTCAGCATTCCGCTGGCCCAGGTCTCGGACGGTGATCTGCACCGCTTTGCCGCCCAGGAAAACGGCGTTGAAGTACGCTTCTGGCTGTACCAGAAACCCGACGGTAAAGTGGCCACGGTCTTCGACGCCTGCCAGATTTGCGGCCCGGTCGGATTCTACAAAGGGCCGAATGGCGTGGTTTGCAAGAACTGCGCGGCGCCGATCAACGGACAATCCGTGGGCATGACCGGCGGCTGCAACCCGATTCCGCTGCGCGCCGAACAGACTGCCGATACGGTCATCATCCGGGAGAGTGACGTCGCGGCGGGCGCCCATATTTTCCAACCCTGACCATGTTCCTGCGCCTACTCTATGAGTCTTTCCGGCGGCAGAAGCGCCGCAAGCTGCTGGCCGGAATTGCCATCATGCTGGGCGTGGGCGTGGCCACCGCCATGATCGCAGTGGCCACCGATATCGGCGACAAGATCAGCCGCGAGCTGCGCACCTACGGCGCGAACCTGATCGTCACTCCGCAGGAAGACACTCTGGATGTCGAGATTGGCGGCGTCAACCTGAAGCCGCCCAGCGACGGCGCCTACCTGAACGAAGCCGACCTGCCCAAAATCAAGGGCATGTTCTGGCGCAACAACATCGTGGGCTTTGCTCCGATGTTGCCCGCCTCCATCACGCTTGGCGGGGCAAGGAATGTGACCCTGCTGGGAACGTATTTCGCGCGCTCCGTTGTATTTGGAAAGCAGGATTTTGTTACCGGGGTTCGCACCACGCATCCCTGGTGGAAGGTGCAGGGTGCCTGGCCGGAAGATAATTCCGAAGATATCCTGCTGGGCGATCACCTGGCGGCGAAGCTAAACCGAACGCCTGGACAGGACATAGAACTCGCGGGCCGCCCCCACCGCATTGCCGGCATTCTCTCCACCGGCGGGCCGGAAGATTATGAGATCGTAGCGCCGCTTGCGCTGGCGCAGGAAATCCTGGGCAAGCCGGGCGCGGTGCGGCGCATCTATGTCAGCGCCGTGACCAAACCTGAAGACGCTTTCGCCCGCCGCGATCCCAAGAGCATGTCACCGGAGATGTATGACCGCTGGTACTGCTCTCCCTACGCGCAGTCCATCGCATTCCAGCTGCAGGAAGCCATACCGCACTCGCATGCCGAGCAAATTCGCCAGGTGGCCCAGAATGAGGGCACGGTGCTTTCACGTATCCAGGGACTGATGCTCCTGATTACGCTGGCGGCGCTGCTGGCTTCCGCGCTGGCGGTTTCCGCGTCAATGGCGACTGCGGTGGTGGAGCGGCGCGGCGAGGTGGGCTTGATGAAAGCGCTGGGCGCCGGCAATCTGGCCGTGGCGGTGCTGTTTTTTGCGGAGGCTACGCTGCTGGCCTTGCTGGCCGGAGCCGCGGGTTTCGCCGGCGGCGCGCTGCTGGCCCGCCAGATCGGACACTCCATCTTCGCTTCACAGATCACCATCCAGCCGGTGCTCCTGCCCATCATCCTGGCTATCGCTGTGCTGGTGACTTTTGCCGGCAGCGCCGTTGCGATCCGCCGGGCGGTAAAGTTTGATCCGGTGTACGCTCTGCGAGGTGACGCTTGAGCTCGCCTGAGACCAGCCGCGTCGCCCGGCGCCGCGCCGCCGCGCCCCACACTTCGATGTTCCTGCGCATGCTGTGGCGCGCCGCAGTTCTGCGCCGTGGCCGGGCCGCGTCGGCTCTGCTGGCCATGGTAGTGGCGGCCGCCGTGGCCACGGCGATGCTGAACCTTTACGTGGACGTACAGGCCAAACTCCGCCGCGAATTTCGCAAGTATGGCGCCAATGTCGTCGTGGTCGCCAGGGACGGCCAGAGCCTCCCCGACGATACGCTGACCACCGTCCGCTCGGCTCTGGGCAGCGGAGGCATAGCGGTTCCCTTTGCCTACGCCGTTGCCCGCACTCCTGATGGACGTTCGGTGGTCGTTGCTGGAACGGACTTCCAGCAGGCACAAAAGCTGAATGGCAGCTGGTGGTCGGTAACCGCGTGGCCGAAGGCTTCCCACGATGCGCTCGTTGGCGCCCATGCCGCCGTTGTTCTGGGCGCAGCGGGAAAGCCCTTCGACCTCAGCTTTCAGGGCCGCAGCATACGACTCAATCCGGTCGGGACTTTGCAGACTGGCGCCGCCGAAGACAGTCGCGTGTACGTGTCCCTCGCCGAGTTTGTCGAGTGGACCCATGTGCCGTATTCCACGGTTGAGATCTCGGCTTCAGGTTCCGCGGACGATGTGAGTACCGTCATCCAGCGACTCGGACAATCCCTTCCCGGAGCCGACGTGCACCCTGTGCGTCAGGTCACGGAGGGCGAAGCCAATGTCCTGGGCAAGATGCGATCTACCCTTCTGGTAGCATCCATTCTCATCATTCTCACCGCCGCAGTATGTGTGCTCTCCACCTTGACGGGATGGGTCTCGGACCGCCGCCGCGATTTCGCCCTGATGAAGGCCCTTGGCGCTTCGGGAAGACTGCTGCAGGGGTTCTTCGCCGCCGAGGCTGCCGCCCTGGGCGCGATCGGCGCGATTCTTGGTTTTTCCATCGGAGTAGGAGTGGCGATCTGGATCGGTCAAGCCAACTTCCACGCCCCGGTTACTCCCCGCCTGAGTGTTTTGCCGCTTGTTCTTGCTGGTGGGATCGTCATTGCGCTGATCGCCGCAATCCTGCCAATATCTCTGCTGCGGCGGGTCCAACCTGCTACCATCCTGAGGGGAGAGTGACATGATCAAGCTCAGCCATGTCAGCCGCCTCTATCCGGCCCAGGCCGAGACCAGCGGCGGTGTCATCCGCGCCCTGGATGATGTCTCTCTCGAAGTAGCCCCCGGCGAATGGTTGGCTGTCATGGGTCCCTCCGGTTCCGGCAAGTCCACGCTGGTCAATCTCATCGGCTGCCTCGATAGGCCCACCTCGGGCGAGATCTGGCTCGACGGCGAAGACGTGGCCCGCATTTCCACCCAGGATTTGAACCGCGCCCGGGCGGAAAAAGTTGGCTTTATATTCCAGCAATTCCACCTGATACCTTACTTGACCGCGCTCGAAAACGTCATGCTCGCCCAGTACTTTCACAGCATGACCGATGAGCAGGAAGCGCTGGCAGCTCTGGCGCACGTAGGGTTGAAGGACCGTGCCGGGCATCTTCCCGCCCATCTCTCAGGCGGTGAGCAGCAGCGGGTGTGCATCGCGCGCGCCCTGATCAACGATCCGAAAATCGTTCTGGCCGACGAGCCCACCGGAAATCTGGATGCGGTCAACGAAGAGATTGTCCTGCGCCTGCTGCGCGAACTGCATCGCCAGGGACGCACCATCGTAATGGTCACGCACGACCCCGTCGTCGCCCGCCTGGCCGACCGCCGCATCGAACTGCACCACGGCAAGATTGCCGAGCAGGAAGTTTTCGCCATGGCCGACGAAGAGCAGTTCGACGAAGTCCTCGAAGAACTATGGGCGGTCGAGGAGCACGGAGAGATTGCCGAAATCGAGCGCATGGAAGTGCACGGCGCCCTGCCGGTAAGCATCGCGGTCGAGAAGATGACCGCCCTGGGCCTGCTCACGACCAAGCCCCACCCGCCGGAGGTGCACAATCACAAGCCCTTCGTGAACCCGTGCCACGATGCACTCAAGCCTGCGGGCGTCTCCATCGGCGACGGAAGCATGATCGTAGAGTTCACGCCCCGCGGCCGTTCCCGCGCGGCCGACATCATCCGCCGCCACCGCCTGGCCGAGCGCCTGTTCACCGACAGCCTTGCCCTCGACAGCGAATCAGAAATCGAACAGCAAGCCTGCAAGTTCGAGCACATTCTTTCGCCCGAAGCGACAGATAAGATTTGCGCCTTCCTGGGCCATCCCCGCACCTGCCCGCACGGCGCGCCCATCCCGCTTGGCCCCTGCTGCGAGCGCAATATGGCAGCCCGAGAGGACGAACAAGTACAGGCCTCGCGCTTCAAGTAGATCCGTTATCCAGACCGAGCGACCTCACAGACGCCGACGGTGCCCTATTCATTTCGCGTTCTTCGCGAAATGAGTAGGGTCCGTGCTACTTGATCTTCTTCCAAACTACGTCCTCTCCGCGGGATATCCGCCATCCAAAATCCGGCCGCGGATTGTCTGCCCAAAAACGCAACCTGCCCGTTATGATGTCTCTGCGCATACCTTCATGGCCACCGCTCGGCGACCCTGCATCGGCGTATTTGATTCCGGTTTTGGCGGACTGACAGTCCTCAAGGAACTGGTCGCGCTCGCCCCTGACGCCGATTACATCTACTTCGGCGACACGGCTCGCCTCCCCTACGGCTCGAAGTCGGCCGACACCGTTGCCCGGTACGCCATTGGCGCGGCGCAATACCTCGAACAACACGGCGCCCAGATGCTGGTGATCGCGTGCAATACGGCCACCGCGCTGGCCCTTGACCAGATTACGCAGGCTTCCAGCGTTCCCGTGGTGGGCGTCATCGAGCCCGGCGCAGCCCGGGCCGCGGCCGCCAGCCAGACTCGTAACGTAGTGGTCATCGCCACCGAGGCTACGGTCAGCAGCCACGCCTACGCGAAGGCCCTCCTGGCGCGCGGAATCCAGGCTACGGAAAAGGCTTGCCCACTGTTGGTGCCGTTAGTCGAAGAAGGATGGGCGGAGCACCCGGTCGCGGAGCAAGTGGCCCGCATTTATCTCGACCAGGCATTTGCCGGAGACTTCGAGTCCGCCGACGTGCTGGTGCTGGGATGCACTCACTATCCCCTGCTGAAGCCGCTGCTGCGCCGCCTGGTGCCGGCCGCTGTGACCGTTGTCGATTCGGCCGACTCCACGGCTCGCGTGGTCAGCCAGTTACTCCGCAAAGGCCTGCCCAGGCCTTCGAGGGAAAGCGAACGCCGCGGAGTGCCCCGCCTGAAATTCTTCGTAACCGATTCCGTGGATAAATTCCGCCGCATGGGAGCGCAGTTTCTGGGTAGCCCTATCGATGACGTCCAGCACGTCGAACTGAAAGAGTAACTGTCACCCTGAGCGAAGTAGCTGCTTCGCGTCGCGAAGCAGCTACGCAGTCGAAGGGCCCCTATAACAAGATCGACGCCTGCGTTGATGGGACCCTGCCGGTGTCCAGAAAAGAACTCGTGCTTAAAGCTCATGGTGGGTATAGAGGCCCTTCGACTCGCCGTGATCGTCCGCAAGCGGACGACCCCGACTCGCTCAGGGTGACACTCTCTGTTGATGATGGGGGCTTGCGGACAAAATAAAAGCGGCCGCGACAATTCGCGGCCGCTATCCAAACCAAAACTGAAAATCAGTATAGCCGGAAGCTGACTTCCACGTTGATCTGCACCGCCACCGGCTTTCCGTCTTTCATGGCCGGCTCAAACTTCCAGGTCTTGACCGCTTCGATCGCCTTCTCGTCCAGGCCAAGTCCCAGGCTGCGCGCCACGCGAATATCACGCGGCCGTCCGTCCGGTCCTACTACCAGCCACAGCACGCAGGTTCCCTGATACTTCGCCTTGCGGGCTTCTTCCGAGTATTCAGGATCAGGCTGATAGACCACGCGCGGGGCGCTCACTCCACCGCCGACGCGAAACACTCCGCCACCCACGCCGCCGCCGCGGCCTTCACCAACGCCGGGGCCAGTGCCTACACCCACGCCGCCACCCGAGCCTGAACCGATGCCTCCGCCTGAACCGGTCCCGTTAGAGGGCGGGCCGGAAGGTAAGTGCGACATCGGGTCACCCAGGTTAGGCAGGCTGTTCGTGGCCAGCTTTACCTGCGGCGGAACCACTACGGTGGGCTCGGCCGTCAACTTGGGATTATCGTTCCGCACCACCATCATCGGGGGCGTGATCTGCTCCATCGACTGCTTGGGCAATTTGCCTTTAGGCGCCTGGAACTTGTCGCGATCGCCGCCGCCTCCGCCGCCACCCGAAAGCGTCTTGGAGGGTTGAAGGGGAGGAATGTCATCCGGAGAAACCAGCGTTATCGCTTCATGCGGCTTTACGATCTGCTGCACCACTCTGCGACCCAGCAGGGTAATGCCAATGATGGCTGCGATCGCCAGCATGTGCACGACGGTCGAGCCCAGCACTCCGTTTTTCTTGTAATCGTAGAAGCCCCAAATGTCCTTGACCGGGACCGGCTTCGAAGTCAGCACCAGCGGAGGCAATTTCTTGGGAAAGAAAAACTCGTCGAGGTTCTGAAAGAGCGACTTCCACAAGGGCTCTTCCAGGGTGCTTTTCGAGAGCAGCAGATTAAGTTCGGGTTCGGCTTCGCCGCGGGGTTTCATCTCAAGTGTTGGCATAGTTGACCCGACTTCGAATGCTTAACGCGGGGCCGCAACTCCGGTGTTCAGCTCAACCTGTCTTAAGCTTGATGAGCACATCGGGTGCCAAGTTGCTTTCTCGGCACCGAATACTTTCACCCCGCCCTGCGGCAAGCACTACGAATCCTGCTCGCTGACACTTCCCAAGTTCTTTAGATGCCAAGTTGAGGCAAACGTTACCTTGGCAAAATTGTACACGTTCCCCCTGCCCTTCTGACAGTGCTTTTGCGACTCCGGAGGGCAACATCCGCCGGGTTTGCCGGCACGCCTTTCGGCCCGCCCTCCGCAGGTCAATGGACGTTCGTTCTCCCGCTCCCTATAATGAAAAAAATCAATCATTTGGGAGAAATCAACCGAGTGCCGCTGGAGCTTAAATCCACCATCAATCTGCCTAAGACCGGCTTCCCCATGAAGGCCAACCTGCCCCAAAATGAGCCGAAAGCCCTGGCTCGCTGGCAGGAGATGGGGATTTACCAGCGTATCCGCGAGGCCAGGCAGGGGGCTCCGACCTACGTCCTGCACGACGGTCCGCCCTACGCCAACGGCCCCATTCACCTGGGCCACGCGCTGAACAAGTGCCTGAAGGATTTCATCGTCAAATCCAAAACTATGTCCGGATTTGATTCGCCTTACGTCCCGGGATGGGATTGTCACGGCCTCCCCATCGAGATCAAAGTTGATCAACAGCTGGGCGGTAAAAAACTCCAGATGGAGAAACTGGAAGTCCGGGAAGCGTGCAGAAAATACGCGCAAAAATTTCTCGATCTGCAGCGCGAGCAGTTCAAGCGCATCGGCGTCTTTGGACGCTGGGACGACCCCTACTCCACCATGACTCCGCAATACGAGTCGGTGGTGCTGGCTACGTTCTACGATTTTCTGGAAAAAGAATTCGTTTATAAGGGGCTGCGCTCGGTGTACTGGTGCATCTTCGACAAGACTGCCCTAGCCGAAGCCGAGGTGGAATACGAAAATCATACCAGCCCGACGGTCTGGGTAAAGTACGCGCTGGCCGAGGACCCGGCGCGGCTGGATCCGGCACTCGCCGGAAAGAAAGTCTTTACAGTGATCTGGACCACCACTCCCTGGACGCTTCCCGCGTCCATGGCGGTGGCCTTTCATCCTGACGCCGAATACGTCGCGCTCGAATCCGCGGGCGAAGTGTACATCGTCGCGCACCAGCTGGCGGGCGAGTTTGCCGGCAAGGTCGGCCTGAACGAAGCGAAAATAATCGCCCGCTTCCCCGGCAAGCAACTGGAGTACGCGAAGTTCGCCCACCCTTTCCTCGATCGCACCGTGCTGGGCGTGCTTGCCGACTACGTCACCATGGATCAGGGCACCGGTGTAGTCCACACCGCACCTTCTCACGGCGCCGATGACTTCAACACCGGCGTCAAGTACAAGCTCGACCTGACCACCAACGTGGACGCCGCCGGAATCATGCGCAACGGCCTTCCGGAATACGACGGCAAGAAGGTTTTTGACGCGAACGAGCCCATTGTCGAGTTGCTCAAAAAGCGCGGCGTGCTGATGCATTCCGAAAAGCTCGAGCATTCCTATCCGCATTGCTGGCGCTGCCACAATCCCATCATCTTTCGCGCCACCGAGCAGTGGTTCATCTCCATGGAAACGCCGATGCCGGGCGGGACCCTGCGCACCCGCGCCCTGGAAGAAATCAAGAGAGTGAAATGGGACCCGGCCTGGGGGGAAGAACGCATCTCGAACATGATCGCCACCCGCCCCGATTGGTGTATTTCCCGCCAGCGTATCTGGGGCGTGCCGATCGCGGTGTTCCTGTGCGAGGGCTGCGGCAAGCCCTTGAACGATCCCGCCCTGAACCGCAAGGTGATCGAACTGTTCGCGCGCGGCGGCGCCGACGCCTGGTACACACCGCAGGCCGACGCCCTGATCCCGCCCGGAACCAAATGCGCCAAGTGCGGCAATACGAAGTTCACAAAAGAGACTGACATTCTGGACGTCTGGTTCGAGTCCGGATGCAGCCACGCCGCCGTGCTCGGCCACGAACCCGGCCTGCCCTGGCCCGCCGATCTCTATCTCGAAGGCGGCGACCAGCACCGCGGATGGTTCCATTCTTCCCTGCTGTGCGCCGTCGGCACGCGCAACCAGGCTCCCTATCGCGCGGTCGCGACCAATGGCTGGACGCTCGACGAACAGGGCCGCGCTCTGTCGAAGTCGCGTGGCAATGATGTCGATCCCGTCGATATAGCCAACCGCATGGGCGGCGAAATCGTGCGCCTCTGGGTGGCGTCCGTCGATTTCCGCGAAGACGTAGTCGGCTCCGAGCAGCTGATGCAGCGCGTGGCCGAAAGCTATCGCAAGATTCGCAATAGCCTGTTCCGTTATGTCCTGAGCAATCTCTACGATTTTGATCCGCAGAAGAACGCAGTCTCATTCGATGAGCTGGACATCCTCGATCAATACATGCTGCGACAGACCGTCGCCATGGCCGCAGACGTGATCCGCTGGTACGACGAGTTCGCTTTTCACAAGATCTATCACCGGATAAACGACTTCTGCGTGGTGGAGTTGAGCGCGTTCTACTTCGATGTGCTGAAGGACCGCCTTTACACCTCCGCCCCAGACTCACGCGCCCGGCGGGCGGCGCAGACCGCGATCTGGCGCATCGGCGAGGCCCTGGTCCGCCTGCTCGCCCCCATCACCAGCTTCACTTGCGACGAAGTATGGCAATATCTGCCCGCCCTGCCCGATCGTCCGGCCAGTGTGCATCTGGCAACCTTCCCCGGCGCATCTGACATTCTGGGCGGCTCGTTTCCCGCAGATGATCCGAAACAGCGCGAAGACTGGAGCACGCTGCTGGCGGTCCGTACCGAGGTATTGAAGGCGCTCGAAGAGGCCCGGCAGAGCAAGCTGATCGGCGGCGCCAACCTGGAAGCGCAAGTCACGGTAACGGCGGCTGAACCGGTGTTCTCCGTGCTGGCGCGCTATCAGGACCGGCTGCGTTATCTGTTCATCGTGTCGGCGGTCACGCTGGTTCAGGGCACATCAGGAAACGGCACTGGCGGAGTCGGCGTCCAGGTGAGCAAGGCCGACGGCAAGAAGTGCGAGCGTTGCTGGAACTACTCTATCCACGTGGGCGAGGACAACGTCTATCCCACGGTATGCGAGCGCTGCAGCGCGGTGCTGAAAGAAATCGGCGGGTGAGCCAGCTCCGGCCAACCGCCGTGATGGCTGCGGCCGGCGACTTTGAAAAGATCCGAATGACAACTCATACCACGCGTGGCTTCCACTTCCTGATTGCCGTCCTGGTGATCGTTCTTGACCGGGCGGCGAAGTGGGCGGTAACGAAAAACATTTCCCTGCATGACAACATCCAGGTGATCCCGGGATTCTTCCGCCTTACCCACGTGGAGAATCGCGGCGCCGCCTTCGGCATCTTCGCCGACTCGCCTTCGGAATGGAAGATTGCGGCCCTGGTCATGTTTTCGATCGTGGCCCTGGCCATCGTCTCCGTCCTGCTCTGGCGCAACAGCCACTCCATGCACACCACGGGAATCGGACTGGCGCTGATTCTCGGAGGCGCGGTAGGCAATCTATGGGACCGCCTGCTGAGCGGCCGGGTGGTTGATTTCCTGCTGTTTTATGTCGGCCAATACCAGTGGCCCGCATTCAATGTGGCCGATAGCGCGATTGTGGTCGGCGCCGGTCTGCTGGTAATCGAAATCCTTTTCGGAAAATCTTCATCACCACCGAAGCCAGCCTGAAAAGCTTAACCGCAAAGGTCGCAAACAAGAACTTTGAGACCTTTGCGGAATGAGGGTTTGGTTTCCAGTTCTGGTTTCAGGTTTCAAACTAGAAACCAGAACTGAAAACCGGTTCGAGCTATGCCGATTTCTTTTGTGCCATCTGGGCGTAAAACTCTTGTGCGCCCTTTTCCATTTCCTGCTCGGTCAGGTCAGCCACGTGCGTGGCTACTGTCCAGGCGTGGCCGAAGGGGTCCACAAAGTGGCCCATGCGGTCCCCCCAGAACATGTCATTCACACCACCCATGGCTTTGCCGCCGGCATCCACTGCCCGTTTGAAAACCTCGTCCACGTTCGACACGTAAAGATAAAGTCCGCCGGTGTATGCACCCGCGGATTGCGGCGACTTGCCTCCCATGCCGGGCATTTCATCCGACAGGAAGATGATCGAATCGCCGATTTTGATTTCAGCATGCATGATTCTTCCGTCCGGACCCGGCATCTGCATGCGCTCCTCGGCCCCCAATGCTTTCTTGTAGTATTCGATGGCCTTCGCGGCATCGTTAACGACCAGGGACGGGGTTGCGGTGTGGAAGCCCTCAGGAACTGGTTTAACATTAGCTGGCATTAGATTGTCTCCTCTGTGTTTCTTACGTGCTGTAATAGTAGTCCGATTTGCGACGAATGCAATTCCTCCGCAATTCGCCCTATCCTAACCCTCATCCGGCTGTGTGAAATATCAAAAAATTGTAAAAAGACGTAACCACCCGGAAGGCGGGGAACCTGAGCCATATCCCCTTGAACCGGAGCTTAACAGCCGCCTCGCTTTGCAGCGGCCCGCCCCTCATTCACCCGGCGAAAAACATGGGGAGGCCCTGATCAGAGGCTTTCCCATTCCTATAAACCCGCCTTCTGGGTCCGCGCCTCATACCGCCTTTAGATCGGTTATTTCGGCTTGTTTGTGATTCGCCAAACGTCGAACCGCGAGTCGATAGCGAAGCCAAAGCACCTCAGGATATTCTCAGCGAAATTTCAGGCCGGCCTAAGGACATTCGCATCGGTGCGCCGCTAGTCTCGCATCATCTCAGGGGAGACTGGACCAAAGGCCAGGTCCCCCAAAACGGAGGATGGTGGCTATGGGAAAACGTTTGGCGGTATTTGCATACGGGCTGGTCAGTTATCTCGTGTTCTTCCTGACGTTCGTGTATGCCGTCGGATTCATCGGCAATTTGTACGTTCCGAAGTCGATAGACTCCGCAACCCGAATGTCGTTCTGGGCGGCCCTGTTCATTGATGCTCTGCTGCTGCTGATGTTCGCAGTGCAGCATAGCGTCATGGCACGGCCTGCCTTCAAAGAGGTGCTGACTCGATTCATTCCGGCGGCTGCCGAACGCAGCACCTACGTGCTGTGTTCCAGCCTGTTGCTGATCGCGTTATTCGTGTTCTGGCAGCCTATTGGCGGTGTGGTTTGGAACGTCACCAATCCCGTGGCTCGGAACGCCATCAACGCGGTGTTTGGTTTCGGTTTCGCTTTGGTATTCGTTGCCACGCTCCTGATCAATCACTTTGACCTGTTCGGCCTGCGGCAGGTGGCGTTGTATCTTGTGCGCAAGCCGTACACTTACCTCGAATTCCGCACACCGCTGTTCTACCGCTATGTACGTCATCCGTTGTACGTGGGTTGGTTGATCGCGTTCTGGGCGACGCCTACGATGACCGGCGCACATCTTCTGTTTGCGGTGCTTACGTCCGCCTACATCCTGGCAGCGATCCGTTGGGAGGAGCACGACCTTGTCATCGTTCACGGTTCCAAATACCAGGATTATCGGAAGCGAGTACCGAAGCTGATGCCATCGTTGACTCCATACCGCGTGCCTGACGAACGAATCGTGCGGGCCCCCGGCTCGGCCGCGTAGCCTCGGCCAAATGAAGAGGGCGGTCCTAGCCGCCCTCTTTATGTTTCCGACGTGCGCCCTGCCTCACGTAGCCGAGATTCCCGTCTGGGTGCGGCCGCTTCCTCGTGCCACCCGATGAACGCGGAGATCTCCTGGACCAACTGCTCCCATCCGGCATCTCCCGGGGCGACCATATGGCTGCGACTAGGTAATTCGACGAAGCGCGAGCCGCGGATTCGGGCCGCGATCAGCTTTCCCTCTTGCACCGGAACCGCGCCATCTTCGCGGGAATGCAGCACCAACGTCGGGCAGCTGATCTCCGGCAGCATGTCTAGGACCCGGATGTTGGGAAACTCCGCCATCATGCGGGCGGCGTTCTCCGGCGAGGACGAGATTCGCTGCAACTCATTGAGCCAGGCTGCCTCTGCCAAATCCGCGTCTGGCCGGAACAGCGTCGTCCACAACTGCCGGAACGCGGGATTGTCGCGTCCCCAGCCGGAGCGGATCAGTGTCAGCATCGCCTCCAGTTGCTCCTGCGCGCCGGGACCCGGCGCCGGCCATCCGTTTGCGAACGTTCCATTGATGATCAGCTTCGTTACCCGCTCCGGATGGCGCACCGCGTACGCGATTCCCACTGCGGCGCCCTGGCAACCGCCCAGGATGGAGAATTTCTCCAGGCCGGCGGCATCCACCAGTTCTTCAAAGTCCTGGACCGTCCGTTCGAATGAAAAATCGCTTACGTTCCAGTCCGAGAGACCGCTGCCGCGCTGGTCGTACCGTACCAGGGTGTTGTGCCGCATGATCTCCGACAGCCAGCGCGCCTGCAGAGGGGTCTTCCACTCGAAATCCAGGTGATTGAGCCAGTGGATCGTTCGCACCAGCACCGGCCCGCGCCCTGCTACGTTGTACGCGATCCGCACACCGTCGCTTGTGGTGAAGAATTCGATCTGTTGATCCGGAGCACCGGGTGGTTGCACGGGTAATTCCATTGGGAGCAATCGACGGTGTGGCTTCGGGACGGTGACTTCGGCAACGAATCGATAGCCGTGCCGGGGTACGGTTTCGATGCACTTCGCCGGATGGAGCAGTTTCCGCAACTGCGAAATGCAATAGTCCAGGTTGTTATCTTCGACGACCGAGTCCGGCCAGACGGACTCCATGAAGGCGTCCTTGCGCACGAGCTTGCCGGCATTCTCCACCAGCACGCGAAGAGTGTCGAACAGTTTGCCCCGCAGGCGGATCTCCTGGTTATCACGAAGCAGCCTTCGCTCATCCACGTCGAGGAGGTGATTACCAAAGAGGTATTTGGCCATTGTCAAATCGCGGCTGGCGTCGGTGGGCGTTCAGGAAAGCCGCAGGTCCCCCGCATGGCTCGCTATTTTACCAGCCAAATGGGGTGCCAGTTCTCTCATCACGCCAACATCGGATGACGTGCCCGTTTTGATTAAGATTGCGCCTATGTCGGTATTTGCCTACTGTTCGCCACAAGCCCGTTGCTACCGCGAACGCGGCTTATCGGTAGCTGACACGAGAGTGGCTCAAAGACTCATTCGGTTTGGACCCGCCCCGATCCATTCTCGGAGAGCACGGTCCTACGGCGCCCCGTACAACTGCCGGTACACGTTGGCGTTGCGCAAAATTGCCTGCACGTATTCCCGGGTCTCAGTGAACGGGATGGACTCGACAAACTCCTGCGGGTCGCGATATTTTCCCTGGCCCAGCCAGTCATCCACCCGGTTCGATCCTGCGTTATAGGCGGCCAGGGCGTATTCGAAGGTGCCGAATTTGTCCACCATCTGGCGGAAGTAACGCGTGCCCAGCTGCAGATTGATTTCGGGGGTAAACAATTGTTCAGAGGAAAAATGGTGCAGCTTCTCCTGCCGGGCAACCGAGCTGCCCACCTTGGGGAGCAACTGCATCAGTCCCAGCGCATTGGCTCGAGATACGGCGCCAGGGTTGAATTCCGACTCCTGCCGTATCAAGGACGCCACCAGATAGGGATCAAGCGCATTCTGCGAGGAGAACTTCTTCAGGTCAGGCCAGTACGGCTTGGGAAACAGGGCCTCCCAATAAGGACGCGGCAGGGTGGGCAAGTCCACCGCGAAATAATTGGGCACTGCGCGCTTGAATACCTGGATGGCCCCATCATAGCGTCCCGCGTCTTCATAGATCTTCGCGGTCGCGGCCGTCACCCAGTTCCCTTTGTCTTCGGTTGCGGCGGCTTGCAGTTCGCGCACCGCCAGGTCCACCAGCGCGCCGTTCTCCAGCACTTGCGCTTTCTGATAACGCAGGTTGTCGGTGGGCGGATCACTGGTTGTGATATTGGTCCCAGTGTTGATGGCGGGAACGCGGTCCAGTAGCGTGTACGGCTGGGGATCATCGTCCGCCCGGATTTCCCGCAAGCGGCGGCGCGCCAGCTCGCCATAATAGAAATTGCGGAAGCGCTCCGAAATCTTCTGGTAATAGGCGCGCGCCATCGCGGAATCTTTGTCTTCTTCCGCCAGGCGGGCTCGCCAGTACAGCGCCGCGGGAACCTCGGCCGAAGTGGGATACAGTCCAATCTGCTGCTCGAACCCGGTCTTGGCTTCGGCCGTCCTGCCCTGGCGCAGACTCAACCAGGCCACTTTCCAATGGGCGTAGGAGGCTCGGCCGCCCTTGGGAAAGCGCTGCTGCAACTCCCGATAGGCGTCAATCGCCTTGTCGTAGTCGGGTTTGAGCAGATAGTAGTTGCCCTCCGAAAGCAACGCCTGCTGCAGCCAGAAACTGGTGGGCGCAGCCTGCCGCAGTTGTCCCAGGTACTGCAGGAATCCCGGCTCGTCGTTGTCGGAACGAGCTATCTCCGCCAGGTTGAAAATGCGTTGAATGCCGATTTCAGTCCCGGCGGAACTTTCCATGCCATCCAGAACTTTCTTCGCTTCCCGGTCATCGCCGGAGCGCCGCAAAGCCACCGCCAGCGCTATTTGAATCTCGGGACGATCGCTCGGACTCACAACGTTGAGCAGGTCGCGATATTCGGCCGCGGCTTCGCTGAATCGTCTGCCTTTGGCCAGCAGATCGGCACGCGTTCTACGCCCGTTCAGACCCACGGGTGGCAACTGTGTCGTCGAAGCCAGTTGCTTCAGTTCGACGTCCGCCTGGCTGGCCTCGGCGCTGAGCGGCATGGTGACGTACAAGTTGCGCAGGATCTCGGCCGCCTTCACCGGTTCCCCGGCCCCGGCATAAGCCTTTCCCAAGGCCAGCTCCAGATCGGCCCGCGGCGGCTGCCGGTCTTTCTGCAGGACCGCAATCGCATCTTTCGCCCGGTTGTCCGCCAGCAGCGCGCTGCCATACAAAACTCGGGCATCGCGCAGCAGCAACGATTCCGGGTACTCCTTCTCGAAGTCAGTCAGCGTGGCGACAGCTTCCGCCGTCCTGCCACTTTGAAAATAGGCGGTACCCAGATAAAAATCGACGTATTCTCCCAAGTCACCTGCCCGAGGCTTGGCGCGGCTCAGGGGATCCACGGCCTTGGCATATTCCTTGTCGAGGATGTGTGCATACCCCAGCACCAGGTACGCCAGCGCCCCGGCATCTTCCTGGGTGTGGCGGCGCGCATAGGCCTCCACTCCCGCGTAAGCAGCCGGGGTCCGGTCCTGCAAAAGTTGGCGCGCCATGGGTTTCAGGCTGGCGGAGGCCACGAACGCGGCATGCATCCGGCGCGACCGCGGCGTGGAGCGGCTGCGGATCCGCGCCGCGGCTTTGCCCCCCTTCTTTTTGGACGATTGGGTTTTGGACGACTGGATTTTCTTGCTGGAAGACTGCGCGGCCGCAAGCACCGCGAGGGGGGCCAGATCGCCGCATAGCACAGCCGCGATCAAAAAAACTCTACTCAGTATCGAATGCCAGCGATGAAAAACCACTATGATTAATTTCGCCGAAAATTGGCGCCCATGATAGAAGTGTCATCTTCGGCCAGACTGCGAACCAGTTCCTGGCCGAAGTAGTCGGCTCCGCCAGCCGCCGTGTTGCCATATCGCTTTTGATAAGTGATCCGGCTCTTCTCGATGTCTTCCTTGAGCCGGTCATACAGATCGCGGTTTTTGCGTCCCTCGGAAACTTTCACCTGGTTGTAGAGCTTGATCTCATCCACCAGCAGCCGTGCGAAGCGGTGCGCCTTGCGGTGGACGTCAGCGTCCTCGGGTGAGAGATTGGCAAAGGCATCGGTGGCGGGAGCGGGAGCGGCGGCGGCCGCCGCGACCACAGGCTCAGTTTGCGCCACCGCGGCCGGTTGCTCGGCGACCGCAGGTGGAGGCGGAACCGGCTCGGGCTCGGGAGCAATGTGTTTTGGCGGATGCGCCGCAAATGGGTCCGAGTGGGCCGGCGCGCTCGGTGGCGGCGTGATTTCCGTCTTCTCGCCGGCCGCGTCGGTAGATTCTTCCTTGTGCGCCTGTTTGCGCAGTGACGCCACTTCCAGCCACGCACTAGTCGCCAGTACCAGCAGTTCAACCGCGGCCGCGTCCAGTCTTCCGCTTCCGTCAGCACCGGCGTCGGCATAAACCAGCGCCGCCACTTTTTCCTTCAACAACAGAGGCAGCACCAGCACATGATCATCGGCCGGCGCGCCGAATTTCGCCACGAATTCCGGGTCGATATCGCGGGTCGCGCCGCTGAATGGCATGCGCGACCGCAAGGCTTGTTCCGGCACTCCGGTGCTCACGTTGAGGGCAAAATCCTTAATGGTATCGTCGCCATCCTTGTCGAAGCCGCGTCCCTGCCAGCCCGTGGCCGCGCCTGCCTTTACTACAAAGAGCGCCCCGCGCCCGCTGTAACGCACCGTATTGTCCAGCAGGGTGCGCAAGATCTCCCGTTGCGTCGTGCCTGACTGAATGGCCGCAATCGCTTTCAGCAGATTGGCCGACCCGCCTTCTCCGGAACCAGCTGTGACCGCCTCACCCGTCCCCTGCGGCAGCTGTTCCAGAACGCGGCGCACCAACTCCTCCCGCAACTGCGGGACGTGGCTGTCCAGAACCTGGGACACCACCCTCTCCACGATCTGTTCCACTCCGGTTCTCTCCGCCATGGTCGGGTCAGCTGTTCGGCCGCTGGATCCGGCTTTTTTGCCCCTCATGCTGGTTAAACCTTGATTATAGGGTCACTTGCCCGGTGTTTTCCGGTCACCTAAGGACGTGTTCTACTGCGGAATGGCCGCTCCTTGGAATTTATCGCAAACCGCACCGCTATAGATACGTCAAAACAAACAAGACGAAACTTGGGTTACCAAGTAAAATAACATTTCTGTCCGCGCTCGCAGGGCGCGAAAATTGTTGCATCGGAAGGTAGATGACAGCCATCCAACCAAATGTAAGTGAACCGGTCAGCGATGAGCTGGCGCTGGTTCAGGCCGCCAAGGGCGGAGATGTAGGCTCGTTCGAGGAACTGGTCCGGCGTTACGACCGGAACGTATTTCGCATTGCGCAGCACATCACGCAGAACCGCGAGGACGCGGAAGATGTGGTGCAGGATGCGTTCCTCAAGGCCTACACCAACCTGAAACAGTTCCAGGGACAGTCGAAGTTCTATACCTGGCTGGTGCGCATCGCGGTCAACGAAGCGCTGATGAAGTTGCGGCGCCGTCGTCCCGAGCGCATGGTTTCGCTCGACGAGGATGTAAAGACCGAAGAAGACTCAGTCCCCCGCGAAGTCGCGGACTGGAGTCCGAATCCGGAGCAGCAGTACAACCAGGCCGAGCTCAAGGAAATCCTGAGCAAGACGATTCAGGGACTTCCTCCCAGCTTCCGCACGGTTTTTGTTCTGCGCGACGTGGAAGGGCTTTCGACCGAGGAAACAGCAGACGCGCTGGAGTTGAGCATTCCTGCGGTGAAGTCGCGGTTGCTGCGGGCTCGGTTGCAGTTGCGGGAGCGGCTCAGCCGTTACTTTCAGAAACGTGAGAGCGGAGATGGCAAACAGTGAAGTGCGCTGAATTCCTGCAGGAACTGACCAACTACCTGGACGGCGTCCTCGACGATCGTACCAAGGCTGAACTGGAAGACCATCTGGCCTGGTGCCACAACTGCTACGTGGTTTGCGATACCACGAAAAAGACCATCGAGATTTATCGCGACTCACAGCTCTACGAATTGCCCGACGATCTCCGCAACCGTCTCCGCTCCGCCATTGTGGCCAAGTGTGAGGCCCACAAGAAAACCGGCCCGCGCGAAGCCTGAGTCGGCCCATCCAGCCCATTTTCCCGATATGGATTTTGTTCCCATCAGGGTCTAACCTCTTCATCTGTAGGGTCTTTCCAGATTTCGCCTGGGCGTTCTCCGCGTATCCTAAATCAAGTGTGCGGGCTTAACTATCCCGGGTAGAACCTTTTCGTTTCGAGCTGAATCTAATTATCTGATTGAAGTCTGGCAGGCCCTGAGTTGACACGGTTTGGGGAGGAAGTATGATCGCGGAATTGATAGATGCATTCTTCGGTTGCAAACATTCTCATTATAGTTTTCCTATCTCGGTTCGGCCCGTGGCGCGGCGTAATTCTGCGGCCAAGCTGACGGGGACCTATGTGGCATGTCTGGATTGCGGCAAGGAATTTCCCTATGACTGGCAGGAAATGAAGGTCATCGATTCCGCTGCCGAGCAGCGCCACTACGTGGCTTCCCTGACCCACAAAGCAGCTGCCTGATGGAAGACGGGCGTCTCCGCCGCTCTTTTGTAAATGCCCGCCCGTCTTTCGCAGCACCCCACCCGTCTTTTGTGAATACTCGCCTTTCCTTCGTAAAATAGGAAATCAGTCGTCAGTTCTTGAGTTGTCAGTTCCCAGTTGGGTTCTGGTGCACGCCGCTTCGAAATTTCACCCAAACGAAAACCGGCGGCCGAAGCCGCCGGTTCGCATACGCAACTGCGCACTGGATCAGTTGCTGCTGGAGTCATCCCGCCGCTTCAGCGTGGGCCGATCGTCATCGTTGGTCTTGTCGTCGCTGCCATTCTTGTCGGTGGTCGATGTCCGCCGCAGGCTCGGCCGGTTCTTGTCTTCGTTCTTGTCCAGGACCTTGTGCCGGTTTTCGATCGCCGCCAGGCGCGCCTTGACGTCGTCAAACTCCGATGTCGAAACCGTGTACTGCGCTCGTGCCGGCAGGATGGTTGCAATCTCTTCTTGCGATTTCTCAATCCGATCCGGAGTCTGCGGATGCGTGGAGAATGCCTTTGCCAGACTGCCGGGCTTCTTCTTTTCTTGTGCCTGCACCTTTTCGAAGAAGCTGATGAACGCCTGGGGGTCGTATCCTGACTTGTACATGTACTGCAGTCCCAGATAATCCGCCTCAGCCTCGAAGCCGCGCGAGAAGTGCAGGAAGGTCAGGGGAAGCGCCAGACCGGCGGCTTCATAACCGGCATAGCCGATGGCTCCGCCCACGAAAATGAGCGGAATTGAAGCCATCTGCATCAGGTTACCGCGGGTATTTTCGCGCGCCGCATGGCAGGCTGCCACGTGCGCTATTTCGTGTGCCATCACTCCAGCCAGTTCTGCTTCTTCATCCGCGGCCAGGATCAGTCCGGAATTGACATAGAAAAAGCCGCCGGGCAGAGCGAAAGCATTGATGTCATCGGAGTCGATGACCTTGATGGTAAAGGGGACCTGGGCATCGGAGTTGCGCACCAGATTCTGTCCCACCCGGTTTACATATTCCGTCACCACGGGGTCCTGGATCAGCTTTACGCTCGATTCCACCTGCTGGGCATATTGCTTGCCCATGGCGATCTGCTTCTCCACTCCATACCAGTTGCCCATGCCGGTCTTGCAACCTACGTTCCGGTTGCCGATGGCATCGACGTCTCCCTTGCCACCCTCATGTTTGACCTTGTCCGGGTCAGCAGCCGTTACCGGTGTTGGCGCGGTGCTCTTGGCGGCCGTGTCGGGGGTCGGCGTCGTGGCTCCGTCTTTATCCTGCGCCCAGCCTCGCGGCGCCGCATAACTCAACGTTAACAACACAGCCGACAGTGCTAAGAGCCGTAACTTCATGATGTACTCCTGTATTCCGTCCCCCGCCCCGGGAAGACTCCTTCGTGATTATACGCCCGGGCGGAGACACCGATTCCTGGGATCTAGCTATATATAGAGTTGGACGCAGAATTCCCCAGCAGGGTTACCCAGCCCGGGAGTGTCCCGGCCGGTTCATACGCCGAAACCGTCTTTCTCTGTGTGGAGCGGACACTCCTGTCCGCTGCTTTTGACGTGGATTCTTCCCAAGGTGTCCGAAACCCACACTCCCGAGACTTGGTAGAATCCTCTTCGCTAAGATGCGGTTGTGAGGATCGCCGAGTGAGTGAGAACGAAAATGAACGTTATGCGCCGGGTTGGCCGGGCATTTCACCACGCTGGACTTCGAGCGCAAAAACCGGCATCGGCACCGCGCTCAATCTGCACAGCCGGGTATGGTTTACGCTCAGCCACGGTATCCTCAACGAAGTTTACTACCCGCGAGTGGACCAGGCCTGCACCCGCGACCAGGGGCTGATAGTCACCGACGGTTCCAGCTACTTTTCCGAAGAAAAGCGCCACTGTAAATTTGAGAACCATGCCATCCAGCCCGGTGTTCCGGTCTATAAACTGACAAACACCGAATTGCAGGGGCGCTACCGGATCGAAAAGGAAGTCTTTTCCGATCCCTACCGCAATGTCGTGCTGCAGAGAATACGCTTCATCCCCCTCCAGGGCACGCTCGCGGACTACCGTTTATATGCGCTGCTTGCGCCTCATCTGGCGAACTGCGGCCGGGAAAATACCGGCTGGGTCGGCGCCTACAAGGGAACGCCCACTCTATTTGCTCACCGCAATGGCGTCGCCCTCGCCTTTGCCTGCTCGGTCCCCTGGCGCAAGATGGCAGTGGGTTTTGCTGGATTTTCCGATGGATGGCAGGACCTCTCACAGCACTACCAGCTCACCTGGGACTACACGCGCGCGGAAAACGGAAACGTGGCGCTCACGGGCGAGATCGACCTGGCGGCCTGTAAGGGGGAGTTCACGCTGGCACTCGGTTTCGGCGGCATCTGGTCCGAAGCCGGCCAAGAGGCACGTTCCACTCTACTTGAATCCTACGACGAATTACGCCAGCACTACGTCTGGCATTGGAAAAGCTGGCACGACAACCTCTTGCAACTGGACGAACCCCAGCGCGAGGTTGACCTGTATCGCCCCAGTGTGGCCGTGCTGCGCTCGCACGAGTCCAAGGATTTTCTGGGAGGCGTCATCGCCAGCCTCTCCATTCCCTGGGGATTCAACAAAGGCGACGAAGATCTGGGGGGATACCATCTGGTCTGGCCCCGTGACCTGGTGGAAACCGCCTTTGGTTTTCTGGCCGCAGGCGCCGAGCCGGATGCGCTGCGCGTCCTGCGCTATCTGGAAGTCACTCAGGAGCCGGCGGGAAATTGGGCGCAGAACATGTGGCTCGACGGCCGGCCCTATTGGGACGGAATGCAGATGGACGAGGCCGCGTTTCCCATTCTGCTGGTGGATATGTTACGGCGGCTCTCTCCCTATGTTCTGGGCGATCTGCAACGCTGGTGGGCCATGGTCAGCCGCGCCGCCGGATACATCATTCGCAACGGTCCCGTGACCCAGCAGGACCGCTGGGAGGAAGACGCAGGCTATTCGCCTTTTACCCTGGCGGTTGAAATATCGGGGCTGCTGGCGGCCGCCGACCTGGCCGATGCCGTCGGGCAAACCGAAATTGCAACCCATCTGCGCGAGACCGCGGATTACTGGAATGACAACATCGAACGCTGGACTTACGCCCAGAATAGCGACCTGGCCCGGCAGCTGGGCGTGGAAGGCTACTATGTGCGCATCGCGCCGCCCGAGTCGGATTGCGCCGCGTCGCCGCTGGAGGGATTTGTTCCCATCAAGAACCGGCCGCCCGGGCAAAGTGAATCGCGCGCCGTGCACCTCATCAGTCCGGACTCGCTTGCCCTGGTGCGATTTGGTTTGCGGGCGCCGGATGATCCGCGAATCCTGAACACAATAAGAGTGATCGACGCCCTGCTCAAGGTGAACCTGCCCCAGGGTCCCTGCTGGTACCGCTATAACGGCGACGGCTACGGCGAGCACGAAGACGGTTCACCCTTCGACGGGACCGGCATAGGGCGGCCCTGGCCTCTGCTGGCCGGCGAGCGGGCGCACTATGAGCTGGCGGCGGGGCGTCCCCAGGTCGCCGAGGACTTGCTCAGAGTAATGGAGCTTTCGACCGAGGGCGGCCGCCTGATCCCCGAGCAGGTCTGGGACGCAGAGGATATTCCCGCGCTGGAGTTGTTCCGCGGAAAACCATCCGGCTCAGCCTGCCCGCTGGTGTGGGCACATTCCGAGTACATCAAACTGCGGAGATCGTTGCGCGACGGCAAAATATTCGATCAGCCGCCGCAGACCGTGCAGCGCTACCAGGTGGAGCGAAAGAGATCCGTCTTCTGGGAATGGCGGTTCAACAACAAATGCCGCACTATTCCGAGGGAAAAGAAGCTGCGCCTGCTGTTGCCCTCGCCGGCCATGGTGCATTGGAGCTTCGATGGATGGCAGACCGCGCAGGATACGAACACGCGCGACCCGCTGGGAGTCTTCGTGG
>Ga0207657_10001709_pt1 | contig 23656 bp, 24 predicted proteins | sample KBSC33metaG_FD_184316 | JGI IMG/M metagenome (GOLD analysis project Ga0207657, IMG submission 184316) | Corn rhizosphere microbial communities from Kellogg Biological Station, Michigan, USA - KBS C3-3 metaG (SPAdes) (version 2) | ecosystem: Host-associated > Plants > Roots > Rhizosphere > Soil ... | reverse complement strand
ATCCTGATCCAGCTCGCGGTCATCTTCTTCGTGGTCTCCTGGCTGGTCCGCAGGTTTGCGCGGCCGCGCCGGGCCGCGGCGTTCATGCCCTGGGACGAACCCCGCACGGCCGGCGGACCGCAGCCCGGGCCGTTCGGCGGCTTCGGCGGTGGCTTCGGCAGCGGCCCGGCGGCGGGCTCGCCTTATGTCCCGACGGGCGGCCCGGCGTGGGAAATCCCGATCACCCCGCAGGACCAGCAGGCGTTCGAAACCCTGCTTGCCGAGATCCAGGACGCCTTCGGGCGCGAGGACTACGCCGCATTGCGCGACCGGACCACGCCGGAGGTCATGTCGTACCTGGCCGAAGAGCTGAGCGACAACGCCACGCACGGGCGGCGCAACGAGGTTCGTGACGTGCGCCTCCTGCAGGCGGACGTCGGCGAGGCGTGGCGCGAGGGGGCCGTGGACTACGCCACCGCCGCGATGCGCTTCCAGAGCATCGACCTGATGCGCGACCGCACGACCGGCGCCGTGCTGTCCGGCGACCCGTCCAGGCCCACCGAGGCGAGGGAGCTATGGACCTTCACGCGGCAGACAGGCGGTCCATGGAAGCTGTCGGCTATCCAGGAGACCTGACAGTCACCGCGTTGCAAAGCTGTAATCAAACAATGGTTTCCGCGGCGTTCGGAAGCATTGCGGGAAGGCTGGCGCGCCCGTAAGTTCCGCGGATTCTTAAGCCGCGCTCGATCGCGGGGACATTTTATCTGGAGCTAGCCGTGAACCGCGCCCTTATTCTCGCCCTCGGAACGGCCCTGTGCGCCGTCCCGGTCGCTCTGGCCGGCCCGGCCGCCGCTCAGCCCAAGGCCGCCGCCGCGCCCTACAAGGCGCCGCGCGATGCGGCGGGACATCCCGACCTGTCCGGCTTCTGGTCCAACGCCACCCTCACGCCCGAGCAGCGGCCGGCCAAGCTCGGCGACCGCGCGGTCTACACCCCCGCCGAGGTGGCCAAGCTGGAGAGCCAGGTCGCCAAGGAGGTCGAGGAAGGCAACAAGCCCACCGACCCGAACTCCGGCGCGGAGGGCGGAAAGCCCGATCCCAAGACCCTGCGGCCCGAGTTCGCCGCAGCCGGCGGCGACGTGGGCGGCTACAACCGCGGTTGGCTCGACCCGGGCTCGACCGTGATGCGCGTGCACGGGGAGCCGCGCACATCCTTCATCACCACGGCCAACGGCCAGCCGCCGCCGCGCAAGGACGGGGCCAAGGCCGGCGGGTACCCGCGCGGCATGGGCTCGTTCGACAATCCGGAGAACCGTTCGCTGGGCGAGCGCTGCATCCTGGGCTTCGGCCGCAACGCCGGCCCGCCGATGCTGCCCAACGGCTTCTACAACAACAACTACCAGTTCGTTCAGACCAAGGACGCTTTCGTCATCGAGGTGGAGATGGTCCACGACACCCGCATCGTGCACATGAACGCGCCCCACCGGACGGACGGCGAGCGGCCGTGGATGGGCGATTCGGTCGGCCACTGGGACGGCGACACTCTGGTCGTGGAAACCACGGACATCCCGCAGGAGCAGGCCTATCGCGGCTCCTGGAAGAACCTCAAGGTGACCGAGCGCTTCACCCGCGTCGGCAAGGACAGGCTGCTCTACCAATACACGCTCGACGACCCGACCATGTGGGACAAGCCCTGGGGCGGTGAATACGAGTTTTCGCCGCTGAACGGCGTGATCTACGAGTACGCCTGCCACGAGGGCAATTACGCGCTGCCCGGCATGCTGGCCGGCGCGCGCAACCAGGAAAAGGACGCCAAGGCCGGCAAGGCCGGCGGCGCGTCCCCGGCCGGCGGCTCCAACTGAAGGCCTAGCTCGGCGGCGCGAAGGATCGGGACGCCGGTCCGACCGCCGCCACAAGCGGGATGGTGATCGTGAAGCGCGCGCCGTGATCGTCGCGCGCTTCCAGGCTGCCCCGCAGTTGCCGCGTTATGGCCCTGACGATCGTCATGCCGAGCCCGGTCGCGCCTTCCGCGCTGAAGCCGTCGCCCAGGCCCTCGCCGTCGTCGCAGACGCTGAGCCGCAGGCTCTCGCCCTCCCGGTGGCAGTCCACGTGCAGCCCGCCGGGCTCGCCCTTGCGATAGGCGTGCTTGGCCGCGTTCATCGCCAGCTCGTTGAGCGCGATGCCCAGCTGCTGGGCCGTGTCGCCGGGGACGACGACCGGGTCGGCGTCGACCGAGCAGGACAGCCCCGTGCTCCCGACGATCCGGCTGCAGAGCTCCGTCAGGAAGGGTTCGAGATTGACGTTCGGCGCGTCCTTGTGGGCGCTGAGGAAGCGGTGCAGCTCGCCCACCGCCAGCAGGCGCGCGGCGGTCTGTTGCAGGGCCGCCCGCGCCCGGGGATCTTCCAGGCGCGCCTGTTCGAAGGCCAGGAAGTCGGCGGCAAGCTGAAGGCTGTTGGCGAGCCGGTGGTCGATCTCGCGGCGTTCGTCGACGGCGGGAAGCAAGGGCGCGCGTGGGCCGCTGGCGGGCTGTTCCGACGAGATCCATCCTGCTGGGGTGCGCACACCAGCCTCCGCGATTCGAGCGCCCCCGCTGAACGACGAGAGGCCATGACACCACCAGAAGGTGTAGGAGAAGCCAACAAGCGCGACCGTAAGAGTGCGACGTCCCGCCGCACCCCTGCCATTCGACGCAACCTTAGATCGGCTGCTCGACCGATCTGGCGAGAGGCGTGAAGAGCTTCGGCCCGGTCTCGGTCATATGCCAGCAATCCTCGAGGCGGATCCCGAACTCGCCGGGGATGTAGAGGCCGGGCTCGTCGGAGAAGCACATGCCAGGCGCCAGCGGGGTCGCGTCGCCATGCACGAGGTACGGCGACTCATGGCCGTCCATGCCGATGCCGTGGCCGGTGCGGTGCGACAGGCCCGGCAGGCGATAGCCCGGACCCCAGCCTTCCTTCTCGTAGTACGCGCGGACGGCGTCGTCGATGGTCCCGACCGGAATGCCTAGTTTCGCGGTTTCCAGCGCGATCTCCTGGCCGCGTTTGACCGTCGCCCAGACCTTCTGCTGGCGGGCGTTGGGCGCGCCCACGACCCAGGTGCGGCTGATATCGGAGGTGTAGCCGTGCACGGTGCAGCCCACGTCGACCAGCACGACCGAACCTTCGCGCACCGCCTGCTTCTGATGCGAGCCGTGCGGATAGGCGCTGGCCTCGTTCAGCAGCACCAGCCCGCCGTCCCAGCCGCCGCCCGACTGGGTGGTGGCCGCCCCGATCAGGGCCTGGACGTCGCCCGGCGACATGCCGGGCCTGGTCTGCGCATGCGCGTGGCGGATCGCGGCCAGGGTGATCTCATTGGCGAGTTGCATCAGGGCGAGTTCCGCCGGCGATTTCACCATCCGGCAGGCGCGCACCAGGCCGTCGCCGGAGACGACGCTGTAGGCGCCGCCCGCCGCCTCACGCACCCCGTCGACGATGAAGAGGCGGGTGGTGGCCTCGAAGGCGATCGGGCCGGAGGCGACGCCGCGGTCCTTCAGCGCCTGCACGATGCGCGCGAACGGGCTCTCGTGCTCGTTCCACGGCCGCACGTCGTCGCCCACGGCGAGCGTCTCACGCACCGACGGCTCCTCGAACGCCGGCGTGACGATCACGATCGCGCCGCGCGCCGGGATCACCGCCGCGGTGGTCCGCTCCGAGCGCCACCACTGGATGCCGGTGAAGTAGTCGAGGCTGGAACCCGGCTCGACGATCATCGCGCCGACGCCCTGGTCCACCATCAGCCGTTGCAGCTTGGCGATCCGCCCGCGCCGCTCCGCCACCGAGATCGGCTTCGCCCCCGCGGTCGTCGGCCGCGCGTCCGGCGGCCCGGTCAGGGCGCCGGCGTGCGGGGCGATCAGGGCGGAGGCTGCGCCGGCCGAAGAGAGGGCGGCGAGGAAACGACGGCGATGCATGGGAGCTCCTGAGGCCGGGATGACCCCGGTGGAAACTGCGGCGCCGGGCGTTCCACGACGCCGCCAGCCGCATCCTCCTTGGTGGCGGAGGCGTCCACAAGCTTAACCTGACCTAGATCGAGGGAGCCCCTTCGGGCGGTCCAGTTGCGCGATGGTCGTTCGATGATTAACGTTCTTCGAGGGGGACATCGGATGACAGCGACAGCATTGGAGCGCGGACCCGGCAGGCGGATTGCGCCAACGGAGCCGTTCGCGGCGCAGCATCCCTGGGACCGCAACTTCTTCCTGGGGTTGGTGGCGCTCATCTGGCTCGGCATCCTGATGGGCTTCGTGCCGGAAATCGTGCAGCACGCGGGCGGACGCGAGCCGCCGTACCCGCTGGCCGTCCACCTGCACGCCGCCGCGTTCATGGGCTGGCTCGCGCTGCTGACCGCCCAGGTCCTGCTGGTGCGCACCCGACGGCTCGCCCTGCATCGCAAGCTCGGCTTGGCCATGGTGGTCCTGGGCGCGGCCATGCTGGTCCTCGGCCCCGCGGCGGCCTGGGTGGTCCAGCGCCGCGACTTCGGGCAGCCGCACAGCGACCCGGGCTTCCTGTCGGTCCAGCTGATCAGCATAGTCGTCTTCGCCACGGTGGGCGGGGCTGGCGTGCTGCTGCGCAAGTCGTCGTCGGCGCACAAGCGGCTGATGCTCATTGCGACCCTGGTGATCGCCGACGCGGGCTTCGCCCGATGGCTGGGAGGCCCGATCGCAGCGGCGTTGGGCCACGGGCCGTGGCCGCGCTATCTGGGACTTTCCGGCGCGACCGCCCTGCTGATCGTGGGCATCGGCGTGTACGACCTCGTCACCCGTCGCAGGCTGCTGCCCGCCTATGCCGCCGGGGCGGCCTGGGCCCTGGCCGGTCAGGCGCTCGCCGCCTACCTGCTGTTCGTGCCTGCGTGGAAGGTCTTCGCCACGCACCTGATCGGTCACTGAGGCCGCCGGTCCGAGCAGCCCGGAATTGCACCCGGAGCTTACCCTTCGCTGAACACGCCGAGCTCGTTGCCGCTCGGGTCGCGGAAATGGAAGCGGCGGCCGCCGGGGAAGCTGAAGATCGGCCGCGTGATGGTCCCGCCGGCGGCGCGGACCTTGGCCTCCATGGCTTCCAGGTCGCGGGCGAAGAGGATCACCAGAGGCGTGGAGACCCGGTCGGCGGCGTCGCCGTTGAAGCCGCCGTCCATCCCCTCGGCCATGGCGGCGTAGCCGGGCCCGTAGTCAGTGAAGCTCCACCCGAAGGCGTCGCGGTAGAAGGCCTTGGTCGCCGGCAGGTCGCCCGCCGGGAACTCCACATAATCTATCTTGCCGTCTTCACGCATGGCGGTGGCTCCCGGATGTTCCATATTTGTTCGCTGATAATTCGCGGCGGGCAGCGAGTCGAGTCGGAACGACCAACTCAGCGGCGTAGCGTTTGGCTGCAGAGCAACCGAAGGAGATGACGATGATCCGCAAGGCCAACGCGACGTGGCGCGGCACGGGCCGCGACGGGACGGGCGACCTGACGACGGCTTCAGGGGTGCTGTCGTCGACGCCGTACAGCTACAAGACGCGCTTCGAGACCGCGCCAGGGACCAATCCCGAAGAACTGATCGCCGCCGCGCACGCCGGCTGCTTCACCATGGCGCTGGCCTTCGCCCTGCAACAGGCCGGGACGCCGGCCGAGGAACTCCACACGGAGGCGGCGGTGTCCATCGACGCCGAGGGCCAGGGCTTCAAGATCAGCCGCTCGGCGCTCACCCTGCGCGCCAAGGTCCCCGGCCTCGACGCCGCGAAGTTCCAGGAGCTGGCCAAGGGCGCGGAGCAGAACTGCCCGGTGTCGAAGGTGCTGAACGCGGAGATCACGCTGGACGCCCAGCTCGAAACCTAGCTCGCCAGCAGGATCGCGCCGGCGGAGATCACCACCGCGCAGGCGGCGCGACGAAGGGTGAAGGGCTCCTTCAGGAAGAGGGCGCCCAGGATCGCGGCGAACAGGATGCTGGTCTCGCGCAGGCCGGAAACCTTGGCCATGTCGGTCGCCGACATGGCCCAGACGACCACGCCATATGAGACCAGCCCGATCAGGCCGCCGCCGAGCGCCTTGAACGTCTCGCGGTCGGCCTGGAGCGGCGGAAAGCGCCGGCGGATCAGGAAGTAGACCAGCGGCATGGGCGCGCCCTGGATGAAGGTCATCCAGGCCACGTAGGAGGTCGGCCGCCCGGAAAGCCGCACGCCGATCCCGTCGATGACCATGTAGCCGGCGATGAACGTCCCGGCGACCACGGCGGCGGCGATGGAGCGGCCGTCCGCGCGTCCGCGGCCGAGGCTCAGGCCCATGATGCCGGCGCAGACCAGCCCCAGGCCGGTGATCGCGGGCGTGGCCAGGCGCTCGCCGGCGAACACCGCCGCGCCCAGGGCGACCAACATGGGCGCCGTGCCGCGCGCCACCGGAAAGACCTGGCCGAGCTGGCCGTGGCGGTAGGCGCGGATGAGGAACAGGCAATAGCCGATCTGGAGGGCGGCCGAGCCCGCGGCGTAGGGCCAGCTCGCCATCGCCGGGGCCGGCAGCACCAGCAGGAACGGCGCGGCGACGACGGCGCCCACCAGACACATCAGGCTGATCGACCACAGCCGGTCCACGCCGCTGCGCAGCATCGCGTTCCAGGTGGCGTGCAGCACGGCCGAGCCCAGCACCAGGACGAGGACCAGCGGCGGGACCGAACTCACGGCAGGGCCCAGACGGCGGTCTTCTTGACGGCCATGTCCTCCAGCTCGGTGGTCGTGGGCACCTGGTATTCGGCGAGTTTGGTGAGCCCCGAGCGCGGGAAATAGCTGCGGCCCGGGTCGCCGATCAGCACGCTCGCGCCGCCCCGGCGCGCCGCGCCCAGCCAGGCCAGCACGCGTTGCGCCAGCGGCTTCTCGTAGCAGATGTCGCCGGCGAGGATGACCTCGACCGAAGCCGGCGGCGGCGCGTCCAGCAGGTCCGCGCCGGCGTAGTCGCAGGCGACGCCGTTGGCCTGAGCGTTCAGCGAAAGGGCCGCCTCGCAGAAGGCGTCGATGTCGGCGCAGAGCACATCGGCCGCCCCGGCCCGCTTCGCGGCGATCCCCACAAGGCCGGAGCCCGAGGCGAAGTCGAGCACGCGCCTGCCGGCGACGGCCGCCGGCCTGTCGAGCAGGTAGCGCGCGAGCGCCTGTCCGCCGGCCCAGGCGAAGGCCCAGAACGGCGGCGGCAGCCCGATCTCGGCCAGGGCTTCCTCGGTCAGTTTCCAGATCGGCGTGATCTCGTCGGCCAGATGCAGGGCGATCTCCGGCACGTGCGGCGGCCGTTGCAGGCGGGTGTTGGCGAGGATGAACTCGCGTCGGCCTTGCAGGGTGGCGGGGATCATCCGCCCGGTGTTGTCGTCGCCGGATATGCGGTCAAGGGCCCTAATGGCCGGGGTCGATGATCCGCTGGGCGCCCTCGATCAGCTGGCGGTCCTCGAACTTGCGCATGGCGTCCTGCCGCGCGGTCGAGCAGAGCTTCACCGGCAGGCGCGAGCCCAGCATCTGGGTGGTGTGGCAGACCTTCTCGTCCGGCGAGACCTTCTTCTGCGCCTCGGCCGCGGGGGCCTGCACGGCGGTGGCGGAGGCGTGGATGTCCTGCGGCGGGGCGGCCGCGGCGGCGTCGGTGAGCAGGAGCGCGGCTGTGAGGATCGTGCTGATCATGGTCGAAACCCCGAGGCCTCCTGCTGGCTGCGCGGGGGCGACCTTGCCCGCGTCCGCCGAAGAATTTGAAACTTCTCCCAACATGCTGAACCATATTGCGGCGATCGTCACCCGTCCCTCGCGAGGCCTTTGCCTCGCTGAAGGCGGCGACCAAGGCGCAAGCCATTGATCTCGCGGGCGGATGATGGCGGCGCGCGCAGTCCGAACGCAACTAGGCTCCAGCATCCTCACCGCGCTCGCTTCTTAAGCATCAGGGCCCGTGAAGCGGATGACCCGCGGCTTGAACACGCCAGATGGTGCGCGGAGATTGCGGCGAGCAACCTCCGCCTCACAGATGAATATGCCATTGCCGGCAAGGATGAGCGGCCGATCAATGACGTCGGGGTCAAGGAAGGATACCGACCCATGTACGGTCGTGTAGTGATGGTTGCACATCGGGCAGGTCTTTGCCCGACCTTCACTGGCGAACAACGCCGGCGAGTTGATCTCATGCAAGGTCGCCCAGTCTTCCAATTCCTTGCCGTGCAGGAAAAGGCGGCCGGCGCAGACCTTGCCGACACCCTCCTCTGGATGCATGCCCGTCAGGAATATGGCTCCCTCACAATGAATTGGACGAGGAGGCAATGCTCCGTGACCCTCGAGGACGATCCGGTGGTGCTTGGCCCTTCGAAATCACTTCGAAAGGCCCGGGCCGCCGCGGGTCATTCAAAAAAGCGCTCGGTCGATGAACCGAAGCGAGTTGCGCCAAAGGCGCGACAGTCCTTCGGGGGAGGAAGATACGATGAAGACTCGGATGACGGTGCTTTGTGGGGCGGCTGCAACACTCGCGTTGCTCAACGTTGGACCAGGTGTTGCCCGCGCGCAAACGGGGGCTGCCCCGCTTTCCGGATCCCAAGCTGCGGAGCTATCGACCAAGCCGGTCGAGCTCGAGGCCGTCGTCGTTGAAGCTCGGCGTAGTGAAGAGAACCAGCAGGACGTCCCGATCGCAGTTTCGACGGTGTCGAATGCCCGGCTGACGGAAGCTACCGTCAGTTCGATTGCGGACATCCAAAGACTGGTGCCCTCTCTCCAGGTCTCGCTGGGGCCGACGGGGCAGCAAAGCTTTACGATCCGGGGATCGTTCAGCGGGCTGCTCGCCGATCCCGGGGTCATTACCTACCTCGACGAGGTGCCGATCGACTCTCGCACCCTGGTTTATGGTCTCTTCGACTTGAGCTCGGTGCAGGAGCTGAAGGGACCCCAGGGAACGCTCTTCGGCCGGAACAGCACCGGGGGCGCGGTGCTGTTCGTCTCGAAGAAGCCGAATTTCTCGGGCCTCGGGGGCTATGTGAACGCCCGCTACGGCAATCTTGACGAGCGTCGGCTCGAAGGCGCGGTGAACGTCCCGATCAGCGAGACCTTGGCCCTGCGGGTCGCGGGGGAAGGCGAACTCAGGGATGGCACGATCCACAGCGTGACGAAGCCGGGTCTGGACTTCGAAAACCGCAACAACTCGGCAGTCCGCGCCACCCTGCTGTGGAACCCGATCCAGTCCCTCGAGAACTCCACCCAGGTGACCTTCTACAAGGTCCGGGAGCATCGATATCCGCAGGTTGCCATCAGCCTAGTCGGACCCTGCACCGGGCCAACGACGCCGGCGCCCGCCTGCCTCTATCAGCCTCCCTTCAACGCCATCCTGCACACGGGCAATCTTCGGGCCTACTTCACGCAGCAGCAGGGCCTTGCCTCGGACGAAACGGTCGCCAACGATCCGACGCGCGACAATGTCGACCGGCGTTCCATTTCAAATACCTTGAGGTGGACGGGTGAGCGGGTCAGCCTTGGGAACATCCTCTACCTCGGCGACTCGAAGATCGGCTTCAGCCGGGACTTCGACGGCACGCCCGCAGACGTCATCGACGCCTATACGTGGACGGGGACGAAGACGCTCTATGAAGAGACCTTCGCCTATGGGAAGCTCTTCGATGATCGTCTGGACTGGCGTATTGGAACGGTGTTCAGCAACGATGATGGGACATACTTCCAGCATCAGGAAATATTTCCACTACCAGTCACCCTTACCAATCCCCAGAACGTCTATTCAAAGACGAAGTTCAAATCGACGGCGATCTATGGGCAGATGACCTACAACCTGTCGCAGCTGGTCGAGGGATTGTCCGTGACGGCGGGATATCGATACACGTGGGACGATCGCAAGGTGGCGTCGAGCGTGTTTTCGGGCCAGCCCACGCAGGTTTGTGAACTGCAAACTTTGCCGGTGCCGGCCACGGGCGCAGTTCCCTTCCCCAACACAGATCTTCCCAGTTGCATCCGCCGCCAGGCGGCGAAGTTTTCGGACGACAACTACAATCTAACCGCCAACTGGAAGCCCACCGACAATATCCTTCTCTATGTCGCAACTCGAAAGGGCTACAAGACCGGCAGCTTCAATCTCGACCAGATCGATCCCGCGCTCGCTCAGTATGCGCCGGAAGTGGTGAAGGACGTCGAGGTCGGCCTAAAGGCCGATTGGCGAATTGGATCGATGCCGATCCGAACGAATTTGGCCGCCTTCGAATCCCGCTACACTGACATCCAGGTTTCGACGGTGGTGATCAATCCCGTGACCGGCGGAGTCGAGGTCCTTATATTGAATAAGGACCCGGTAAGCGGCGCCTCGAACAAAGCCACAATTAAAGGCTACGAAGTCGAAATCACCGCGGCGCCGGCGAAATGGCTGCAGGTGTCCGGGTTCTATTCGAAGGTCGAGCCAAAATATACGTCCTTCATCGTGCCGGGAACCCACATCAACCTGGGCGGCCAGCCAATTTCGGGTTTGATCCCGGAGACATTCGGCCTGACAGCGCAGGGCAGCTTCCCAGTCTCTCGGTACGCGGATGAGCTAAACGTGACCGCGAGCTACTACCGAACCGGGGCCGCGACGACCAACCTTACCTCCACCACCTTTGGAACTTCGCGGACCAACTTCGACCTGCGCGCGTCGCTGCGCGATGTTCTCGGGACCGGCGCCGACATCGCGGTGTTCGGGAAGAATCTCGGAGACACGGTGGTCTGCGGCCGCAATCCGCTGGTCTCTGGCGAGAACACCCAGACCTGCGGCGATGGCCGAACCTACGGCCTGGAGCTGCTGTACCGGTTCGGACAGGACCGTCGCTAACACGAGCGGCTGGCGATCCTCCCATGACGTCGGCCGTCGGGCCGGCTCCAGCCGCCTGACGCCGCTCGCGTCCCCGCCCGGCGCGATCCGGGCGGGGATATTTTCACGGCGCCATCGCTTCCATTCCGACAGGGAATTGCGCGGGCGACGAATGAATTTTGCAGATCAGATTGCGCCGACCACAGTGGCCGTCTGGCGACCATGCGCTGAGCGCGGCTGAAGGGGCGCCTGGTCGCGCAGATCGCCGCGCGGGACCACCGGGGCGGCAAACAGGGGACGGGAAAGCGTGCGATACAATCGACTTGGGACGACGGGGCTGTTCGTGTCCGAGCTGAGCCTGGGGACCATGACCTTTGGCGGCAGCGGACCGTTCCAGGCGATCGGGACGGTGAGCCAGGCTGAGGCCGATCAACTCGTCGCCTGCGCCTTCGAAGCGGGAGTCAATCTGTTCGACACCGCAGACACCTATTCGGACGGTCTCTCGGAAGAGATCACCGGAAATGCGTTGAGGTCGCTCGGGCTGCCGCGGGACCGCTTCCTTGTGGCGACGAAGGTCTTCGGCGTTGTGGCGCCCCCACCGAACGGCGCCGGGGCGTCTCGCGCCCACATCATGGACGGCGTGAAGGCCAGCTTGAGACGCCTGGGCTTCGACCACATCGATCTCTATCAGATTCATGGGTTCGACCCGGCGACGCCGATCGAAGAGACGCTGCGGGCGCTCGACGACCTCATTCGCCAGGGGCATATCCGCTACGTCGGCGTTTCGAACTGGGCGGCCTGGCAGGTCGCCAAGGCTCTGGGCGCCGCGGATCGTCTTGGCATCGCGAGACCCGTCTCTCTGCAGGCCTATTACTCCGTCGCCGGCCGCGACCTGGAGCGCGAGGTCATCCCGATGCTGTTGAGCGAGGGCGCTGGCCTGCTCGTTTGGAGCCCGCTAGCCGGCGGCCTTTTGAGCGGCAAGTTCGGTCGCGATCGATCGGCCGCGACCGGGGATCGCCGCGCCGTGCTGCCGTTTCCGCCGGTCGACCAGGAACGCGCCTATACCGTCATTGAGGCGATGCGGACGGTCGCCGAGTCGAAAGGCGTTTCCGTGGCCCAGATCGCGCTTGCCTGGATCCTGCATCAGCGCGCCGTGACCAGCGTCATCGTCGGGGCGAAGCGGCTCGACCAGCTGGTGGACAACCTTGCTGCGGCCCAAGTCACGCTGGACGCCGAAGAGCTCCGGGAGATCACCGAAGCCAGCAATCTCCCGCCGGAATATCCGCACTGGATGATTGAGTTCTGGAGCGCCGGTCGAGCCCAACAGCTCGCGCAATCCATCCGCTAGTGTGACAGCGTCGGATTCGAGACCCTGATACGTCGCATCGCTACCGAGGCCTCAATGCTCCTGCACGAACCCTTCGATTTCCACGCGCTCAGCCGGCCCGATTTCGACTTCACTCAGTTCGAAGGGTGCGGCATCACGTACGGTCAGGCGAAGGCCCGCTCCGAGCAACTGGCCGCCGTGCTCTGGAGCCTCGGGATCGGGAAGGGCGCTCGATTCGCGATCCTGATGCGAAATTCGCCGGACGTGCTGCTGCTGTTTCTCGCGGCCTCGCGCCTTGGCGCGGTCCCTGTCCCGTTGAACTATCGTCTGGCGCCGCGAGAGTGGGCCGAGATCATGGCCGACGCCGGCGCCGAACTGATCGTCGCCGATGCGGCCTTCACCGAAGGCTTGGATGCGGCTCTGGCGCAGCGGGAGATGATGCGCCTGTGCGCCGACGGCGAGGCGCCAGGGTGGCCCGCCTTGCAGAGTCTCCTGGCCGCGGTTCCGCCGCTGACGGCGCCGGTCATCACGCCGTCCGATATCCTGTTTCAGATGTATACGAGCGGCACGACAGGATGCCCGAAGGGCGCGCTGCTGAGCCATCGCGCCATCGTGGGGAATATCGTCCAGAGCAGCTTCGCCGCCCCGTATAAGCTCAGTCCGGGCGAGCGGACGCTCGTCGTGCTGCCCCTGTTCCACATCGCTGCGATCGCCACGGCGCTCGGGGCGGCTTGCAGCGGCGCCACCCTGATGATCCACCGGGAGGTCGACCCCGCCGCGATCGCGCGCGCCTTGACCGAAGACGACATCGTCACTGCGACCTTCGTCCCCTCAGTCATCCAGTTCCTCCTGGCCCTGCCGGGGTTGGACAAGATGAGATTTCCTGGCCTCAAGGCGTTGGGATATGGCGCGTCGCCCATCGCCGCGCCGGTTCTGCAGCATGCGCTCGAGGTTTTTGATTGCGCGATCTACCAGGGCTACGGGATGACAGAACTCGGGGGCAGCTGCTGCTACCTGACAGAGGCTGACCATCGCAAAGCCCTCGCCGGCCGGGCGGACCTGCTGCTGTCGGCTGGACGTCCGCTGCCCGGGAGCGAGGTCCGCGTCGTCGGACCGGACGACGAGCCGCTCCCCGCTGGCGTCACGGGCGAGATCGTCGTTCGCGGCGAGCAACTGATGTCCGGTTATTGGCAGATGCCGGAGGCCACCGCGGAGACGTTGCGCGGCGGCTGGATGCATACGGGCGACGCCGGCTACTTCGACGAGGACGGCTATCTGTTCATCCGCGATCGCATCAAGGATATGATCGTGAGCGGCGCCGAGAACATCTATCCGGCGGAGATCGAGGGTGTCCTCTACAAGCATTCTGGAGTCGCCGAGGTCGCCGTAATCGGCGTGCCGGATCCACGCTGGGGCGAGACGGTCATGGCGGTCATCGTTCCGCGGGGGGAATCCGGCGCTACTCCGGAGGAACTGGAAGCCTTCTGCCGCGAGCATCTCGGGGGCTTCAAAGTGCCACGACGCTACGAGTTCCTGGAGGCGCTGCCTCGCAACGCCGCCGGCAAGATCATGAAGCGCGAACTCCGCGAGCGGCACTGGTCCGGCCACGACCGGCGCGTGAGCTGACGTGTGATCCACCCGGTCTCTTGAATGGGCGCGCAACGGGCGGCCGGCCCGGATCGGGCCGAATACGGATTGCGGCGACGCATGCCGTCATTCGGCAGGGGAATGGCTGAGCCGACAATGAATTCCACCCGGATCGGACCCGCCTCTACAGTCCTGACGACCACGTTGAGGGCGTCTGACGCGGGTGCGCCGGAGGCGGATTTGGCGGAGAGGACACGGGGAGCTTTCATGAAGCCTATCGCAAGACTTGCCATGGCCTTTGCGGTCGTGGCCGCTTGGCCTGTGCTCGCAAACGCGCGAACTGCGCTTGATGCGCCGGGCTGCGCCTCGCTCGCGCACCTGCGCATCGGTCCCGCCGATATCGGCCTGGCGACATCCGGCGCGCGAGTGACGGCGGCCAGCTTCATCCCGGCCGACGCGCAAGGCCATCCCGCCCATTGTCTCGTGTCCGGTGAGATTGCGCCGAAGACTCCCGCAGCGCCGGACATCCGTTTCCGCGTGGCGCTTCCTGCCGCCTGGAACGGCAAGAGCCTGATGTTCGGCGGCGGCGGCACGGATGGCTTCATTCCGGATGTGCTGGGGAACCAATTGAACATGCCGTCGGCGGCGCCGACGCCTCTTGCCCGCGGCTACGCTGTGTTCGGATCTGACAGCGGCCATCAGGGCGGTGGGCCGGATTTCGGTCTTAATGACGAAGCCTGGCGGAACTACTTGGGCGACGCCCTGAAGAAGACCCGCGACGCCGCAACGCTCATCGTCACGCGGGCGTATGCAACGCCTCCCAAGCGGGCCTATTTCCTGGGCACATCGAGGGGCGGCGCCGAAGGCCTCGTCGTCGCGGCCCGCTGGCCGGCGGATTGGGACGGCGTGGTTTCGCTCTACCCCGCACGCAATCCCCTGTTCACGGTCTTTGGCCTGCTCGCCGCCAACCAGGCTCTGGCTCAGCCAGGAGCCTATCCCACGGTCGAAAAGCGCGCCCTCATGTATCGCGCGGCGCTCGAGCGTTGTGACCAGCTGGACGGCGCCAAAGACGGGGTGATCAGCAATGTCGCTGGCTGCCACAAGGTCTTCGACCCCTCGACGGCGACTGTCGACGGAGCCGCTCTGCGCTGTGGGGCAGGGGTTGCCACTAAGCCCAATTGCCTCTCCGATGCGGAGCTTGCGGCCTACCGCGCGATCGAGGCGCCCGTCGATCTGCCCGTTCCGTTGGGCGGCGAGACGGTCTTCCCCGGGTTCAACGCCTACACTTCGGACGTGGGGCGACCAGGATCGTCCCCGGCGCAGACCCACAGCACAGCCCTGGGTTTCGGTTTCAGGCCGCCTTCAAGCCCGATGCAGCAGGGGATGCCGATGTCCTGGGGCCTGGCTGATCCGTTCGTGCGGATCGTCATCCTGAGAGATTCCGCGGCGAACCCCTTGCGCCTGGACCTGAAGCACCTCGGGCCGGTCGCAGATCGGATCAAGGCGCTTGCGGTCCTTCATGACTCCGATCTGGGCATGTCGGGCTTCGCTCGGAAGCACGGCAAGATCTTGCTGATGCACGGGACCGACGACATGCTCGTCACCCCACGGGGCACGGAAGCCTACTACCGGCGCTTGAGGTCGCAGCTCGGAGGTAAGGCCGTCGATGGGATGCTTCGCTTCTACGAGGCGCCGGGCTTCGGGCATAGCCAGAGCGCCATCTTCGGGGTCGAGTGGGATTACCTTGCCGCCCTGGAGTCCTGGGTCGAACACGGGGTTGATCCCTCCCAGCGCGAGGTGATGACGGACACCACGGGAGTTCCGGGGCGCACACGCCCGCTCTGCCGGTATCCGCGTTGGCCGAAATACCGCGGCAGCGGCGACATCAATGCTGCGGCCTCCTTCAGTTGTTCGCTCCGCTGAGCCAAGCGACGCCGGGGCGCCACCCCCGGGTTCGAACCGAGGGTGGCGTCTTTCGATTGCTAATTGCTCGCTGTCGATGGAGGCGCGTGCCTCAGGCGGCGGGGCGATCACGGGGCGAGCTCCTGACGGCGCGCCAGAACGGATGCCCCGCGATCGAGAGACTGAACCCCTAGACGACCTTCTCGTACAGGGTCACGACGCAGGCGCCGCCGAGGCCGAGGTTGTGTTGCAGGCCGTGCCGCGCGCCCTCGACCTGCCGGGCCGCCGCGCTTCCGCGCAGCTGGTGGGTCAGCTCGAAGCATTGGGCGAGGCCCGTCGCGCCGAGCGGATGGCCCTTGGACAGCAGGCCCCCGGACGGATTTGTCACGACGCGGCCGCCGTAGGTGTTGTCCCCGTCGGCGATGAATCTCGCGGCTTCGCCCTCGGGGCAAAGACCTAGACCTTCGTAGGTGATCACCTCGTTGTGCGCGAAACAGTCGTGGAGTTCGACGACCTTGATGTCGCCCGGGCCAACGCCGCTCGCTTCATAGATGGCCTGAGAGGCGCGCCGCGTCATGTCGGCGCCGACGAGCTGGATCATGTCCGCAGCTTCGAAGGTGATTGGCCGGTCGCTGGTCATCGCCTGGGCGGCGATACGCACCTGCGGGGTCAGCCCATGACGGCGGGCGAAGTCGCGCGACACCAGGAGCGCCGCAGCGGCGCCGCAAGTGGGTGGGCACGCCATCGGCTTCGTCATGACGCCTGGCCAAACGACTTGCGCAGCCAGCACGTCTTCCTCGGTCATCACGTTGCGGAACACGGACAGCGGATTGTTGGCCGCGTGCCGGCTAGCTTTTGCGCGGACCTTCGCGAAATCGTTCAAGGTCGTGCCGTACTTGCGCATGTGCGCCTGGCCGGCGCCGCCGAAGTATCGCAGCGCCAGCGGCAGCTGGACGTCGACCATCGCGTCGCACGCATTGTCGAAGTCCAGGAACGGGCTGACCCGATCGGTGAAGGCCTCGGCGATCGCGCCCGGGTTCATCTGTTCGAAGCCGACCGCGAGCGCGCAGTCGACCGCGCCGCTCTCAACCGCCTGGCGCGCTAGGAACAGCGCCGTCGAGCCGGTGGAGCAGTTGTTGTTGACGTTGATCACGGGAATTCCGGTCATGCCGGCCTTGTAGATGGTGCGCTGGCCGGCGCAGCTCGCCCCGAAGACATAGCCCGCGTAGGCCTGCTGGACGGTGTCGTAGCCAATCCCCGCATCGGCCAGCGCCAGCCCGATCGCCTCGGCGCCCATTGCATCATACGGCGCGCTCTGGCCGGGCTTACTGAAGGGGATCATCCCCACGCCAGCGACCAGCACCTCACGTTCATTGTTGTCCACGGCAGCTCTCCTTTTCACGGTTGTGTGGCGGTTCACGCCACGAGGATTGGAGTTGTTGGCGCACGGGCGGACCGGATGGGGATCGGGGTTGGCGCATCGCGCCGCGACCATTCCGCAGGCTCACCCGCAACCGCGGCCGTGGCGGCGAACGCCGGTGGGCCTGCAGGCGAATGGTCGGATCAGATGGCACGACCCACCACTTCACGCATGATCTCGGACGTGCCGCCGTAGATCCGCTGGACGCGCGCGTCGCGCCAGAGGCGGGCGATGACGTATTCGTTCATGTAGCCGGCGCCCCCGTGGAGCTGGAGGCCGGCATCGACGATCTGCCATTGGGTCTCGGTGTGCCAATACTTGGCGGCCGAGGCCTCCTCAGCCGAGAGCTTGCCCTCGACGTGTCGCAGGAGGGTCCAGTCCAGATGTGCCCAGCCCACCTGCAGTTTGGCCTTCAGGTCAGCGAGGGTGAAACGGCTGTTCTGGAATTCGATGATGGCCCGGCCGAAGGCCCGGCGATCCTTAGCGTAGGCGACGGTCTCGTCGAAGGCGCGCTGCGCGGCGGCCTGGGCGCAGATCGCGATCGAGAGCCGTTCCTGGGCTAGTTGTCCCATGAGGTAGCCGAATGCCGCGTTCTCAGCCCCCAGGACGTTGGCGGCCGGAACGCGGACATCTTCGAAGAACAGCTCGGATGTATCAGCCATCCAGTTGCCGATCTTGTCGAGGTTGCGCCCGCGCTTGAACCCCGGCCGATCGGCCTCGACGAGGATCAGCGACAGACCCTTGGCCCCCCGTGTCGGGTCGGTCTTGGCGACCACGATCACGAGGTCGCAGGTCTGGCCATTGGATATGAACGTCTTGGAGCCGTTGACGACATAGTGGTCGCCGTCGCGCCGCGCGGTGGTCAGGACCCCCTGCAGGTCCGAGCCTGCGCCGGGCTCCGTCATGGCGATCGCGGTGATCAACTCGCCGGAGATCATGTCGGGCAGGTAGCGCCGCTTCTGGTCCTCACTGCCGAAATGCACGAGGTAGCCCGCCGTGATGTCCGACTGCAGCGAGGTGCCGGGCATTTGGCCGTGGTAGCCCACCTCCTCATCGATCACTGCGTTGTAGCGGAAGTCGAGGCCGAGGCCGCCGTAGGCTTCGGGGACCGTCGGACACAGCAATCCGGCTTCGCCGCATGCGCGCCAGAAGGTGCGATCCATGATCCCCTCTCGCTCCCAGCGCGGGAGATTGGGGACGAATTCCCGGTCGAGGAACCGACGGACGCTGTCGCGAAATTGCTCGTGCTCCGCGGTGTAGGCCGCCCGTCCTGCGGTGTTCAGCATTCCTGGCCCCTGGCGGCGCGATCCGCCGATGCTCGGCTTTCTGGGTTCCCGGAAGCCCTAAGTCCAATTCATTGTGGGTCGCCTGCATGCGTGATAGGAATGGCTTGTGCTAGATCCCCGCCTGAATCATGTTGTCGCCGTTGCCCGCGCGGGTTCGTTTACCGGGGCCGCAGACTTGGTGGGTGTGACGCAGTCGGCGGTCACAAAGAGCATCGCCGATCTCGAGCGGCAAATCGGCTACTCGATCTTCCATCGGACCTCCCGCGGGGCGCTGCTTACCGACCAGGGACGGGACTTCGTCGAGCGCGCGGCCCGCCTGCTCGACGATGCTGGCGAGCTGCTCCGCCGGCCGCAGGGCGTGGAAGACGCCTACGCAGGCACTCTGCGGATTGGCGTCTGCCCCGCCTCGCTGGAATGGCGGCTGGCGACGCCTCTTGAGCGCCTGCTCGCGCGTCACCCGAGCATCCGCCTCGACGTCAATGGGGCAAGCTTTGAGCGGATGGTTCAGCAACTGCGCAATGGCGGGGTCGACGTCGCCGTCGGCATGGACGAGGCGTTCAGCGTCTGGTCCGATCTGCGCAGAACGCCGCTCGGCTCCAACGACGCCACGCTTTTCGTCCGCCGAGGACATCCGCTGTTGGACCGCGTCCCGCTGGACAAAGCCGACCTCGCGGAGTTCGATTTCATCAGCCCTTCTGATTCACGTCCCTATGGCGAGATGATCCGCAACATCTACGAAGAACAGGGCGTGGAGTGGCGGCGGCGGATCCACATCGTGGATTACTTCCCGATCGTGCATCGGATCGTCGCCAAGTCCGATGCGATCGGAGTCGTCGCCGTGGCGCACGGGCTCTCGCCGAGCTTCCAAGATCGCTTCGCAACCTTGGACGAGATCCAGCTCTTCCCGAAGGCGCCCCTTTGTTGCGCGATCCGTGCCGCTTGGGAGCCCAAGCCGGCCGTCCGTGCCTTTATCTCGGCCTGCATCGATGCGATGCCGCCATGAGCGCAGAGAATAACGCGTCCACAGAATGAATTGGACGCCGTTCGGCGGTCCGGATGAAAAACGCCCAATTGTCAGCGCGGGGCAATCCGGGAAGCCTTTGACCTGCGCCGCCCGCCGCCCCATGCGGCGGTCTCGAACGATTGGCTTCCCACGATGCATGCCGGCTACCGAAGTGCCCGCTCACCATGCGGGAACGATGAGCCGTGCGCCGACGGAGGGCGACGAGAAAGTGGGCGAAACAACGAGCGTGGTGGGTCCCAAGGGGATATTCGACCGCTCCACGAAGGGACGGGTGCTGGAACCCATCACTGTGCAAGTCGAGCGCGGGCGCATCCAGTTTTTCGCCCAGGTGCTTCAGCTGACCGACCCGATCCACTTCGAGGTGAACGCCGCCCGCGAGCAGGGTTATCCCGACCTCGTCGCGCCGCCGTCCTTCTTCACGGTGCTCGACCAGGCGGCCAATGAGGCGCGAGGCCGGCGGGGTCAGCCCTCGGCCGCCGCTCTGGTCAACGTCGACTTTCGATACCTCCTCCATGGAGACGAGGCTTACGAGTATCTCAACCCGATCTTCGCGGGCGACGAGGTCACCCTGACGACCTCTATCCTCGACTTCTACGATAAGAAGGGGGGAGCGATGGAGTTCGTCACCCTGGCCTCGGAGCTTCGCCACGCCGAGCGCGGCGTGCTCGTCTGCGCCACGCGCAATCTGCTTCACCGCCTGCCCTAGCGAGATCGGTCATGACCCCTGTTTCCCTCGCGGCCGCGAAGCCCGGCGACATGCTGCCCGAAATCCAGTTTGGGCCTATCACGCGCGGCGTGCTCGCCCTCTATGCTGGCGCTTCCGGCGACCACAACCTCATCCATATCGATATTGACATGGCGAAGGCCTCGGGCATGCCGGACGTCTTCGCGCACGGCATGTTGTCGTTCGGCGTGCTCGCGCGCGTTCCCACCGAATGGGCTGGCGCCGAGCGGCTGAGATCCTTTTCGGCCCGCTTCGTGGCGATGACCCAGGTGCACGACCTCATCACCTGCCGCGGTGAGATCACCGAGGTGTTCGACACCGAAGGCGCCCGCGACGCCCGCATCGCGCTCACCGCCACGACCCAGGATGGTCGAACGACCCTGACGGGCGAGGCGATCGTCCGGGTCGGCTAGCTTCGCGACCCCAATATTTCAGGAGAGACTCTCATGACCCTCAGATTTGACAACCGCGTCGTCATCGTCACCGGCGCCGGTCAGGGGCTGGGCCGGTCCCACGCGCTGGAGTTCGCCCGCCGGGGCGCGAAGGTTGTCGTTAACGACCTGGGCGGCGCGTCCACCGGCGGCGGGGCCGATGGTTCGGTCGCCCAGCAGGTGGTGGACGTCATCAAGGCGGCGGGGGGCGAGGCGGTGGCCAACACCGACAGCGTCGAGCAAGGCGATCGCCTCGTCGCATGCGCGATGGACACCTACGGCCGTGTCGACGTGGTGGTCAACAATGCGGGTATCCTGCGGGACGCGTCGTTCGCCAAGATGAGCGACGAGGACTGGGACCTGATCTATCGGGTCCATCTGCTCGGCAGCATGCGCGTGACGCGGGCGGCTTGGCCGCACATGCGCGCGGCAGGCTATGGGCGGGTGATCATGACGACCTCGGTGGCGGGGATCTACGGCAACTTCGGTCAAGCCAACTACAGCGCCGCGAAGCTCGGGCTCTTCGGCCTTGCCCAGACCCTGGCGATCGAAGGCGCCAGCAAGAACATCCTGGTGAACACGGTGGCCCCGACCGCCGGCTCCCGGCTGACCGAAACGGTCCTGCCTAAGGAAGTCACGCAGGCCTTGAAGCCCGAATATGTGACGCCAGCGGTTGTCCTGCTGTGCCACGAAAGCTCCACCGCCACAGCACGGTTGTTCGAGGTGGGTGGCGGCTGGGTCAGCGAGACGCGGTGGGAGCAGACCCAAGGCGTGTTCTTCGAGGACGACTTCACGCCCGACGATTTGCTCGGCCGTTGGCCCGAGGCCACCTCGTTCCAGAATTCTCGCCACGCCACGCGCATCAGCGAATCCAAGTCGGGTATCGAGGAACGGGTGGGCCAGGCTGTCCCGATGGCGCCCCAGCGACCCGTTCGCGACAGCCGGGGTGGATAACAGAGCGGTTAAGGAGAGAGTTTGCTCAAGGTCATTGGTCGGGCTCCGATTGCGCTCAAAGCGTCGGACAAGCGCGGCATTGGGCGGCCCCTAGTGCCCGAGATTTCGAAAGCCGGCCGCCAAGGCGCGGCCGCGCGCGCCCACGCGTATGCACCCAGAATCGGGCTCGGCGAAGTGGTCGAACTGTTTGGCGTAACCGCGCGGGCGCTGCGGTACTATGAGCAACTGGGTCTCATCGAGGCCACGCGCGATCGCATGAACCGCCGCCGCTACGACGCGATCGCGCGCGACCGTTTGCTATGGATCGTTGCGCTTCGTGGCGTCGGCCTGGGGCTGGCCGAGATCGCCGAAATTCTGGCGAGGCCGGAACGGGGTAGCGACCTGGCCTTGGGCTACCTCGCGAAGGCGCGGAAACAGACCCTAGCGCGTCTTGGCAGGATCGAGTCGCTTCTCACTTATCTGCAGGCCGCTGAAGCCGGTTCGGCGCCGGCGAAGCCGCGGGGCTGAAGCGGATCAGCGGCGGTCGCGTAGGGGGCTGACTTAACGAGGAATTTTGCCCCCCAGGCTAACCGAGGCCGCCCCGAAAGCAGGGAAAGAGCGCTCGAAAAGTTGAAAAGCAGGGAAACCGTCCTAGATCGCGGACGCGCGGAGACTTCCTGGCGAATACGGCGGCTTCAGCCGCTCAGAGCCAGTCCAAGGGGCGTTCATGTGGCGGATTGGCCCTGAAAGGGCGCGTGTTTACCGAGCCTTACGGGCGAGCGGACTGAGGGCAGCTGAGTGCTCGGGGTGGTTGGCGGTGCGCGCAGTCGGACGGCGAACTGTCTCCACCTCCGTGTGCCGCTGCAACCGGAGTCGTTGCTAAGCGAGGGGGATCAGTTCCTCTCGGATGAATTCAATTCGTCCTTTGAGCATATGTGCATGCTCGATCGTCGGCTCGACTGTGACCGGGTAGCTCGCCGAGAGATCGGCTCCGGCAGTCACGTTGTCGGCCCAATCCTCCATAAGCTCGCAATAGACTTCCAGCGCGTCGACCGGCCGGGGACATTCATCTACAACGAAGTAGGCTGGGGGCAAGTCACCCACCATTACCCAGACCTCGGTATCGCAGTTCCCTTCACCTTCGACGCCGCGTTCAAAGCGCGCCAGATAGAGCGCTGCGATGGGCGCGACACCGAAGGCGAGGGTCAATTCGGCGATAGGCGGCGTCCAGCGAAGACCCCGCAAGAACTGCTCGGCTTCATGCCTCAGCGAAGCGAGCCGTTCGAGCTCAACCTTGCTTTCGTAGTCAATTTCTCGGCCAACCGGGAAGCGAGAGCTGTCGACAGTCTTTGATATCGCCACGAATTCGGCCTGCAAAGGACATCAGGTGGAGGTTACGCCCATATCTCGCCGGGCTTAGCCTGCGGGAACAGTTGCTTTTGTATCCTTTCATTCTCCCGGCGAATACGGGCGAGCGGACTGAGGGCAGCTGAGTGCTCGGGGTGGTTGGCGGTGCAGACAGTCGCGAGGACACAAGTCTCCACCGCCAAAGCCGGCTTCAGAACGTCTCGGGCGCTACGTCGCGGAATATTCCGGGCGCGGGAATGCCGAGATAGCCGTTGAATTCTCCCCAGGCCCCGAGCTGACCCTTCCGATACAAGTCGGTGCTGTAGAGTGTCGCTGATAGCCCTTTTAGCGAAAGGGCCAACGCCTGCAGACTTGAGGTGCCGTGCACGTCAAGGGCCACGTCGATCGGCGCACCGATTTCAAACCTGCATACCCACGTGCTTTCGTCCCTCTTCTGCGGGCAGAAGAGCCGAACAGCCACCTTGTCGTCACAGTAAGACAGATCGAGAAGCTGTTCGGCTATGACCGTCATCTGCGCGGCATTCTCCCTACGGTGAACAGGTACGGTTCGTTCACTGCGCCTGTCTTTCGGCAATGCGCATAGCGCTTCATGGCGTCTTCGCGACAGATGCCTTTTGACGCGTTGTTCGGCTGCTGGCCGCAAATATCCGTATCACTTTGTAGCTGCTGTTCGCACTGCTTTCGATCGGGTTCCGGGGGCGTGAAGAGGGCGACGATGGCGGGATGTCGCGAAAAGAAAATATGCCGCCGGGCGGCAGAGGCGGCACACCGCCCCAGTGACAGGCTCGGCATATGTGGTCACCTCCCGCTGGCCAAGTTCGCGGGCCAGCACTTGAGGCCCTTCCCGGCGAGCCATCCGCGGCGAGCGCTTGGCTTGGGTAG
>Ga0207657_10001708_pt1 | contig 23668 bp, 24 predicted proteins | sample KBSC33metaG_FD_184316 | JGI IMG/M metagenome (GOLD analysis project Ga0207657, IMG submission 184316) | Corn rhizosphere microbial communities from Kellogg Biological Station, Michigan, USA - KBS C3-3 metaG (SPAdes) (version 2) | ecosystem: Host-associated > Plants > Roots > Rhizosphere > Soil ... | reverse complement strand
CTGGTGTTCGAGAAGGCCGGCGCGCCGGTCGCCGCCTGAGCCGGGGATCCGAGCTCAGCGCAGCTTTCGGGTCAGCGCCGCGACGGCGCGGGCGTGGCGGCGGACCTCGCGACCGTGGAGGTCGCGGCCGGGCAGCTCGACGACGAAGGCACCGGTGCCGGTCCGGTGGTGCTGCCAGCTGATCGCGCTGCCGGGCGTGTAGTGGTCGCAGTCGCGCTCCGCCGGCAGCCCTGAGAGCCGCGCATAGGTCCTCGCGATCCGGCCGGTCCGGTTGCAGGGCGCCAGCGTCACGCCCCACGGCTGGTGGTACCAGATCGCGAGATCGAAGCGGACGCGCTTCGACAGCCGAGCGATCGCGCGCGACTCGGGCTCGGAGAACGGGCGCGGGCCGGACTCGTAGCCGCCGTCGAGGTGCGGGTCGAAGCGGAAGGAGAAGTTGCGGTTGAGGTCGACGCCGTGGGCGTTCTTGCGTGTGTGGTGGGCGATGCCGTCCGGGTTGACCGACAACACAGTCCACAGGTCGGCGCCCTCGAAGCCATCGGGATGGGCGCGGCGGAGGGCGCGGACGATCCGGTGGCCCTGACGCTCGTCGCCGTGGATCGAGCCGACGACGAGGACGTCGAAGCCGGAGGCCGGATCACCGGCGCGGCGGACGACGAGCGGCCGATCGCGGACGGAGTGGCCGAAGACCTGGCGCTGCGCGGCCCCCTCGAAGCGGGCGCCGGCGGGGCCGGCCGACAGCGCCGTGGCGGCCCCCAGCGCAACCAGCGCCGCGAGCGCCGCCGCTGGGCGATGAAGGCGGCGGCCGCTCACGCCCGGGCGATGCCGGCCTCGGCGACCCCCTGCTCGAACCGCTCGAGGCCGAAGGCGGCCGCCGGGCCGAGGGCGCCGCTGCCGGTGATCTCGCCGTCGCGGGCGCCGATCGCCGCCCAGGCGAGGAAGTTCCCGGTGAAGGTGTAGCCGTCGACGCCGCTGAGGTGGACCTCGGCGAGGCGGTCGCCGTCGCCGCTGTAGGCACGGGCGAGAACGTAGGAGCCGCCGGCGGATCGCTCGGCCTCGCCCGGCCCACCGGTCGATCCGCTCACCAGACGCCGGGCGATCGCGGTCAGCCCGCTCTTCAGGGGCGGGACCTTCCCGATAGCGGCGAGCCCGATCGACCCGACCTGCATCGGCCGCGACAGCTTCCCGAACCAGCCGAGATAGACCTCGACGTCGGTGAGCCCGGGGCTGAGTGGCGGCAGCGCGAAGTGCTCGGAGGAGCCGACGGAGACGGCCTCGCGCTCGCGACCGCGGACCTCGAAGCCGGCGACGTGGCGACCCGGCGGCTCGGTGACGATCCGGCCGTCGCGGAACGCGAAGCCCGGCTCGAGCATCACGCCGACGGTGGATGCCCGGGTGCCGCCACTCATCCCGCCCATACCGCTGCCGGTGAGGAAGTAGCCGATCTCGACTCGGCGGGCGTCCGCCCCCGCCTCCTCGAGGGCGAGGGCCCCGGCGAGGTTGCCGGGTACCCAGTCGTAGCCGAGCGCGGTCAGCAGTGCGGCGCCCGACGCGACGCCGAGCGGCCCCCACTCCTCGAAGACACGGCGGATGAAGGGTGGTTCGCCGGTCGAGTCGATGTAGGCGCAGCCGGCATCGATCGCCGCCTCGATCGCGGGCGCCCCCCAACGGACGAACGGCCCGACGGTGCTGACGATGACGTCGCCGGGTTCGAGCAGCGCCCGGACCGAGGGTGGGTCGGCGACGTCGGCGACGGCGGTCTCGAGCCCACCCCCGAGCTCCTCGGCGAGGACGGCGAGGGTCCTCGGGTTGCGGGCGGCGAGGAGCGGCTTGGCGCCGGCCTCGCGGAGCGCGGCCGCGGTCAGCCTCCCGGTGTAGCCGGTGGCTCCGAAGAGGACGATCCGGGCGGGCACGGTGACGACGATAGCCGCCCCGGCGTCCACGGAGGCCCGGAGCTACCGCGACCGCTTGCGCTTGACCCGGAAGCGGACCTTGTCGGGTGAGGCATCGGCGTTGCCGACGCTGTCGATCGCGCGCACCGACCAGGTGTGCCGGCCCTTTCGGACCTTGCGGGTGACGGGCGACGTGCACGGCTTGAAGGGCTTGCCGTCGAGCGAGCACTCGAAGCTGCCGTCCTCATCCGCGGTGAAGGCCAGCGACACCCTGACCCGCTTCCGCTTGGTCTTCAGCTTCCGCTTCGGGGCGTCGGTGATCGTCGTCTCCGGCGAGTCGGTGTCGACCGCGAACGTCCGCGTGGCGGGGGTCTGGTCGGGGTTGCCGGACGGATCGGTCGCACGGACCTCGAGCGTGTGGCTGCCGTCGGCGAGCGCCGGGGTCGTGTAGGGGGTGCCACAGGTGGAGAAGCTTCCAGCGTCGATCTTGCACTCGAACGTCGAGTTCGGCTCGTCGGATTGGAGGTTGAACGTCGGGGTCGGATCGGACGTCGTCCCGGTCGGCCCGCCCGCGATCGTTGTCTCCGGCGGGTCGCAGTCGATCGGCGTGCCGACGAGCTCGTCGGCGCCGATGTCTGGCGCGGTCGGGCAGACCCCGTTGCCTTCGAGGCTGCGCGCGTCACCGTCGAAGTCGGCGGACCCGGTGAATCCGTCGAGGACGCCGGCGTCGATCGTCGGCGAACCCGCCTGCTGATGGAAGTCGCCCGCGCCGGCGTTGACGAACGAAGGCGCCGCCGTCTGGTTGGTGCCGGTGCCGGGGTCGGTGACGGACGCGACGACTCCGCCGCCGTTGGTCGTCTCCATCTCGGTCGCGTAGTTGGAGTTGATGAGCGTGACCACGGTCGATGCGCCCAATGAGGCGGTTGCGCGGACGTCCGCCAGCGGTGACGGCGAACCGCCGTCGGCGATCACGTTCTTGGCGTCGATCGTGAAGTCGGCCCCGGGGCCGCTGTAATCGAACCCAAGTCCGTAGCTGGTTCCGACGGCGGTGACATTGCGGAGCCGGATCGTGTAGGTGCCCGGGAACGTGCTCAGGTTGGCGCCGACCCCCCGTGAGTTCGTACCCGAGTTCCAGCAGAGCGAGTCGCGAATCGTCGCCGAGTTGAAGACGGAGCAGGCGGTCCCGCCGCCACCCGCCGCGTGGCCGCTGACCCGCTCAACGAGCGCCCCGGCGGCCGACAGGCGCAGCGCCTCGAAGCTCGCCGCTTCGACCCGGAGATCGCGAACGGTCGCGGCATCGCCGATCACGATCCCCGGCGAGCCGCTCGCATTGATGGTCGGGCGCGGCTGCGAGGCCTGCCCATGGAGGTCGATGCTGTCGGCCACCTGGAGGCTGACGATCGTGTAAGTGCCCGGCGTGACGATCACCTCGTCGTCGTCGACCACGCTCCCATCCTCGACGGCCGTATCGAGATCGCAGGGATCGTTCTCGGGACAGGTCGCCGCCGGACCGGTCCCGGCGGGCGCCGCCCAGCGCTGCGCGGCGCTTGCGCTCGCGCTGAGACCAAGCGTTAACACGGCGGTTGCGGCAGCGACCGCCGCCACGCGGGCCGACGTACTGATGCTCATCCCGGAAGTCGTAACGGGACCTCCCATGAGAACGTGACGAGAATCTCAGGGTACGCCTTTCGGGCGTTCTTGTCGAGGCCGCCGCTCTACTGGAAGAGCAGGAAGTCCACCGCCGGATCGAGTCCGAGGACCGAGCGCGGGCTCATCACCCTGGTGTCCAGCGAGTAGAAGATCGAGAAGCCGTTGAAGGCCGCCGGGCTGCTGAGAGCGCGGTAGCCGACGGCCTTGGCGGCGGGGCTGCCGATCCCGTCGAAGTTGAGCGTCACGTCGACGTCGCGGCGCTGGACGATCCGGCGGCGCTTGCGGACCGAGCCGCGGTGGAACTGGTGGACCACGAGCGCCTTCGGCGGCAGGTCGTTCGCGTCGATGATCCGCTGGATCCGCCGCGAGATGCGGTTGATCTCCTTCGCCTCGATCCGGCCGGCGTCGCGGCCGGGGACGCCGCGGGGGCCGACCTCCCATTCCGGATCGATGGAGATGTCGACCTCCGGCTTCTCGAGCCAGCGCTCGAGGGCCTCGACCTCGTCGGCGACCCGGGCCCTGCCGGGCTGGATGTCGAGGACGAGCCGGCCGTCGATCGCCCGCGCCTCGCGCAGGTAGGCGCGGATCAGCCGGGCCGGCTGGCGGGTCCGGTACTTGCGGTCGGGGCCGGGCGTCGAGTTGGCGACGACCGCGATCAGGTCGAATCCGGGAATCACCGGTCGATCGCCGATCCGGGCGTATGGCCGGGCCTGCCTGACGGCCTTGCGGGCCGCCGCCGCCGGGCTGAGCTTGCCGAGGATCGTCGCGCTCAGCTGCGGAGCTCCGTAGAGCGTCAGCAGGCGCCTGCGCGGGAACAGCGTGGCGGGCACCGGCGAGGCGGCGATGCCGCCGGAGCGTGCCGTCCGATCAGCCGAGCGATGGTCGAGCTGGCCGCCGTCGAGCAGCGACCGGGTAGCGCGGGCGAAGGCCGCGGCGGAAGGGGGATCGCCGCGATCGGGACCGGCGGCGGCCGTTGCCGCGGCGGGAACCAGCGCGAGTGCGAGTAGCGCGGCGAGGAGCAGCAGTGGTCGATGCGGAAGCGTCATCGGATCGCGGTTCGCCCGGCAGGTTGGCATCCCTGCCGCGGCGCCGGGCCGGCAGCCGTCGTGCAAGGGTTCGAGCCGATGCGGATCGGGATCGTCGCCTACTGGTTCAACCGCGGACAGGCCGTCGTCGCCCGGCAGATCCGCGCGACGCTCGACGGCCTCGGGCACGAGACGTTCGTCCTCGCCCGACCGACCCGGAAGACGAACATCAAGCCCGGCTGGGTAGACACCGAGGGCGTCTGGGCGCAGGCGGAGGTGACCGCCGCGAGCGACTACCTGATCCCGGCCGCCGAGTACATGGCCTGGGCCGAGGCGGTCGCCCCCGACCTCGTCCTCTTCGACCAGAACTACCAGTTCGACGAGATCGCGCAGCTTCGCGAGTCGGGCGTCCGGACGATCGGGCGATTCGTCTGGGAGCACTTCTCGGCCGAGCACGTCGAACCGGCCCGCCGCGCCTTCGACCGGATCTACTCGCTGACCGCCTCCGAGCGCGACCGCTACGCCGAGCTCGGGATCGACAGCCCCCGCGTCCGCTGGGGCTGCTTCCCCGAGCTGGTCGAGATGGGACAGGCGACCGGAGCTGAAGCCGCCGGAACCGGACGCGAAGCGGAGGATTCCGGCGGGGTTGTCTCGGAGGATTCCGGCGGGGTTGTCTCCCTTCTGTTCCCGGGCGGGTTCATGTCGAAGCGGAAGCCGCTCGCCGAGACGATCGCGGCGTTCCGCGCCGCGCCGGACCCACGGCTCCGGCTGGTCCTCAAGGCGCAGGTGGAGCGGCAGGCGAAGCAGGTGACGCGGATGATCCGCGGCGGCTCGCGATTCGGGCGCCGTGATCGCCGCATCGAGGTGATCACCGCCGACCTGCCGACGGACGAGTACCTGCGCATGTTCGCCACCGCCGACGCCTGCCTGGCGCCGAGCCGCTGGGAGGGCCTCGGGCTCCACCTGTTCGAGGCGACGGCGCTGGGCGTCCCGGTGATCACCAACGACAACCCGCCGATGAACGAGGTCGTCACCGATGGCGTCAACGGGCTGCTCGTCCCCGGAATCCCCGACGGCCATGCTCCCCGGTCCGGCATCCCCGCCTTCGCGCCGGACGTCCCGGCGCTGAGCGCAGCGATCGAACGGGTCGCCGACGACGGGCTCCGAGCCGAGCTCGCCGCCGGCGCTCGGAGGCGGCGCGACGAGCTGAGCTGGGAGCGGACGACGGCCGATCTCGCGGCCTTGATCAGCGACGGTTCCGACTGACCGGAGTACCTTTTCGGGTATGGGCATCGGCCACCGTGCTTACGACGCGACCGTCGGCCGCCTCTTCGCCGGCGTCTACGACCGGCTGATGGCCGACACCGAGGAGGCGGGACTGAGCGACCGCCGCCACACGATCCTCGCCGAGGCCTCCGGCCGGACCGTCGAGCTCGGCGCCGGGACCGGGCTCAACCTCGCCCACTACCCGGACGGGGTCGAGGAGCTGATCCTCACCGAGCCGTTCCCGCCGATGGCCAAGCAGCTCCGCGAGCGCGCCGGCGATGCGGCAACGGTGATCGAGACGCCGGCCGACGCGCTGCCGATCCCGGACGCCTCGATCGACACCGCCGTCGCGACCCTCGTCCTCTGCACGGTCGACGACGTTCCGGCGACGCTGGCCGAGGTCAGCCGGGTGCTGAAGCCCGGCGGCCGCCTGCTGTTCGTCGAGCACGTCCGCTCGTCCGATCCCGGCACCGCCCGCTGGCAGGACCGGCTGCGGGCGCCGTGGCAGTTCGTCGGCCATGGCTGCCGCTGCAACCGCGACACGCTCGCCGCGATCGAGGCCTCGCCGCTCGAGATCGACTCGGTCGAGCACGGCGAGCTGCCGAAGGCGCCGCCGATCGCCCGGCCGCTGGTCGTCGGAAGCGCCCGCAAGCCGGCCTGACCGCGGCCGGCCCGCCGGGGCGGCTTGCAGCGACACCGCGGACTGTGAGAGAAATGGGAGCGACGGGACACCCAACCGCGACGAAGAGGAGGAGAGGACCTTGCCCCATTTCATCCTGCTGACGAAGCTGACCAGCGACGGCGTCAAGACGATCAAGAACAACCCCGACCGGATCGCCGAGGTGAACCGGGAGATGGAGCAGATCGGCCTCACCGTCCACCATCAATGGGCGACGCTCGGCCGCTACGACTTCGTCAGCGTCGTCGAGGCCGAGAGCCCCGAGGCGATGGCCAAGGCCTCGGTCGAGCTCGGCTCCCGCGGGACGACGGTCAACGAGACGCTCGGCGCGATCCCGAGCGACGACTTCGCCGACTCCCTTTGAGCGGCGGCGCAGCGTCCGCCCGAGCGGCGCGATGAGGGTCCTCGTCGTCGGCGGTGGCGGCCGCGAGCACGCGATCGTCCGCGCCCTCGGCCGCTCCGCGCACGCGCCGGAGCTCTTCTGCACACCCGGCAACGCCGGGATCGCCGCCGACGCCGAGGTCGTCGAGGCCACGAAGGGCGTCGTCCCGGCCGCCCTCGACATCGCTGCGGACCTGGTCGTGATCGGTCCCGAGGTTCCGCTCGTCGCGGGCCTCGCCGACGACCTCGAGGAAGCCGGTATCGCCGCCTTCGGCCCGAGCGCCGCCGCCGCCCGCCTCGAGGGCTCGAAGCTCTACGCCAAGGAGGCGATGCGCGAGGCCGGGGTGCCGACCGCCGAGCACCTGCTGGCGGCCTCCCGCGAGCAGGCACTCGCCCACCTCGCCGGCTGCGAATACCCGGTCGTGCTCAAGGCCGACGGGCTCGCCGCCGGCAAGGGCGTGATCATCGCCGCCGACCGCGCCGAGGCGACCGCTGCGGTCGATGCCTTCTTCACCGAACAGCGCTTCGGTGCCACCCAGGTCCTGATCGAGGAGTTCCTCGAGGGCGAGGAGCTGTCGATGCTGGCGATCTGCGACGGCCACAACGTCGTCCCGCTCGCCCCGGCACAGGACTACAAGCGGATCTTCGACGGCGACCGCGGCCCGAACACCGGCGGGATGGGCAGCTACTCGCCGGTCCCGGGGATCGACGAGGACGCGGTCGCCCGCACCGTCGCGGACGTCCACGAGCCGATCGTCGAGCTGATGGCGGAGCGCGGCTCGCCGTTCCGTGGCGTCCTCTACGCGGGACTGATGCTGACCGCCGACGGCCCGCGGGTGCTCGAGTTCAACTGCCGCTTCGGCGATCCCGAGACCCAGGCGGTCCTGCCCCGGCTCCGCTCCGACCTCGTCGATCTCTGTCTCGCCGCCCGCGAGCCCGGCGGGCTCGCCGACGTCGCGGCCGAGTTCACGCCGGAGTGGGCGGTGACCCTCGTCCTCGCGTCGCGCGGATATCCGGAGAGCTCGTCGAGGGGCGACGTCATCGAAGGAGTCGAGGCGGCCGCGGCGACGGGCGCCGAGGTGACGCATGCCGGGACCGCGATCGAGGACGGGCGGCTCGTCACGGCCGGGGGCCGCGTCCTCAACGTCACCGCCCTCGGCGCGGACGTCGCGACGGCACGGGAGCGTGCATACGATGCGGCCGAGCTGATCACCTTCGGCGGCCGGCAGATCCGCACCGACATCGCTGCCCGTGCCGTCGAGCGAACCACCCAGGAGGCCTGATGACCGAAGCCGAATCCACTCCGACCCCCGCCACCGGAACCGAGGTGCCGGAGCGGGCACCCGAAGCGATGCCCGACGTCGAGTCTGCCTTCGCGGAGATCGACGTCGATTCACCGCTCGTCGGGATCATCATGGGCTCGGCGAACGACAAGCCGAAGATGCAGCCGGCCGGCAAGGCACTCGAGGAGGCGGGCATCCGCTACGAGGTCCGAGTGATGAGCGCGCACCGGACGCCCGACCTCGTCGTCGAGTACTGCAAGGCCGCGCAGATGCGGGGGCTGAAGGCGATCATCGCCGGAGCGGGGATGAGCGCCGCGCTCCCCGGCGTCGCCGCCGCCCACACGAGCCTGCCGGTGATCGGCGTCCCGATCGCCGGCAAGAACCTCGGCGGCATGGACGCGCTGCTCGCGATCGCGCAGATGCCGCCCGGCGTGCCGGTCGCGTGCATGGCCGTCGACGGCGCCAAGAACGCCGGGCTCTACGCGGCGCGGATCATCGGGCTTTGATCTCCCGCTACACCCGCGAGGAGATCGGCGCCGTCTGGACGCAGCGGCGCAAGATGGAGGGCTGGCTCGAGGTCGAGCTGGCGGTCACCGACGCGCTCGCCGACGCCGGCGTCGTTCCCGCCGATGACGCTGCCGCCTGCCGGGGGCGCGCGAGCTTCACGGTCGAGGCGGTCGAGGAGCGGGAGCGGACGACCAACCACGACGTCGCGGCTTTCGTCGACGTCGTCGCGGCGTCGATCGGGCCGGAGGGCCGCTGGATCCACTATGGCCTGACGTCCTCCGACGTGCTCGACACCGCCCTGGCGACGCAGATCCGCGCCGCTGGCGAGATCGTCGTCCCCGGCGCGGTCGCCTACCGCGACGCGCTCATCGAACGGGCGCTCGAGCACCGCGACACCGTCTGCGTCGGGCGCACCCACGGGATCCATGCCGAGCCGACGAGCTTCGGGCTCCGCCTCGCCGGGTTCGCCTTCGAGGCCGACCGCAACGTCAAGCGCCTCGAGCGGGCGTTCGCCGCGATCCGGTTCGGCAAGCTCTCCGGCGCGGTCGGCACCTACGCCTCGCTGCCCCCGAGCGTCGAGGCCGCGGTCATGGACCGGCTCGGCCTCGGCGTCGAGGACGCTTCGACTCAGATCATCCCCCGTGACCGCCACGCCGACCTGCTCTCCGCGATCGCGATCGCCGGCGCCGGCCTCGAGCGCTTCGCGACCGAGGTCCGGAACCTCCAGCGGACCGAGGTCCGCGAGGTCGAGGAGCCGTTCGGGAAGGGCCAGAAGGGCTCCTCGGCGATGCCGCACAAGCGCAACCCGATCACCACCGAGCGGATCACCGGGCTCGCCCGCGTCCTCCGCGGCTACGCGCAGGCCGGGATCGAGAACGTCGCCCTCTGGCACGAGCGCGACATCTCCCACTCCGGGGCGGAGCGGGTGATCCTCCCCGATGCGACGATCGCCCTCGACTACATGCAGCACCTCGCCACCCGGGTCGCGGCGGGAATGACCGTCCACGCCGAGCGGATGCGCGAGAACCTCGAGCTGACCCACGGAGCGATCTACAGCCAGCGCGCCCTGACCGCGCTGATCGACGCCGGGCTCGTCCGCGACGACGCCTACCGGCTCGTCCAGGAGAACGCGCAGCGCGCCTGGGACACGCGGACCCCGTTCCGCGACCTGCTCGCCGCGGCGCTCGCCGACGATGACATCGACGTCGACCTCGACGCCGTCTTCGACCCGGGCGCCTACCTGACCCACACCGGCGAGGTCTTCGCGCGGCTCGAGGCGTTGCGTTAGAGCTCTTCGAGGACCTCGGCGGCGGCGCGCTCGCCGGAGCGGATCGCCCCGTCCATGTAGCCGTTCCAGTACGTCGACGTCTCGGTCCCGGCCCAGTGGATCCGCCCGACCGGCTCACGGATCGCGTGCCCGTAGGTGGTCATCAGGCCAGGCGGGTAGATGCCAACCGGCGCGCCGCGGCTCCAGCGCTGCTCCGGCCACTGGGTGTAGAAGAACTCGGTCGGGTGCATCGCCTCGGGGCCGAGCAGCTCGGCGAGCTCGGCCAGCACCGTGCGGCGGCGGGCCGCCGGGCCGAGGGCGGCGAAGCGGCGCGAGCTGTCGCCGCCGACGAAACCGAAGACGACCCCGGGCCGGCCGTCCTCGGGGCTGTCGTCGAAGGTCGCGTTGACGAGGCCGTCGGTCGAGAGCGTCGAGCCGTTCAGCCCCCGCGCGCGCCAGAACGGGTTCGGGTAGGAGGCGGCTACCTTCGTCAACGCGCCCTGCGCGAGCCGCTGGGTGAGCGCGTCGCGGGCGGCGGGCATCGCCGGCTGGTAGTCGATCCGCCCCGCGAGCACCGGCGGGATCGCGACGATCGCACGCTTGGCGACCACGACGGCCCGGTCGGAGACGGCTCGGACCCGATCGCGTCGCTGGACGATCCGGCGGACCGGCGAGCGCTTGACGATCCGGCGCTTGCCGAGCGCCGCCGCCATCGCCTGACCGAGGACCTGCGAGCCACCCTCGATCCGTCGCTCCTGGGCGCCGCCGCGGGTGTTGAAGTTGCGCTCGAAGCTCCCCGGGTTCGACTCGTTTCCCGAGGCGGCGATGTAGAAGAGGACATAGAGCAGCGAGAGCTCGCCGGGATCGGCTCCGAAGATCGGCCGCGTCGCGGCCGGAACGAGGCGGCGGAACCGCTCGGTCGCCGAGTTCGCCGCGATCCAGCCGGCGAGCGTCTCGGCGTCCCACTCGCCGGCATTCGCCGCCTTCCACGGAGCACCGACCGGGACCGAGGTCGACATCTGGTCGAGGCGGGTGACGACGGTGATCAGCTCCGGGAGGATCAGCGGATCGGGTGGCGCGCTGCCGGTGAAGCCGGTGTCGCTGAACTCCATCCGCTGGCCGCCGTTGACGTAGACGTTCGAGCCTTCGTCGTAGGTCGGGAAGGTGCCGATCCCGAAGCGGTCGAGGGCGGCGAGGATCCGGTCCTGGGTCGGGCCGACGAAGGTCCCGCCGCGCTCGGAGAACTCGCCGCTCGGGAGGCGGTGGCCGGCGACGCGCCCGCCGACCCGCGAGCGCGCCTCGAGGACGGCGACGGAATGGCCGCCGCGCTTGACCGCCAGCGCCGCGGTCAGGCCTGCGAACCCGGCGCCGACGACGACCACATCGGCCTCGATCCGGCGCCGGCGGCCGCGTCCGCCGGGAGCGGCCGCGCTGCCGCCAGGCAGAGCCAGCCCGGCGCCCGCCGCCGCTCCGGCGCCGATCACCGCGCGGCGGGAAAGGCGACGACCGCTCACGGTCCCTCGCGGGGGATCGGAACGGCGGGCTTTCGGGCCGGTGGGTTCCACGACCGGTGGTGGCCGTGCTTGTCCTCCTCGAGGACGTAATGGCCGCCGAGGAGCTCCGTCACCGTCTTCATCCGGTAGCCCCGCGCCCGATAGCTGTGGATGATCGCCGGCAGGGCCGCGACCGTCTGGCTGCGGTTGCCGCCGCCGTCGTGCATGAGGACGATCGAACCGCGACCTCCCGATGTGGCGACGTGGAGGATCGAGGCGCTCCCCGGCGTCGTCCAGTCGCGGGTGTCGACGTCCCAGATCACGCTGACCATCCCGAGCGCGGCGGCAGCCGCTGCGGTCGAGGACGGAAGGTAGCCGCCCGGCGGCCGGAAGGCGCAGGGCCGAAAGCCGGTCGCATGCTCGATCACGTCGCTGGTGTGCCGGAGGTCGCCCTCGCCGGGCCCCGTCGCGTGACGCCAGGAGTGGTTGGCGAGCTCGTTGCCGTGGGCGAGGATCTTCCGATCGAGGCCGGCGTAGGCCGGGACCTGCTGGCCGATCTGGAAGAACGTCGCGTGGACGTGATTGTGATCGAGGATCCGCAGCACGTCGTCGGTGTAGAGGCTCGGGCCGTCGTCGAAGGTGAGCGCCACCCATTTGTGGCGGGCGGGGCCGCTGCGAACGGTGCGCCGGCCGAGGCCGGTGCAGCCGACCCGCCGGACCGGATAGATCCGCGTCTTCACGGCGCCCCTGGGCGGCGCCCGGTCGACGCAGACGGTCGCTCCGCGGGAGCCCTTCGGCACGCACGCCGGCCCGTACCAGCTCGTCGCCGCCGAAAAGCTCAGCTTTCCGGGCTCGATCCCGAGTGCGCCGAGCCCGAATCGGAGCACGAGTCCGCGCTTCGACCGCTCGACCTTCGCCGTGACCGAGCCGTTGCCGCGGATCCCGCGCTTGCCGACGACGTTGACGCCGACCGCGACGTGGTCGCGCCTCGTATCCCCGGCCGGGCAGTAGAGGCGGCGGCCGATCGAGTGCGACGCCAGGTTCAGGCACAGGTAGCGCTCGGCCTTGCCCTTCTCGAAGGCCGGGTGGGGGCGAAGCTCCCGCAGTCGCGGCAGCGGGCTGCTGACCCCGATCCGCACCTTCAGCTTCGTCTCCTTCTGGCCGACCTCGACCTTGACCAGGTCGAGCGGGCCCGGCGTGTCGGGCCGGTCGCGAGCGCTCGCGGCTCCCGCGGCCGGGGCCGCGACGAGGGATGCGAGCGCAAGCGCGGCTACTGCGGTCGCTGCGGGCCTCATCGGCTCCGCTCCGGCGGCGGCGGGATCTCGTCGGCGAGCGGCGGCAGCGAGGCCGTCGCCGGGGCACGTCCGGACACGGCAGTGCGGAGGCCGGCGGGGTTGCCGCGCCGCGACCAGCGGACCTCCTCGGGCTCGGCGGTGAGCAGCTGCTTCCAGGTCGGATCGTCGATCACGCCGCTCACCTCGAGGCCGCTCCGCCGCTGCAGGGTCCGTACGGCGCGCTCGGTCCGCCCCTCGAACCGGCCGCTGACGGGGGTCGCGAGACCGGCGCCGCGGAGGAGTTCCTGCGCCCAGACGACGAGATCGCCACGCGCCCCGCGGGGGAGCGGAGCGAACTCGCGGCGCGGGCGCGGTCCGGGCGGGTCGCCGCGGAGGCGGCCCGAGAGCCGCGGCCAGACCTTGCGGCGTGTCTCCTGCCACGACCACCAGCTCACGCCTGTCGAGCCGTAGGCCCGCGCGAGCCGGCGGAAGTCGAGCATCTGCCCCTTCGGTGGATCCATCCAGGTCTGCCCGACCGGGAAGATCCGCCGTCCGTAGGGATTGTTGAAGGCGTAGGTGTGGCGGAAGGCGGCGGTGACCGGATCGCCGATCGCGTACCAGTAGAGCTGCGGCAGATTGGCGTCGGCCGCGCCCGGCGCCAGGAACACCGAATACGGGAAGGCCGGGTGGTAGTCGACGTAGGGGAAGCCGGCGAGCGCGACCGGGAAGTCGGGCCCGATCCGGCGGCGGAGGCTCCGGATGTAGGTGTCGGCGGCGGCGTAGCGGCCCTCGTAGGCGCTCTCGGCATCGATGATCAGGCAGTCGGCGCCGCGCCCGGCCGCGGCGGCACCGACCTTCGCCTCGCGTTTCGGGTCGCTGCCGTAGACGAACTGCCAGGCGCAGACATCGAGCCCGCGGGCGTGGACCGTGCGGACGAGGTCGCGGTCGAACTGGCTCCAGTAGTTGCCGGCGTCGCCGCTCTTCACGTAGACGGCGTCGAGGCCGTGACGGTCCGCCTGGCGGGCGAGGTTCTCGGCGCTGCCGCCGGAGGCGCTCACGTACCAGACCCAGCTGGCGTTGCCGCGGAACGGGCTCGCCGCGCCGGCGTCGGCTGCCGTCAGCAGCGCGACGAGCAGCGCCACGACGAGGAGCGCCGCCGGCGTCCCCCGTCGCCGTCTGTCTCCCGCCGCCGCCATCCGCCGGGCCAGGATAGACCCGGGTGGTGGACGTAGCGACCGTTCGGCTCAGCTGAGCGACGCGGTTCGCGGCGAGTCGGCGAACGCGGCGAGGACCTGCTTGCCGCCGACCGGGATCGGCGCGCCGTGCGCCATCAGCAGCACGTCGAAGTCGAGGTCGAGGAGCGGCCGGATCGCGGCGACGATCCCGCGCTTGGTCCCCTCCGGATCGTCCATCAGCGAGTCGGGGACGAACCCGAGCCCGCGCTCGTCGGCGACGATCGTGTCGGCGAAGGCGAGCGCGCCGGGACCGACGGCGATGTGAAGCGCGCCCTCGTCCGGCGACAGCGAGCCGACCTCGTGGGCGGTGACGTTCTCGGCCACCTCCTCCTCCCAGCCATAGCCGACGGCGGTCGGGGTGTCGGCCCCCTCGAAGGCATGGAGGCCGGTCCGCGGGCAACGCAGGACGGCGCCGGAGGCGGCGATGATCTCCTCCGCGCCGCGGAGGTGATGGCGGTTCGTCAGGACGACCTGCTCGACGCCGCCGGCGCGCTCGAGGGCGGCGACGATCCCATCGATCCCGATCGGGTCGATGGCGACCCGCTGCTCGGTCAGGTAGTGGGAATGGACGATCGACCCGTGGTTGGGGTGGCGGCCGCTCCATTCGAGGATGCCGGGGATGACCTCGGCGAGGACCTGATCGGCTTTCGTCGGATCGGCCACGACAGTGTTCATACCCGGCGGCATCACAGCGACACACGGCGTTGGTAGCCTCGCGGCATGACCACCACCCTGAGCGGGCTCGAGCTCCATTCGAGCGGCAAGGTCCGGGAGATCTACGAGGACGGCGACGAGCTGATCATGGTCGCCTCCGACCGGATCTCTGCTTTCGACGTCGTCCTCGCCGAGCCGATCCCCGACAAGGGCCGGGTCCTCACCCAGATGTCGATCTTCTGGTTCGAGACGACCGGGGAGATCGTCCCCAACCACCTGATCAGCGAGGACGTGCCCGCCGAGGTCGCGGGCCGGGCGATCCGCGTCCGCAAGCTCGAGATGTTCCCGGTCGAGTGCGTCGTCCGCGGCTACCTGTCCGGCTCCGGCTGGAAGGAGTACCGGGAGACGCAGGCTGTCTGCGGGATCGAGCTGCCCGGCGGCCTGCAGGAGTCCGACCAGCTCCCGGAGCCGATCTTCACGCCGGCGACGAAGGCCGAGATCGGCGAGCACGACGAGAACATCGACTTCGACCGGGCCGCCGAGATCGTCGGCTCGCGGCCGCTGATGGAGGAGCTCCGGCGGATCTCGATCGAGCTCTACGAGCACGCCCGCACCCACGCCTTCGAGCGCGGGATCATCCTCGCCGACACGAAGTTCGAGTTCGGTTCGGCGCCCGGCGCCGAGATCGTCCTCGGAGACGAAGTGCTGACGCCGGATTCCTCGCGCTTCTGGCCCGCCGACGACTACGAGCCCGGCCGCGGCCAGGCGTCGTTCGACAAGCAGTACGTCCGCGACTACCTGAACGAGCAGGACTGGGACCACTCGCCGCCGGCGCCGGCGCTGCCGCCCGAGGTGATCGCGGGCACGACCGCGAAGTACCGCGAGGCGTACGAGCGGATCACCGGCCGCACGCTCGACTGAGATCGGCCGAGCCGGCCTGCGCGCGGGCGTCCCGTACCCTGCCGCCGGCGATGGCGCAGGCGATCCTGATGCAGGGCATGCGGCGGTCGGGGACGACGATCCTCTACGACGCGCTGCTCGAGGACCCGGGCCTCCACTGCTTCTACGAGCCGCTCCGCGAGGAGACCGAGACGCCCGGCGGCGGCAGCGGCGCCCGCGCCACCGACCCGTTCGCGGAGACCCGGGCGCTGCGGCGCGCCTACCGCGACGAGCACTGGCCCGACCTCGACCTCGCCGAGTTCAACCTCGGCGGCCCCGGCAACCCCGAGCGTGAGATCGGACCGGAGATGCCCGAGCACTGTGCCGGCTTCCTGCGGACCCTGCTCGACCGCGACGAGCCGGTGCTGATCAAGGAGACCCGCCTCTACGACAAGCTCGAAGCGGTCCGCGGCCTGGCGCCCGAGGACGCGGTGCTCGTCCACGTCGTCCGCGATCCCCGCGCGGTCGCCGTCTCGATGATGACCGGCAAGTCGCGAAGCCGCGCCTATGCAACCGCCGACGAGTTCTTCGCCGAGCGCGAGAAGCGCAAGCTCTGGTCGAGCCGGGCGCTGTCGCGGATCCTGCTTCAGCGCCCCGAGTACGCGCACGTCCGCAGGCCGGCGAACTTCGAGCGGATCCTGCTCGTCTGGAAGCACACCTTCGAGAGCACCCGGCGCGAGGGCCGGCTCCTGTTCGGCGATCGCTACGTGCTGCTCCGCAACGAGGAGCTTCGCGCCGACCCGGTCGCCGCGATCGCCCGCGTCTACGAGGCCGCCCGGCGCGAGACCCCGTCCGCGGTCGCCGAGTGGGCGCGCGGCAAGGTCAGAGAGCCCGAGGTCCCGTTCGCCGCCACCGACCCGCGCTGGAGCGAGGCCTTCACCGAGCTCGACATGGGCCCGGCCCTCCACGACGCCGGCTACGCGCAGCTCGCGGAGTCGGTCGGCGAGCCGCCCGCCGGCCACGGCGGGTTACGTCGCCTGCTCGGCCGGCGCCGTTCGTGATGGCCATCCCGCCGTTCGTCTAACTTCTGCGCCGTGATCGCCCGGGTCCTGATCAAGCCGAAGGACGGCATCCTCGATCCCCAGGGGAAGGCGGTCGAGCGGGCGCTGCCGACGCTCGGGGTCGGGTCGGTCAGCGACGTCCGCATCGGCCGGATGGTCGAGCTCCGCTACGAGGACCGGGCCGAGCTCGAGGGGCTCTGCGAGAAGCTGCTCGTCAATCCCCTGATCGAGGACTACGAGATCGAGGAGGTCGCGGAATGAGGTTCGGCGTCCTCCGCTTCCCGGGCTCGTGCGACGAGGTCGACGCGCTGATGGCCTGCGAGCGGGTCGCCGACGCGCGGATCGTCTGGCACGCCGACACCGATCTCGACGGGATCGACGCGGTCGTCATCCCCGGCGGCTTCTCCTACGGCGACTACCTCCGGGTCGGCTCGATCGCCCGGTTCGCCCCGGCGATGGAGAAGGTCATGGAGTTCGCTGCGGACGGCGGGCCGGTGCTGGGGATCTGCAACGGCTTTCAGGTCCTCTGCGAAGCCGGGCTCCTGCCCGGGGCCCTGCTCCCAAACGAGGGGCTGCGCTTCCTCAGCCGCCAGGTCGATGTCGAGGTCGCCGACGCCGACACCCCCTGGACGGGTGCCTGCCGCGGCGGCGACGTGCTCTCGATCCCGGTCAAGCACACGACCGGACGCTGGTTCGCCCCGACGGAGCTGCTCGACGAGGTCGAGGCGAACGGGCAGGTCGTCTTCCGCTACGCGAACGGCCGCAACCCGAACGGCTCCCTCAACGACGTCGCCGGGGTCCGCAACGAGCGCGGCAACGTCGTCGGGCTGATGCCCCATCCCGAGCATGCGGTCGACGAGCTGACCGGCTCGACCGACGGGCTGCGCCTGTTCGAGTCGGCGGTTCGGGCGCTGGCGCCGGTCTAGTCACCCGGCCGAGCGGCGCGCTCCGGCTATCTTCCCGGCCCATGCGAGTCGGGATCTGCGCCTTCTGGTTCAACCGCGGGCAGGGCGTCGTCGCCCGCCAGCTCCGCTCCGCGCTCGACGAGCTCGGGCACGAGACGTTCGTGCTCGGCCGCCCGACCAAGGAGAGCTTCCCGATGCCGCAGGAGGCGCGAGAGGACGACGTCTGGGCCCAGGAGGGGGTGACGCCGGCCTCCGACTTCTTCATCCCCGCCGCGGAGCTCGTCGGCTGGGCGAGCGAGACGGGGATCGAGGCCTGCTTCTTCGACCAGAACTACGAGTTCGACGCGATCGCGGCGCTGCGCGAGTCCGGGGTGCGAACGATCGGCCGCTTCGTCTGGGAGCGGTTCAGCGACGAGCACGTCGAGCCGACCCGGCGCGCATATGACCTCGTCTACTCGCTGACCCGGGCCGAGCAGGAGCGTTACGCCGGGATGGGGATCGAGACGCCGTACGTGCGCTACGGCATCCACCCCGAGTACTTCGCGGTGACTCCCCACCGTGGCGACGACCCCGAGTCCACGTACCACCGGAGAGCCGCCGGAACCGGACGCGAAGCAGAGGGTTCCGGCGGGGATGTCTTCTTTCACTACCACGCGGGATTGCTCGGCAAGCGGAAGCCGTTCAAGGAGGTCATCAACGCCTTCGCGGCGACGCCCGAGCCGGAGCTGCGGCTGATCGTCAAGGCCCAGATCGAGCGGCGGATGAAGTTTCTCGAGAAGGCGGTCGATCGGGACCGGCGGATCGAGCTCGTCCTCGAGGACCTCCCCACCGACGTCCACCTGCAGATGTTCGCCGACGCCGACGTCTGCATGGCCCCGGCCCGCTGGGAGGGCCTCGGCCTCCACCTCTACGAGGCGATCGCGTTCGGCCAGCCGATCGTCTGCAACGACGACCCGCCGATGAACGAGCTCGTCACCGACGGCGTCAACGGGCTCCTCGTCCGCTCCCACGACGACGGCCTCGCCAACTCCGGGATCCCGGCCCGGACGGTCGACGTCGACGCGCTGACCGGCGCGATCTCGCGCCTCGCCGACCCCGGCCTCCGCGCCGAGCTCTCCGCCGGCGCCCTGCGGGTCCGCGAGGAGCGCTCGTGGGACCGCACCGTCGCGGACTTCGCCTCCCTGCTGACCTAGCGGGTCTTCGCGGCGTCGCCTACGCTTCGACCGATGGCGCTCTTCAGCAGGAAGGCCAGGGACTCGGCGCGCCCACCGGTCCCGTTCATCGTCGGCGTCGGCCGCTCCGGCACGACGATGCTGCGACTGATGCTCGACGCCCATCCCGATCTCGCGATCCCGCCGGAGACGCACTTCGTCCCCGAGCTGATCGACGCGATCGACGGCGGGGCGACGCCCGAGCAGGCGGCGACGACGATGACCGCTGTCCGGCAATGGGGCGACCTCGACACCGATCCCGAGGACGTCGTCGCGCGCTGGCGGCAGCTCGAGCGGTTCGAGTCTGGGTCGGCGCTCCGTGCCTTCTACGAGATGTACGCGGAGCGGCAGGGCAAGCCGCGCTACGGCGAGAAGACGCCGGCCTACGTCAAGAGCATGGTCAAGATCGAGGGGGCGCTGCCGGAGGCGCGGTTCGTCCACGTGATCCGCGACGGCCGCGACGTCGCCCTGTCGCGCTGGAAGCGGACACTCGGCGACAAGGACCCGGCGCCCGCCGGCCAGGTCGCCGAGACCTGGGCGCGGCGGATCCGCCGCGCCCAGCGGCACGGTCGCAAGGTCTCCCACTACCTCGAGCTCCGCTACGAGGACCTGGTCACCGACACCGAGCCGAACCTGCGGCGGATCGCCGCGTTCCTCGAGCTTCCCTGGGATGCGGCGATGCTCACCTACTACGAGAACGCGGCCGAGCGGATGGCGGAGATGGCGCGCGATCTGCCCGCCACCGACGGCAAGCCGACCCGGCCGGGCGAGGAGCGGATGCAGGCGCACGCGATGACGCAGAAGCCGCCGGACCCGAGCGCGATGTACCGCTGGAAGGAGAAGATGTCGCCCGAGGACGTCGCCGCCTTCGACGCGGCGGCCGGCGAGCTCCTCGCCGACCTCGGCTACGAGGTCGGTTCCGAGACCGCGGCGGCGGGCGCGTGAGCGATCCGAAGTTCATCGCGCTGACGCCCGAGCTCCACGACTACGTGGTCCGGAACGGATCGCGTGAGGACGCGGCGCTGGCCGCGGTCCGGGAGAGCACCGCGGCGCTCGGCGACATCGCGGTCATGCAGATCTCGCCCGACCAGGGCGCGCTGATGACGATGCTCGTCCGCCTGATCGGCGCCTCGCGAGCGATCGAGCTCGGCACCTTCACCGGCTATTCGGCGATCTGCATCGCCCGCGGGCTCAGCGAGGGCGGCCGGCTGACGGCCTGCGAGCTCGATCCCGAGCGGGCCGAGACCGCGCGGGCCAACTTCGCCGCCGCCGGCGTCGAGGACCGGATCGAGATCGCGATCGGCCCCGCCACCGAGACCCTCGCGGAGCTGACCGGAGCGGCGCCCGGCACCTACGACTTCGCGTTCATCGACGCCGACAAGACCTCCTATCCCTCGTACTACGAGTCGTGTCTGACCCTGCTCCGGCCCGGCGGGCTGATCGCCCTCGACAACGTCCTCCGCGGCGGGAGCGTCCTCGATCCGGGGCCGGACGACGAGAGCGCGCGGGTGATCGCCGAGCTGAACGAGCGGATCGCCGGCGACGAGCGTGTCGACGTGGCGATGCTCGCCGTCGCCGACGGGATCACGCTCGCCCGCAAGCGCTGATGGGCGCACGCCCGCGCACGCCCGGACGCAAAGAAGAGGACGTGTGCGAATAGGTCTTGTCAGCAAGTGGAGGGCGAGCGGCCAGGCTGTCTTCTCGCGACAGGTCCGCTCCGCCCTCGACGACCTCGGCCACGAGACCTTCGTCCTCGCCCGGCCCGGCTCGGGCCCCCGCGCCCAGCAGGCGGCGACCGGCGAACCCGACCCGGTCTGGGATCAGCCCGGCGTCACCGAGGCGTCGGCGCACGACGTCCCGCTCGCCGAGTACGAGGACTGGGCGCGGGCGGCCTCGCTCGATTTGATCCTCTTCGACGAGAACTATCAGTGGGAGGAGGTCGGAGCGCTGCGCGCGGCCGGGATCCGCACCGTCGGCCGGTTCGTCTGGGAGTACTTCGCCCCCGAGCACGTCGCTCCGGCCCGCGATGCCTACGAGACGATCTACTCCCTGCACCGCGCCGAAAGCGAGCGCTACGCGGAGATGGGGATCGACAGCCCCTACGTCCAATGGGGCATCCACCCCGAGTTGCTGGCAGCAGGGCGCTCCGCCGGCCGACGAGCCGCCGCAGCATCCCCGGCACCCCCGCAGGGCGAAGCCCGAGGACGTGGCCGTGATCTTGGCGATCCCGGGGCCGAGCCTGAAGCCGGGGGAACCGGACGCGAAGCGGAGGATTCCCCCGGAGTTGTCTCTTTCTACTTCCCCGGCTCCTTCCTCGGCCGCCGGAAGCCGGTCCGCAAGGTGCTGAAGGCGTTCGCGAAGGCCGACGGCGAGCACCTGCGGCTGCTCGTCAACGCTCAGGTCCCCCGCAACGACGAGACCCTGCGCGAGGCGGCCGCCGCCGATCCGCGAATCGAGCTGATGCTCGAGGACGAGCCCGAGGCCGCGCACCGGGCCCGCTTCGCCGCTTGCGACGTCTGCCTGGCGCCGTCGCGCTGGGAGGGGCTCGGGCTTCCGCTTTACGAGGCGACCGCGTTCGGGATGCCGATCATCACCAACGACAAGCCGCCGATGTCGGAGATGGTGCTCGACGGGCGCAGCGGCATCCTCGTCGCCTCGACTCAGAACGGCACCGCCCGCTCGGGGATCCCCGCCTGGGACCCCGACGTCGCCGCCCTGACGGCCGCGATCGAGCGGCTCGGCGACCCCGCCGAGCTCGGACGGATGCGCGCCGGCGTCGCCGAGCTCGCGGCCGAACGGGCCTGGTCGCGGACGACCGCGGACCTCGCCGCGCTGGTCGGGGCCTGACCGCCGCCGACTGCGGCGGCTACCCTCCCGGCTCGCGATGCCCGAAAGCGCAGACACCCGGATCGAGCCGGTCGGCGAGGAGCTCGCCGCCGCCGGCAAGCCGAGCCGCTGGGAGCAGTTCCGGCTGCCGGTCGAGCTCTCCGGCCGGTCGTTCCTCGACGTCGGCTGCTGGGAGGGCGTCCACTGCGCCGAGGCCGTGCGCCGCGGCGCGTCGCCGGTGGTCGGCGTCGACATCTGCACGGGCGAGGACCTCCGTGCCAACGTCGATCGCTACGGCTTCGAGTTCCTGCAGATGGACGTGTTCGGGGAGCTCTGGCAGGGGCTCGGGAGCTTCGACGTCGTCCTCTGCTCGGGCCTGATCTACAGCGTCCCCAACCCGATGTCGCTGCTGCTCCGGCTCGCCCGCGCCACCGATGAGCTGCTCGTCATCGAGTCCGCTTCGACGACGAAGGGCGGCGACGATCCGATCATGCTTTTCCGCGGCACCGAGGACGGCAACCCGTCGAACTGGTGGATCCCCAACGTGCCCTGCCTCGAGCAGATGCTGACCGCTGCCGGGTTCGCGGGGATCTCGACGGTCTGGGAGGAGCCCCGCGAGGAGCACTGGACCCGGGTCTGCATGCACGCGGTCCCGCGCGGGATCGATCGCGAGCGCCTGCTGCCCCGCAAGCCGCGGCTGATGAGCGTCCGCGGCGGGGATCGCGGTCGCGGGCGCCGCGCCGCGGGCTGAAGGGCTGCGGACGGGGCCGGCCGTGAACGTCGGGATCGTCAGCAAGTGGTTCAACCGCGGCCAGCCGGTGGTCGGCCGCTACCTCCGCTCCGCTGTCGACGAGCTCGGCCATGAGAGCTTCGTCCTCGCCAAGCCGCGGCGCGAGAAGGGGCCGATGGCGGGCGCGCTCGAGCGGACCGGCGTCTGGGATCAGCCCCGCGTCACCGCCGCGTCGAGCTTCGAGACGCCGCTCGCCGAGTACGAGGACTGGGTCCGCACGAACGCGCTCGACGTCGTCCTCTGCGACCAGAACTACCAGTTCGACGAGCTCGCGCAGCTGCGCTCGGAGGGCGTCCGGGTGATCGGCCGGTTCGTCTGGGAGCACTTCACGCGCGAGCATCTCGAGCCGGCCCGCACCGCCTACGACGTCATCTACTCGGTCACCGCCTGCGAGCAGCGCCGCTACGCCGGCTGGGGCCTCGAAACCCCGCGGGTGCCCTGGGGGATACACCCGGAGCTGCTCGCGGTCCCGGCCCGCCGCAGCGACGACGGCCTGGTCCGGTTCGTCTTCCCGGGCGGCTTCCTCGGCCACCGCAAGCCCGCCGAGCCGGTCGTCGAGGCGTTCTCGAACGCGCGCGGCGAGCAGCTGCGGCTGCTCGTCAAGGCGCAGGTCGAGCGCTCCCGGCTCGAGGCGCTGCTGCCGATGATCGAAGCCGACGAGCGGATCGAGTTGCGCCTCGCCGACGAGCCCTGGCACGAGCACCTCGCCGCCGTGGCCGCCAACGACGTTTCGCTCTCCCCCTCCCGCTGGGAGGGCTTGGGCCTGCCGCTCTACGAGGCGGTGGCGTTCGGGATGCCGACGATCGCCAACGACGACCCGCCGATGAACGAGGTGGTCGTCGACGACGTCAACGGCCTCCTCGTCCCCTCCCATCCCGATGGCACGGCCCGCTCGGGCATCCCCGCCCGCCGGCCCGACATCCCGGCGCTGACTGCCGCGATCGAGCGGATCGCGGCGCCCGACGTGCTCGCCCGCCTCCGCGCCGGCGCCGAGCGCTCCCGCGCCGACCACCGCTGGGAGCGGACCGTCGCGGCGCTCGGCGAGCTGCTCGACGACTGATCCCAGACGTGGGTCGCCGGAGTGCTGCTCTACGTCCGCTGAGCGACCCACGTCGGCTGTAACCGCCGATGCGAGACGCCCGGCAGGGGCCTACAATCCCGCGCTTGCCCGGCCGCCGCGCGGACCCGCGTCGGGACGCTCCCCCGGCCGCGGCGAAGATCGCAGCGGGGGCTACCCTCCCTTTGCGAACCCCCTGAATGGCACTCCCGAGCCCACAGAGAGCCTGGCGCCAGTCCAGGAGCCGCCGCGCCTCGGCGCGGGGAGCCGAACGCGTCCCGGCGCCGTTCGTCGTCGGCGTCAACCGCTCCGGGACGACGCTGCTGCGGATGA
>Ga0207657_10001707_pt1 | contig 23680 bp, 22 predicted proteins | sample KBSC33metaG_FD_184316 | JGI IMG/M metagenome (GOLD analysis project Ga0207657, IMG submission 184316) | Corn rhizosphere microbial communities from Kellogg Biological Station, Michigan, USA - KBS C3-3 metaG (SPAdes) (version 2) | ecosystem: Host-associated > Plants > Roots > Rhizosphere > Soil ... | reverse complement strand
CGGCGTCTGGCGACTACGAGATCGTCGTCTACCCGCGCGACGGCGTCGATACCGCTTTCACGCTCGACGTCAGCGTCGGTCCCGCGCACAAGCAGAGCCGCGACGCGGAGCTCATCGAGATGCTGACGAAAGAAGGCGAGAATCTCTCGAAGCCGCGCAAGATCGAGTTCAACTTGTCTTTCGACGCGAAAGCGAACGCCCTGCGCGCTGCCGAGAAACTCAAGCGCGAGGGTTTCGACACGCGGGTCGAGCAGATCGACCACGATCTGCAGCAGCGACGATTTGGCCGATCCGGCTGGGCCGGTGAGAATTGCGATTGGACAAGCAAGGCCAGGCCGGACCAGACAGTGAACCATCCACGCAAGCAAGAACGGCAGGTTATCGTCGTCCACGTTCGCGAATGAGCGAAAATCGCCGAGCGAACCGCCAACGACCGGCCTTGGCAGCGGGCGACCTTGTCCACACCGGAATCGCAAGGGCGGCTCGTCGCATACACGCCAGCCCGCAGCGTCGATCTCGATCACGGTCGCGTCTTCGTCGCCAAGGAATAAGAACCGCTTGTTGCCGCTGGAACCGAAGCGAAGCGCGAATTGGGTTCGAGGCTCAATGCGCGCCTGAGCGTCTAGCGTTTCGACCACTGCGTTGAGGTCTTCCGATTTCAGTATGCGCCCAGCGTCCAGAGCAGCACGGCGAATGCAGGCTTTGAAGTCACCCGATTTGATCGGGATGAAATGGCGCGGCCCGATACAGGCGAACGTCTCTTTATCCTCCGACCGATAGATCGGGAACGCGGCGGCGAAGTCGAGAACCTGATACTTGTCGAGCTCGGTCTTCGAGAACGGCAGGTCACCGGAGTAGCCGCTGTCGCGAGCCTCTAGCCAGAACGTAGCTTTTGACAGGCGGGAGTCGCGGCACTGGTGCCATTTCTTCTCCTGCTCGTTTTCATTGTCGGCATTGGGAGCCGTTTGTGCCCAAGCAACCCACGTCCGCTTCGCCCAAAGGTCGTCCACCCCAAACGCTGCAATCAGCCGCATCGCGACATGGACCCAATCGTCATAGTTTGCTGGGTCTCGTGTCGAGACGAGCGCCGCGAACGCGGCGTCAGGGTCGGGAACCTTAGCAGTCTTGCCTTTTGGACCCGGAGCGGCCTTCTTGATCAGCGGAAGCCGATGCTCATTGCCGTAATGCGGAAGCGATAAGACGCCGTTTCGCTCTTTCAGCGTGACGAGGACCGACTTGCGGGCAAGCGGCAGGGCAATCGCATGTTTGCCGCCCTTGCCGTCGCCCTTTGGGAAGATTTCAATTTGGCCGTGGTCGACGCCCTTTGTCCCTTCCTCGAAGGCACGTCCCTCAAATTCGAAGGCCGCGAGCAGTTCCTTCGCCCCCTTGCGGAGGACGTCCTTGCGCCGGGGTGAGTCGAAGACGAGCCAAACGTGATAGCCCTTCCCGCCCCCGGACAGGACGACCGTGAATGCAATCTTCCTGTTGGCGAGCATCGCACAGAACGAAGCTACCAACTGCTCCATGTCTTTGAAGGTGCCTGCATGATCGTCGAAGTCGAAGACGACCAATTGGCCCTTGTCCTCGTCGGCGTGCGAGAGAACGTAGCCTGCAACCGGCTGTTCGCTCGACAGGTGGCGGTCGATTACGTCGCGGGTAAGCGGCGCATCGACCGCAACGTACTTGTGCTTCGCTTGGCCGGTGAACCGAGCGTAGGCGCTCTGATCCATTTTGGCCGCGAGTTCGTGAACCCAACTAGTCATGTCGTCTTCCTCATTCGAGGAAGCACCTCGGTCGCCTGTTGAGCATCGGCGGGCGCTGCGATAGCGTCAGCCTGTTGATCGTGCCGGATCTGATGCTCGTAGCCCCCGGATGCCTCCTCGGCTCCGGGGGTTAATTTTGAAGGGCGGTGCAGTTTTGCTCGATGAAGTGGCGCAGGTCTTCGGGCCGATACTTCACAACCCGCCCCAGGCGGATGAAACTCGGCCCTTCCCCCGCAACTCGTGCTCGATCGAGCCAAGAGCGGTTCATGCCTAAGACTTCGGCAGCTTCTTCAGTCGACAGCAATGGTTCAATGGTCACGCTCGTTACCTCACAGGTTCGAGCCGTGACCGCGCGTCTTCTCCCTGAGCTCGGGACGCAATGCCCTCTTCGACGCGGTCGCCTGCCAAGTCAGGTCATGATCTCTTGGCACGAGGCGGTTATGATTCTCGAAGCCTATGATCTCCCGCAGTCAAAATCAATAGACTCCGATACGGATCGCTATTCTATTCCTGAAACAACTTGGGGAGACGCTGTTTAAACGCGGTGATTACTTGCGCCATGTAGGGGGCGAGCTTGTCATGGCCCATCACAACGTAGCTGCTTCCGGTCACGCTTTGTGGCGTGTGGTTGAGCAACCTGCCGATGATTTCCTCGAACAGTCCGGCTTGCGTGGCGACGGTCGCGAACGTGCGACGGTGAGCATGTGCAGACCATGAGAGTGCTTCGGGGTTCATCACATGGCCCGTCTTGGCCTTCCAGGCGGGGAACACCCATTTAGGATCGAGGCCCTTCACCGGCGCGAGAATGGCATGGTGCTCGGCGGTTAGCGGCAGATCGAACGGGCGTCCGTTTTTGGTGATCGGCAGATGCAGATGATCGTCGCGAATCTGATTCCATTGCAGTGACGCGCACTCGACGCGGCGCAGCCCCGTGAGCAGCAGTAGCCGCCAATAGACCTTGTGGATGGGATTGATCAGCGCCTCGACTTCCTTGTGCCACTTGTCGAGGTCAGTGATCACGTCGCCCGCGCGTTCCTCCTTATTCCATTCGATGGCGATGGTCGGGCATTCGGGCAGATCGGCGTTGCGGCGAGCGTGGTTGTAGATGGTGCGGAAGGCTTGCAGCGTGTGGTTCGCCCGGACCGGCGTGCGCACCGGATTCCCTGACAACTTGCTATGCCGGTCGCTGACCATCTTCCGCGTGATCTCGTCCAGCGGCAGTTTCAGCCAATCGGATAGGTGCTTCTCGATGCTGTCTCGGACGTTGCGCTTGTTCTTCTCGGAACGGAGCTTGGGCCGGTCAAGATAAGCGTCCAGTGCATCTTTGAGCGTTGGAGCGGACGCCATTTCGCGCTTCCCCGGCCCGCGCATATGTTCAAGTTGAAGCGCAAGCGCCGCCGTCCTGGCCGCTTCGGCTTTGATCGTTGGGAACGGCCCGATGCGGAAACGTTTGGTCTTCCCGCCAACGTCCCTCTGGTAGTACCAGGTCTTCGTCTGCTTGCCGCAGAACAGGCCGAAGCCGCGAATCTCGGTATCCCAGTGCTTCTCTTGGCCGGTAGCCGGATTGCAGGCACTTTCCGCAAACGTCTTTGTGAGCTTCGGCATTTTGCAGGCCCTTTGCAGGTGTTGAGGCGCAATTAGCGCCGATGACCCACAATCACATGCAACGACAAATGGCGGAAATTCAACTGAAAATGGGCGAGACGCGATCAGCCGCAATTCAGATTTGATGCTTGGGAAGCTGACAGGCTGCCACTACATCATACCCGCGCAGCGGCGCCGAATTAGGTGCTCGCCCGGGAGCCGTCAACGCATGGGCCAGGGGCACTTTCGCTTCCGCAACGATCGCTTTACACAAACCGGCGTGGTGGTGTTCAACCGGAAGCCCAGGAAAGTCGACGCGGCGCAGCTTCACCGGCGCCCGGTCCGCTGGTTCGACTTCATGATGGCGGCATTCGTCACCATTCTCGTGCTGTCGAACGTGCTCGGCGCGGGAAAAGTAGCGGTCGTCCACCTTCCCGTGATCGGGGACTGGCCCTTCGGCGCCGGTATCCTCTTCTTCCCGCTGTCCTATGTGCTCGGCGACGTTCTGACCGAGGTCTATGGCTATGCCCGCGCACGCCGCTGCATCTGGGCGGGGACCGCGGCGATGTTGTTCATGGCCTTCATGTCGACGGTCGTGGTCGCCTTGCCGCCGGCGAAGGAATGGACCGGCCAGGCCGCGTATGTGCAGGTGTTCGGCCAGGTACCGCGCATCGTGTTCGCGTCAATCGCGGCTTTCTGGGCGGGCGAGTTCGCCAACAGCTACATCATGGCGAAAATGAAGCTGTGGACGAACGGCCGCTATCTGTGGACCCGTACGATCGGCAGCACGATCGTGGGGGAGGGCGTCGACAGTGCGATCTTCTATCCCGCGGCATTCCTCGGCGCGATCGGGTGGACCAACGATCTCGTCTTCAAGGTGCTGCTGACTCAATGGTTCCTGAAGGTCAGCTGGGAAGTGCTCCTGACCCCAGTGACTTATGCCATCGTCGGGTTCCTCAAGCGCGCCGAGGGAGTGGATGTGTTCGACGAGAAAACCGATTTCACCCCGTTCACCGCGAAAGTGTAGCGCCGGTTTTCGTTCCGGTGCCGATCTGGTAAGCTGATCCAAGCGGCTGGGGACTGCCACCGGGGGTGAGCGCGATGCTTTGGCGTTTGGCTCGCAGGGGATTGATTGCATTCCTGGCCGCGTTGCTCGCGGTTGCCTGGGTTGTTCCCGCCGCCGGCCAGATACCAACATCTCCCGGCCAGAGGCTCGCCCCGACGAACGACTCCGAACAGCATTTGTCGGACCTGTCGGTCGAAGCCGCAACCGCGCTTGGAACCGCCCGGGCGGCAGCCGCACATTGCAATCCAGCCGGTCTCGCCGACGCAGTGAAGCAACTGCAGCAACTGGAGCAGGAAAGCCGCCAGGCGGCATCGATCGCCAAGGGCGCCGGAGCGATGAGCGCGGTGCGGCCCGAGTTCGCCAATTCCATCCACGACACGATCGCCGGCGAGTTGCGGGACGCCTCAGCGCTCAAGCCGAACTGTCCGCAGCCGAACCCGCCGCAGGCGCAGGTGCCCGGCGGCAACGCAAATCCTCCGCCACCACCACCGCCGCCGCCGCCGGTGCAGCAACCCCCGGCCGTCGGCGGATTCCTTGGGCCGAATATACGCGACGGGCCTCCCGATGCGCTCGACGCCCTCGAAGACGAGGCGGACGACACGGTCGACGATTTCTGGGACGCCGTCGATCATTGCAGCGCGGACGGCATGAAGAGGGCGCTCGATCATCTGCGCGATCTCGGGAAGGAAGCGCGCGACATGGCAAGGACGGCGAAAGCCGCGGGAAAATTCACCAATTTTACCGCCGCCGACATCCAGGAGATGAAGGACCTTGCCTCCGATATCGACAGTTTCATCCTGGATTCGGCTTCTGTTAAGCCGAAATGCCCGCTGCCCGAGCAACCCAAATCGCAGACCGGAAGCAGCTGCCCATCAACTCCGCAGTTGCCGCGTGAGTCGCTCCTGAACCAGCCCCTGAAGCTGAACTTCGGATATACGCCCAGGCTGACGGGCACGCTCTATTCGAACGAGATCCTCGACTACCACAATGCGCTTCGAAGCGAATTCGGATCGCAGCCGCTCCAGTGGAACCCTATGCTTGCCATGCATGCAGCCGATTATGCGAAGACGATGACGGAAACCGGCCAGCTGGTGCATTCGCCGAGGACCGGGCGCGAGGGGGAGCGCGAGAATCTGAACCTCAGCCGCCACGGCGCCAACTCGCTCCAGGGGATGCTCGACACCTGGGGAATGGAGATGCGCTATTACCGGCCGGGCGTGTTTCCCAATATCAGCAGCGACGGCAATTGGATGAGCGCGGCGCATTACACGCAGATGATCTGGCCGACGACCACGCAGGTCGGCTGCGGCTTCTACGCCGGCGCCAGGTATGACGCGCTCGTCTGCCGTTATTCCCCGCCGGGCAATACCGATGGCAAGCCTCTGATACCGTCGAACCCGTGCTGGCGTCAGTTCGCGCTTCCGCCACCTCCGCCGCCGCCGTGATCGCTTCATCGGCGATTGAGCTTCCGCAGCGAATCGGCCAAGCTTGCGCACTGACTTCGAACGGGCGTTCAAGAGCATGAAGCGGGATCTGGAAAGCGGCTTTCAAAAACCCAAGGCGCAAGCGCCGCGCAAAAGCGCTCGGATCCGAATCGGCGCGATGGTGAAACTCAGGCGCCGCGGGCACCACAATTTCACCGTCCAGGCCTACGATCTCTCCCGCGAGGGCTGCAAGCTCGAGTTCATGGAGCGACCGCAGCTCGACGAAACAGTGTGGGTCAAGTTCGAAAACCTGGAGTTGCTCCAGGCAACGGTCTGCTGGATCGAAGATCTTTGCGTCGGGGTCGAATTCATCCGGCCGATCCACTCGGCCGTCTTCGACATGCTGATCCGCCGATTCCGTTAGGGTTCGCTTGCGACGGACGGCTGTTGGAACATTCCTTTCCTTTATTGATTTAATAAGCACCCTTATTATATGGGCGCACCATGGAAGACCTCCTGTTCGAGATCAATGAGACCGCGCGGGCAATCCGGCGCGCGTTCGATCAGCGCGCCGTCGAAGTCGGCGTGACGCGGCCGCAATGGCGGGTTCTTTCGCGACTCAAGCGAGAGCCGGGGTTGCGGCAGGTCGAGCTAGCCGAGCGGCTGGACATGGAGCCGATCACCTTGTGCCGGATTGTCGACAGGCTGGCAGAAGCCGGGCTTGTCGAGCGAAAGCCGGATCCGTCGGATCGGCGGGCCTGGCGGCTCGAACTGACCGAGCAAGCTGCACCCTTGGTCAAGCAACTGCGCGGCCTCGCTCATGTTCTTGCGGAAGACGCGATGAGAGGAATTGAGGAAGAGCAGCTCATTCGCCTGCAGCAACGCCTGGCCGTGATCCGGGCCAATGTTGCACGCGCCGCCGAACAGCGTGAAAAGGCAGCGCGCGCATGAACGAGATGAAGAGGGATGAAGCCGGCGCTCCTGCCGACACTCCCGAGGATGTCGCCGCAGTCGAAAAGCGCAACCGGCGCGGGCGCAAGGCCAAGCAGTCGCGGACCCGGACGGTCGCGATGCTCATCGTTCCGGTACTCCTGCTGCTCGGCGGGCTTTATCTCTGGCTGGCGAGCGGCGGCAGCGAATCGACCGACAACGCACAGGTGAAGACCGATATCGTGTCGGTGACCGCGCAAGTGACCGGCCCGGTTATCGAGGTTGCTGTCGAGAATGGCCATCACGTCAATCGTGGCGACATCCTGTTCCGGATCGATCCGGCGCCGTTCCAGGTCGCTCTCGAGCAGGCGCAGGCGCAGCTTGCGGCAGCGAAACTTCAGACGAGCCAGCTGAGGACGCAGGCCGCTGGGACAGGCGCGGATATTACCGGCGCGCAGGCCAATCTCGCGATCAAGGAAAACGCGCTGCATCGGCAACAAGCGCTCCTGAAACAGGGTTTCACGACGCACTCCGACTATGACGATGCGCTCAACGACGTGAAGACCGCCGAGACCGACCTCGCCGATGCCAGGGCGCGGGCGGCGAACGCCCAGGCAGCAATCGCTCCCGGCCAACAGCCGTCGATCGCTCAGGCGCAGGCGGCGGTCGACAAGGCGAAGCTCGATCTCGAGCGGACGGTCGTCAGGGCGCCGATGGCGGGCGAAGTCGCCAATTCCGACCGGCTCCAGATCGGGACGCAGGTCGTTTCCGGCATCGGCGCGGTCTCCATCGTCCACAGCGACAGCGCGTGGGTCGAAGCCAATTTCAAGGAAAAGCAGCTGACCGAGATGCGTCCCGGCCAGCCGGTGACGGTCAAGATCGACGCTTATCCGGGCGACAAGTTCAAGGCCCATGTCGAAAGCATCGGCGCCGGCACGGGAAGCGAGTTCTCGTTGCTTCCGGCGCAGAACGCGAACGGCAACTGGGTCAAGGTCACCCAGCGCGTGCCGGTGCGGATCGTGTTTGACGGCAAGCCGTCGAAGCCGATGATCGCGGGCCTTTCTGCGGTTGTGACCGTCAATCTCGATAACGGGAAATAAGCCGGGGCAATGGCCGAAGGCACGGCCCTGACCGCGACCCACCCGCTTCCGACGGGACAGAGGCTCATCGTCACGGTCGGGGTGATGACCGCGGTCCTTCTGCAAGTGCTGGACACGACGATTGCGAACGTCGCGCTGCCGCACATGCAGGCGAGCCTCGGCGCGACCCAGGAATCGATCAACTGGGTCCTGACCAGCTACATCATCGCCTCGGCTATCGCCTTGCCGATGAGCGGCTGGCTCGCGGACCGAGTCGGCCGCAAACGGCTCCTGCTGATCTCGGTTGTCGGATTCACAATTGCCTCGACACTCTGCGCGATGGCGACGTCGCTGGTCGAGATGGTTGGGTTCCGGGCGATCCAGGGGGTCAGCGGCGCCTTCATCGTCCCACTCGCCCAGGCGACCTTGTTCGACATCAACCCGCGCGAAAAGCACGGGCAGGCCATGGCGTTGTTCGGCGGCGGCGTGATGATCGGCCCGATCCTGGGGCCAGTGCTCGGCGGCTGGCTGACCGATAGCTACAACTGGCGATGGGTTTTCCTGGTCAACCTTCCGGTCGGGATCCTGTGCTTCTTCCTGATGACGGCTTTCATGCCGACGAGCGACACCCACAAGCGCCGCTTCGACCTGTTCGGCTTCGGGCTGCTGGCGGTCGCGCTGGCGTCTATGCAGATGTTTCTCGATCGCGGGAATCAGAAGGACTGGTTCGACAGTTGGGAAATCATCATCGAGGCCGGTCTCGCAATTGCCGGCTTCTGGATGTTCCTGGTCCACACGATCACCGCCGAGCATCCGCTGTGGGACCGCGAGATTTTCGCCGATCGCAATTTCGCGAGCGCGCTCGTGTTCATGGTGATCACCGGCGTGCTTCTGCTCGCCGGCCTCGCCTTGCTGCCGCCGCTTCTCCAGAACCTGTACGGCTATTCGGTGCTCCAGTCGGGCTTCCTGACCGCTCCGCGCGGGATTGGGACCTTGATGTCGATGCTGATTGCGGGACGGCTAACCAATCGCATTGATGCCCGAATCCTCGTCGCGATCGGGGTCGTGCTGATGGGCATCTCGCTTTGGATGATGACCGGCTTCGCAATCGACCAGCCGTCGCGGCCGGTGATCGTCAGCGGCGTGGTGCAGGGGCTCGGCCTCGGCCTCATCTTCGTTCCGCTTCAGACGCTCGCCTTCGCCACGCTTGCGGCGCGCGAAAGGACCACCGGCGCAGCGCTCCTCAACCTCGCGCGGAATGTCGGCGGCTCGGTCGGGATCTCGATCGTCAGCTTCCAGCTGGTACGGATGACGCAAGTCGCCCATGCCGACATGGCCTCGCACATCACCGACAGCATGATCCCGACAATCGACCCCGACGTTCTCGCCACCTTCGGCAACCAGGCGACCTCGATCGCCGCATTCATCAATGCGGAGATCACGCGGCAGGCTTTGTTCATCGCTTACCTGGACGATTTCAAGCTTATGATGTGGGTGAGCTTCCTGGTGCTTCCGCTGCTCTTCCTGATGCGCAATTCGCGCAAGGCGGACGATACGCCGCTGGTACTCGACTAGGCGGCGGGGTAGCCGGCAAGGGCGCGGGCAAGGTCATCGATGAGGTCCTGCGGGTCCTCGAGCCCGATCTGCAATCGCACCAGCGGGCCTTCCCAGCGGTCGCTGCTGACGAGCCGCACCGGGTCGGCCGGAATCGCCAGGCTTTCGAAGCCGCCCCAGCTATAGCCGATCCCGAACAGCTCCAGCCTGTCGATCATCCGGTCGCGCGCTTCCTGCTCACCGCCGTCGAGGACGAAGGAAAACAACCCCGCCGAGCCCTTGAAATCGCGCTTCCAATATTCGTGGCCGGGACAGCTTTCGAAGGCCGGGTGAAGAAGGCGGGCGACTTGCGGTTGATCGGCGAGCCAGCGGGCAACCTGCATCGCGCTCTCCTCGTGCCGCTTCAGGCGGACGGCCAGAGTCCGAAGACCGCGGGACGCCAGCCATGCGTCGTCCGGCGCGGCGGCATGACCGAAGTCGAACACGGTGCGCTGGACCCGCTCGTACCAATCGGCGTTGGCGGTGATCGAGCCCAAAAGCAGGTCGGAATGCCCGCCGACATATTTGCTCAGCGCCTGGATGCTGATGTCGACGCCATGCGATATCGCCGGAAACAGCAGCGGGGTCGCCCAGGTGTTGTCGAGCAAGGTGACGACGTTGCAACGGCGAGCCATCGCGCAAATGCCCGGCACATCCTGGATTTCGAAGGTGTGGGAGCCGGGGCTTTCGAGGAAGATCGCGCGCGTATTGTCGCGGAGCATGCCTTCCAGCTCTTCCGCGGACGCAAGCGGATCGTAATAGCGGGTTATCACTCCGAACCGGGCGAGAACGACTTCACAGAATCGCCGCGTCGGACCGTAAACGGAATCGACCATCAGCAGCTCGTCACCGGATTCAAGAACCGCGTTGAGTGCGGCTGTCACAGCGGCAAGGCCGGTTTCGGCCAGCGCGGTGCCGGCGGCGCCCGGTTCGAGCTCGGTCAGTGCCTCGGCGAGCGCCCACTGGGTCGGCCAGCCGTGCAGCCCGTAATAATAGCTGCCGAGTCCCGGAGCGGCGGAGTGCAGCTCCTCGACCGTGTCGAAGAGGATGGTCGAACCGCGGTCGACCGGCGGGTTGACCAGCTTTCCCCGCCATTCCTTGCGGCGGCCGCCGGTTACGACTTTCGTGTCGCTGCGCTTGTTGTAGTCGGGCATGGCGGTCACTTATCGTTACAGCCGTGAAGAGCCAAATCGCGATCAGGGTAACCCCGCGCTCGGCCAAGCCTGGGATCGGTCGATGGCGCGAGACGGCCGACGGGCGGGAGGAGCTGGAGGTGCGCGTGTCGGAAGCTCCTGCCGACGGCGCAGCCAATGAGGCGGTGGTGAAGCTGCTCGCGAAGGCGCTCGGGGTCAGCCGTGCGCAAGTGGCGATAATTGCCGGACAGACGAGTCGCCACAAGCGCGTGTCCGTGCCATTTGGCGCCGGGGAAGTCCGGGAGCGGCTCGGGGGCGGGCAAGGAAAGGACTGACGATGTTCCAAATCCAGAAGCGACGTCTCGGCACCGGCGGACCGGAAGTCTCGGCCATCGGTCTCGGCTGCATGGGCATGAGTGAATTTTATGGCAGCACCGACGAGCAGCAGTCGATCGCGACGATCCACCACGCGCTCGATCGCGGAGTCGGCTTTCTCGACACTGCAGACATGTACGGCTCCGGCCGCAACGAGGAACTGGTCGGGCGAGCGATCCGCGATCGCCGCGGCGAAGTGTTCCTGGCGACCAAGTTTGGCAACGTACGCGGTCCGAACGGCGAATTTGCCGGCGTGCGCGGCGATGCGGACTATGTGCGCCAGGCCTGCGATGCGAGCCTGAAGCGGCTCGGGATCGAAGTCATCGACCTCTATTACCAGCACCGTGTCGACGCCAACGTGCCGATCGAGGAGACGGTCGGGGCGATGTCCCGGCTGGTCGAGGAGGGCAAGGTCCGGTTCCTCGGCCTGAGCGAAGCCGCACCCGACACGATCCGAAGGGCCCATTCGACCCATCCGATCACCGCAGTCCAGACCGAGCTGTCGTTGTGGAGCCGCGATTCGGAAGCCGGAGTGCTGCCGACAGTTCGCGAACTCGGTATCGGTTATGTCGCGTATTCGCCGCTTGGGCGCGGCTTCCTGACGGGCCAGATTACCTCGCCCGAGGATTTTCCGGAGGACGATTTCCGGCGCTTCCATCCGCGATTCACCGGCGAGAATTTCAACAAGAACATCGCTTTGGTCCGCGAGGTGGAAGCGATGGCGAGGGAGAAGGGCTGCACCACCGCTCAGCTGGCGCTCGCCTGGGTGCTTGCGCAGGGCGACGATATCGTCCCGATCCCCGGCACTAGGCACATCAAATATCTCGATGAGAACATCGGCGCGCTGGACGTGAAGCTAAGCGGCGAAGAGCTGAGGCGCCTCGACGAAATCCTGCCGCCGGGAGCGGCCGCCGGCGAGCGCTATCACGCCCGCGGGATGGAAACCGTCAACCTCTAGGGGCCGCGGACGACCTCGCCGCCCTTCATCACCAGCCGAACATGCTCGACCGCGGAGACGTCCCTGGTCGGGTCGCCATCCACGGCGACGAGATCGGCGAGAAGGCCAGGCTTCACTTGGCCGCGGTCCGCGAGGTGGAAGATTTCGGCATTGCGCGAAGTCGCCGAGATCAGGACCTGCGGTGGGCTCATGCCGGCCCGCTGCATGGCCTCCATCTCCAGCCAGTTCTTGCCGTGGGTGAAGACTCCGACATCGCCGCCCATGCAAATCTTGACGCCCGCCTTCATCGCCAGCTGGAACGAACGGCGGTTCTGCTGGACGCTTTCGGGGGCCGGCTCCTGACCGTCCCAGTGCTGGAAGTAGCGGGCATAGGCCTCCGACGCGGCGAGCGTTGGGCACAAGGCAATGCCGCGATCGTGCATCATCGCGAAGATCTGGGCGGTTCCGCCATAGCCGTGCTCGATCGTATCGACCCCGGCGAGGACCGCCCGGCGCATGCCTTCGGCGGTCGTAGCATGGACAGCGACGATCCGCCCGGCATCGTGGCCGACAGCCGCTCCGGCGGCGAGCTCGGCTTCGGATAGAGTCGGACGGCTCGGTTCGCCCGGGCCGTAGCGATAGTCGGCATACATTTTTACGACGTCGGCGCCGGCCGCGACCTGATCGCGCGCCGCCTTCGTCATCTCGTCGGTGCCGCTCACTTCCTGAGCGCCCTGCGGGATCGCAACCCCGGGTTCGAATCCCTTCGGGCCGTAAGCGCCCCGCGCAACGATGGCCTTGGTCGCGACGAGGAGGCGAGGGCCGGGGACGATCCCCTGGTTGATCGCCTGCTTGAGTCCGACATCCGCGAAGCCCGCGCCTTCGGTTCCCAGATCGCGCTCGGTCGTGAACCCGGCGTCGAGCGTCTTTTCGGCGTGAACGACGGCCCGAGCGGTGCGGAGCGCGAGCGGCTCGTGCAGAACCTGGTCGTCCCACAATGTCTCGTTGTACGGGTGGAGGAACAGGTGCGAATGACCCTCGATCATTCCGGGCATCAGGGTCGCTCCGGGAAGCTCGATCACCTTGGCGCCGGCGGGAACGGCGACGTTCGGCCCCGCGGCGGCGATCCTGTCGCCTTCGACCAACACCGACCAGCCGGGATGCGGCGCCGGATCAACCCCGTCGAAGACCTGCGCCGGTTTCAGAAGGATCGTCTCTGCGGTCGCCGCGCTGGCGAGACTGGCAATGGCTGCGGCCATGGCAATGAGCAAACGCATTGGAGCCCTCCCCCGATTTCCTGAGCCTAGAATTGAAAAGGGCGTCTCGGAAGGCCCGAACGGTCCATTTGATTTTCGTCATCGGCTTTCGACCATTGCAGACAGGCGTTTCGTCAGACACAAACGCGGAACGAAATGACATGGGGGGCGAAATCATGTGGGGACGCGGCGCCGAGACGAACAATTCGAGCGTGATCGTCATCCGGCGATGCGAAGCCGCACTCATTGCCTGCGGAGCGCTGCTTGCCCCGCCCGCATTGGCACAGGCGCCGGCTGCAACCGGCACATTCGCGATGGAACAGGTGATCGCCTATCCGTTCGTGCCGGAGCTCGATGCCGCGGAAAAAGGGGATGCCATCGCTTTCGTGCGCGTGCTCAAGGGCGTTCGCAACGTGTGGGTTGCGGCCGGCCCGGCGTTCAAGGCGCGACAGGTGACGCAATATACGGCGGACGACGGGCAGGAAATCACCCAGCTCACCTTCTCGCCCGACGGCAAGCATCTTCTCTACGTACGTGGCGGCGACCACGATGCGAACTGGGATGAAAAGCTGCAGCCCGATCCGGCTTCCTCGCCGATCGAACCCAAGGTGACGATCTGGGCCGCGCGGCTTTCGGGCGGAGCGCCGGTCAAGGTGGTCGAGGGCGATGCGCCGTCCATCTCTTCGCGCGGCGAGCTCGCCTATATCCAGGACGGCCAGGTGTGGACCGCGCCGCTCACCGGCAAAGCCAAGCCAAAGCGTCTGTTCTTCGACCGCGGGGAAGACGGCTCGCTGACCTGGTCGCCCGACGGTTCGAAGCTCGCGTTCGTATCCAACCGTGACGGCGATCACAGCTTCATCGGCATCTACGATCTAAAAGCCAAGGCGCTGACCTATCTGGCCCCCTCGACCGATTTCGACGCATATCCGACATGGTCGCCCGACGGCTCTCGAATCGCCTTTGCCCGCCAGCCAGGCAAAGGCGGAGCGCCCAAACCATTGCTCAAGCAGACGCCGCAGCCGTTTTCGATCTGGGTCGCCGATGCCGCGAGCGGACGGGCGAGCCGCGTGTGGCAAAGCCCGGATACGCTTCTCGGCTCGTTTCCCGAAACCGCCGGAGAGGTGAACCTGCATTGGGCGGCCGGGGACCGGCTCGTTTTCCTCGCCGACCTCGACAATTGGCCGCATCTTTATTCGATCCCGGCCAGCGGCGGGGAGCCGCTGCTGCTGACCCCGGGCAATTACATGGTCGAGCATGTCGCGCTCAGCCGCGATCGCAAATCCATGATCTTCGACGCGAACACGGGAACGACCAGCGACGACGGCGACCGCCGGCACGTGTTCCGGGTCCCGGTGGATTCCGCAACACCGGTCGCGCTGACCAGTGGCACGACGCTGGAATGGTCGCCGGTCGTTGCGAGCCCGACGGAGATTGCCTTCGTTTCCGCCGGCGCCAAGGCGCCGCCGACCGTGTCCGCGATCGGAATCGACGGGACGGGCCGTCGCGATCTCGGCGCCGGCACCGTGCCGAGCGAGTTTCCGGAAGGGCAGCTCATCGTACCGCGCGCCGTCACCTTCACCGCGGCGGATGGCTGGACAGCGCACGGCCAGCTGTTCGACAATGGCAGCGGCACGAGAAAGCCCGCGGTGATCTTCGTCCATGGCGGCCCGCCGCGGCAAATGCTGCTCGGCTGGCACTACATGGATTATTACAGCAACAGCTATGCCGTGAACCAGTATCTCGCCAACCACGGTTACGTGGTGTTGTCGGTGAATTACCGGCTCGGGATCGGTTACGGCCACGCCTACCACCATCCCGACCATGCCGGAGCCGCCGGAGGGGCAGAGTATCAGGACGTCGTCGCCGGAGCGAAATTCCTCCAGGCAATGGCGAACGTGGACCCCGGCAAGATCGGTATCTGGGGCGGTTCCTACGGCGGCTATCTCACGGCCATGGGGCTTGCCCGCAACTCCGACATCTTCAAGGCCGGAGTCGACCTGCACGGCGTGCACGATTGGTCGGCTTTCCTCGACGAGTGGATTGGAAAGCAGCCCAAGCGCTACGAGAAGGGCGACAGGGATGAAGCGATGAAAGTCGCCTTCGAATCTTCGCCCATCTCAAGCATGGACGGCTGGCGGTCGCCGGTGCTTCTCATCCAGGGCGATGACGACCGGAACGTCAACTTTGCACAGACCATCGACCTCGCCCGCCGTCTCGCTGACCGGCACCTCCCGTTCGAGCAATTCGTGATCCCGAACGAGATCCACGGCTTTCTAAGGTGGCATAGCTGGCTGGCGGCAGACACGGCGACAGCCGATTTCTTCGCAAGGACGCTGCCTGCGCAGTGAGGGAATAAAAAGGGTCTGCAGCCGCCTACAAAACCCCGATTTGGCGGAGGAAGCCGACCTGGTCGTAAAACAGGTTCTCCTCGACGATCTCGCCGTCCCGCCAGCGGGCGACAGTGCAAAACTGCAGTTCGAATGTCTTTCCTGTCGCCTCGTGGATCTTTCCGTCGAGCCCCTTCCAGGGGCCGACCATCTTCCCCGTCCATTTGGCGATCGTGCACGTCCAATCGCCCGATCCGAACATCACCCGGTAGGGGTCGTTCTCGAGGTGATTTTCAATCGACTTGAAAAATGCCTCCGACTCCGCCTCGTGCGCGTCGATTCCACGCGTCGGATCGGGCTGTCCGGGCCAGCGGACGGTTGTGTCATGAGAGTGGCGCTTTCTGAAAACTTCCCAGTCCTGCGCATTCCATGCATCGTCCAGAGTCTTCATCCGCTGCAGGTTTTCTTCGGCGCTCATGACTCGTCTCCATGTCCGTGGCGGTCATGCAGATTATCACATCGCACGCTCAATCGGCCGCGATTGAAACGAAAAAGGCGCCCCGGAAGCCCGGGACGCCCTTCGCGTGACGTTCTGTTGAACGCGCTTTAGCGCTTCGAGAACTGGAACGACCTGCGCGCTTTCGCCCGGCCGTACTTCTTGCGCTCGACGACGCGCGAGTCGCGGGTAAGAAACCCGGCCTGCTTGACGAGGCCGCGAAGTGCCGGCTCGTAGCGGGTCAGCGCCTGGCTGATGCCGTGCTTGACGGCGCCCGCCTGGCCCGAGAGGCCGCCCCCCTTGACCGTGGCGACGACGTCATACTGGCCGCGACGGTCGGCGATATCGAACGGCTGGTTGATCACCAGTCGAAGCGACGGACGGGCGAAATAGATCTCCTGTTCGCGGCCGTTGACGGTGATCCGGCCCGAACCCGGCTTGAGCCAGACCCGCGCAATGGCGTCCTTGCGGCGGCCGGTGGCATAGGAGCGCCCCTGCTTGTCGAGCTGCTGCTCGCGAAGCGGCGCTTCCTGTGCCGGCGGCGGAGCAGGGGTTTCCTCGGCCGTCTCCACGGGCGATTCCGCGGGTGCGGGCGCCGGGGCTTCCTCCTTGGTCAGCTCGGCGAGGTCGGAAAGTGATTTCTTGTCGGACTTCTTCTCAGCCATGATCAGGCGCCCACCTTGTTCTTGCGGTTCATCGACGCGACGTCGAGGACTTGAGGGTTCTGGCCGGCATGCGGATGCTCGGTGCCATTGTAGAGGTGCAGGGCACGCATCTGGTCGCGCCCGAGCGGCCCGCGCGGTATCATCCGCTCGACCGCCTTTTCGAGGACGCGCTCAGGGAATCGACCCTCGAGCACTTTGCCCGCAGTGGTCTCCTTCAAGCCGCCGGGATAGCCCGTGTGCTTGTAATAGATCTTCTGCTCGAGCTTGCGGCCGGTGAACTTCACCTTTTCGGCGTTGATGACGACGACATGATCGCCGCAATCGACATGCGGGGTGTAGCTCGGCTTGTGCTTGCCGCGCAGGATGTTGGCGATGATCGACGCGACCCGGCCGACAACCAGGCCGTCCGCATCGATCAGGTGCCATTTCTTCTCGACCTCGGCCGGCTTTGCCGACTTGGTCGTCTTCATCAGCGCCTTCATGGCGTTGATCCTTTCGTTGGAAATGCGAAAGGCGACGCAATTCCGCGTCGCCGATGGGCGGCCTAATCGCGGGCGGGTGCCCGAAAGTCAAGGAAAAGCAGGCGATTCAAAACGGGTAAAATGATACCGGTCGATTTCCTGGATCGATTGACCGACCGCCATTCTTCAAAGTCCTGTCTTTGCCCGATCGCGATCACCTATAACCCAGGTTATCCGCAAATCGCCGGCTGCCGTTGCAAGAGGCAGGAGTATGCTCACCGCTCATTTCAAGAAGCTGAGACTTCGAACCGAGATCAGCCCCGAGGAAGAGCGGGTCATCGAAGGCCTTGTCGCCGAGACTCACCGGGTCGGCGCCGACGTGTTGCTGGTCCGCGCCGGCACGGAGCTCAGTTCCTGTCTGCTGCTCCTCGATGGATGGCTGGTCCGGTCGAAGGACCTTCCCAGCGGGGAGCGGCAAGTCACGGAGCTTCACGTCGCCGGCGACTTCGCCGATCTCCACGGTTTCACGCTCAAGCGCCTGGATCATGACGTCGTCAGCGTCAGCGACTGCACCGTCGCAACCATTCCGCACGACCGCCTGACCGGCCTTACCGAGCGCTATCCGCGCCTTGCCCGGGCCTATTGGCTGATGACCAACATCGACGCCGCGATCACTCGCGAAATGGCGCTGTCGCTTGGCCAGAGATCGGCGATCTCCCGGATGGCACATCTCTTCTGTGAGCTTCACGTGCGGCTCGGGATCGTCGGCAAGACGCGCGGCAACACGTTCGATTTCCCGCTGACCCAGCGCGAGCTCGCCGAATGCCTGGGCCTGACCGTCGTCCACGTGAACCGCACGCTCCAGGAGCTACGGCGCAAGAATCTCGTGGAAGCCGAGAATCGCTCGATCACGATCCGCGACAAATCCGGTCTTCGGGCGATCGCCGAATTCGATCCTTCCTATCTCTACATGGAGAAGCCGTCGCACTGACGCGCTTCGCGGCACCGGCGCGGCGAGCCGGCGTTGTGTCCTTGCCAATGTCGACACGGTCATCCCCCGCTCACGCGCATTCCGAGCAGCCGATCGAACGCGGGCAAGGGGAGGGCACAGTCCTTTCCAATTGGCGCTACTGGCTGCTTGCGGCCCTTCTGGTCGGCGGTGTCATCTATGCCGCATTCCACTGGGGCGACCTCAAGCAGTTCGCGCATCTCGTCGCAAATGCCAAGCCGATGTGGCTGCTCGCAGCCCTCGCGGTACAGCTTCTGACCTATATCGCGCTCGCGATGGAGTGGCTGTTGGTACTCAGGGCGTGCGACTGTCCCACGCCGTTCTTCAAGCTGCTTCCGCTGACGCTAACCAAGCATTTCGCGGACCAGATGGTCCCGACTGCGGGAATGAGCGGCAATGTCATCGTCGTCGACCGGCTGATCCGGATCGGCGCTTCGCGCCGGGTGGCGGTTGCTGCCGTCATCCTGACGATCATCAGCTATTATGTTTCCTACGCGATTGCGGTTTCGTGCGCGCTCGTCCTCCTGTGGTTGCGTGGCGAGACGACCTGGCTGATCGTCGGCCTGATCGCCCTGTTCCTGGTCGTCGCCGCCGGCATCCCCGCGCTGTCGCTGTGGCTTCAGAAGAAAGGACGAAGGGCGATCCCGGGCTGGCTTCGCAAGGTCGGGCCGGTGCGGGAGCTGTTCGACATGATCGGCGAGGCGCCGGGGAAGCTGGTGCGGAGTGGCCGGCTGATCGTCTATCTGTCGCTGCTTAACGGAATCGTGTTCGTGCTGGACGGGCTGACGATGCAGCTCAGCCTGTGGGCGCTCGGCATCAAGGCGCCGTTCGTTCCGGCCTTCCTCGCCTTCATCCTGGCCTCGATCGTCGTCACTCTCGGGCCGATTCCGATGGGCCTTGGCTCTTTCGAGGCGGTGAGCATCGGCACGTTGCGGCTGACGGGAATCTCCTTCGAGGCGGCGCTTTCGGCGACCCTGCTGTTCCGGGGCTTTACGTTATGGCTGCCTCTGCTTCCGGGAATGCTGACGACCCGTCGCGACCTGAAGCGCAAGCGCTAATCGTCGCCGAGAACACTGTCCTCGACCCAATCCGCGTAGCTGCGGAGGAGCTTGTCGATCGGCGAAAGCGTGATGCACGGCACAGCATAACTATGGAGCGAGGCAATCCGCGCGATCAGCTCGTCGGCCTTCCAATTGTGGGTCTTGAGGATCGCGGCGACTTCCTGTGCGGTCTCGATCCGGCCCTGCCAGCGATAGATCGAGCGGCAGGGGCCGAGTATGTTGATGCAGGCCGCCAGCCGTTCCTCGATCACGGTCCGGCCGATCCGCTCCGCCTCTTCGGCGTTGGCGAACACGGCATAGACCGAAAGGATGGTCACTCGCGCGCCTCTCCCACGACATGTGCGCCCCACACGGTGCAGGCCAGCACCAACGCGCCGACTGCCTGGTGGAGCACCGCAACGGGAAGATCGATCCCCGTCGTCACGGTTGCGATACCAAGGATGATCTGCGTCCCGAAGGCGGAATGGATGGCGACCGAGGCCCGGCGGCTCCCCGCGCGGCGCACCTTGCGGGCGAAGATTACGAGCGCAGCAACGACGGCCCATGCCCACCAGCGATGCAGGAAGTGGAGCAGGAACAGGTCATGGGTGAAAGCGAACGCAATGCCGTGCGACCAGTCGATGCCTTGAGGAACGAAATGGTCGTTCATCAGCGGCCAGGTGTTGGAAACATAGCCGGCCCGGAAGCCTGCGACCCAGGCACCAAGCAGAAGCTGGACGAAAAGGACAGCAAGGGTCGCGATCGAGGCGCCGGTCAGCCTGGCAGGCCGCGCCTCCGGACGTTTTGCAACCGCGCGCAGGTCGAGCGCGGTCCACAGCAGCGCTCCTAGCAGGAACAGAGCGAACAGCAGGTGGGCGGAAAGGCGATAGGGGCTGACCTCGGTCCGTCCTTCTAGCCCCGACAGGACCATCAGCCAGCCGACCGCGCCCTGTAGCCCGCCAAGGACGAACAGCGCGACCAGCCGCCACGCGAAGCCCTTCGGTATCGCCCGCCTGGCGGCGAACCAGGCGACTCCGGAGAAGAAGACCAGGCCGAGAATCCGGCCAAGCAGCCGGTGCGCCCATTCCCAGAAGAAGATGAACTTGAACCCGGACAGGGTCATCCCGGCCGGGCCGGCGACCTGCTGATATTGCGGGGTCTGCTTGTAGAGATTGAACTCGCGAAGCCAGTCGGCATGGTTGAGCGGCGGGATGGTGCCGGAAACCACGTTCCACTCGGTGATCGAGAGGCCGCTTTCCGTAAGCCGCGTGATTCCGCCGATGATGACCATCGCGAAGACCATCGCCGCGACCAGGAACAACAGGTTGGAAAGGGCGACGGGTCTTGCAGTGCGAGTGCGAAGGGAAGCGGTAGCGGCGTGCGAGTCCATGGCGAGCGCCTATGCGGGACCTCCGCCGCGCCGACAAGCGGCGGCCGGCAGCAGCGATGAGATATTGTAACCTTAGGGCGCCGGGCGTATATGCGGGCGGCGATGGTAGCGATGCTTGCAAAACCCGGCCGCCTTGACCGGTTGGCAATGGGTCTTTCGGGGCTCTGCGTGGTGCATTGCCTCGCGACAGCGGTGTTGCTGGGCCTGATCGCCTCGGCCGGCGGGGTCCTCGGCCAGCCCATCGTCCATGAGGTCGGCCTGACCCTGGCGATGATCCTGGGGACCATCGCGCTCGGCCGCGGCAGCATGGAGCACGGCTTCGTCCTTCCGATCGGCATTGGAGCTCTTGGGCTTGGAATCATGGCCGGCGCGCTCACCCTGCACGAATCCAGCAGCGAGCCGATCTTCACCATAGCCGGTGTCAGCATCCTCGCGCTGGGGCACCGCCTCAACTTCATGGCCGGGGAGTAAGGCCCCCGGCGGGCGACCTTGCCGCTGACTTCGTGCGGGCCTATTTCGTCTTATTCAGATGGTATCGCACGATCATAAGCTCCACGAGGGAGAATCGCTCCGCAAGGCGGCTCGCGGCAGGCTCGAATCGAAGGGCGAGCAATGGACCGGCATGCGCTCGGCGGTTTTCGACGCCCTTGCGTCATTCGACCGGCCGGCGAGCGCCTATGACATCGCCGAGGCCGTTTCGAAATCGCAGGACCGGCGGGTCGCCGCCAACAGCGTCTATCGAATCCTCGACTTGTTCGTCGGCGCGAACCTGGCCCGGCGGGTCGAAAGCTCCAATGCCTATATCGCCAACCGGCACCCCGGTTGCCTGCACGATTGCATCTTCCTGATTTGCGACAGCTGCGGCCAGGCGGTCCACATCGATGACGACAAGCTGTCGGACGGGATTCGCGATGCGGCCGCCAGTGTCGGTTTCTCCGCAAGCCGCCCGGTGATCGAGGTTCGCGGCACCTGCGGCGAATGCGCCGGCGCGAACAGCTGAGTAAACGCCTGCAATTGATGAAATTGTCCGCCGATGCCCGGAAATCGCCGCTGCATCCGTGACATGGTCGCAGCTTGGGGATAAGGCCGCCGACCATGTCGGACCGTCCCGAAACGCCGCTGCTCGACTCCGTCAATGTCCCCGCGGACATCCGCAAGCTCGACAAGGCACAGCTTGTCCAGCTTGCCGAGGATCTGCGGAAGGAGACTATCTCGGCCGTATCCGTGACCGGCGGCCACCTCGGCGCAGGGCTCGGAGTCGTCGAGCTGACGGTCGCGATCCACTATGTCTTCGACACGCCGGCCGACAAGCTGGTGTGGGATGTCGGTCACCAGGCCTATCCACACAAGATCGTCACCGGCCGCCGCGACCGGATCCGGACGCTTCGGCAGGGCGGCGGCCTCAGCGGCTTCACCAGGCGCAGCGAGAGCGAATACGACCCGTTCGGCGCGGCGCATAGCTCCACCTCCATCTCCGCAGCTCTTGGATTCGCGATCGCCAGCAAGCTGTCGAATTCGGCCAGCAAGGCCATCGCCGTGATCGGCGACGGCGCGATGAGCGCCGGAATGGCCTATGAAGCGATGAACAATGCCGCGGCGGCCGGAAACCGGCTGATCGTCATCCTCAACGACAATGACATGTCGATCGCGCCGCCGGTCGGCTCGCTCAGGAATGCGCTCGCCCGGCTGGTTAGCTCGAGCAAATATCTGGCGCCGCGCCGTATTGCCCAGAAGCTTGCCCGGGCGATGCCCGAGCCCCTTCACGTCGCTGCGCACCGGATGGAGCAATATGCGCGCGGCCTGTTCGCCGGCGGGACCCTCTTCGACGAGCTCGGCTTCTATTATGTTGGGCCGGTGGACGGCCATGATGTCAACGCGTTGGTCGAGGTCCTTGAGAATGTTCGTGACGCGAATGAGGGCCCGATGCTGGTCCACGTCGTCACCAACAAGGGCAAGGGTTATGCGCCGGCGGAAAACGCCGCCGACAAATATCATGGCGTAGTAAAATTCGACGTCATCTCCGGAGTCCAGGCGAAGGCGGCCCCAGGCGCGCCGAGCTACACAAATGTTTTCGCCAAGGGCCTGCTGGGCGAAATGGAGCGTGACGGGAAGATCGTCGCGATCACCGCCGCGATGCCGTCGGGAACCGGGCTCGACAAGGTGCAGGAGAAATTCCCGGACCGCACCTTCGACGTCGGCATCGCCGAGCAGCACGCGGTGACCTTCGCGGGCGGGCTTGCCGCCCAGGGCTATCGCCCCTTTTGCGCCATCTACTCGACCTTCCTGCAACGCGCCTATGACCAGGTCGTCCACGACATTGCGATCCAGAACCTCCCGGTGCGTTTCGCTATGGACCGCGCCGGGCTCGTCGGCGCCGACGGCGCGACCCACGCCGGATCGTTCGACCTCGCTTACCTTTGCACGCTCCCCAACTTCGTGGTGATGGCAGCGGCCGATGAATCCGAGCTGGTCAATATGGTCCACACGATGGCGCTTCACGACAGCGGGCCGATTGCGGTTCGCTATCCGCGCGGTGAGGGCAGGGGCATCGCGCTTCCCGAGGTCCCGCGGGAGCTGGAGATCGGCAAGGGCCGGATCGTTCGCCAGGGCAGCAAGGTCGCTATCCTGTCGCTGGGCACCCGGCTCGAAGAGGCCGAGAAGGCGGCCGACCAGCTCGAGGCAAGGGGCCTGTCGACGACGGTTGCCGACCTGCGGTTCGCAAAGCCGCTCGACGAGGCCCTGATCCGCAAGCTGCTGACCACCCACGAGGTTACAGTGACGATCGAGGAGGCGTCGATCGGCGGGCTGGGCGCGCATGTGCTGACGCTCGCCAGCGACGAAGGGCTGGTCGATGCGGGGCTGAAGATCCGCACGATGCGGCTTCCCGACCGCTTCATCGACCAGGACAAGCCGGAAAAGCAGTATGACGAAGCGAGGCTGAACGCGCCGCACATCGTCGAGACGGTGCTCAAGGCGCTCAGGAGCAATAGCGCCGGCATCGAGGAGGTGAGGGCGTAGCCAAGGTCCGTGCCGACCAGCTTCTGGTGAGCCGCGGGCTGGCGGAAAGCCGCACGAGGGCGCAGGCACTGATCATGGCCGGCGCGGTCTTTTCCGGAGAGAAGAAGCTGGCCAAGGCCGGCGAGATGCTCGCC
>Ga0207657_10001706_pt1 | contig 23681 bp, 13 predicted proteins | sample KBSC33metaG_FD_184316 | JGI IMG/M metagenome (GOLD analysis project Ga0207657, IMG submission 184316) | Corn rhizosphere microbial communities from Kellogg Biological Station, Michigan, USA - KBS C3-3 metaG (SPAdes) (version 2) | ecosystem: Host-associated > Plants > Roots > Rhizosphere > Soil ... | reverse complement strand
CGCGAAGAGCCCGCCCAAGCTGCAAGGCATACGCGACGTTTCCATTGGCAAGGCTGTTTGCCCGGGTGAGCTCTGGAATAGCCGACGCAGCTTCATTTTGGTTCAGAAAGACAGAGCCAAGGTGATAGTGCGCTGATGCGAGCGTTGGGTTCAGTGAAATGGCGCTTTGAAACTGAGCTCCGGCTTCGTTGTAATGCTCCTGTTGCGCAAGGACCGTGCCCAGTGCATCATGCAATACTGCGTTATCAGGAGAGGCGGTGAGCGCAGCTTCCAACTGTTTGCGCGCATCCTCATGCTCTCCTGTTGCAGTCAGCGCGGCGACATAGGCAATCACGGCCTGAGACGTTAGCGCACTATTGTTGGCCTGATTGAGAAGCCGAAACATCGTCACCGATTTCACATAGTTCTGCAACTGCGAGTAGGCCAGTGCAAGGTGGACAATAGTGTTTGCATCCTGCGGATCAAGCTTGTGGGCCAACTCAAGCTGTGTCGCGGCGGAACGCGCATCGCCCTCAGCTAACAACACCGTGCCAAAAGCGCTGTGTCCCGCAGCAACCCCAGGCGCAAGTTGCACCACCCTCGCAAACTGGATATGCGCGAGGTGCAGATCGTTCTGGAGATACGCAGCGGACCCGACGCGAAACGCTTCATCCGCCGACTTCAATCTTGCGGTTGCTGCAGGCGCTCGCCTCGCCGCGGTGGAACTCTGCGCCATCGCTAGTGGAGGGACGGTTGCCATAACGCCATACAGCAGCAGCGAACATGCAGACAGAAATTGCATCTCAGCGTGATTGTAATCACGATGGAAGATGGCGTGCTGCCGCAATGTGTAGACTGGTGGTTCTTTGAGCGAGGAGGCAACATGCGAGCTATGTTGGCTTTGGTCGTGATGCTCTGCGGAACATCGATCGCACAGTCGTCATCGTTACAGCCTACTAATGCCTTTTCCATGAAAGAAGATGGACTGGCCATTCGACGGCATGTCGAAGCAGGGAAGCCTTTTACTGTGGCAGGGGCTCGCGGTGTAATACCCGGCCAGCAGGAAGGCACGTTCGAGGCCTGGGTGTTGCCCATCAAGCTCCTCAGCCACTTTGCTATTCACGCCAGCGTCGAGGGTTACTCTGTCCCGATTGACCTCAACGCCAACGCCGGCGAGGTCGAGGTTTTTCCGGATCATACGGTGATTACCTACTCCCACATTGCGTTTACCGTCAGGCAGATTATGTTTGCGCTCGATGATGCAGAAGACGGGACAGGCGCGGTCGTACTATTTCAATTCGATTCGACCCGCCCAATGGACCTCACGTTCAGCTTCACTCCGGAGATGCGTCCCATGTGGCCGCAGCGTAGTCAGGGCACCCCGTCCGCGGAGTGGATCAAGCAGGGGACAAGTGGTTTTTATGTGCTCCACACCGACTTCCCGAACCTTGCGGGCGCCATAGCGATGCCGGATTCGCAGCCGGGAATTATGGCTCCCTACCAGGAAAAACCGCAGTTCCATCCACTGGAACTGAAGCTTCATTACGATCCGAAGCGCGATACCAATCGCTACTTCCCGTTGTTGATGGCGGTAGGCAGCACGCCGGAGACGGCGACCAACGATGTACTGCAAGGTAAGCTCGATCGGTTAAACGCCACGCTGCCGCAGATATATGCAAAGCATGCTGCCCAATACGAGCAGATGATGAGCACCTTGACGGCAATCGATACTCCGGACGTCGGCCTGAACGATGACTTTGCCTGGGCAGCAATATCGATTGAGCAGTTGAAGGCGAAAGAGCAACCAGGGGGCAAGATAGGACTGGTGGCGGGATACTACTCATCCGGCGACTCTGCACGGCCCGGGTTCGGCTGGTTCTTCGGACGCGACACGCTCTATACGCTCTATGCGGTGAACAGCTTTGGCGATTTTCACCTGGCTCGCGAAGCTCTGGAGTTTCTGATGCAGCGGCAGCGTGACGACGGAAAGATCATGCACGAGTACCCGCAGACCGCAGCCTACTTCGATTGGAAGGCATTTCCCTATACCTATGCTGCGGCGGACTCAACACCGCTCTTTCTGACGGCAATGCTCGACTATGTAAGCAGCAGCGGAGACGTGGATTTCCTCCGGCAACATCGCGAGGTCGTAGAAAATGCATGGCGCTTTGAAACAACGCATGACTCCGATGGCGATGGCATCTACGACAACTCGCAGGGCTCCGGCTGGGTGGAGAGTTGGCCCAACGGGATGCCGCATCAGGAGGTGTATCTCGCGTCGCTCGATCAGCAGGCCTCTGTGGCGATGTCGAAACTGGCCAGCCTGCTCGGCGACAAGGTCACGGCAGATGCTGCCGCAATCCGCGCAGCCGATGTGGCAAAGAAGATCGAAGCGGAATACTACGACTCTACGCGGCAGGTATATGCCTTTAGCCGAAACAGCGACGGCACGCTTGACCGTACCGCAACGGTCTATCCGGCTATCGCATGGTGGAATGGCGGGCAGGGGCTGGCACATCCGCAAGCCAGCTTCCGGCGCTGGGCTTCGCATGATTTTTCGACTGACTGGGGTCTGCGCGATGTTGCCGAGAGCGATCCGGTCTACGATCCTATCAGCTATCACCAGGGATCGGTGTGGCCGCTCTTTACCGGCTGGACCTCGCTCGCGGAGTACTACGCAGGGCAGGCCCTCTCTGGCTATGCTCACCTGATGCAGAACGCAGACCAGACAACGACTCAGGATTTGGGTGCGGTAACAGAGCTATTATCGGGTGCGTTTTTTCAGCCTTTTGGCAGAAGCACCACCCACCAGCTCTGGTCATCCGCCATGGTGATTACACCTGCGGTGCGAGGCCTGTTTGGCGTCGATGTGAATGCATTGTCGCAAACGATCAGCCTGCGGCCACATCTTCCTGCCGACTGGGACAACGCGAGCCTGCAAAGGCTTCATGTTGGGCAGTCGATCTGTTCGCTGAACTATCAACGTCGCGGCCAGAACCTCGAGGTCAAGGTCGAGACCATCTCGGGCCCAGTGGTCCATTTAAAGACACCCGCAAAGATCGCTCGTGTTTCAACCGACGCCCTCTCAATCGCATTTCCGTTACCGCCTCTGGAAGTAGCGGTTCCGCATGGTCTTCCCCTTCCCGGAGCACGTACTTCACAACTGAAGGTGTTGGGCGAAGACCTGTCGGCACGCTCATTGAACCTTGACCTGGAGGCGGCGGCCGGATCTACCGTTGAACTCAAGCTTCGTCGCAACGCCCCTAATCTCAATATCCACGTGGAGGGCGCGAGCATCGCGCCTGATCGTCACAAGGGTGATCCGGATTTGCTGACTGTTAAGTTTCCATCGGGTAGTGGCTACCAGAAACAGGCAGTCATTTTGCGCTGGTAATCTCCGCTCGATGACAGCTTGCCTTCTTCATTTAAGCCACTTATTTAACGCTCCCAACCCACGACGCGTAGGGCGGCAGAGTCATATGCTGCAAGCTGCTCACTTGCCTGAGTGATGGAGCATCGGTGATGAGTGTACTTACTGTTTTGCCCGTGATCCCCGCTGTTGAAGGATCGAGCGTGATCGTTCTTGGCTCGCCCGTAAAGTTAAGCGCCACAATGATTGCTGGATTTTCCCCCACGCTTTCACGAGCATATGACAGGACGAACGGGTTAGTTTCATCCAGCATCACCTGTTTCCCATCGCGCAGCGTAGTGTCGCTTCTGCGCATGGCAATCAACTTTTTGTGCCAATTCAATAGAGAGTCGGGATTACCCTCTTCTGTCTTCACATTCGTTGTATGGTAGTTTTCGGCAACTGGGAGCCATGTTGTCGCGGCAGTGCTGAACCCCGCATTCTTCGAGTCGTCCCACTGCATCGGAGTCCGTTCGCCGTCGCGGCCCTTCTCCTTTGGCCAACCTGTTATGCCAATGGGGTCCTTCACGTCTTGCTTCCGCGTCGGCGTCGTCGTGACCATGCCAAGTTCTTCGCCGTAGTACATCAGCGCCGCTGCACGAGACGTGAACAGCACGGTCGCAAGCAGGCGAGCGATGGCTTCATCGTGGACCCCATCTCCATAGCGGTCCCAACTGCGGACATTGTCATGGTTGTCGAAGACGAACAGAGGCTGGTTGCCATTGATCTGCGTCTGTGCGTCGTTGATGCGCTGGCGGAACAGGGAAGCGTCTAGTTTATTGGTGAAGCCGACCTGCATATCCATGGGAAGCTGCAACTCATTACGCTGCGCACCGCCGTACCATTTGTCGAGATCCTGCACGTTCGGCAGATAGGTTTCTCCAATCAGCACACGATTTCCCGGATACTTGTCGGTGACAGCGCGGAGACGCCGCATGACATCGTGCACCTGCGGCAGATTATTCGTATAAATGTCGCTAAGGTTCGGATCACCTTGCGCATTGATTCCGCCGGTAGCGGGTTCATCGCGCATCTGCGGATCTTCAAAGAGCGTAGGAATCGCATCAAGCCGGAAGCCGGCCACGTTGCGGTCCAGCCAGAAACGTACCGAGTCGAACATCGCGTTCTCGACCGCCGGGTTGCGCCAGTTCAGGTCCGGCTGCTGCTTGTAGAACTTGTGATAGTAGAACTGCTTTGTCTTCGGGGCGTACTCCCACGCCGACCCGCCGAAAACGCTGATCCAGTTATTCGGAGGTAGCGGCTTGCCATTGGCCCCCACGCCCTTGGCATCACGCCAGACATACCAGTCGCGCTTCGGATTGCTCTTTGAAGCCTCTGACTCGACAAACCATTTGTGCTTGTCGGACGTATGGTTCATCACCATGTCCATGATGATGCGAATGTCTCGCTTCTTTGCCTCTGCAACCAGCTTGTCGAAATCGGCAAGCGTGCCGTATTGCGGATCGACGTTTTCGTAATCGGAGATGTCATACCCAAAGTCAACCTGCGGCGAAGGGTAGATAGGCGATAACCACACGGCATCGACGCCGAGCGACTGCAGATAGTCGAGCCGTTCCGTGATGCCATTCAAGTCTCCGATGCCGTCTCCGTCCGAATCCTGAAAGCTGCGAGGGTAGATCTCATAGATGACGGCATGTTTCCACCACAGCCCGTCGTTCTGGGGCGTCCCTGCGCTGATTTGCGCGGCAGCCGGAATTGCCTCCGCCGTTTGACATCGCGCAAGGGCTGCTCCGTTGTAGAGAGAAGCGGCGGCTAGAATCCAGAGAGTTGTAAAGAATATCCAGCCTCGGGTGGTTAGGGTGCGATAGGGTTCGCTTGTGCTCAAGTTAGACCTCCCGAATTTCGCAATAAATAGACAGCATTCTTGGATGGCAATAATGGTCTCTTGCCATCCAAGATGCAAGGGGCATCCAGGTGACCGAAGCAAACCATGTCTTTCTGCAATCAAACTCCGTGCATAAGACTGCACTCGATTTCTATCGGGCTCGATGGAAGTGGTCAGCCTCTTGGCCGATTTCTATTGGTGCATGGGGAGACTTTACCTCCTCACGCCGGGTGCCATCTTCTGCCATAACCCCATTCTTTGCATAAGGAGCCGATTCAATGATGCCGCGTGTTATTTGTTTTTGAGACCGGCCATTTGCTCTTGCAAGGTCCTACCAAGCTTTAGCTTTTCTATATTTTAACAGTCAATAGAGAGAAAATAATTGACGGTAAGCACAAACTAGCGTACTGTACGCGGCGTACGTAGCAAGAAATGTTCCGCGCACTTTTCTAGGAGAGGCTGACTCAAGAACACAATTTGCCCCCACTCGCGGAAGTTGAAAAATCGGCCAATGCAGTAAAAGAGATCGGATTTGGCACGACTTTTGGAGGGCATTGCTATGCAGCGTACGCGAATCTCCTTGGTTTTCTTGGTTGTCTGCCTGCTGGCGCCGGCGGCACGTGGACAGGCGGTCTATGGATCAATTTATGGAACCGTAACAGACTCCAGCGGAGCGGTCGTTCCTAACGCTACTGTAACCGTGACAGACGTCGCGAAAGGCACGTCGACTACGGTTCAATCCAATGGTAGCGGAGACTTCACCGCCGATCACCTCATCCCCGACACGTACGATGTCAAGGTTGCAGCTGCCGGATTCAAAGGCTTCCAACAAACGGGAATCCAGCTCTATGCTGATACCTCCATCAAAGTTCAGGTCGTCCTTACTGTCGGTGGTTCCGACCAGACCGTCGAAGTCAACGCCGACAGCGTTCCCCTGTTGAAGACGGACCGTGCCGATGTTTCGACTGTGTTTGGCTCGAAGGAGCTTCAGGATCTCCCAGTACCGGGACGCAATTTCACGGGCCTGCAGCTTCTACTTCCCGGGGCACAGGAACTCGGCTGGAGCCACGCTGCTAGCGAGAATCCTCAGGGCAGCAAGCAGATCATGGTCGACGGCCAGGCCTTCGCCGGTGTCGCCTACGAACTGGATGGCACGGATAATCAGGACCCCATCCTTGGCATCATCGTCGTTAATCCCAATCTCGATTCACTCTCCGAGACAAAGATTACAACGCAGAACTTCGACGCAGAGTTTGGCAAAGCGGTGTCCTCCGTGGTAACGGCCCAGACGAAGTCAGGTTCGAACAAGTTCCACGGTTCGGCGTTTGACTATCGTCAAAGTGCCGCCAACCTTGCGAAGGATCCATTTACTCAAGGGCCAGGGCGAGCCTCCGTTCCTCAGGCGCTCAAAAACCAGTTTGGCGGATCGATTGGCGGTCCGATCATCAAGGACAGGGTGTTTTTCTTTGGCGACTATCAAGGGATTAGGCAAAAGGTTGGAACCGCTAACGTACAAACGGTGCCGTCGGCCCTTGCAATGGAGACTTGCCTTGGCAAGCAGGTAGGGCCAAGCGGGATTCCCGGGTGCGACTTCAGCGAATACTCCACGGCGCTTGGCGCTGTCGGAACGATATACCAGGCGAATGGAACTCCTTACCCAGGCAATGTGATTCCTGAATCACAGGTTTCCGAGCAGGCAAAAAACTTCCTTGCTCTTCTGGAACCCTATAAGCCGAACAATCCGCAGAGTAGTCTCAGTGGCCTTAAGAACAACTACTCCGGAGCCGGCACGGGCGGCTTGAACAGTGACCAATGGGACGTCCGCAGCGACTATCAGATGAATGAGAAGGTTCACTTCTTTGGGCGCTTCAGCCGGTTCACCGATACGCTGACGGGTCTTACGATGTTTGGGCCTGCCGGCGGAGCCGGATTTGGTCTGGGAGGATATGGCGGCACTTCCAAGGGAGCAAATGACAGCCTGGCGCTTGGCTCCGACATCGCATTGAACCCCAAGCTTGTGGCCGATGTCCGTCTCGGCTACTTCCGCTACAACATCATTACATCGAAGTACAACCAGGATGTCGAACTTGCTACACAGCTCGGAATTCCAGGCATGAATACGGGAATCAGCATTACCGGCGGCGCTCCGAGCTTCCAACTAGCGGAAGTTGGGGCCAGCACTGGAGCCGAGCCCGCGAATGGCCAAAACCAGGGACCGCAATACGGCGCCGGACTGAACGTGGACCGCTGCAACTGCCCGCTGACCCAACGCGAGGATCAGTTCCAGATCGTCAACAACTGGACCAAAATCTTTGGGAACCATTCCATCAAGCTCGGAGCGGACCTCCGCTATGCCCGCAACCTGCGTGTGCCCAGCGACAACGACCGTACCGGAATCCTTTACTTCAGCAACCAGCCAACCTCAAACGGCTCGACGGGCGGCTTGGGCTTTGCGACGTTCGCTCTCGGCAAGGTAACCGGCTTTAAGCGCTACGTAAGCACCTCGACCAATGCGAAGGAGTTTCAGAAGCGCGACTTCTTCTATGCCCAGGACACTTGGCGTGTGACGCAAAAGTTGACCGTGAACTATGGTCTCCGTTACGAGTTCTACTTCCCGGAGACGATCAACGCCAAGGGGAATGGTGCTCTCTTGGATCCGGTTACAGGCTACCTCAATGTGGCTGGTATTGGCGGGGTCGCCAGTAATATGAACTGGGGAAGAAACACCAACACCTACAGCCCAAGGATTGGTGTCGCTTACCAGATTTATCCCACCACGGTGATTCGTGGAGGATACGGACGCAGCTTCGATATAGGCGTCTTCGGCTCCATCTTCGGGCACGCGGCAACGCAGAACCTTCCTGTGCTCTCCAACCAGGAGATTACGGCAACCGGCGGCTATCTGAGTTCAGCGTTCACTCTGGATCAAGGACCTCCAGCTCCAACGCCAATCCCTGTACCATCCAATGGTCTGCTGCCCAATCCCGGCTACGCCGTCAACTCTCGTGCTCGACCGAACCCGCTTCGCCTTCCAACCCTGGATGCGTGGAATGTGAGTGTTCAGCAGTCGCTGACCCCAACTCTCTCACTGACGATCGCTTATGTCGGCAACAAGGGCACACATACCCTTGGCGACAGTAGCGGCAACACGACCAATCCAAACGAGACGGCAATCTTCCTGCCGGCGCAATACAGCATCACAGGGCAGGCACTCCACTACGATCCTTCGGTGAGTCCCGGAACAAACTATGGCGCGACGGCACTCAATGGTCAGCCGGTACCCGGTATCTCTCTCTCCGGAGGAACCCAAAACGCAACTTATCTGCAGCGCTACTACGGAGGCAAGTTACCAGCCTGCGCTGACCCGAACTATCATGTAAGCGATCCGCTCATCTCAAGCGGCCAGTGCGGCTGGACGAACGGAATCACCGACTACAGCAACAACTTCGACTCACACTTCAACTCGATGCAGGTTTCGCTCGCCAAGCAGTTCTCTAAAGGGCTCTCGCTTAACGCAAATTACGCCTGGCAACGCGCAACCAGTTACGCCACGGGCTATTCAACCTGGAGCAAGGCGGCTGTCAAAGGCCGCGACAGCCAGCTTAGACAGCAGCAAATTATTATTTATGGCTTGTATCAGCTTCCGTTTGGCAAGAACAAGATGTTCCTTAGCCATGCAAATAATCTGACCAACGAGATTATCGGAGGATGGCAGCTCAGCCCAGTGCTTAACTACTCCAGTGGCCTTCCCTTTACGCTCGGCTACAGCACGTGTGGTAATCAGATCCCGGGCGGCGTTCCGTGTCAGGTCAACGGAAACCCCGGTGCATTCCAGCCTCATTTCTCTGGTTTCCCTGGAAATGGTCTGGTCTACTTTAAGGCACAACCGCTGGGAACGACCTTCACCGCGCCTGCTCTGGACCAGATTGGAGATGTAGGCAGGAACAGTGTCTTTGGTCCTCATATGTTTAATACTGACCTGGCGGTCCAGAAGGACTTTCCCATCCGCGAGGTTGCGACGGTCCAGTTCCGTATGGATGCGTTCAACGTCTTCAACCACATCAACTACGGTTTACCTAGCGGCAACATCGACCAGGATGGAGCGATCGGCAACGGACCATTCCCGGACGGTTCGTCTCATCCGCGTCAGTTGCAGTTCTCGTTCCGTGTGCAGTTCTGATGCTCGTCATGAGCCAAACAGGGGAGCTTCGACTCCCCTTTTCGCTTATACACTTGGGTTCAGGTAGTCGATGGATTGTCAAGGTATCTTCAAGATCGTTTTGGCGTCCGCTCTAGTTGTATCTGCGCCCTTCGCAAGGGGGTGGCAACAGCCTGCTGGTTCGACCCAGGTGGAGGCCCCTTCCAGCGCTCTCGAAGGTACCGCCCAACTACGCCGGATGATCGACAGGGGTCATGCCGTCGAGGCATTGAATCGGCTCGACCAGCTCAAGTCCCAAAATTCTGTAACACCTGGTGTGGATCGCCTGCGGGGTCTAGCTCTGTACGCTCAGAGCCGCTTCTCCGAAGCCGACACCGCCTTTGCGAATGCGCTGAAGCAGGATCCGCGCGATGAGGAGTCCACGCAGATGCGCGGCCTGACGCTCTTCCGATTGGGCAGACCGGCCGAAGCAATCCCGCTTCTGGAGTTGGCGCACAACTGGACCTCGCAAACCAAGGTAGATCCCAGCTATGTGCTCGCCCTCTGTTACATCGATACCCGTAACTATGACCGCGCACGCCAGGCCTTCGCCACCCAATACGGCTTCCCCCCGGATTCAGCCTCCGCCTACCTCCTGGCTGCGCGAATGCTATTGCGCCGCGAATACCTCCCCGTAGCACAACAGTTTGCGCGCAAGGCGATCGAACTCGACCCACAGCTACCGCTCGCACATGCCCTCCTCGGGGAGGTCGCACTCGCTGGCGAACACCTTGAGGAAGCCATCGCCGAATTTGAGAAGGAACGCGCGCGCAACCCGCTCGATGGTGGCATCTATGACAGGCTCGGCGATGCGTACACACGAGCTGGCAACTACGTCAAAGCGCAACAGTCTCTGCAGCAGGCAATCTTGTTGGAGCCAAACTCCACCGGCCCCTATATCCAACTGGGCAAAGTTTTGCTGAAACGCCAGGACCCGGCAAGCGCCATGATGTATCTGGAGCACGCAGAGCAAATGGATCCCGGCAATTACATCACCCACAGTCTGCTGGGACAGGTATATCGATCGCTAGGCAGAACCGAAGACGCCAGTCGAGAGTTTCAGACCTCTCAGAAGATTCAAGCCGCAAACCAATCCAGACTTGAGATCGTCCACTAGATGTCGAGTCTCAGTTGTGGTGGAAGCGATTGAAAGTAAATCAGTCATGGTCTCTTCTGCCAAGCGGTACGGACGAACCGATAAGGGGGAAACCTTTGAGGGTCCTGGTGATAGAACTTCTTGGCCGCGGCTTCTTTTAAGGTTCTATTCATGCGTTCAACCTGGCCGTTGGTCCAGGGATGTTCGGGAAGGCGTAGCGGTGCGCTTACCGTTCGAGAACGGGATGCCCCGTTGTCTGTGAGGATGGGATGCAGCTTGTCGCCTTTACTGCGAAGTAGACTCCGGTCCGGACGAGACGGTCCCCGCGGATGGCTGGGCCTGCCGAAGAAGACGATATCCGTCTCGCGTACGAACGTGATACTTTTGTAAATTCTTGCCTACGAGCTTCACTGTAATCGTGCGCCAGCCTCGGTTAGGATTCGGCCGCGGATAATAACTGAGTGTATAAAGGTGCGCCAGGTCATCCCGTATCGAAGTAAACGCCTTTTTCTCATCTCTCCAATTCCTGGAAAAATAGGCTCGTCCGCCAGTGGCTTTGCTCATACGTTCAAAGACGGCTGTAGAGACCGGTTCTGCTTCGGCTTGCTGAGTGCTGACCATGTAAATAATTGTTCCAGTTGATTGGGCCAACTCTGCGACATCCTCCGGAGGCACCAGGCTGGCGTTATCAGGGCCATTGGAGAAGACGACGACTGCCTTCTTTCCCGTCAGCAGAGCGGCGTCTTTTATCGTCAACAAGAGAGAGTTATAGAGCGCAGCGTCATCGCCGGCCACCGTGTTGCGAACACCGCGTAGAACCTGCGATCGGTCGGACGTAAGTGTGGCGACACGTGAAAGATCGCGACTATAGGAATAAAGAGCAACCTTGCTCACACCCTCCAAAGAACGTATGAAATCGGCGATAGAATCTTGCGCGAACACAAATCCTCGGTACATATAGTTGCTGGTGTCGAAGAGGATGAAAACATTGGCTCCAGCAGTCCACAGGCCTGGAGTCTTTGATTGATCCTCCGTCGTCGGCTCGCTCGGCTTCGATACCTTGCCTGCATCCTGCGCTGGTGGCGCTAGCGGTTGGCCACCCGAAGGAGCAACATCAATCAATCTGCGGGGCGGTTCGTTGCCTTCTTCGAAGGTGGCAGTCTTTTCAGGAATCTTGTCCTCGAGAATGGAGAAGTCTTCTGGACGAAGGCCGCTAATGTAATTTCCCTTGCCGTCAGTTACAGCGACATTCAGCTGCACCAGGACGACGTTCACAAAAATGCGTGATGCATCATTCTGGCCCGCCCCGGAGCCGCTACCGTAGAAGGGAAACGAAATTAACCAGAGAAACAGAAAATATCTCTTTGCCATAACCCTCCTATTGCGCGGTTGCACCTTTCCCCGTCTGCTCTGACACAGCAGAAGTAGGGGTTGTCATCGGGAACGTGGCAATCTTTCCCTGTCTAAACTCCTGCCCCGTCTCTTGCATGGCGCGAAGGATTGCTGGCCAATCTTCGGGCTCTGTGGCAAAAACCTTCGCGATCGTATGACGGATCAGCTCGGGAACAAGAATGTTCAGCGCCACCGGCGAATAACCCATCTCATCGATCAAGCTAGCCCAATACAGATTGCTGGACTCCCACGACTCACCGAATAAGCGGCTGGAATAGGATCCAAAAAAAGGAAATGGTTTTACATCCAGCAGTTCGCGCGTGTTCGTTCGGGCTAACCTCGGATGAGGGACGCCAAAGTCTTTCGATAGACGCTCCGAGTTGACTTCGGTGGGATACCGGCTGCGCAGCTCCTCAAGTTGTTGACTTGCTGGTCCCCACGAAACGGTTTCTTTAGGAAATCTTCTGTGAAACTCGGCGGCCAGGCAAAAGGTCTCTGCCGGCATCATTTGAGGAAGCAGAGCAGCAGCATCGTCCGCACTGAGGAGGGATTGTTTAACCTGCTCCAGGCGTTGCGGGGCCATGCGATCAGAAAAAATATTAGTTATCTTGTCCCTGAGCTGAACGTTTCTAACAGATGCAGTCAAAAGCTCTTCGCCGGATCGCTGATAAAGAGTGGCTGCATGAAGTTCATTTGGCGTCACATTCCACCAGCGCGGAAGGGTAGCGCTGACCAGGAGGTCTGGCACCAGATCCTTCCAGATCAGTGCTTGGACGTTCTCTGGAGCAATAAAATCCTGCTCTGTTAATGCCAGGGCATAGGGCAAATCAGCTAAGGAGCCCATAAGATAAGCACCACCGCCCGCCGGTGTGCCTACCCCTAACAGCATAGGGGGAGCCCAGAGCCGGTCCGGCCCCTGCACCGAGATCCCCAGGAAATCATGCGAGCGGACAAAAAGCGGATTGTGGTGCAGCATCTGGGCACCGGGTGGTTCGTAGTAGGCATAGTTCAACCCCACCAGGGTGTCCCGCAGAAAGGGTGAGAGCTGGCCACGGGCCATTTCCAGCCGCACGGGTGCACCTGAGGCTTTGATCACCTTGGTCAAATCTGTCCGCACCTGTAGCTCGGCGTGATGGTTGGTGTAAATCAATGGCGCCCACGTGATCTTCTCGTTGTTACTAAAGATTGGGTGGGGCATATCGAATTCGCGCAGACCTGCTGCGAGTGGCAACAAGTTGTTGCCCTTACTTCTTCCCTGCGCCATCTCTTTCAAGCCGTCGCTGAGCGCGAAAAGCGTATCAAGAGAAACTAGGCGCTGGTCTTCCAAAACCGAGCCGATTCTCCGGGTCAGCGCCAAGTGCACTCGTTGGCTGTCCGTGCTCACCTGATGAGGGCCTGCAAGTAAATCGATGATTTCATCTTGCGAGCTATTCGCTTTGGCGCCTGCTGCGAGCAGCAGTTTTCCCAATGAATTGCGGCCTGCATCGAAGAGTTGGGTAGAGGAAGTGATTGTGGCAAAAGGCCCAATGACCTGCTGCCAGGATGTATTCAGTTCGGCATTCGAAATCTGTCCCTGGCGGGCCAGTATCTGCCAAAGTCCGATGGTAGCCTGAAAAGTCCCAAGGGTATTTTCGCGCAGCGTTCGGCCGGAAGTTTTGTCAATCGCATCCGCAACATCGATAAAGCGGGCGATGGAGGCATCATTCAAATCCGGAAACTCCGTAAACACCAGAAACCAACTGTTGAATTGAGAAAACCTATCAGCCAACAATCGCACTGTCCCACTTGACAAACGGCTTTCCGGTTGCCGTCCTCGGTCGAGTTCGCTCAACATGAGATAGATCTGAAGCGGCCCGGTATCGCTCTCCACGCACGAAACAGCCGTCATTGCTTCGAGCAACTGTTCCGGGCGATCCCAATTGCGGCTGCGCTTGCCCCAATCGCGAATGACCTTGGAATCCGTTTTCTGGCGGAAAATCTCTTTCCAGGTCTCAAGGTCTCCCGGAATGTGTAGCTCTCCGTCAGGCTCCCATTGGATTCGAGTAAATAGAACCAGAAGTTCGGGGCCCTTTCTAAACACGCCTCCTGTGGCACTGTCGTTGGAGTTAGCTGTTCGAAAGTTCTCGTAGAGACGCTTCAGGCGTGTGGTTTCCGTGAAGTGCTTCTGCTGCCCTTGATCGACACGCGACAAGACATCAAAATATACGGCTAGCCAACCCCTGTCTTTCGCAAGCAAGCGAGTGACGAACTCTCCCGGAGACCCCGGACTGGCTCCCACCAATTCCTCCCAGTTCTCCTGGGCACTCGCTCCTCCGGGAACCATCACGCGCCCAGAGCGAATACATATCTGGCTTCCGTAAAAATCCAGGACGCTGGCAAAGGGAAGCAGCGCTTTGAGCCCCGGCGATCTCTGTAACGCTCCCCTGGTTTCGTCATCGTTTTTCGCAAGTGCCCAGTAAAGCCGGGCTACAGACGGATCCTTTAGCAGCGTATCCACTACACTTTCGTAGCTTCGTCTGGAATCTGAGCTCAGCCCGATCCAATCGTTTTCGTGAAATAACACTGGAACTCGAGAGGCGGGATACGAATACGTGAAGGGAGTGCCTCTTTGCAGAGCTTCTTCGAGTTCAACGAGAGGGAAGCCTGAGTCGATCGTAAGAAAGGCTCTTTTCGGATCGGCGGTCTCCAAAGTGAAGTTCTTTTGACCGCACCCTTCTTGCAACCTGTAGCCAAGGATCTGAATTAGGGTGCCGGCATCGTCGCAACCGGAAACCCGAATCGTGCTGGTCGCTCCAGCCAGAATCTGAAGCTCTTTCGCCTGATGTACGTAACGATCGATCAGAATGAGGAACTCGGTGGGAACACCCTGCTCATAGCCATGAAGGTAGACATTGCGGGCAAGCAAGGGCAAAACATCGCCCGGAGAGATCTTTTGGCTAATGCCGGCCATGCGTAGAAAGGAGCGCAGAGGGCCGGGGATGATTACACTGTCCGTTGTCTTATAGGTGAACGTTTTTATATTGCCCGAATCGGAGTTCGGCAGGGCTGATGTAGCAACTGCCCGACCCGCCGCGCCAAGGCAAATTGAGGAGCAGACACATAGGCAAAAAAAGGCGGTTATAAGAACAGGAGACAAACGAAGAAAAGACTTCATCGCCGGATACCTCCAACAACCATGGAAACTTGCAGCTCCGACTACCAGGGATGGAATAAACTGCAATCTGCAGGCGAGGTTGGCGCGGGAATGAAATCAGGAAACTGCAAATCCAGTGCCACGATCACATCGTCGTCTGCGTGCTCTCACTTCCATCGGACGAGACTGGTCCCGTATTTCAATGATCCTTGGGCTTTTGATCGAAGAAATCTTTCGATGATAATTAACAGCCCTAAGGAAAGGTACTCTACTCCCATTCCGCATTAGTTTCCAGAGAAGAATTATAAAAACAAGGAAAATGCGAAATCTTAGGAAGGAGCTGTTTTGACACCCTTGTCGGAGACGTCTGGCTTGCTTTCGGTCATCAAAATGGAGATGCCGCTGAAAGACCTTCCTGGGAACGCCGTGGCAGTAGCACAAAGCCACGCCTGGCCATCGGGTGCTTGGCTACCTCTAGCCGCAGCCCGTGCGGCGGCTGCGGCGTTGGGCTCAATGTAGCCCTGGTCGACATAGGCCAGTTCCACGTTGTTGCCTGTCACCCGCTGCACCTCTTCGGCCAGCGCGGCGACCTGTTCGCGGTCGACCTACTCGCGCAGTAGCGAGCGCACATCCTCTACCATCATCTCGAAGCACCCGGCCTGCAGCCAGCGCTGCATCTGCTGATAGACCACGACCCCACGGCGGCAGATCGTTGGGCAGATACCGCCACTGCTCGCCGGTTCTAGCCACACCGCACCGCGTTGAACACCAGGCGCAGATCATGCTTCCGCTGCGGGCTGTCCTCGCGGCACAGCAGTAAATACGGCACCACAAATGTCCACTCTTCGTCCGTCACGTCGCTCGGATACACACCACGTTGCTTGATCCCCATCCAACCATGCTCGACACTCATCCGACCTAAGCCAAGTCGCTACCAAGGTGCAAAGTTCATAACAGCAGCTAGGCGCGGCTGCATCTTCAAAGCGGCGGGGCGCTTCGGGGGCGCGGCGCTGCTAAAGTGGAAGGTATGTTCGTTCCGGTTGCTCCTTCTGGACATTTCTTGTTTGCGCCCACGCAGCGAATTCATTTTATCGGGATCGGCGGGATTGGGATGAGCGGGATCGCGGAGATCCTGCTGACGATGGGGTATTCGGTTTCGGGCAGCGACCTGCGGCGGAGCGCGGTGACGGAACGGCTGGTGGGGCTGGGTGCGCGGGTGTTTGAGGGCCACGCGGCGGCGAATGCTGCGGCCAGCGATGTGGTGGTGACGAGTTCGGCGGTTTCGTCAGCGAATCCCGAGGTGGTGGAGGCGCGGGCGCGGAAGATTCCCGTGATTCAACGGGCGGAGATGCTGGCGGAGTTGATGCGGCTGAAGTACGGCATTGCCGTCGCCGGGATGCATGGCAAGACGACGACCACATCGATGATCGCGGCGGTACTGGCGGGCGGAGGACTTGATCCTACGGTTGTCGTGGGTGGCCGGGTAGATTCTCTGGGGTCGAATGCGCGGCTGGGGAACTCTCAATATCTGGTAGCCGAGGCCGATGAGAGTGACCGGTCGTTTCTGAAGCTGTCGCCGGTGCTGGGTGTGGTGACGAATCTCGACCGGGAGCACATGGATTGTTATCGCGATATGGCCGACGTCGAAGGCGCGTTTGTCGAATTTATGGATCGGGTGCCGTTCTATGGAGCGACGACGGCCTGCATTGACAATGAACTGCTGCGGGTGGTGCTGCCGAGGGTCCGGCGGAAGGTCTATACCTATGGAGCGAGGGAGGATGCGGACTTCAGAGTAGAGATGATCGAGAAGGAAGATGGGTGTCACTCGCGGTTCGAAGTGAACTATAAAGGGCTGGCGATGGGGCCGTTCCGGCTGCACGTTCCTGGCGGACACAATGTGATGAATGCAACAGCGGCGGTGGCGGTGGGGGTGCAGCTGGGGGTGGCTCCGGAGCAGATTGCTGTGGGCCTGGACAGCTTTCGCGGGGTCGACCGGCGTTTTCAGATCAGGGGGGTAGCCCGGGGGGTGACGGTGGTTGACGACTATGGGCATCACCCGACGGAGATTAGGGCCACGCTGCAGGCGGCGCGGGAGTGCGGCTATGGACGGGTGCTGGTGCTGTTTCAGCCGCACCGGTTTACGCGGACGCGGGATCTGATGGCGGATTTTGCCGGGGCGTTTGGGGATGCGGACGTGGTTCAGGTGTTGGATATCTATGCGGCCAGCGAGGAGCCGATCGAGGGGGTGGACGCCGGGGCGCTGGTGAAGGCGATCGGGCGCGCGGGAGTAGGATATGCCGGGTCGATGGCTGAGGGAGTCGAAGTGTTGGTACGGGAGGCGCAGAAGGGAGATGTGGTGCTGACCCTGGGAGCGGGAAGCGTATCTCATGCGGCAGGCGCGATTCTGGAGAGCCTCCAGACGCATGGGTGAGTTCCTGAAAGGGTACATACGAAAGAAGATGGGTGAGGATGGGGTGGGGACGGGTTATATTCAGGGTGGCGATTCTCGCGGCCTTGCTCAGGCTTGCGATATAGCGATGGACCTTCGAAACGCGGGGCATCGGTGCTAGAGGCGCCGGAGCAGGATTATGCCCGCGAACCGGCGGTGCCGCGACGGACGTCTGCGGCGCCGAAGAGAAAGCTGCGCCGCGATCTCAGCGAAGACTTTGCCGATGACTTTCCTGACGATGAGAATGCTCCAGCGGGTCGTCGGCAGCGCGGGGTCAAGCTGCGGCTGCGCTGGGGGCTGCCGAGGACGAAGTGGGGGAGAATTGCCACCGCGCTGGGACTGATGCTGGTAGCCGGGACCTGCGCCGGGGCGCTGTGGCTGGCGCGGGATATGGTGATGCGCGATCCGCGATTTTTTATTCCGTCTGCGTCATCGATTGAGATTCAGGGCAACCAGCATCTGACGCGGGACGAATTGGTCAATATCTTTGGGCAGGATGTGGAACGGAATATCTTCCATGTTTCGCTGGCTGAGCGGCGGGCGCAGTTGCAGCGGCTGCCGTGGGTGCAGCAGGCGACGGTGATGCGGCTGTTGCCGAATCGCCTGCGGGTGTTGATTGTAGAGCGGACGCCGGTGGCGTTTGTGCGGCAGGGGAGCAGGATTGGGCTGGTAGACGCCGCTGGCGTGCTGCTGGATATGCCGCTGCACGGGGAAGGCAATGCACACTACTCGTTTCCCGTGGTGACGGGCATTCTGGCCAGCGATCCGGCGTCGACGCGGGCGGCGAGGATGAAGATCTTTGCGCAGTTCACAGCCGATCTGGATAGCTCGGGGGAGAATATCTCGCAGAAGCTGAGCGAGGTGGACCTGTCGAATCCGGAGGATGTGAGGGCGCTGATTCCTGACCAGGGCAAGGATGTGCTGGTGCACTTCGGGGATACGGATTTTCTGAACCGCTACCGGAAGTACGAGGAGCATCTGGCGGAGTGGCGGTCGCAGTATCCCGCGTTGTGGTCGGTGGACATGCGCTATGAGCGGCAGGTCGTGCTGGAGATGCAGCCGGGGACTTCGGGTGCATCGGGCACATCGGGTGCTAGCGCGGCAACTACCCCTGCCCTTGGTGCGGGCGCAGCCGCTGCTTCGGCGGCGCAGCCGGCGGTGAAGCCGGCAGTCAAGGCTCAGGCTCCGGCGACGAAGAGGGCAGCGGCCTCGAAGCGGAAGCCGGCGGCGAAGGCCAGGCCGCGCAAGGTGACTACGAAGGCTCATCCGCACGTGGCGCGGCGGCCGGCGAAAAGTTCCCATTATCATTCTTCACAGGCGGTCCATCCGTGAACCAGAGACAGGAAAACTTAATTACCGTGGTGGATGCGGGCAGCACCAAGAGCTGTGTGCTCGTGGCGGAGCTGCTGGACGGCGTACTGCGCTACCGGGGGCACGGCGTTGAGCCGTCGCGGGGAATGCGGAAGGGTTTGATCGCGGAGCTGGGACCGGCGGCGGAGGCGATCAATCGTGCTGCGCTGACAGCGGAGCGCACGGCCAAGGCGGTGATCGAGACTGCTGTCGTTGGCATCGGCGGGACGCATGTGCGCGGGGTGAACTCCCGGGGCGGCATCAGCATGGGCAGTCGGATGCGTGAGATTACGCGGGAAGAGGTGCGAGCGGCTGTGGATCGTGCGCGGAGCGTCGCGCTGTCTCCGGACCGCGAGGTGCTGCATCTGTTGCCGCAGGAGTTCATCCTCGACGACCAGGCCGGCATTCATGATCCGGTGGGCATGGTGGGCAACAAGCTGGAGGTCAACCTGCACCTATCGACGTGTTCGGGCGGCGTGGCGCAGAGCGTGATTACCTGCGCGAACCGGGCCGGGCTTGAGGTGCTGGACACGGTGTACGAGGGGATCGCGGCGGCGGAGTCGGTGCTGAGCGCCGACGAGCGCGAGCTTGGTGTCTGCATCGCCGATATCGGATCGAGTACAACAGAACTGGCTGTGTACTTCGAGGGGTCGATTGCGCATACGGCGGTGCTGCCGATTGGCGGCGACCACTTTACCAACGATCTTGCCGTTGGGCTTCACGTAACCGTCGATGAGGCGGAGGAGTTAAAGAAGATCTATGGGCACTGCGTGGTGACGGCGGTGCCGCAGTTGAATGAGATTGAGGTGGGCGGGAATCTGGCGTACTCGGGCGGACAGCCGGCGCGGCTGGTGCGGCAGAGGTTTCTGGCGGAGATTCTGGAGCCGCGGGCGCGCGAGCTGTTCACCATGCTGCGGGATAATTTGCGGCAGGGCGGTGTGCTGGAGGCGCTGGGCGCGGGGTGCGTGCTGACCGGTGGCGGTGCTAACCTTATTGGCCTGCTGGATAATGCAGAGAGCCTGCTGCGCGTCCCGGCACGGATCGGGTTTCCGGTGCCACTGTCGCGAATGCCTGACGAGCTGGCCAAGCCGGAGTTTGCGGCGGTGATCGGGATGCTGCTCTATACGCATCGGACGCAGGTGCGGAAGGCCAGTGAGGAGCAGGGATTGAAGGCGAAGTTGAAGGCTATCTTTGCAGGGAGCTTCTGAAGCTGCATGCTGGTTGGTGCTGATCCGAAGGTTGCAATCATTTGAATCGACGGATTTGGGAACCATTGTTGGTTCACGGTGGAAAACGTGAGGATCGTGCTGGTTTTGGGATGTAAGAATTGGGAAAGTAAATGGTTTTGAGGGGTAACTGCGACGATGCCGAATCTGCCTGACGACGATATCCGAATTCACTATCACGAAGAGCTTCCGCGCGGGGCGAAGATCAAGGTGATTGGCGTGGGCGGCGGCGGCAACAACGCCGTGAACCGTATGATCTCGGCCAATGTTGAAGGGGTCGAGTTCATCGCGGCCAATACGGATGTGCAGGCATTGCAGTCGTCGAATGCGGCGGTGAAGCTGCAACTGGGCGTGAAGCTGACGAGCGGGCTGGGCGCGGGATCGAATCCGGACGTGGGGCGGCGGGCGGCGCTTGAGGATTCGGACAAGATCATCGAGTCGCTCGAAGGCGCGGACATGGTGTTTGTGACCGCGGGGCTGGGCGGCGGTACGGGGACGGGAGCGGCGCCGGTGATCGCTTCGCTGGCCAGCGAGATGGGGGCGCTGACGGTGGCCGTGGTGACGCGGCCGTTCGCGTTTGAAGGTAAGCGGCGAATGATGCAGGCCGAGCGCGGCATGCAGGAGCTGTTGGAGTCGGTCGACACGCTGATTGTGATTCCGAATGAGAAGCTGCTGGCCGTGGCCAAGGATGCCGGATTCTTCGAGAGCTTCCGGATTGCGGACGATGTTCTGCGGCAGGGCGTGCAGGGAATCTCGGACATTATTACCATCCCCGGCGTGATTAACCGCGACTTCGCCGATGTGAAGACGACGATGGCCGGAATGGGTTATGCGGTGATGGGGACGGCACAGCGTTCGGGCCAGAACCGGGCGGTGGAGGCGGCGATGGCGGCGATGGCTTCACCGTTGCTGGAATCGGGGGCCATCGATGGAGCTCGCGGAATTCTGATTAATATCACCGGGTCGAGCAGCCTGAAGCTGAGCGAGGTCAACGAAGCGTCGGGGATCATTCAGAATGCGGCGCACGAGGACGCGAATATTATCTTTGGCGCGGTGCAGGATGAGACGATGGGCGATGAGGTGAAGATCACCGTGATCGCCACAGGGTTTAAGCAGCAGGAAATGCCGCAGCGGCGGGAGCGGATGCTGGCCGAGGCGACGCTGCCGACGATGCGCTATGATGTGCCGATTCAGGCGCGGATACCGCTGTCGCGCAATGCCGCGCCGCGCTTTGCGAGCGAGGCCGAAGCGTCTGTGTTGAACCGGTCGGATTTCGATGCGGGTGCGATTGCTGAGGAGGCTGTTTCGCCCGTCAGGATGGAAGCGGCGGCTCCGCCTGAGTTGGTGCCGGTTCCGGCTTCGGTGTTCGATGACGCATTCTTCCGCAACTCTCCGAGCCTCGAAGAGGTTGAAGGCGGCCGCGAGGAGGCGTATTCGGACCGAATCAGAGAGGCAAATCACTTTTCCGCACCGGCTCGCGCCCAGGTCGATAATGTTCGTGCAGCCGAGTCGGGCGTCGCGGACGCGGTTGTGCGTGGGCCAGCCTTTGGAGGCGTAGCTCCTGCGGAAGAGACAGAGTCCGATGAGCTAGATATCCCGGCATTTTTGCGGCGAGGCAATTGAGAGAGGGCAGCCGATCGAAGAGGATGAGAATATTCTTAAGATACCCTTCAAGATAGTGGCGAGCCGATTGCGGTAAGCATCGAATGTAGTTGAGTAGTGGAAGATATGAAGAAATAGAAGCAGGGTCCCTCTATGTCGAGATTTGCAAGTTTGTCGATCGCTGTCGTTTTATGCCTTGGGTTGTGTGCCGGAGCTTACGCTGAGCCGACGACAAAACTCACGAAGCGCCACAGTGCGGAGACGGTCCATGCCACCGCCAGGACGACGCGGGCAAAGGCGACAAAGAAGACGGCAAAGACTTCGACAACAACTCGGAAACGCACAGCGACAACGGCTGCACGCAAGTCGACCGCCCATGCGACAACTAAAAAAGCTTCGGTCAAAGCCCGCTCGGTGACTACGACCAGTGTCTCCAAACGCCGTCGTGGACATCGCTCGCGTTCCGTGCTGGCGGTTCGGCGCACTCGTCGCGGCCATGCCGAGCGGTTTACGGCGAGTTCCTACGCGGACAACCTGACTCTGGGAGATGTGACGGCGGGCGAGGACCCGGTGGTGCGCGCGGCGGCGATTGAAGCGCTTGGAAATATGAATGGAACGGCGGTGGCGATCGATCCGGATAATGGCCGGATCCTCGCGATGGTGAACCAGAAGTTGGCGCTGTCGCGCGGCGCGGAACCGTGTTCGACAATCAAGCTGACGGTCGCGCTGGCAGCGCTTGAGGAAGGAATTATCACCAAGGATACGCCGGTGAACATGGGCCATGGCTATAAGGTCGATCTGACGTATGCGCTGGCGAAGTCGATTAATCCTTACTTTGAAGTACTGGGCAGGACGCTTGGGTTCGAGCGAGTGAAGCACTATGCGAACCAGTTCGGCCTGGGAGAGTTGGCCGGATATCACATTCAGGGCGAACAATTGGGTGTGTATCCCGACCATGAGTTGCCGGCAAAGCTCGGCGGCGTGGGCAGGATGTGCTCGTTCGGGGAGAGCATCTCCATGACACCTCTGCAACTTGGCGCGATTGTGTCGGCGATTGCGAACGGCGGTACGCTCTACTATTTGCAACACCCAGAGACGCCGGAGGAGGTTGCGACCTTTGTGCCAAGGGTGAAGCGAACATTGAACATCGCTCCGATCATTCCTGAGATTGTTCCCGGAATGGCGGGGGCTGTGGGCAGTTCGTATGGCACGGCGCGATCGCTGCGGACGACGTTCAATGAGTTTCCAGTGATGGGAAAGACGGGAACCTGCTCGAACGATGGGACGCGCTTTGGCTGGTTCGCATCGTATGCGAACACGCCAAGTGGACGGATCGTGACGGTCTTCTTTCTTGAAGGCGGACGGCCTACGTTTGGCCCCAAGGCAGCCGAGTTGACGGGACAGTTTTATCGGTCGCTCTGGGATAAGAGCTATTTTGTAGCCAAGACAACATCGCTTGAGACAGGCAGCCTGCGCTAGAGCAGTTTCCCTGTAGGTGTCATGGAGGGCCGCGACTTTAATGGGCGTCTTCCCCAATGAAAAAGCCCCGGAACGCCTGTCTTGGAATTTCCATCAACAGGAAAAATACTCTAAGCGGAGATCGTCTGTCTCTTGAGTTACCTGGCTAGAAGTCTTCTCAGATAAAAATGGAAGAAGTCGTCGGAGCTTGAGTTCAGGCATACCTGGACGTTCGGTTTTCCTGCGCCGTGGAGGGTCATGCCGCGGTCGTCGATACGCAGCGGCATGGGCGTTGCCGGGCAAAGAGAAGGTTCCACTGCATAAGCGACAGTCATGGCGTCAAAGAGTGTGGGCGTTTGCGCTCCCCACTGCTGATAGAGGATGGCGAGTTGGTCGGTCAGCCGCGAGCCGTGCCTGAACAGGATCTGGCGCTTCACCTCATCAAGCTTCAACTGCGTGGCGTCGAGCGGCATCATGAAGATGGGAACGCCGGAGGCGAAGAGCTTGCGCGCGGAGGCGATGTCGCATTTGATATTCCACTCC
>Ga0207657_10001701_pt1 | contig 23714 bp, 23 predicted proteins | sample KBSC33metaG_FD_184316 | JGI IMG/M metagenome (GOLD analysis project Ga0207657, IMG submission 184316) | Corn rhizosphere microbial communities from Kellogg Biological Station, Michigan, USA - KBS C3-3 metaG (SPAdes) (version 2) | ecosystem: Host-associated > Plants > Roots > Rhizosphere > Soil ... | reverse complement strand
CGTCGGCGAGGGAGCGATGCTGGCCGCGATCGCGCTCGTCTTCTCGCGGCACGGCGAGGACTGGGCGGTCGTGGTCGCCGTCGCGGCCGTCGTCGGCTCGTTCCTCGTCTCGTACACGCGTGCCCGCGCCGAGGCGCTGGGACTGAAGGGCGACGTCGGCCTGGGCTCGCGCGCCGAGCGCGTGGTGCTCATCACCGCGGGTCTCGTCTTCGCACCGTGGGGTGGCCTGCCGTGGGCGATCGTCGCGCTCGCCGCGACGGCCTGGCTCACGGTCGTCCAACGCATCCTGCACGTCCGCAAGCAACTTTCCGGAGGAACCAGTGGCTCAGAGCAACGGTAGGGCTCGGCTCGACGACGGCAAGGTCCGCGTCGCACTCGTCGGCGTGGGGAACTGCGCGAACTCGCTGCTCCAGGGCGTCGAGTACTACAAGGACGCGCCGGACGACCAGTTCGTCCCAGGCCTCATGCACGTCAACCTCGGTGGCTACCACGTCCGCGACGTGGAGTTCACCGCCGCGTTCGATGTCGTCAAGGGCAAGGTCGGCGAGGATCTCGCCGACGCGATCTGGGCGCATCCGAACGACACGATCAAGTTCGCCGACGTCCCGCAGACCGGCGTCAAGGTCTCGCGCGGGATGACGCACGACGGCCTCGGCAAGTACCTCTCGCAGGTCGTCGAGAAGGCGCACGGCAAGACGGACGACGTCGTCGGGATCCTCAAGGAGACCAAGACCGACGTGGTCGTCAACTACCTCCCGGTCGGCTCCGAGGCCGCGACGAAGTGGTACGCGGAGCAGGTCCTCGAGGCCGGTTGCGCGATGGTGAACTGCATGCCCGTCTTCATCGCCCGCGAGGACTACTGGGGCAAGCGCTTCGAGGAGAAGGGGCTGCCGATCATCGGCGACGACATCAAGTCGCAGGTCGGCGCGACGATCACTCACCGCGTCCTCACCTCGCTCTTCCGCGAGCGGGGCGTGCACCTCGACAAGACGATGCAGCTCAACGTCGGCGGCAACTCCGACTTCCTCAACATGCTCGAGCGGGAGCGGCTCGAGTCGAAGAAGATCTCGAAGACGAACGCCGTCACCTCGATGCTCGACTACGACCTCGGCTCGGGGAACGTCCACGTCGGTCCGTCCGACTACGTGCCGTGGCTGACCGACCGCAAGTGGGCGTACATCCGGATGGAGGGCTCGTCGTTCGGCGACGTGCCGCTCAACGTCGAGCTGAAGCTCGAGGTCTGGGACTCCCCCAACTCGGCCGGGATCGTGATCGACGCCGTCCGCTTGGCGAAGCTCGCGCTCAACAACAACGTCGCCGGCGCGCTCGTCGGGCCAAGCTCGTACCTCATGAAGTCGCCGCCGAAGCAGATCGTCGACGACGAGGCGTACGAGCTGACCGAGGAGTTCATCCGCCAGAACGCCCGTACAGCCGTGGCCGAGGAGGTCTCGGCGACATGAGTATCCGCCGCCTCTTCTGGCTGGGGGCGGCGGTTCTCTTCTCCATCGCCGCGCTCGTCGCCATCGGCGCGGTGCCCGGCGCAGGCTTCGGCGACACACAGGCGCACATCCTCGAGACCTGCGCCATCGCGTTCGTGTGCGGTGGGGCGGCGCTCGCGGGCTACGCCTGCCTCGATCGCGGCGTGATCCGGCCCGCGGGCTGGGCGGCCGCCGCGCTCGGCGTTACGTCCTTCCTCGTGTGGACGGTCGGAGCGTGGAGCGAGAGCTCGAGCGAGGCGTACTGGAAGATCGCGGGAATCCTCGGCGTCTGGACGCTCGCCGCGCTCGTCGTCACGACCCTGCGCCTGCTCGCGTCCTCCCCGCGGCTCCTCGGCACGGTCGTGCCGGCGACGTCGGCAGCGGCTCTGCTCGCGGCGGCGGTGGGGACGGGGATGATCCTGGTCAACGAGAGCGGCCCGTGGAAGCTCGTGATCGTGCTCGTGATCCTCACCGCGCTCGGGTACGCGCTGATTCCCGCCCTGCAGCGGTTCTGGGCCGCCGCGGAGACGCAGGCTGCGAGGGAACGGCTGCTCGGCACGCTCGGCAACGTCGACGTGTTCGCCGTCAGCGGCGAAAGGCCCTCGGTAACGATCGGCTCGAGCCGAACGCGCCTCGCCTCGAGCGAGGGGATCGTCCTGCGCGAGCGGACTTGAGCATCGAGCTCCGCCCCTCGAGCTCGCTCTCGCTGAGCGAGCGGGCGCAGCTCTTCACGGCCGCCTACGAGGGTTACCTCATGCCCTTCCAGATCGAAGAGAAGGCGCTGGAGTGGATGCAGGAGAAGTTCGACTTCGATCTCGACGCGTCGCGCATCGCCTATCGGGACGGCGAGCCCGTCGGGCTCGCGAACCTCGCCGTCCGCGAACGGGACGGGTGGATCGGCGGCGTGGGCGTCGTCGCATCCGCGCGACGGGGCGGCGTCGGTGAGGCGCTCATGCGCGCCGTTCACGAGGAGGCGCGGGCTCGCGGCGTCGAGCGCGTCTGGCTCGAGGTGATCGTCGAGAACACCGGCGCCCTCGCCCTCTACGAGAAGCTCGGCTACGAGCACATGCAGGACGTCGAGGTCTGGACGCTGCCGGGCTCGGAGGGTGCGCACGAGGGCCGCGAGGTCCCTCCGGGCGAGGCGAAGGCGCAGCTGGCGGGGCGGCACGAGCCGTGGCAGCGCGCCGACGGGACCCTCGCCAACTACGACGACGTGCGCGGGCTGGTCACGGACAGCGGCGCCATGCTCTTCTGTGTCCGTTCCAGCGTGCAACTGCAGCAGTACGCGGGCGAGGCCGAGCCTCTGATCCGGGCGCTCCGCACCTTTGGGGACGTCTACATCCTCAACCTCCCCGCCGACGATCCGGCAGCGCAGGTCCTCCGTGAGCTGGGCGGCTCGGTCACCGTCCGCCAGCACGAGATGCTGCTCGACCTCCAGGACTAGACTCGACCGAGTGCGGATCGCGCTCGTCACGCCGTTCGCCTGGTCGCAGCCGCACGACGTGAACGAGCACGTGGCCGGCCTTGCACGCGAGCTACGGCGCCGCGGCCACACCGTCACCGTCCTCGCTCCCTCGAACCGCGCCCGCGACCTCGCCCAGGGGAGACGTGTCCTAGCAAGTAACACAGTGTTACTTGGAGATTTCGTGGCGCTCGGCCCGGCCGTGCCCATCTCTCGCCGCAGCCGGATGGGAGTGCCGGTCGGGGTTCGCGCCAGCCTCTCGCTCGCGCTGGCACGGGGCCGGTTCGACGTCGTGCACGGCTTCGAGCCAGGATTGCCGAGCCTCTCGTACCTTGCCCTCCGGGACTCGGCTGCGCTCACCGCCGCGACCTTCTTCTCGCCGGAGCGGCTCGGCTACCCACCCGGCCGGGCCCAGCGTGAGCGCCTGCTCGCGCGCGTCGACGCGCTCCTCGCCACGAGCGAGGAGATCGCAGAGGCGGCGGCCGTCCGGTTCCCCGGCCGGTACGAGCTCGTACCGCAGGGGATCGACCCCGAGCTGTTCGCGCCCACGAAGAAGAGGCGGCTCGTGGTGATGGAATGGCGGCAGATCGAGCGGCCGCTCCTGCGCGCGCTCGTGCGCGAGCTCGCCCAACAGGCCGGCTGGGAGCTCGTGCTCCTGCGCACGCGCATCCCGGCCTCGCGTCCGGCCGTCTCCCCGCGCCTGCGGGGGAGGATGCGGGTGCGGACCGCGCGCACCGGCGCCACCCGCGCCGAGCTGCTCCGGGAGGCGTCGATCTTCGTCCCCGCCGCGGAAGGCCTGCGACGCCTGGTGGCCGAGGCCCAGACCGCAGGTGTCGCGATCGCAGCGCCGCCCGGGCGCGCCGAGCAGCCAGAGCTGGCGGCCGCCGAGACGGCGCGGATGATCGAGGACGAAGCATTCCGCGAACGGCGCGCGGCGGAGAGCCTCGAGGCGGCGAAGGCGCAGACGGCCGAGGCGCTCGCCGACCGCGTCGAGGACGTCTACCAACGTCTCGCGTCACGCCGCCGCAGCAATAGAGAGCGCCCACCGCTCGAGGCGCGGGACTGGATCGTCGCCGACCTCCATCTGCACACGAGCTGGTCGCACGACTGCTCGATCGGCGTCGACGAGCTGCTCGACCACGCCGAGGCGAAGGGCCTCGGTGCGATCGCGGTCACCGACCACAACGTCTTCGGCGGAGCTCTGGAGGCGGTCGAGCGCGCGCGCGGTCGGAGGCTCGTCGTGATCCCGGGCGAGGAGGTGAAGACGGCCGACCAGGGCGAGGTGATCGGGCTCTTCCTGCGAGAGGAGATCCCCCGCGGCATGTCCTTCGGCGACACCGTCGCCGCGATCCGCGCTCAGGGCGGCCTCGTGTACCTGCCGCACCCGTTCGACCGGCTGCACGCGATCCCGGAGCCCGCGACCCTGCATCGGCACCTCGCCGAGATCGACGTGCTCGAGGTCTACAACGCCCGGCTCCTGTTCGAGGCCTACAACGACGAGGCGCTCCGCTTCGCGCGCAAGTACAACCTCACTCCCGGTGCCGGGTCGGATGCGCACGTCCTCGCGGGCGTGGGCACCGGCGCCGTCCGGATGCGCCGCTTCAGCGGGCCGGAGGAGTTCCTCGTCTCGCTGCACGACGCAGAAGTGCTGCGCCGCCCGAAGTCCCTCGTCTACCTCCAGGGGCTGAAGTGGGTGGCACAAGCCAAGGAACGCGTCCGCTGATCCCGAAAACCGCTCGCGGGGCACCCTGTGACCGTGGCGAACGACGAAATCTACGAGAAGTACCTGCAAAAGGCGATCACCGAGAGCAACGCGCTCGGTGACGAGCTCGCGCAGGCGGCCGGGGGAGCGCGCGTGCCGGTGCTCGGCTCCGGCCATCCGCTCGCCGACGTCTTCCTTTTGAAGTACTCGCCGAAGGCGTCCGAGCTGCAGGAGGGAGTCGCCTTCTACGGTCGCGCCGGGAACGCGCTCCTCAAGTCGCTGCAGCGCCTGCACGTCGACCCGATGGCGATCTACGGGACGAACTGCCTCAAGTTCGCCGGCGGCGACGAGGAGGAGTCGCGCCCGTTCCTGCTGCGCGAGCTGCACATCGTTCAGCCCAAGCTGGTGGTCGCGATGGGCGAGCCCGCCCTCGCCTTCCTCAACGCCGCGGGCTTCCCGCTCGCGCGCGAGCTCGCATCGGTGGAAGGCGAGTTGCAGGAGTACACGCCGACGATCCAGGGGCTCGTCACGCCCGACATCGACGAGTCGCTCGACGAGCAGCCGGCGAAGACGGCGTTCTGGAACGCCTTCAAGGTGCTCGGCGAGTGGTGGAGCCAGACGCCGCCGTACTGAGGCCGCGCTCGCTGCCCCTGCGCGTCGCGGCGTTCGTCCTGGTTGCCGCCGGCGTAGTGGTGTGGGACGCCGTGGCGCCGCACGTCGGGGCCGTGTCGACCTGGTGGGCGGTGGCCATCATCGCCGCCGGCGTGCTGCCGGCGACGCTCGCGCTCATCTACCTCGCGCTACCGCTCTGGTCACACCCGCGGATCGTCGCGGCCGGTGTCGTCGTGTTCCTCGCGGCCGCGATCGTGACGTGGAGGCTGGACGCCCATCTCGCCTCGAACTTCATGAAGCTCGCCGCCTACACCTGCGGCGGCTGGATCTTCCTTTCGTTGTTCGAGGAGCTCACCTGGGTCGTCCTCATCGCTCTGATCATTCCCTTCGTCGACGCGATCTCCGTCGCCGCCGGGCCGACCAAGACCATCGTCACCCACCACTTCGAGGTCTACTCGGCCGTCGCGGTCGCCTTCGTCGCGCCGGGCGGCCGGGCCGCGGGGCTCGGCCCGCCGGACATCCTCTTCTTCGCGCTCTTCCTCGCGGCGGCGGCGCGCTGGCGGCTCCGGCCCGGCTGGACGTGGATCGCGATGACCGGGATGTACTCGCTGACGCTCGTGCTCGCGAACGCCACCGACGTCAACGGTCTGCCGGCGCTGCCGTTCCTCTCGGCGGGCTTCCTGCTCGCGAACGCCGACCTGCTGTGGAAGCGGCTCAGGCCGCGGCGCGCCTAAGTCTGGGCGTCGCGCTCGAGCAGCGCGACGCACTCGACGTGCGGCGTGTGCGGGAACATGTCCACCGGCGTCACGCGCCGCAGCTCGTAGCCGTGCTGGTCGCGCAGTGCCTTCACGTCGCCGGCGAGTGTCGTCGGGTTGCAGGAGACGTAGACGAGCCGCGGTGCGCCGATGCGGCCGAGCCGCCGCAGGGCCTTCCCTGCGAGGCCGGCGCGAGGGGGATCCACCACGACGACCTCCGGCGGGCCGGAGCGCTCGAGCAGCTCCTCGACGACCTCCCCCACGTTGCCTGCGAAGAAGGCCGCATTGGTGATCGTGTTGAGCTCCGCGTTCTCGAGCGCGCAGGCGACGGACTCCTCCGAGACCTCGATCCCCCAGACCGTCAGCGCATCGCGCGCGAGCGAGAGCCCGATCGTGCCGATGCCGCAATAGAGGTCCCAGACCGTCTCGTCGCCGGTGAGCCCGGCCGCCTCGCGCGCGAGCGCGTAGAGCCGTTCGGCCATGGCGGTGTTCGTCTGGAGGAAGGCATTCGGGCGAACGCGGAAGCGGAGCCCGCAGAGCTCCTCCTCGATCCACTCCTCGCCCCAGAGGAGCCGCGTCGGCAGGTTCGTCACCTCGGCCGGCGTGTCGTTGATCGACCAGTGGATCGAGCGCACCTCGGGGAAGCGGCGAAGCACGTCGACGAGGTAACCGGTCTCGAACCGCTCGCCCGGCGCGGTCACGAGCTGAACGAGCGCTTGCCCCGTGTTGCGGCCCTGCCGCACCACGAGGTGTCGCAGATAGCCGCTCGCGTCGACCTGCGAGTACGCCTCGAGCCCCTCCTCGCGCGCCCAGGCGCGCACGGCGTCGCGGATCCCGTTCCCGACTTCCTCGGTGAGCCAGCAGCGCTCGATCTCGAGCACCTCGTCCCAGCGGCCGGCGCGATGGAACCCGAGCGCCGCTCCTTCGGGCGTGGAGGTGAAGGAGTACTCGAGCTTGTTGCGGTAGTGGAAGATCTCCGGCTCGCACGGGAGGATCGGCTCCAGCGGCGGCTCGGCGATGCCGGCCAGCCGCTGCAGGGCGTCGCGAACCTGCATCTCCTTCTGCGCGAGCTGCGCCTCGTAGGCGAGATCCTGGAACCGGCAGCCGCCGCAGGCGGGGAAGTGGGCGCACGGCGCGTCCACCCGCTCGGGCCCCGGCTTCAGCACCTCGGTCGCGAGCGCCTCGGCGTGGTTGCGCTTGACCTTCGTGACGCGCGCCCGGACGCGATCGCCCGGCAGGCCGCTGCGCACGAAGACGACGAAGCCGTCGAGCCGCGCGACACCGTTGCCACCGAACGCGAGCGACTCGACGTCGAGCTCGAGCTCGTCGCCCTTGGCGACGGGCGCGGCCACGACTAGCTGAGAGTCGCGACGTAGACCTTGCGCTCGCGCGGCCCGTCGAACTCGCAGAAGAAGACACCCTGGTACGTGCCGAGGGCGAGGCTCCCGTCGCGCAACGGGATCAGCACCTGCGGGCTCGAGGCGAGCGAGGCCCGGGCATGGGACGGCGCGTTCGGCCCGTCGGCGTCCTCGTGCCGCCACTCCCAGTCGTCGCCGACGACGCGTTTGAACGCGTTCTCGAGATCCGTCACGAGCTCGGGGTCGATGCGCTCGTTGATGGCGACACCGGCAGTCGTGTGCGGGACGTAGACGAGCGCCGCCGAGGCCCCGTTCGTTCCGCCGAGGGCATCGCGGACGAGGTCCGTGATCTCGATCAGCTGCGTCTTGCGGTCGGTCTGGAGGGAGATCTCGTGCACGGGTCTATCCTACGAACCCGCATGCCGGAGCCGCTTCAGCAAGGGGAGATCGACGCGATCAGCGCGGACGCCGACCGCTTCATCTCGGAGCTCGACGAGGAGTCCTACCTCCACTTCGCCGGCCACAAGGAGACGTACGAGCTCGCCCCGATCTACGAGCGGCACGAGCGCCTGACGCAGCTCGACACGGCGCTCTCGCTGGGGGCCTCGGTCGACGGCGACCGCCGCCGGCGCGAGCTATGGAAGTTCGCGTGCTCGGGCTACCTCGGCAACTTCGTGAGCGAAGAGGCAGAGCGGGTCGCCGAGCTCGAGGCGACCCTGACCGCGACGGTCGACGGCGAGGAGATCCCGTTCCGGATGCTCAGGCCGCGCCTGATGAACGAGGAGAATCGCGACGTTCGGGAGCGGGTCGAGGCGGCGAGGAACGAGCTCACCGACGAGCACCTCAACGCGCTTCAGCTACAGGCGGCCCAGGTCGTCCAGCGGGAGACGCGCAGGCTCGGCGCCGGCAGCTACGCCGACCTCTACCGGCGCTTCGGCTTTCCGCTCGACGATCTTGCGGAGCAGTGCCGGCGCCTGCTCGCCGACACGGAAGACCTCTGGGTGGAGGCGGGCGACCGGTTCTTCCGCTCGCGCGTAGGGCTCGGGCTCGGCGAGATCAGGCGCTGGGACGTGGGCCGAGCCTGGCGGGGCGCACAGTGGGACTCTGCGTTCCCGCGCGACCGGATGCTGCCTGCGCTCGAAGGCACACTCGCAGACCTCGGCATCGACCTTCGCGCGCAGCAGAACGTCGAGCTCGACCTCGACGAGCGCCCGACCAAGGATCCGCGGGCGTTCTGCGCGCCGATCGAGGTGCCGGGCCGCGTCGTCCTCGTCATGAAGCCGCAGGGCGGGCCGGACGACTGGCGTGCCCTCTTCCACGAAGCCGGCCACACCGAGCACTTCGCCCACACCGACGCCTCGCTGTCGCCCGAAGAGAGGCGACTCGGCGACAACTCCGTCACCGAAGGCTGGGCGATGCTGCTCGAGTACCTCACCACCGACCCCGTCTGGCTGGAGCGGCGGCTCGACTTCCCGCGCCCGTACGAGTTCGCCGCGGAGGGAGCCGTGCAGCTCCTCTGGATCGTCCGGCGCTATGCCGCCAAGCTCCTCTACGAGCTCGAGTTCCACTCGGCCGAGGAGCTGCCCGCGCTGCAACCGCGGTACGTGGAGATCCTCGGCGACGCGACGAAGGTCGAGCCGGCCGCCACCGACTACCTCGGCGACATGGACGAGGGCTTCTACGCCTCGGAGTACCTGCGCGCGTGGGCCTTCGAGGCGCAGCTGCGAGCCCATCTGCGGGAGCGCTTCGGCAACGCATGGTTCTCGCGGCGCGAGGCCGGCTCGCTGCTCCGAGAGCTGTGGTCGGAGGGCCAGAAGCCGACCGCCGACGAGCTGCTCCGCGACGTGACCGGCGAGACGCTCGAGCTGGCCGCCGTCGCCGACCGGGTGCGCGAGGCGCTAGCCGCCGCCTGAACGACGACGGGCGGCCGAAGCCGCCCGTCGCCTGCTGCGAAGAGAACGCCTACTTCTGCTTGGCCTTCCCCTCGATCGTCTTGTGGCCGCTACCGACGCCGATCTCGATCTTGCGCGGCTTCGGCTGCTCGGGCTTGCGGACGTGCACCTCGAGCACACCGTGCTCGTACTTCGCCGAGACGGCGTCCTCGCCCACGCCCTGCGGCAGCCCGATCGTGCGCGAGAACGTCCCGAAGCGCCGCTCGAAGCGGAAGTACTTGCCATCCTCGACCTGGTGCTCGCGCGTGCGCTCGGCGGTGATCGTCAGCGCGCCGTCCTCGAGCTCGACCGAGATGTCTTGTTCGGGAATGCCGGGGAGGTCGAAGGCATAGACGACCTCGTCGTCGGTCTCCCAGACATCTGCGGTGGGGACCCAGCTCTGCGTGGCCTGGCCGTTGCCCTCGAGCAGGCCGTTCATGTACCGGCTCATCTCGTTCTGGAGGGCGGCGAGCTCACGGAACGGCTCCCAGCGAACAAGTGTGGCCATGTGATTCCTCCTTGCTACGGACATACCTGTTGCATCGAGCAGGATAAAACCTGAGTCCTAGTATGTCAAGTAACACCTCATCCTAAACTCGGCGCATGCTTCCACTCCGCGACAGCGTCCCCGGACGGACGACCCCGTACGTCACGGTCGGGCTGATCGTCGTCAACTTCCTCGTCTGGTTCTGGGAGCTGAAGGCCCCCGGCGTGGACGTGCACGTGTTCCGCGACGGCTATTACCCGTGTGCGCTCGACGGGCCGTGCCGCCTGCCGCCCGGGTTCCACGCGCTGCCCTGGTACGAGGGCGTGTTCACCGGCATGTTCATGCACGCGAGTTGGGAGCACATCCTCGGCAACATGCTCTTCCTCTGGATCTTCGGCAACAACGTCGAGGACGCGCTCGGACACATCCCCTTCCTGTTCTGGTACCTGGCGGCCGGGGTCGTCGCGATGGCGGCGCAGACCTTCGTCACGCTCCGGTTTGCAGGCGTGCAGGCCGCGAGCATTCCGAACATCGGCGCGAGCGGCGCGATCGCGGGCGTCCTCGGCGCCTACTTCGTCCTCCTCCCCCGCGCCCGCGTGCTGACCCTGATCTTCGTCTTCATCCGCGAGATCCCCGCGTTCTGGTTCCTCGGAATCTGGTTCCTGCTGCAGGTGTGGACGGGCGGCCTCGCGCTGGAGCAACCGGAGGCAGGAGGCGGTGTCGCGTTCTTCGCCCACATCGGCGGGTTTGCGTTCGGCGTGTTGACGGGCCTCTTCCTCGTGAGCGCCCGGCGGCGGTCGCACGAGTACCGCCTCCGCTAACGCTGAGGATTCGCCCGGAATGCTCTGGGCATGCCGAGCGTTGAACCAGTCATGCGTACCCTCAAAGAGATCCATACGGAGATCGAGGCCCTGAGCGAGGAGCGGACCGCTCTCTGGCACAGGCTCTCCGACCAGCACGACCCGGAGGTGCGGGCCGAGATCCACGCGATCGACGCGAAGCTCGACGTCCTCTGGGACGAGCATCGCGCCGTTCGTGCTCGTCTGCGTTTCGGCGACCGCGAGAAGATCGTGGCGCGGGCACGCGTCGAGGAACGGCTCGAGCGCGCGGCCTGAGCTCCGGCCTGAATCCGCCTCTACACTGAAGCTCTCTCGGGGCGTTAGCTCAGCTGGGAGAGCGCCGGCTTTGCAAGCCGGAGGTCACCGGTTCGATCCCGGTACGCTCCATCGTCGTTCGCTCGCGGTTACATGTGAACGCGTTCTACGACAAGAACGTTGTACGGCGAGCGAGGCAGCGACGGCACCTGCTCGCGATAGCTGACGCGCCAAGGCCCCGACCCGTTGGAGAGGTAGAGCTCCTGGCCTTCCACCGGCTCTTTGTCGGGAATGTCGTAGATGTACTCCCGCATGACTACGGGACCGTCGAGCGATCCTTCACGGACTGTCCAGACGTACGGGGCCACGCGCGGATTTCAGCGCACGTGTCGGACGAAGAACGGCTCTCCCTCGACCTCGCCCCTTGCCTCGAACCCGAGACGCCGGGCCAGCCGAAGCGACGGGGCGTTCTCGGGATGGATGAGGAGCGTCGCCGTGGTGTGCTCCGTCTCTCGGTCGAGGTGGACGAGCAGGAGCTCGACGGCACGCGACGCATACCCTTTTCCCCGCGCGGCCGGGAAGAGGTAGTAGCCGACGTTGACCTCGCCTGGCTTCAGCCAGTCGCGCTCGACGTCGTAGTCGACCCAGCCCACCAGCTCGTCATCGACCCAGACGCACGCAACCGGGCTCGGGCTCTCGGCTCCCGGGCCGAGCCACCGGAAGAACTCGTCGTCTCTCCCTGCGACGAGCAGCTCCGCGTCTCCCGGCCGCGGAGGCCTCAGCGTGACCACGCCGTCGGTCGACGCCTGAAGCTCAGGACACAACCCGGTTGCCACCAGCCGCAATGAACGACACACTTCAAGTGTGAGCGAAGGGCTGGACATGCGGGGGCGCTACGAGCAGGCGCTCGCACAGGTCGAGGAGATGAAGCGGACGCTCCGCGAGCACGCGCAGCGCGTCGCGGCGCGCGAGCGTGAGCTCGAGCAGCTGCGGCTCGAGGTCGCCGGCCGCCAGGGCCGGCGCCGCTCGAACGCACAGACCGCACAGCCCGCGCCCGCAGCACCTCGCGGGCCCGACCGCTCGGACGAGCTCGCGCAGAAGATCGCCGAGGCCGAGAAGCGCGAGCGCCAGGCCGTGCAGGAGCTCGCCCTCGCCAAGGCCGAACGGGAGCGGCTCGACGAACGCGAGCAGTCCATTCGCAAGGTCGAGCGCGAGCTCGCCGGCCTACGCATGCATCTCCAGGAGGAGCGAGCGCGCCTGAGCGGGTCCGCGCCGAGCGAGCCGGAGCCCGCGCGCGATCCGGATCCCGAGGGAGAGCCGCCGCCCCCGACGCCGCTGCCGCAGCCGTCGACCGATCCGGACCTCGAGCCTGCCGCAAGCGCGAAGGGCCAGCGCAGCAGCATGCTCGCCGACCCGCAGCTCAAAAAGCAGCGCTAGAGCCGCCTCCGCCGCTGGTATCGTCGGCGGTTGCTCGTCGCGCGCCCGGGGAGATGCCGCGCGACGACGTTTCGCCATGTCTACGTATGTGAGCTCAGTCGACCCTCCGGACCTCGGCATGCTGCCGACCTTCCGACGCCTGCTCCGGCTCTGGCGCGAGCAGTGGAAGCTCGGCGTCTTCGCGCTCACGTGCGCGCTCCTCTACACGCTGATCTCGATCGTGATCCCGATCCTGATCCAGCGCGCGATCGACAACGCGATCGTTCCCCACAAGGAGGACCAGCTCCCGCCCTACCTCGCGGCCATCGGCGGGCTCGCCCTGCTCCGCTTCGGCATCAACTTCAACCGTCGCTACGCAACCGCACGGATCGGCATCCGGATCGAGGCGCGGATGCGGGAGCTGCTCTACCAGGCGTACCTCCGCTACCCGCGCGCGTTCTACGACCGGCATGCGACGGGGCAGGTGCTCTCGCGGGCTACGAACGACCTCTACCCGATCCGCTACTTCATCGGCTGGGGTCTCGTGCAGGGGATGCAGAGCGTGATGATGATCGTCGCGGCCGGAATCGTGCTCGCGCTCGTCGACCCGCAGCTGACGCTGTACGCGGCCGTGTCGCTGCCGCCGATCGGGTTCGTCGCCAATCGCTTCGGCCATCGGGTCTCGCCGATCTCCCGCCGGGTGCAGGCGCGTAAAGGCGACGTGACCGAGGCCGCGGACGAGGCCGTCGTCGGGATCGAGATGGTGCAGGCCTTTGGCCGCGAGAACGACATCCGGGAGCGCTTCGGCGACAGGGCCGAGGGCGTTCGCTCCGCCGCGCTCGACCAGGCCGGGGTCGAGGCGACGTACGTCCCGGGCCTCTATTACCTGCCTGCTCTCTCGATCGCCGCGGTCGTCTTCTTCGGCGGCCGGGCCGTCATCGACGGACAGATCACCATCGGCCAATTCGTCCTCTTCGAGACGCTGCTGCTCCAGCTCGTCTGGCCGCTCGAGGCGATCGGCTGGATCCTCGACCTCGCGCAGCGGGCACTCGCCTCCGCCGGCCGCAGCTTCGGCTGGCTCGACGGCGTCAAGCCGCTGCCCGAGCCGGCGAGCCCGCGCCACCTTCCGCAGCAGGGGCCGCTCGGGGTCAGCTTCGAGCGCGTGAGCTTCGCGTACGGCGGCGAGGTCGACGTGCTGCACGACCTCGACCTCGTCGTCGAGCCAGGCGAGATCGTCGCCGTCTGCGGCTCGACGGGCTCCGGCAAGACGTCGCTGCTGAATCTTCTGCCCCGCTTCTACGACCCGACGGACGGGCAGGTGCTCGTCGGCGGCGTCGATACGCGCGACCTCCCGATCGCGGAGCTGCGTGCGGACGTCGCCCTCGTCACGCAGCGACCCGTCCTCTTCTCGGTGCCGCTGCGCGAGAACCTCACCGCAGGACGCGAGGACGCCGACTGGGACGAGGTGCTGGCGGCGTGCGAGGCCGCCGGCGTCGATGCGTTCGGACCAAGTCTCCCCGACGGCTACGACACGCTGATCGGCGAGCGAGGCATCAACCTCTCGGGCGGCCAGCGACAGCGCGTTGCACTCGCGCGCGCGCTCGTCACCCGCGCGCGCGTCGTCGTGCTCGACGACCCTCTCTCCGCAGTCGACACGCTCACCGAGCGGCGGCTCGTCGCGCGTCTGCGTCCCGCGCTCGAGGGCCGCACGGTGCTGGTCGCGACCCAGCGCCTCTCGACCGTGGAGATCGCCGACCGCGCGGTCGTCCTGGTCGACGGCCGGATCGTCGAGTCGGGGAAGCCGGCAGACCTGCTGCGGGCGGGCGGCGAGTTCGCGACGCTCTTCGGTGACGAGGTGATCGCGGCATGAGGCGCCTCTGGAGGTACATGGAGGGGCGCAAGATGTTCGCGCTGCTGATGGTGGTCATCGGCGCCGGCAACGCCGCCGCGCAGACCGGCGGCTGGCTGCTCGTCCGGAATGCGATCGACAAGGGCATCACGGCGCACAACGAGCGCCACCTGACGGTGATCGTCCTGATCTACCTCGGGGTCGCAGCGGTGGGCTGGATCCTGCAGGCGCACCTCATCCGCGGGCTGGCGAAGATCGGCCAGGCGGTCGTGATCGGCCTGCGGCGCGACCTCTTCGACCACCTCACCGGCCTCTCGCTCCGCTACTTCTCGCAGCAGAAGGCGGGCTGGATCATCGCGCGCCTCACGAGTGACGTCGACGCAGTCTCGGACGTCCTGTCGCAGGGGATGCCGACCCTCGTCTCGAACGTCATCCTCCTCCCCGCGGCGGTCATCGCGCTTCTCATCGCCGACTGGCGCCTCGGGCTGATCGCGTTCGTCGTCCTGCCCCCGACTCTGATCCTGTCGCGGTGGTTCCAGCGTGTCTCGCACGCGGCGAACGTCGAGCAGCGCAACCGGATCGCGGCCGTCACCGCCCAGATCGCCGAGTCGGTGGCCGGAATGGCCGTCGTGCAGGCGTTCAACCGCGAGCGCCGCTTCCAGGCCGAGTTCGACGAGCTCAACGCCGCCAACCGGGCGCAGGCGACGTACGTGCAGCGGATCTTCTCGGTCTTCTTCCCGTCGATCGAGTTCCTCGGCGTGCTCGCGATGGGAACGGTCGTCTACTTCGGCTCGAACCTGTACGAGAACCAGACGCTCACGATCGGGACGCTGATCACGGCGATCTACCTCCTGCAGCTCGTGTTCCAGCCGCTGCAGGAGCTGTCGGACGTGTACGGGCAGCTGCAGTCGGCGGGGGCCGCGATGGTGAAGATCGCGAGCATCCTCGACGAGGAGCCGGACATCCAGAACCGGCTCAATGCGACACCGCTGCCGCGGCTCGAGGGCGACCTCGAGATCGACTCGGTCGTCTTCGCCTACGGCAAGGACCCGGTGCTGCACGGGGTCTCGTTCCACCTCGCGCCGGGCGCCTGCTTCGCGCTCGTCGGCGAGTCGGGCCACGGCAAGTCGACGCTCGCGCGGCTGATCGGCCGCCACTACGACCCCGATCAGGGCGCCGTGCGCGTGGACGGCCACGACCTGCGCGACGTGCAGCTCCGCTCGTACCGGCGCCAGCTCGGCGTCGTGCTCCAGGATCCGTTCCTCTTCAGCGGCACGATCGCGTCGAACATCCGCTTCGCGAAGCCGGACGCGACGGACGAGGAGGTGCAGGCGGCGGCCGCCGCGGTCGGCGTCGACCGGGTCGCGGCGCGGCTCTCGGGCGGCCTCGACCACGAGGTGCGCGAGGGCGGTGCCGGCCTGTCGGCCGGCGAGCGCCAGCTCATCTCGATCGCGCGCGCCCTGCTCGCCGACCCGCGGATCCTCGTCCTCGACGAGGCGACCTCGAACATCGACCGCCCGACCGAGGTGCTGATCGAGCAGGCGCTCGACCGCCTGCTCAAAGGCCGCACCTCGATCATCATCGCCCACCGCCTGTCGACGGTCCGGCGCGCCGACGAGATCCTCGTCGTCGAGAACGGACAGGTCATCCAGCGCGGCAGCGAGCGGGAGCTGCTCAAGGTCGACGGCCCGTTCCGACGCCTCGCCCACACGCTCGAGGGCGGCGAGCCGGAGCTCGCGGTCGCGGGCTAGACCTACCCCTCGCGCAGCTGCCCGAGCACGCGGAGGGCGACCGCGACGACATTCGGGTCGAACTGGGTGCCGGCGCCTTCGGCCAGCCGGCGCACGGCTTCGCGATGGCTGAGGCGGCGCCGGTACGGCCGGTCGGTCGTCATCGCGTGGTACGCGTCGCAGACGAAGATGATCCGCGACTCCAGCGGGATGTCCTCGCCCGCGAGGCCGTCGGGATAGCCGTGGCCGTCCCAGCGCTCGTGACAGTGGCGCACGATCGGCCGCACCACCTGGAGCCGGTCGATCGGGGCGATGATCCGCTCGCCGAGCTCCGGATGCGTCTGGACGAGCTTCCGCTCGACGGCGGTCAGGCGTCCAGGCTTCGACAGCACGTCGCTCGGGATCCCGATCTTGCCGATGTCGTGGAGGAGCGCGCCGAGCTCGAGGCACTTCAGCGTGCGCTCGTCGAGACCGAGCTCCCGGCCGACGCGCAGGGAGAGATCCGTGATCCAGCGCGCGTGGGTCGACGTGTACTCGTCGTTCGCCTCGAGCGCGTTGGCGAGTGCCTCGACGGTCGAGACGAACGTCCGCTCGAGACCCTCGTAGGACGAGGCATTGGCGATCGCGAGCTTCGCCTGCTGCGCGAGGCCTTCGAGCAGCGCGAGCTCACGCTCTCCGAAGTCCTCCCGCTCGACGAGAGCCGCGAGGAAGGCTGCGCGGCCGTCGACCGCAAACGGCGCAACGGCGTAGCGCCCCCCGGGGACAGGCGCCTGCTGCCCGATCGCCGGCTCGTAGTCGCTCGGCTCCGAGATGAACGGGGCGCGGTCGACGTCGAGCGCGGAGACGGGAACGGACCGTGAGGTGAGGTCGGCGAGCGCCTCCGGCGAGTGCCCGTGCTGGGCCTGCATCGTCAACTGGCCGTCCGTCTCGAGGAAGAAGGACGTGTTGCGGCTGCCGAGGATCTCTGCCGACAGCTCGGTCACGCGCCCCGCGATGTCGTCGAGGTCGACGAGCGTCGCCAGCTCACGGCCGAACTCGAGCAGCGACGTCGCGCTCTCGGCCTCGCGCCGCGCCGACTCGTACAGGCTTGCGTTCTCGACTGCGACCGCGGCGTGGCCGGCGAGCACCTCGAGGAGCCGCACGTCGTCTTCGTCGAACTGGTCGAGCCCGAGCTTGGAGACGACGATCACACCCACCACCCGGCTGCCGTAGCGAAGCGGCACTGCGAGGAGGGACTCCTCGATCGGGTCGGTCCCCTCGATCTGCTGCCCGAACTCACAGTTCGCGGCGTCCGCCACGACGATCGACTCGCCGCGCTCGGCGCAGCGACCGGTCACTCCTTCGCCGACGCGTTTCCGCAGGATGTCGAGCGAGAGCGCATCCATGCCCGAGGTGAGGTCGCCGAGGAACGCGACCGGGATGAGCTCCTCACCGTCCGCGACGAAGACGCGGCAGTTGTGGTAATCGACGAGCGACCTGAGCTCCGCGGCGATCGCCTCGCCGATCTCGCGCACGTCGTTCAGCCGGTTGAGCTTGCCGGTCAGGCTCTGGAGCATCTTCAGATGCGCGATCGAGCGGACGTCGCGCTCGATGCCCGGCGCATCGGGGCGCCGCGCGCCCTCCTCGTCGTAGAGGACGACCTGGTTCTTGCCCTGCGCCTTCGCCGTCATCATCGCCGCCTCCGCGCACGCCGCGAGCTCGCGCGGGTTCATGGCGTGCTCGGGCCCGAGAGCGAGCCCGACGGAGACGGTCATGCGGCCGATTCCCGGGAAGTCGACCTCGGCCAGGTGGCTCTGCACGCGCTCGGCCACGCGCACGGCGTCCTCGCCGCCGCACCGGTCCATGAGGACCGCGAACTCCTCGCCGCCGAGCCGGCAGATCACGTCCTCCGGCCGGACGATCGCGCGCAGGCCCTCGGCCAGGAAACGGAGCAGCTCGTCGCCGACGGCGTGGCCGTGGACGTCGTTCACGTGCTTGAAGTCGTCGATGTCGAGCATGAGCACGGCCAGCGGCATGTGCGTGCGGCTCGACTCCTGGAGCGACTGCAGCAACCGCTCGTAGAAGACGCTGTGGTTGAAGAGGCCCGTGAGGGAGTCGGTGCGGGCCTGATGCTCGAGGCGCTCCCGGATCTCGGCGTTGTCCAGCGCGAGCGCAGCCGCGTCGCCGAAGCGCTTCGCGATCTCGAACTCAGTCTCGCTGAACGCGACGCCGTCGCCCTCGCGGTAGATGTTGAGCGCGCCCTTGATCTGGCCCCGCGCGATGAGGGGGACGCAGATCAGGGCCTCGGGCTCCATCGGCGTGCCGGGAACCGTGCGCACGCGCGGGTCGAGGTGCGCCTGGTTGCACAGCACGGCCTCGCGGTGGGTGGTGGCCCAGCCGGTGATGCCCTCGGAGAAGCTGATGGTCGTGCTCATGATCTCGTCGGCGTACACGTCCCGGACGAGCACGGGCCTGAGCACTCGCTTCGTCTCGTCGGCCTCGTAGATCGTCAGCGTGTCGAGCGACGGGATCAGGTCGCCGACGGTGTCCGCGATGCGCACCAGGAGGGCGTCGAGGCTCTGCTCGGCGAGGACCTCGTGGAAGACGTCGGCGAGCCGCCGGTACGACTCGACGAGGGTCGGGTCGCCACCCGGCGCATCGTCGTCGAGCAGCCGGAGATGGCTGGGCCGGACTACCACCGATCCCCCGATCGATCGCAGTTCAGATACACGGTTCGGTTGCTCCCGGAGTGGACCGCAGCGGACGGACGAAGCATCGGTGCGAGACCCCTTGCACGAATCCCTCGTGCGGGTGAACACGCATCCCGATGCTTCGCCTCGCAAGGGCCGGGAATGCGCCTGGAGTGACGGATTCCGCCGCCGACCTCGTCCCTTCCCGCCCCACCTTGCCGAAGCTGCGCGAGGCGGCGGCCGGGTGCCGTGCCTGCCCGCTCTGGGAGGACGCGACGCAGACGGTCTTCGGCGCCGGCACTCGGAGCTCGCCGGCGATGTTCGTGGGCGAGCAACCCGGCGACAAGGAGGACCGGGAGGGCGCCCCGTTCGTCGGGCCGGCGGGCCGCCTCCTCGACGAGGCGCTCGCCCAGGCGGGCATCGACCGGCGGGCCGTCTACGTGACGAACGCGGTCAAGCACTTCAAGTGGGAGCCACGCGGCAAGCGGCGCATCCACGCGAAGCCGAGCTGGAGCGAGATGGCTGCGTGCCGCCCCTGGCTCGACGCAGAGCTCGCCGTCGTCCGCCCCGGCGTGCTCGTCTGCCTGGGAGCGACCGCCGCCCAGGCCCTACTCGGCCGCCAGTTCCGCGTCACGAAACAGCGGGGCGAGTGGATCGAATCCGAGCTGGCCGACCACGTGACGGCGACGATTCATCCGAGCGCGATCCTGCGTCAGCGAGACGAGGAGTCACGCCACCAGGAGATGGCCAAGTTCGTCGATGACCTGAAGCTGGTCGCCTCGGTGCTTTGAGGCCGGAGCGGGTGCGCAGCACCCGCGAGCGTCAGTCGCCCCAGTCGAAGTCGCGCGCGCCGCCGTTGCCCCAGAACGCGGACTCCTCGATGGCGGGCACGGTTGCCTCGCGGGTCTCGGCCGTGACCTCCTCGAGCGACTCCTCGCCCGGCCAGATGCCGACGTCCTCGAGGCTCGCGTCACTGAAGTCCGGCTCGACGCCGTCCATCGTCTCTTCGATTCGCGCCTGTTCCTCGCTCTTGAACAGCGGATGGTTCTCGAACGGATCCCCGTCCTCGGTGTAGTGCTCGATCGGCATCGTGCCTCCGAGCCGCGCGTTCCGCTCCTTCAGATCGAGATGTTCCTTGATCACCTGCGCGAAAATAGACGGTGTCTCTACCGGCATACAGTGTCCTCCCGTGGGGTCGTGCTCGTCGTCGGGGCGCATATTAACGAGCTTGGCCGCGGTTTCTCGTTTGGAGAGTGTCAGAAAGTGGCCCGCGCTGCCCGCTCGACCCGGTCCTTGCCGGCCCGCTTGGCCCGGTAGAGAGCGCTGTCGGCGGCCGCAACGAGCTGCTCGGTGTTCGTCTCTCCCGCGTACTCGGCAACGCCGAAGCTCGCGGTCACCCTGAGGCCCGGGACACTCGGGATGCTGCGCGCCGCGAGGCCGAGGCGCACGCGGTCGGCGAGCTGGGCGGCGCCGTCCTCGTCGGCGCCCGGCAGCAGGAGCAGGAACTCCTCCCCGCCCCAGCGTCCGGCGACGTCCGACTCGCGGAGCGTCTCGCGCAACACCTCGGCGAAGGCCCGCAGGACCTCGTCACCGACGGCGTGGCCGTGTACGTCGTTCACGTCCTTGAAGCCGTCGATGTCGGCGAGGGCGACCGAGAGCGGAGTCTCGAGGCGCTCGGCCCGAGCGGCTTCGGCGTGCAGCGCGTCGGAGGTCGCACGACGGTTGGCGAGCCCGGTGAGCCCGTCCACGAGTGCCTGTCGCTCGACCATGCCGTGCAGACGCGCGTTCTCGAGCGCGACGACGGCGTGCGCCGCGAGGGACGCGGCGTTCATCCGCTGCTCCTTGCTGAACGAGTCGCCCACGAGCTCGAGAGTCCCGAACTGCTCGCCCGAGGCAGTGAGCGGCAGGATCAGCCGCACGCCCTCGCCGTCGACATCGCCGCTCGTGATGACGGAGCCGTCGGCCGAGACGATGCGGCTGCCGCGCGCGGATGTCGCTTCGGAGGCGGTCGCCGCGACGATCCGCAGCAGCTCCTTCGCGTCGTGCGTCGCGGCGAGCGCCTCGCCGAAGCGGGCGAGCGCATCGCGCACGCGACCGCGTTCGGCTTCGAGCTCGGCAAGCCGCGCCTCGAGCTGCTCGGCCATGTCGTTGAGCGCAGCGCCGAGGGCCGCGAACTCGTCCCGCCCCCGGACCGGGACCCGCTCGCGCAAGCCTCCTTCGGCGATTCCGCGGGCAGCGGTCGCGAAGCGGCCGAGATTGCGGACGATCGCGCGCCCCTGCAGGTAGGCAACCACGCCGACGAGCGCGAGGCAGGCGAGGAGCCCGGCGAGGAGCCGGTCGCGGGTTCGCGCGTCGGCCGCATCGATCAGCGCCTTCGGGGTCAGCACGGCGAGCCGCGCCCCCGGCACCCCCGGCAGCGCCGGAGCGACGAACGCGCGGTAGCGCGTGCCGCCGACGCGGACGGTCCCGCTTCGGCCGGCCCCGAGCGGGACGTGTCCGGTCACGAACGGCGACGCCGTCACGATCCGCGTTCCCCCGAGGAGGACGAGGACGTCGCCGGAGTCGAAGGCCGCACCGTGCCGGAGACGCGCGACCAGGCGGCCGTCGAGTGGGACCGTCGCCACGACCTGGCCGAGGCGACGCGCGCCCGTCACCACGTCGACCGGGAAACGCGCAGCGCGGCGCGGGACGGGGCCGGCACCGAGGCCGCCGGCTCCCACGACGTGGAGCGAGGGTTCGCCGGCAACGACCCGCCGCAGCAGCCGGCGGTCCCGGCGCTCGAGCGCGCGCTGCAGCGGACGGGAGCGTGCCACCCGCTCCGCCTCTGCCTGAGCGCGATCGGCGCGCTCCGCGTAGAGCGCAATTGCCGCGCGCAGCCCAGCCTCCTGCCGGAGCGTCACCTGGCGCGACTCGCCCGAGCCTGCGACGGTGCTGAACCCCCAGTACGTCGCCGCCAGCGGGACGAGCGAGAGCAGCACGAAGTAGGCAACGAGCTTGAGCTTGAAGCTGCTCAGCTGACCCCCCTGGATCTCAAGCGAATCCCCCCTTCTGCCGATAGTCCCTGTGGGGAAGTTGTCGGCGGGAGAGGGGAGGAACATGAGCCGCAAGAAGCAGGCGGGCAGCGCGTTCCGACGCCGACCGCCGGGTGTGAAATATTCACGCCGATGGTGGGACCAGCTTGAGGGGCTGTTGAGAGCCGGGAAACAAGCGCGCAGAGGATTCGCCGAGCGTTTGCTCGCAGGGGTCTTGCTGGCCGTCGCGGTCGCCGGTGCCGTTCTCATCCCGCGGCTGCTGGTCGGGCCTACGCCTGGGCATGAGCTCGGCGTCGGCGCGCCGAGCATGACCGTGCCTCCCGTCGTGCTGGCGCCCGGCCTGCCCGGGCACAAGGCGAAGTCCCCGGCTGCCGCGACCCCGCAGAGTCGCGCGACTCACGTCGGCGTCGTCCCGTCCGCGAGCACCACGCAGCCGACGGCTCAGACGAATCCCGTGACGAGCTCCGGGACGAGCGGCCACCCGTCCCGCACCCAGTCGCAGCCTCACGCGCAACCGCCGCCGGTGAGTCAACCGCAGCAGCAGACTGCGGCGCTTCCGCCTACTCCGCTCGCCGCCGGGATGACGACCTGCAACGGAACCTACGGCGGCACGGGCAAGGACGTCGTCGTGCCTGGCGGCGCGACGTGCGTGCTGGCCGGCGGCACCACGATCACCCACGACCTCACGGTGTCTCCAGGCGGGACGCTGATCGATCCGGCCGTGACCGTCGGGCACGACCTCGTCGCCCACGGCCCGGCGGGCATCAGCATCCACGGGGACTCGATCGGCCACGATCTTCGAGTCGACGGCCTGACCGGAGCCGCCGGTGTGCTCAACCAGATCTGCAGCACAACGGTCGGGCACGATCTCGTGATCACCGGAGGCCTCGCGTCGGCGGGCTCGTTCGGCGTCGGCGGCGGTTGCCCCGACGGCGGCAACACGGTCGGGCACGACCTCGTCGTCGCAGGGAATGTGAACGCGGTTGCGCTCGCCGGCAACTCGGTGGGACACGACCTGCGGGTTCAGGGTGTCGACCAGCCGAAGCCGAAGCCCAAGGCGCCGGAGCCGGCGAAGCCGCAGCACGAGCCGAAGCCGCCCAAGCCCCCGAAGCCGCACGCCAAGCCGGAGCCCCCGAAGCCGCAACAGAAGCCGAAGCCGCCCAAGCCGCCCAAGCCTCCGAAGCCGCAGAACAACCCGCCCAAGCCTCCGAAGCCGCAGGACAACCCGCCCAAGCCGCCTAAGCCGCCGAAGCCCCCCAAGTCGCACGACAAGCCGAAGCCGCCGAAGCCGCCCAAGCCGCCCAAGCCGCCGAAGCCATCCAAGCCGCCGAAGCCGCCGAAGCCGCCGAAAGCTGCCAAGGCCCCGAAGCCACCCAAGCCGCCCAAGCCGCCAAAGGAACACGGCGGCGACCACGGGCCCAAGTCGTAGTCGCACGGCTGCCGACGCGTCGCCGCACGGCGATCTGCCAGGATCAGGAGATGGCCAAGTACCGCAAGCTCCGCCCCACGCCGTGGGCCCTTACCATCGCTGCGTGGGACATCTGGCGGCGACTCCCGCCTGCCCAGCGCCGGCAGCTCCTGCTCCTCGCCCGTAAGCACGGCCCGAAGCTCGCGAGCCGCGCGGCCAAGGCGGCCACGGACCGCCGCCGCCACAAGTAGCGGCGACCTGAGGTACTAGAGCCCGAGCGCGGCGCGGACGATGCGGTCTTGCTCGCGGAGGTGCGCGGTCGGATAGCCCTCGCTCGGGCTCGCGCGCCACGGCCGGCCGACGTAGAAGAGCGGCACGCCTTCCGGCTTCGTCTCCTCGAGGCGGTGCCGGATCGCGCGCCAGGCGCCCATGTTCTGCGGCTCCTCCTGCGCCCAGACGACCTCGCGGAGGTTCGGGTAGCCGGCGAACACGGCCTGCGCGCGCTCGGTGGGGAACGGGTAGAGCTGCTCGAGCCGGGCGACCCCCACCCCGGGCGCGTTCCCGCGCTGCTCGTGCCCGACGATGTCGTAATAGATCTTCCCCTGGCAGAGCACGAGGCGCTCGATGCGCTCCCGCTCCGCATTCGGGTCGTCGAGCACCGGCCGGAACTCGCCGTTCGCCAGATCCTCCAGCGTCGACCCCGCCTGTTTCAGCCGGAGCAGGCCCTTCGG
>Ga0207657_10001699_pt1 | contig 23745 bp, 19 predicted proteins | sample KBSC33metaG_FD_184316 | JGI IMG/M metagenome (GOLD analysis project Ga0207657, IMG submission 184316) | Corn rhizosphere microbial communities from Kellogg Biological Station, Michigan, USA - KBS C3-3 metaG (SPAdes) (version 2) | ecosystem: Host-associated > Plants > Roots > Rhizosphere > Soil ... | reverse complement strand
CCCACTTCATGCAGGCGCGGATCGCCGTCGGGGCGGTGTAGAGGATCGTCACCCCGTAACGCTCGGCGATCTCCCACCAGCGATCCTCGGCCGGGTAGTTCGGCGCCCCCTCGTACATCACCGACGTGGCGCCGTTGGCGAGCGGTCCATAGACGATGTAGCTGTGGCCGGTGACCCAGCCGATGTCGGCGGCGCACCAGTAGACGTCGTCGTCCTTGAGATCGAAGACGAGCTTGTGGGTCGCCGTGACCCCGGTCAGATAACCCGCGGTCGTGTGCTGGATCCCCTTCGGCTTCGCGGTCGAGCCCGATGTGTAGAGGATGAAGAGCGGGTCCTCGGAGTCCATCGGCTCGGGCGGGCACTCCGCCCCGGCGCCGGCGAGAAGCTCCTCCCAGTGGTGATCGCGGCCGTCGGTCATCGGCGGATCCGATCCGGCCCGATCGACGACGATCACGTGCTCGAGCGACTCCAGGTCGGCGATCGCGGGATCGACCGCCGCCTTCATCGGCGTCGGCTTGCCGCGGCGCAGCGTCGCGTCGGCGGTGATCAGCGCCTTCGCGCCGGACACCTCCATCCGCTCGACGACCGATGCCGCCGAGAAGCCGCCGAAGACGACGTTGTGGATCGCGCCGATCCGCGCGCAGGCGAGCATCGCCACCGCCGCCTCGGGGATCATCGGCATGAAGATCCCGACGACGTCCCCCTTGCCGACGCCGAGCGACTTCAGCCCGTTCGCCGCCCGCTGCGTCTGCTCGAGCAGCCAGTCATACGTGATCTCCTTGCGGGTCGCGTCCTCGCCCTCCCAGTAGTAGGCGATCCGATCGCCGTTCCCGGCCGCGACGTGACGGTCGAGGCAGTTCGCCGAGACGTTCAGCTTGCCGCCGCTGAACCACTTCGCGAACGGCGGCTCGGACCAGTCGAGGATCTCGTCGAACTGCTCGATCCAGTCGAGCTTCTCGGCCCACGAGCCCCACCACGCCTCCGGATCGGCGTCGGCACGCTCGTAGATCCCCGGGTCGGAGGCGTTCGCCTGGGCTGCGAACTCAGGCGGCGGCGGAAAGGTCTGCTCGGTGTGGAGGAGGACGTCGAGTCCTCCGTCTCCTCCGGCTGCCGGCTGCTCGTCGCTCATCGCGCCTCCTCCGTGGTCGCTTCTGACGGCCTGACCTTAGTCAACCGGACGCCGCAGCTTTCCGCTGCCACCGGTGTTTCAACGCCCAGCGGCCGGTAAGCCACGTATCGTCGCGCGCGCTTCGACCGACTCGAATGGCCCCGACCCGAACCACACTCGCGACGCTGCTGCTCGCAGCCCTGCTCGTCCTCCTCGTCCCGGACGCGGCCGGCGCAGGAGTCGTCGTCACCAGAGTCGATCAGCCGGCGGCGTCCGTCCGCGACTACTGGACCCGGCAACGGATGCGCGAGGCCGAGCCGGTGCCGCTGCCGACGCCGGATCAGCGCTCGGCGCCGGCCGGGCCCGAAGCCGGCGGATCGCCGACCTACGTGCCGCCCGCCGGGCCCGGGGGGCCGGCCGATGCCGAGATCCTCCGCGGGACGGCCGCCGGCGGTCGCGCGACCGTGGGAGTCGCGACGCCGGTCCTCGATCCGGCCGCCGCCGACAAGCGCATGCACGGCAAGGTGTTCTTCCGGATCGTCCGCGGCCCGAAGCCGGGCAACTACGTCTGCTCGGGGACCGCCGTCAACAGCCGCAACCGCAGCCTCGTGATGACCGCCGGGCACTGCGTCTTCGACTGGGAGGACCACGGCGGCAAGGTCACCGAATGGGCCTTCGTCCCGGCCTACAACGGCGAGGACGCGCGTCCGTACGGGACCTGGCCGGCGAAGCGGACGGCGACAACCAGGCAGTGGCGGCGGGGGGAGAACCTCCGTTACGACCTCGGCGCCGCGATCGTCCGCCGCAATCCGACCGGTCGCCGGCTACAGGCGGTCGTCGGCGCCCGCGGGATCGGTTTCGACCAGCCCCGCCGGCAGCGCTACGACATCTTCGGCTATCCGGTCGAGGGCACGTTCGTGTCGACGTTCGAGTACGCCTGCTCGAGTCCCTATCGCGGCTCCGACGGAGCCGGGGGCGGCGGTCCGATGCCGATGCGGGCGAGCTGCAACATGAGCGGCGGATCGAGTGGCGGCGGCTGGATCGGTGGCGGGACGCTGCTGTCGGTCGTCAGCTACGGCTACGGAACGCAACCGACCTCGCTGTTCGGGCCCTATCTGTCGGACACGGCGAAGAAGCTCTACAAGCGAATGCGCGGCTCCGCCCGTCCCTGACGGTTCGCAGCTCGGCGTCCTCGACGGCTCACGGCCCCCGGGCCGCTTCGCTCCTGCGTCCCTGATCCGCTCGGTCAGGGACGCCCGGCTGTTGCAGTGCGTTTTCTGTGGGTGCGAATCTCGCTCATGATCCGCTCCAACCGCGGCTCCGAGGTCGAGTCGACGTGGCGCATCGCCGCCCCGATCGCCGGGTGGACGGCGCTGATCTGCTCGTGCATCGCCTGGGCGACGGCGCGGTAGGTGGGGTGGCCCTCGCGGCCGGAGCGGAGCTCGCAGACGTGCATCGCCTCGCGGGCGTTCATGTCGAGCACGTAGCGGATCCGGTAACCGAGGCAGAGCGCGTAGGGGGCCGCCTCCGCCATCCCCGCCGCCTCGAGCCGCCCGAACTCGGCCCGGGAGATCTCGAGCGCCCGACGGTAATCGTCGCCGGCGCCGGCTTCGATGACCTCGTCGGGGACGCCGGCGCCGAGGTCGGGGCTGAGCGACTGCCACTGACAGGTCAGCATCCGATGGCGCTGCATGTCGCGGAAGCCGCCGTAGTCGGAGACGATCTCGAAGCGATAGCGAACCGCCTCCCAGCCGCGGCCGGGGCGGTGGCGTCGGTTGCCGCGCTCGCCGACCAGGTCGGCGAGGATGCCTTCGCGCTCGATCGGGTCGAGCGTGTCGATCCGCCCCGCGATCTCCGCCTCCGGCAGCCCGGTCGCCTCGTACAGCGACGCCGCCAGCAGCGCATCCTCGTCCCCGTCGACGTGGACCAGCTCGACCGCCGGTGCGTCGGGGCCCGCGCGGCGGTCGAGACCGAGCCGGGCGACCCAGCGCTCGGTGTCGGTCCGGCGCTGCTCGAGGTAGGAGATCCACTCGCCGCCGCGGTCGGGACGGGCGACCCGGGAGATGAAGGACGGGATCACCGCGCCGAGGGCGTCGTGCGCCATCGCCCCGACCTCGCGGGCCTCGGGCAACGGCGATGAGGCGAGCCGGAGCAGGAGCTGCTCGTAGGCCTGCCCGGACGCGTAGATGCCGACGTGGGAGAGGGTCGAGGCGGGAAGCAGGCCGCGGAGCAGGTCGAGCGCCTTCGCCTTGATCGAGCGCTCCCAGGCGCCCTGCGGCTCCTCGCCTCGCGGCCAGCGCAGCTCGGCCCAGGCGCGGACGTCGGCCAGCGCCTTCGAGTAGATCGTGAAGATCTCGTCCATCGCCGCGCCGAACTCGGGCCCGAGCGCGTCGTAGCGCCAGTAGCGCCAGCTCCCCGGCGCGCCCTGATCGGCACCGGGTTCGATCGGCGCGTCGTAGGGGATGTAGCGGGTCGACTGCTCGAGGTAGGCGGCGAGCCGACCGCGCTGCAGCACCTTCGTGAGCACGTTGCTGACCCACTCGCAGGCGAGGTGCGCGCCGCCGAGCTGAGCGACCGAGTCGTCGCCGTAGCCGATGAAGATCCGCTCGTAGAGCTGGGCGGCGCGCTCGCCCTCGGCGCCGTCGAACGGCCGCCCTCCGGTGGGCGCATCGGCGGCGAACTCATCGAGGTAAAGGCGTCGCAGCGTCCCCTGGTAGCGCGAGTAGCGGGCGAACAGCGCCCCCTTGACCGTCTCGGGGAGGTTCGTCAGCGCGAAGACCGGCCGGTCGAGGTTGCTGAAGTGCGGCTCGAGCGCGCGGCGCTCCTCCGCGGTGAAGGTTTCGACGGGATAGCGCAAGGGGCGTCGATGCTACGAAGTCCATCGGCGGGGCGCCGCGCGGTCAGGACGGGCCCGGCGGGGCCTCCATGAGCTCGATCCGGTGTCCGCCCGGAGCCGCGACGAAGACCCGGCGGGCGCCCCAGTGAGGGCGCCGGTCGGCGGCCTCGAAGCCGAGCCCGGCGAGTCGCCCGAGCACCGGCTCGAGTGGATCGACGACGAAGGCGGCATGGCCGCGCGGCGGCGCGACCGGCGCAACGACGGACATCAGGTGCACCTGCGTCCCCGACCGCTCGAACCAGCGGATCCCCTCTCCCAGCGTCTCGGGGACCGGGACCGGCGCGAACCCGATCGCGGCGAGGAGCTCCGCGAACCGGTCGGCGTCGCCGGCGTCGATCTCGAGGGTGACGTGCTGGAGCATCGACCGGAACCGTAAGGCCGCGATGCTGCCGCGTCTAACATCGCCGCCTCGCCCGGCAGCAGGGGAGCGACGAACGGAGGTGGAACGGTGCAGGTGAGCGGAGCGTCCTTGCTCGTGGCGGCCGCGACCGTGGCCGCGGGCCTGGCGCTCGCCGCGCCCGCCCTTGCCCGGGCCGAGCCCGTCGCGACGGCGCCGGAGCACTCGTTCGGGACCGGCCGCGCGGCCGCCGGCTCCTACTGGACGCCGGAGCGGATCGCGGCCGCGCCGGGGCTCGGTATCGACGCCGGCGGCCGCGTCAGGACCGCCCGCCCCGGTCCGGCGGCGATCACGGCGGGGGCGCTGCGGAGCGTCCGGGTCAGAAACCCCGCCCGCTACCCGAACCGCGTCCACGGCAAGCTCCTCGGCACCTTCCGGGGCCTCGGCGACTTCGCGTGCTCGGCGACCGTCGTCAGCTCCCGCTCCGGCAGCCTCCTCACGACCGCCGGGCACTGTGCCTTCGATGCCGGCGGGACCGGTCGTTTCGCGACCAATCTGGCGTTCGTTCCCGGCTACTCCCGCGGCGAGACCCCGTACGGCGTCTGGAGCGTCGGCCATGTCATCGTCCCCGGCGCCTGGGCCCGCTTCGGATCGCCCGACTTCGACATCGCGATGCTGCGCGCCCGGCGCCGGCAGGCCGGGACCCTGGAGAGCGTCGTCGGCGCCCGCGGCATCGGCTTCGGCCAATCGCGGAAGCAGCGCCTGCAGGCCTACGGTTTCCCGGGCGGCGGCCGCCCCGCCTACGACGGCACCCGGCTGATCCGCTGCGACTCGCGGCAGTCCGCGGACCCGGGTCGCTTCGGCGGCCCGCGGGGACGCGGCATCCGCTGCGACATGGGCCGGGGAGCGAGCGGCGGTGGCTGGGTCGCCCAGCGCGCGATCGTCGTCTCGAACACGAGCCACGCCTACTCGCGGCGGGCCCGCGGGCGGATCTTCGGGCCTTACTACGGCAAGGCGATCAAGCGCCTCTACCGGGCGAAGCTGAAGGGATGGCCCTCGATCGGCCCGGTCCGCTGCGAGGGCCGCGTCGCGACGATCGTCGGCACCGATCGGCCCGAGCGGCTCCGCGGCTCCCGCGGACGCGACGTCATCGCCGCTCTCGGCGGTAACGACGTCGTCCGTGGCGGCAAGGGGGAGGACCTGATCTGCGGCGGCGCCGGTCGCGACGGTCTGTCGGGCAACGGCGGGCGCGACCGGCTCGTCGGCGGCCCCGGCTCCGACGAGTGCCGGGGAGGCGGCGGCCGCGACCGGGTCCGCTGTCGCCGAGTGGCCTAGAACGGCCTAGAAGCCGACCATGCTCGCGATCCCGCGGCCGGCGTGGAGCGAGAAGTCGATCAGCGGCGACGGGACGATGCCGAAGGCGATCGTCGCCGCCGAGGTGACGACGATCGAGCCGAGCAGGAGCCAGCAGCGCCCACCGCTCGGAGTCCCCTCCGGGGTCCGGCCCGGGATGCCGGTCCGGCTCGGCAGCGGCTCGGCACCGGCCTCCGGCGCCGCTCCCGCGATCGCCGGGGCCAGTCGCGGTGCCGGCCGCATCCAGACGGCCGCGACGACGCGCAGGTAGTAGACGAGCGAGATCATCGAGCCGACGACGATGAAGACGCCGAGCCAGGTGTAGTCGCCGGCCACCGCGGCTTCGATCAAGAACAGCTTGCCCATGAACCCTGCGGTCCCGGGCAGCCCGGCGAGGGCGAGCATCGAGATCGTCAGCGGCCAGGCGAGCTCGGGCCGGTCCTTGCCGAGTCCCTGTACAGCGGTGATGTCGTCGCCGAGCGTCGTCTCGCGCTCGCGGACGGCGATCACCGCGAACGCGGCCATGTTGATCAGCGCGTATGCGGCGAGGTAGAAGACGAGCGCGTCGATCCCGGCGATCGTGCCGAGGAGCAGACCGGTGAGCATGTAACCGGCCTGGGCGACCCCGGAGTAGCCGAGCAGGCGCTTCAGCGAGGTCTGGCCGAGCGCGCCGACGTTGCCGACGATGATCGTCACCGCCGCGAGCACCGCGAGCGCCGGCTGCCACTGGTCGGCCGAGGGACCGAGGGCGACGATGAAGAAGCGGGCGAAGACCGCGAAGGCGGCGGCCTTGGTCGCGACCGCCATGAACGCCGTGATCGGCGTCGGCGCGCCCTCGTAGACGTCCGGGGTCCACTGATGGAACGGGGCGATCGAGACCTTGAAGGCGAGGCCGACCGCGACGAAGGCGATCCCGATCAGGACCAGCGGGTCATCGGCGAGGTCGGTGCCGATCCCCTGCGCGATCGCGGTGAAGTCGGTCGCGCCGCCGGAGCCGCCGTAGATGAAGGCAGAGCCGTAGAGCAGCGTCGCCGACCCGATCGAGCCGACGATCAGGTACTTGAGCCCCGACTCCAGCGACTTCGCCCGCGAACGGTGCGATCCGCAGAGCACGTAGAGCGGGATCGAGAGCAGCTCGAGGGCGACGAAGAACGAGATCAGGTTCTGAGACTCGGCGAGCAGCACCATCCCGAGCACCGAGCCGAGCAGGAGCGTGTGGCTCTCGCCGAAGCCGGATTCCTCGGCGGCGGGGTCGCGGAGCTGAAGCGGCACGACCAGTGTCGCCGCCGCGACGACGATCAGCCCGATCGTCAGCGAGAGGCCGTCGCTGCGGAGGGCGCCGGCGACGAGGTCCACGTCGGGCTCGCCGATCCGCCAGATCATCAGCCCGGCGGTGGCGGCGAGGGTCAGCAGGGTCAGTCCCGAGGACAGCCAGCGCCTGCCGTGGGAGCCGATCAGGCCGACGAGCAGGACCACGCAGAGCCCGGCGACGAGCGCAATGACCGGCGAAAGAGCGCCGTAGTCGATGTCTGGCGTGTTGATCATCGCTCGGCGACCGCCTCCGGCGGCGGCGTCGCATCGGGCGTGACGGCGGCGAGGCTGCGGTCGACCGCGGCCTCGCCACGGGTCGTGATCAGCCCCGGATAGAGCGCGAGGGCGACGATGCAGGCGACGAGCGGAACCAGGACGACGCCCTCCCGGAGCGTCATCTCGCGTGAGGCGCCGCCGTCGGGAAGCGGATCGTGCATCGTCCGCTGGTACATCCGCAGCGCGTAGAAGGCCGCGAACGCGATCCCGGTGGAGGCGATCAGGGCAATCGCGACCTTGGTCTCGAAGAGGCCCTTGAGGATGAAGAACTCGCCGACGAAGTTGGCCGAGCCGGGCATCGCGAGCAGCGCCATCGTCACGACCACGAACAGGATCGCGAACATCGGCGCCCGCTTCGCCATCCCGCCCATCTCGCGGATGTCCTCGGTGCCTGTGCGCTCGGCGAGCAGCGCGATGATCAGGAAGATCGGCGCGACGACGAGCGCGTGGTTGACCATCTGGATCACCGAGCCGTCGCCGCCGGCCCCGCTGAGGCTGAAGATCCCGATCGTGATGAACCCCATCTGCGCGATCGAGGAGAAGGCGACGATGTCGCGGAGTTCAGTGCGGGTGAAGGCCATCGCCGAGCCGTAGAGGATCGAGGCGAGACCGATGATCAGCAGCAGCTCCTGGAAGTGGACCGAGGCATCGGGGAAGACGGGGATGACGATTCGCAGGAACCCGTAGGCGGCGACCTTCGAGAGGACGCCCCCGAGCAGGATCAGGACCGGCAGCGGACAGGAGCGGTAGGCGTCGACGACCCAGCCGTGGACGAGGACGGCCGGCATCTTGACCAGGAACGCCGCCGCGAAGAAGCAGAAGATCCAGTACTGGGTGCCGTCGGCGAGGGGCGCCTGGCGCAGGGTCTCGATCGAGAAGGTGACGCCGCCGGCCGCGTCGGCGCTGAGGACCGCGGTCGCGATCGCCCCGACCAGCATCAGGAGCGAGCCGACGAGCGTGTAGACGATCATCTTGATCGTTGCGCGGACCCGGTCGCCGGTGCCCCAGGCGCCGATCAGGAAGTAGAGCGGCACCAGCATCAGGTCGAAGCAGAGGACGAAGAGGAGCAGGTCCTGAGCGAGGAAGCAGCCGAGCGTCGCGGTCTCGCAGAGCCCGAGCATGAAGAAGTAGTTGCGGGGACGGTCCGGCACCTGCAGCGCCGACCACAAGGTCGCCGCCGCCCAGAGCAGCGCGGTCAGCAGCACCAGGAAGATGCTGATGCCGTCGACGCCGAGCTGGAAGCGGACGCCGAGCTGCGGGATCCAGCTCTGGTCGACGACGTCCTGGAGATTCCCCCCCGCCGGATCGAAGCCGGCGACCAGGACGATCGCCAGCACGAGCGAGGCGAGCGCCCCCAGCGTCGCCCACCAGCCGGCGACGCGGGCCGGCAGCAGGAAGCCGATGAGGCCGACGGCGACGGGGACGACGAAGATCGCGACCAGCATCAGGACGCCGCCAGCAGGAAGTAGAGGCCGAGCCCGGCCAGGCCGACGACGACGAGCAGGGCATAGAAGCGGACGAAGCCGGACTGCGCGGTGCGGACGACCGTGCCGAGCCCGCCGACGCCGTCGCTGGTGCCGCGGACGATGCCGTCGACGACAACCCGCTCGAAGGTGCCGGAGGCGAACCGCCCACAGGCGACGACGGGCCGGTAGACGAGCGCGTCGATCAGCTCGTCGAAGTACCAACGGTTGAAGAGGAAGTCGTGGAGGCGGCCGAAGCGGTCGCGGAGCCGCACGGTCGAGCCCGGAGCGACCATGTACATGTAGAAGGCGGCACCGATCCCCAGCAGCGAGCAGATCCCGCCGACGGCCAGCCCGATGTAGGCGTCGGTCGTCGAGACGTGGACACCGGCGGCGATCGGCGAGGCCGCGAAGACCGGCTCGAGGAAGCTCTCGAGGACGTCGGTGACGCCGGGGATCTGGATCAGCCCGCCGAACAGCGCCCCGAACGCGAGGACGGCCATCGCCACCTTCATCGGCCACTCACGCTCGGCGATGTGGTGCTCGGGCCCGGGGAAGCCGACGTCGGTGTCTTCGCGCTCTCCGGTCGCGGGGTTGATCGGCTCGCCGTGGTGGATGTGCCCCTGCTCGAGCTCTCGCGCCTCCTCGCAGGGCTCCCCGTAGACGACCCGGAAGACGATCCGGAACGAGTAGAACGCGGTCAGGATCGCGCCGATGTAGCCGCCGACGGCGAAGATCCAGTACATGCCGCCGCGGGTCGCGGCGAAGGCGAGGATCTCGTCCTTGCTGAAGAAGCCGGAGGTGCCCGGGAAGCCGGCGAGCGCGAGGGCGCCGGCGATCAGCGCCGCCGAGGTGAACGGCATCGCCCGCCGGAAGCCGCGCATCCGGTCGATGTCCTGGACGGCCGCCATCGCCGCGATCACCGAGCCGGCCGCCATGAACAGCAGCGCCTTGAAGAAGGCGTGCGTCATCAGGTGGAAGAGGCCGGCGCTGTAGGCGCCGATCGAGACGCCGACGATCATGTAGCCGATCTGGCTCATCGTCGAGAAGGCGATGATCCGTTTCAGGTCGGTGACCGCGAGGGCGATCGTCGCCGCCATCAGCAGCGTGAAGAGGCCGACGAACGCCGCGATGTCGGCGGCGGTCGGGGCCAGGGTGAAGAGGGGGTAGGAGCGGGCGATCAGATAGACGCCGGCGGTGACCATCGTCGCGGCGTGGATCAGGGCGCTGACCGGTGTCGGGCCCTCCATCGCGTCGGCGAGCCAGGTGTGGAGCGGTGCCTGCGCGGACTTGGCGAAGGCGCCGAGCATCAACAGCAGGCAGATCGCGACGATCGTCCACTCGTTCGTCGTGAACGCCTCCGGGGCGCGTTCGAAGACCGATCCGTAGTCGCTGACGCCGATCTCCTTGATCAGCAGGATCGCCGCGAACATCAAGCCGATGTCGCCGATCACGTTGATCACGAAGGCCTTCATGCCGGCCGCGGTCGCCGTCCGCCGCCGGTACCAGAAGCTGATCAGCGCGTAGGAGGCGAAGCCGACGAATGCCCAGCCGACGATCAGCAGCACGTAGTTGCCGGCGAGGACCAGCAGCAGCATCGAGAAGACGAAGAAGTTGAGGAATGAGAAGAAGCGCCGGTAGCCGGCGTCGCTGCCCATGTAGGCGAGCGAGTAGAGGTGGATCAGCATCGAGACGCCCGTGACGACGAGCGCCATGAAGACGCTGAGCTGATCTACGTAGATGCCGAGGTCGAACGGGATTCCGGCCGCGCCGGCGTAGTCGTAGAGCGTGTTCGCGAACTCGCGCTCCTCGGCGGGATGGCCGAGCATCGCCAGCAGCGCGCCGATCGAGCAGGCGAATGCGAGCGCGATGGCGAGGGTGCCGATCCAACCGGCGGCCTTCGCGGGGAGGACGCGGAAGAGCAGCCCGATCAACACCGAGCCCGCCAGCGGGAACGCGATGATCAGCCACCCCCAGGTGGTGACGCTCATCCGCGCAGCCCCCGGTTCTCGTCGACGTCGAGCGGGATCCGCCGCCTGTACATCGCGACGATCAGGCCGAGCCCGACGACGACCTCACAGGCGGCGACGACCATCACGATCATCGCGAAGACCTGCGCGTCGGCGTTGCCGAGGTGGCGTCCGAACGCCAGCAGCGCGAGGTTGGCGCTGTTCAGCATCAGCTCGAGGCAGAGCAGGATCACGAGCGGGTTGCGGCGGATCAGGACGCCGCCGGCGCCGATCGCGAACAGCAGGGCGCTCAGCACGAGGTACCAGGTGGTGCCCAACTAGACCATCCCCTCGGGGTCGACCCGGCCTTCCGGCTCCGGCCGGCGCCCGGCGAGGACGACCGCCCCGACGGCGGCGATCAGGAGCAGGAGCGATGCCGCCTCGAACGGGATCAGGAAGCGTTCGAGCATCAGCCGGCCGACCGCCTCCGGGGACCCGAACCCGATCGGGATGACCTCGCCCTCGCTGCCGAGCGACTTCAGCCCCGACCCGAGCACCGCGATCGACAGCTCCACGAACAGCGCCCCGGCGACGAGCGGGGCGAGGATCCGCTGGCCCGGGATCGCATCCCAGAGGGGCTCCTCGAAGCCGCCGATGTAGGCGGCGACGAAGACGTAGAGGACCATCACCGCGCCGGCGTAGACGACCACCTGGGCGGCGGCGACGAACTCGGCGTGGAGGAGCAGGAAGAGCCCGGCGAGGGAGAAGAGATGGACGACGAGCGCGAGGACGCTGTAGAAGGGATTCCGAAGCGCGATTACGGCGATCGCTCCCCCGAGCGCGCCGATGGCGCCAGCGAAGAATGCGACCTGCTCCATCGCGCGCATCCTAGAGCTAAATAACTGCGCGACTCGCGTCCGAAGTGAGGCCAGTTGCGGCGGGTCCGCCGGGGGGTATCCCGCCGCACGCGGCCCGGCCCATATGGTCTCTTGCTCATGGAGAAGCTGATCAGAGCCTTCGCGAGGATCAGCATGCGGCTGTTCTTCCGGCCGGTGATCGGCTCGCGGCTGCCGATCTCCTTCCAGCGCCGCTGGGCCACCACGCTGACGAGGATCGTCGGCGGGCCGAACGGGATCGAGCGCAGCGAGATCTGGGTCGGCGAGCTGTCGATGACCCGGCTTCGCCGGATCGACTCGGGCGCCGTCGGCGCGATCGATCCCGGCGGGCGCGACGCCGTCCTCTACGTCCACGGCGGCGGTTTCGAGATCGGCGGCGGGGAGATGTACGTGGGCTTCGCCTCCTGGATCGCCACGGTGACCGGGGCGGACGTCTATCTCCCCGACTACCGGCTCGCGCCCGAGCATCCGCAGCCGGCGCCGACCGATGACGCCTTCGTCGCCTACCGAGCGGTGCTCGAGCTCGGCCACGACCCGCACCGGACGGCGGTGATCGGCGACTCGGCCGGCGGCGGAATCGCCGTCTCGACCGTCCGATCGCTGCGCGAGATGGGGCTGCCCGACCCTGCGGCTCTCGTCCTCATCTCCCCGTGGCTCGACCTGTCGCTGTCCGGCGCCAGCGTCGGGTTCGTCGGCCGCCGCGATCCGGTCCTGCGCCGCGAGTGGCTCGAGAGCGCCGCCCGCAATCACGCCGACGGGCTTCATCTCGACGACCCGCGGATCTCGCCGCTGTTCGCGGACCTGCACCGCCTGCCGCCGACGCTCGTCCAGGTCGGCACCGACGAGATCCTCCTCGACGACTCGACCCGCTTCGCCGAGCGCGCCTACGCCGCCGGCGTCGACGTCGAGCTGCAGCGCTTCGAGGGGCTCTTCCACGATTTCCAGGTCTTCGCCCGGTTGCTGCCTTCGGCCCGCGCGGCGCTCGACGACGTCGCCGCGTTTCTCGCCCGCCGGCTGGATCGAGCCGGCTGAGCCACCCATCGCGGTTTGCCCTCCCCCAGCAGGGGTAATTGCGGCCCGGTGCGGTCAGTCGCGGCGTCGCCTCCCCGGAGCGCTACTCTGACCGCCGTACAGGAGGCGGGGTCAGGGCCCCGCCGCGGTCGACCCAAGTGGGGCAGCTTGGAAGCCAGCCAATTTCGTGAGGAGAAAGAAGCGCCGGTCGGCGCCTCCGCCGAACTGATCGAGTCGGACTTCACGGCCCCGGTCCAGTCCCCGGGGCGGCTGTTCTGGAACCGTTTCCGGGAGGACCGGGTGGCGATGGCCTCGCTGATCTTCATCGGGATCCTGATCCTGGTCGCGATCTTCGCTCCGGTGATCGTCTCGATCACCGGCTCTCCCGATCCCAACGCCCGCGACACGGCGGCGCTCGATCCCCTCTTCGCGACGCCCACCGGCCCCTCCACCGATCACTGGTTCGGCATCGACCAGCTCGGCCGCGACGTCTTCAGCCGGACGATCTACGGAGCTCGCGTCTCCCTGATCGTCGCCTTCGCGGCTACCTTCCTCGCGACGGTCTTCGGGGTCATCGCCGGGCTCCTCGCCGGCTACTACCGCGGCTGGACCGACACCGTCATCTCCCGCTTCGTCGACGTCCTGCTCGCGATCCCCTACCTGCTGCTCGCCACCGGCCTCGCCGCGGCCTGCACGCTCGGCCAGACCAGCGGCGGCGGATCCGGCTGCCTCGGCGGCCTGATCAAGCCCGGCCTCGGCGTGGTCATCTTCGTGATCGCGTTCACGAGCTGGACCTACATGGCCCGGATCGTCCGCGGCCAGGTCCTGTCGTTGCGCGAGAAGGAGTTCGTCGAGGCGTCGCGCTCGATGGGCGCCTCCGACATGCGGATCGTCTTCCGCGAGCTGCTCCCGAACCTGACCGCGCCGATCATCGTCTACGCCTCGATTCTGATCCCCCAGGTGATCCTCTACGAGGCCGCTCTCTCGTTCCTCGGCGTCGGCGTCAGCTCCGACACGCCGAGCTGGGGTCAGATGATCTCCGAGGCAACCCCGGTCTTCAGCGACGCCTGGTGGTACATGCTCTTCCCCGGCCTGGCCCTGGTCTTCACGGTCCTGGCCTTCAACTTCGTCGGCGACGCGATGCAGGATGCCCTCAACCCGCGCAAGCGGCGAAGTTGAGGGAACGGAGCCGGAGGAAGCACGAGATGAACGAGAGACACTCGTCCAAACCGAAAGGAAGAACGATGCGAATGAAGGTCCTACGGGTGCTGATCCCCGGGACACTGGTCGTCGCGGCGCTTGTGCTTGCCGCCTGCGGTAGCAGCGACAGCACGAGCTCGAGCGGGACCAGCGAGGCGGCCAAGCAGTACGCGGCCCCGACGGAGGCCCCATCCGATGCGCAGTCCGGCGGCGATCTGACCGTGATCGCGGCCAGCGACGTCGACTACATCGACCCGGGTGCCGCCTACTACCAGTTCACCTACATGGTCACGTCGGCGACGCTGTCGCCGCTCGAGAGCTACGCGCCGGCCGACATCGAGCAGGCGACGCCCACTCTGGCCACCGAGGCCCCGACCGTCTCCGACGACGGCAAGACGGTCACCTACAAGATCCACGACGACGTCAAGTTCTCGCCGCCGGTGAACCGGACGGTGACCTCCGACGACGTCAAGTACGCGATCGAGCGGTCGCTGCTGCCCGGCGTCCCGAACGGCTTCGTCCAGACCTACATGTCCGGAGTCGAGGGAATCGACAAGGCGATCAAGGAGGCACAGGACAACCCGACCGGCGGGGCTCCCGACATCAGCGGGATCACGACGCCGGACGACACGACGCTCGAGATCAAGCTCACGAACACGACCTCGATCGGCGTGATCGGCGCCCTGACCCTCCCGGTCAGCGCCCCGGTGCCGGAGGAGTACGCGAAGCAGTACGACGCGGAGAACCCGTCGACGTACGGTGAGCATCAGGTCGCGACGGGCCCGTACATGATCCAGAACGCCTGCGTCGACGACAACGGCGAGATCGTCAACAAGAAGTGCGACGGCGAGCTCACCGGCTACACGCCCAACAAGGAGATCCACCTGGTTCGCAACCCGAACTGGGCCGGCTCGCCGGGCAATCCGCCGGAGGGTGACTTCCGTCCCGCCTACCTCGACCAGATCACCATCCAGGAGGGCTTCGCGGACACCGTGTCGGCCTCCAAGAAGGTGCTTGCCGGCAGCGCGATGGTCAACGGCGACTTCACGACGCCGCCGAGCGCCATCAAGGAAGCCGCCACCTCCGGCGAGGAGGGTCAGCTGACCCTGACGCCGAGCGGTGGCAACCGCTACGTGGCGCTGAACACGTCGAAGCCGCCGTTCGACGACGTCAACGTCCGCAGGGCCGTTGTCGCCATCTCGAACCGGACCGACCTCCGGAACACGCGTGGTGGAGAGCTGACCGGTCCGGTCGCGACCCACTACCTGCCGCCGGACTTCCCCGGTTTCGAAGAAGCCGGCGGACTCGAGGGCCCGGACCTCGACTTCATGAACAACCCCGACGGGGATCCGCAGGTCGCTGCGGAGTACATGAAGAAGGCCGGTTTCTCGAGCGGCAAGTGCGAAGGCTCCGACTGCGAGATCACCATGGTCGGTGACGACTCGCCTCCGGGGTCCGACACGGCCGCCGTCGTGAAGAGCCAGCTCGAGGAGCTCGGCTTCAAGGTCAACTTCCAGAAGGTGACCCACGACATCATGTACACGAAGTTCTGCAGCACGCCGTCGAACGCACCAAACGTGTGTCCGAACGTCGGCTGGCTGAAGGACTTCAACGACGGCCAGTCGATCCTCGACCCGACGTTCAACGGGGAGAACGTGGTCCCGGAGAACAACTCGAACTGGCCGCAGCTCAACGATCCGAAGATCAACAAGGCGATCGACGACGCCACGCTGATCGACAACCTCGACGAGCGCAACCAGGCATGGGCCGACGTCGACCGGATGGTCACCGAGACCGCGGCTGCGATCCCGTACATCTGGGACGACCAGGCCAACATCCAGTCGGCTGACGTCGCCGGCGTGATCAACAAGTTCAACGCCAACTGGGACCTGGCGTTCACTTCGTTGAAGCCGTGATCGGAGTCCGATCGCAGTAGTCCGGAGCAGGGGGCCCGCCGACCGGCGGGCCCCCGATCTCCGCCCGGGCCCACCGCCCAGCCTTCCCGAACCGACCTTCACACCCGCAAATGGCCCGCTACATCGTCCGCCGCCTGATCTGGGCGTTCCTGATGCTGATCGCCGTCAGCGGGGTCGTCTTCATCCTCTTCTACGTCTTCCCCTCCGCCGATCCGGCCCAGCTTCGCGCCGGCCGCCAGGCCAACGAGGACCAGATCCAGGCGATCCGCGAGTCGCTCGGTCTCGACAAGTCCGTCCTCGAGCAGTTCTGGATCTACCTCAAGGGCGTCTTCACGCCGCTCGACCTTCCCGGCACCGACTCGCACGGCCCGCTCTACTTCGGGCACAGCTACCAGTCGAACGCCGACGTCAAGGACGTGATCTTCTCCGACCTGCCGGCGACGGTGATGCTCACCGTCGGCGCCGTCATCGTCTGGATGGCGGTCGCGATCCCGACCGGGATCATCTCGGCGATCCGCCAGCGTTCGCTGCTCGACCGCTCGACGATGATCACGACCCTGGTCTTCATCTCGGCGCCGGTCTTCTGGCTCGGTCTCGTCGCCCTCTACCTGTTCGCCCAGGACGTCGGGATCTTCCCGATCTTCCCCGGCATCGGCAGCTACGCCGAGGCTGACAGCTTCCTGTCGAAGTGCGCGACGATGATCCTTCCGTGGCTCGTCCTCGCGGCGGCGACGGCGGCGATCTACGCCCGATATCTGCGCTCGCAGATGATCGACGTGATGCAGGAGGACTACATACGCACGGCCCGCGCGAAGGGCCTGCCCGAGAAGCGCGTGATCGGCAAGCACGTCCTCCGCAGCGCGATCACGCCGATCGTCACGCTGCTCGGCCTCGATGTCGCCGTGCTGCTCGCCGGCAACGCGATCCTCACCGAGACCGTCTTCAACATCCCCGGCATCGGCGCCGAGACGTTCAACGCGATCAAGCGCTCAGATCTGCCGATGATCCAGGGAATCACCTTGTTCGGCGCCTTCTTCATCGTCACCCTGAACCTCGTCGTCGACATCGTCTACGCCTACCTGGATCCGAGGGTCCGCTACGAATGAGCTCTGCGCCGCTGCTCGAGATCGAGGACCTGAAGGTCCACTTCACGACCGACGAGGGCGTCGTCAAGGCCGTCGACGGCCTCTCGCTCGAAGTTCGCGAGGGCGAGATGCTCGGGATCGTCGGCGAATCCGGATCCGGCAAGAGCGTCGCGAACATGACGATCCTCGGGCTGACCCGGGCGTCGAACGCCGACATCACCGGGCGGATCTCCTTCGAAGGCGAGGACCTGCTCGAGATGGACGACGAGGAGCTGCAGCGGATCCGCGGCAACGGGATCTCGATGATCTTCCAGGACCCGCTCTCGGCCCTGCATCCGTTCTTCAAGATCGGCAGTCAGCTCGTCGAGGCGATCCAGATCCACCAGGACATGGACGACGGAGCCGCGCGCGCCCACGCGATCGACCTGCTCGAGCTGGTCGGGATTCCCGACGCCGATCGCCGGATGGGCGAGTACCCGCACGAGTTCTCGGGCGGCATGCGGCAGCGCGTGATGATCGCGATGGCGCTCACGAACGACCCGAAGCTGCTGATCGCCGACGAGCCGACGACGGCGCTCGACGTGACCACGCAGGCGCAGATCCTCCGCCTGATCGAGCGGCTCCGCAAGGAACTCGGGATGGCGGTGATCATGATCACCCACGACCTCGGTGTGATCGCCGAGGTGGCCGACCGGGTGATGGTCATGTACGCCGGCGAGGTCGTCGAGTCCGGCACCCTCGACCAGATCTTCTACGACCCCCAGCACCCCTACACCTGGGGCCTGCTCGGCTCGCTGACCCGGGTCGATCAGCCGCGGCTGGCCCGGCTCGCGCAGATCGCCGGGCAGCCGCCGTCGCTGATCAACCCGCCGAGCGGCTGCCACTTCCGGAACCGCTGCCCGCACGAGTTCGCGAAGTGCACCGAGCATCCGCTGCTCGAGCAGCGGGCCGAGGGCGGGCACAGCGACCGCTGCTGGCTGCCCCCCGATCGCAAGAAGGAGCTGCGGGTGGTCGAGACAGGTGAGATCGGCCTCGAGGCCAAGGAGTCGGCGGCATGAGCGGGGCGACCGAGGCGAGCACGGTCCCGTCGGGGGAGGAACTCGCCGGCGAGGACCCGATCCTCGTCGTCGATCATCTCGTCAAGCACTTCCCGATCAAGGCCGGGATCCTGTTCGACCGCCAGATCGGCGCCGTCCAGGCCGTCGACGACGTCTCCTTCGCGGTCAACCGCGGCGAGACGCTCGGGCTCGTCGGCGAGTCGGGCTGCGGCAAGTCGACGCTGGCACGTTCGATCCTGCAGCTGATCGAACCGACCTCCGGCTCGGTCCGGTTCGAGGGCCGCGAGATCGCCGGCCTCGGCCGCCGCCAGTCGCGCGAGCTCCGCTCCGATATGCAGATGGTCTTCCAGGACCCGTACGCGTCGCTGAACCCGCGCAAGCGGATCGCCCAGATCGTCGGCGACCCGATGGTCATGCACGGGATCGCCAAGCGGGACGAGGTCAAGGGCGTGGTCCAGGACCTGCTCGAGACGGTCGGCCTCAACCCCGAGCACTACAACCGCTTCCCGCACGAGTTCTCGGGCGGCCAGCGGCAGCGGATCGGGATCGCGCGGGCGCTCGGCCTGCGGCCGAAGCTGATCATCGCCGACGAGCCCGTCTCGGCCCTCGACGTCTCGATCCAGGCGCAGATCATCAACCTGCTCGAGGACCTCCAGGAGGAGTACCGGCTCACCTTCATCTTCGTCGCCCACGACCTCTCGGTCGTCCGCCACGTCGCCGACCGGATCGCGGTCATGTATCTCGGCAAGATCGTCGAGATCGGTCCCGCCGAGGCCGTCTACAACACCCCGATCCATCCCTACACCCACGCGCTGCTCTCGGCCGTGCCGATCCCCGACCCGCGCGCCAACGCGAACCGCAAGCAGGTCATCCTCGAAGGCGACGTCCCGAGCCCCGCCAACCCGCCCTCGGCCTGCCGCTTCCACACCCGCTGCCCCCGCGCGACCGAGATCTGCTCGCAGGAGGAGCCGCCGCTGATCGACCACGGCAACGCGCACTTCGCCGCCTGTCACCATCCGTTGGACCGAGACTGACCGGCCGGTCCCCGGCAAGCGCATAGGCTTCGGCGCGATGGGGCCGCTGCACGGAGTCAAGGTCGTCGAGATCGCCTCGATCGGGCCCGGGCCGTTCGCGGTGATGATGCTCGCCGACATGGGGGCGGACGTGATCAGGCTCGAGCGCTCCGATGGGGGAGGCGGGCTCGGATCGGGCTCTTGGAACTTCATGCATCGCGGGCGTCCGTCGGTCGCATGCGACCTCAAGTCGCCGACCGGGCGGGAGCTCGCGTTGCGGCTCTGCGAGGAGGCCGACGTGCTCGTCGAGGGGTTCCGGCCGGGGGTCATGGACCGGCTCGGCCTCGGCCCCGACGACGTCGCGGCGCGCAACGAGCGACTCGTCTACGGGCGGATGACCGGTTACGGCCAGGAGGGGCCGATGGCGGCGGTCGCCGGCCACGACATCAACTACATCTCGCTCTCGGGGGCGCTCGGGGCGATTGCGCGGGAAGGGGAGCGGCCGCTATTCCCGCTCAACCTCGTCGGCGACTTCGGCGGCGGCGGCATGCTGCTGGCGCTCGGGGTCCTCGCGGCGGTGATCGAGGCACGCGAGTCCGGCCGCGGCCAGGTCGTCGACGCGTCGATGGTCGAAGGCGCCTCGGTGATGATGACCTTGATCCACGCGATGCGGGAGATCGGCATGTGGTCGGAGCCGGCCGGCACCAACCTGCTCGACTCCGGCGCCCACTTCTACGAGGTCTACGAGTGCTCGGACGGCGGCTTCATCGCCGTGGGCGCGCTCGAGCCGCAGTTCTACACGCGGCTGCTCGAGCTGATCGGGCTCGACCCGGACGAGTTTCCGCAGATGGAGCAGGCGCGTTGGCCGGAGCTCAAGGAGCGCTTCGCGGAGGTCTTCCGGACGCGGACGCGCGACGAGTGGGCCGCGATCCTCGAGCCCGCCGAGGCCTGCGCCACCCCGGTGCTCAGCCTCGGCGAGGCTCCGCGCCATCCCCACAACGCCGCCCGCGGGAGCTTCGTCGAGATCGGCGGCAAGCTCCAGCCGGCGCCGGCGCCGCGGTTCAGCGGCACGCCGGCGAGCGTGCCCGAGCCGCCTGCGGAGCCGGGTGCCGACACCGAGCGGGCACTTTCGGCGTGGGGACTCGGGGCCGCCGAGATCGCCCGCCTCGCAGGCGTTAGAGATTGACTTCCCGGGGGAATGGACTCAGACAACCCGAACCGGAAAGGCTCCCGATGATCAGAAACCCCTTCGCCAGTCGCAAGTCCCGCGTCGATCAGGCGCTCGACGCCTTAGACGACGTCCGCGCCGAAGCCGCCGACTACGCGGCCGGAATTCGCGACGTCGCCGCCGACGTCGCCGAGACGCTGACCGAGATCGGCCCGTCGGCGCCGAAGCGGAAGCTGCCGATCCTGCTCGCCGCCGCGGCCGCGGGTCTCGGCCTCGCCTACGCCGTCCGCTCCCGGGTCGGCGGCTCCGCGCCCGGACCGGCGCCCGAGGTCCCCGGCCCGCCCGCTGCGGCGACCGAGACCGCCGCGCGCACCACGGCCGAGACCCCCGCAGCGAACTCGACTCCGCCGGCATCGCCGGGCGAGAGCGAGGTGCCGAAGGAGCCGCAGGCGGCGACGAGCGAATCGGCGGCCGGCGCGGGCGAGGCTGCCGAGGCCGCAGGCCGTGATTTCAAGGCCGACGAGGAAGAGGTCGCCGCGGACGAGAGCGAGAAGCCGGGCTGAACCTCACTCCCCCTCGTTACGGAGGGGGACCTTGAGGATCGGCTCGGCGAGCAGCATCTCCTTGGTGAAGATCAGGTCGTTGCGGTTGTAGTCGGCCATCTCGTACTCGTGCCCCATGGTGATCGCGTCGAACGGGCAGGCGACCTCGCAGTAGCCGCAGAAGATGCAGCGCGCGAGGTTGATCTCGTAGACGGCCGCGTAACGCTCGCCGGCCGAGACGCGGTCGTCGGGGTCGTTCTCGGCGGCGACGACGCGGATGCAGTCGGCCGGGCAGGCAGCGGCGCAGAGCGAGCAGCCGACGCACTTCTCCAGCCCCGTGTCCTCGAATCGATGGAGCTTGTGACGGCCCCGGAAGCGCGGATAGACAGGCGTCTTCTCCTCCGGGTACTCGATCGTCACCGGCCCCTCGGCGACCCGGGCCATCGTCGTCTTCAACCCGCGCAGGGTCTCGCCGAACGCCCGATAGACGCCCTTGATGCCGCCCGGCTCGGGGCCGCGCTGGACGCTCACGATCGAGTCGTCGGGCAGGTAGGGGTAGGGGTCGGCCATCGCTCGCTCTCAGTCTCTCACCAGACGACGACCAGCACGGCCGTCACGAGCACGTTCAGGGTCGCCAGCGGCAGCAGGACCTTCCAGCCGAGGCTCATCAGCTGGTCGTAGCGGAGCCGTGGCAGCGTCGCCCGGACCCAGATGAAGAAGCAGATCAGGATCATGATCTTCGCGAGCATCCAGATCGGCCCGAGCCAGTCCGGCCCGGGGCCGTGCCAGCCGCCGAGGAACATCGCCGCGGCGATCCCGGAGACGACGACCATCTCCATGTACTCGGCCATGAAGTAGGAGCCGAAGCGCATGCCCCCGTACTCGGTGTTGTAGCCGGCGACGAGCTCGGCGTCGGCCTCGGGGAGGTCGAAGGGCGGGCGGTTCGTCTCCGCGAAGCCGGCGACCATGAAGATCAGGAAGCCGACGAACTGCGGGATCACGTACCAGATCGTGTCGGCCTGGGCGTTGGCGATGTCGACGAGGCTGAGCGAGCCGGCCATCATGATCACGCCGAGCAGCGCCAGCCCCATCGAGATCTCGTAGCTGATCAGCTGGGCGGCGGACCGCATCGCCCCCATGAAGCTGTACTTCGAGCCCGATGCCCAGCCGCCGAGGAGGAGGCCGTAGAAGGAGATCGAGCCGAAGGCGAACGCGTAGAGGATCCCGATCGAGACGTCGATCCCGTAGAGGCCGACGTTGCCGTCGGCGACGTCGCCGAACGGGATGATCGCCAGCGTCGCGGTGGCGCTGAGGATGACCAGCGCCGGCGCGATCGCCCAGAGGACCGGCACCGCGGCCTCGGGCTTGTAGGCCTCCTTGCTGAGCAGCTTGACGACGTCGGCGAGCGGCTGGAACAACCCCTTCGGGCCGACCCGGTTCGGGCCGTAGCGGGCCTGGAAGCGGCCGAGCAGCTTCCGCTCGAGGAGCAGGATCATCGGCACGATGCCGAGGATCACGGCGAAGATGACGAGCGACTTGACGACCATGATCCAGCTCGCCTCGGCGAACCCGACGTCGGCCGCTACCACGAGACGGGCTCCCGCTTGGTGACGACCAGCGACGGGGCCGACGGTCCGGGCCGCTCCGCGCCATCGGCGTCCCCATCCGGCGGCTCCGCTGCGGGCTCGGGCTCGGGCTCCGGCTCCGGCGCGGGGGCGACGTCGATGCTCTTGGCACCGGCGAGGGCGCCGGCGGGGTCGGTCGCAGTCCCCCGGGTCAGGAACGCCGTTCCGGCCAGCATCCGCTCACGGAGGCCGACCGTGGCGGTGAGCGAGCGGCCGTCGGCGCTGACCTCGACCCGCTGACCGTGCTCGAGGCCGAGCCGCTCCGCGTCATCGGGCCCGAGCTCGAGCGTCTGCCCGACCGCCAGGAATCGCAGCGCCGGGTTGTCCTCGGCCACGTGGTCGGCCCAGAGGTCTGCGTAGGTCCCGAGCCGCAGCTTCCCGTCGGTCGCCGGGGCCGCAGGCGGAGGCGGCTCGGCGGCATCGAGCTCACCGGCCGGCGCGAGCCCGTGGCGGTCCTGCCAGCGCAGTCCCATCCCGCCGATGTCGTCGACGGTGATCCCGGCATAGAACGGCACCTCTGCGGCGATCAGGTCGAAGACCTCGCCCGCCGTCCCCGCGCCGGGATCGTCGCCGAGCCGTCCCGACAGCTCGCTGAGCGCCTGCCAGACGGGGCGAACCGCGCCGGGGCGGGGGACCGAGGGGCGCACGCGCTGCAGGCGGCCGTCCGGGTGGGTCAGCGTCCCCTCCTTCTCGGCGTGGCTCTCGGCCGGCAGGTGCACGTTCGCGGCACGGCCGGATTCGCCGGGGAGCATCGAGATGTCGAGCGTGAACTTCGCGGCGCTGAGCGCCCGCTTCCAGCCCTCGGGATCGTCGAAGTCGCGGACCGGGTCGACGTCGGCGAGGATCACGGCGTCGAGCTCGCCCGCCTCGAGTGCAGCGCGAATCTCGTCCGCGGAGCGGCCCGGCTCGGTCGCGGCATAGCCGGGACCGGACTCCTCGGCGCAGCCGACCTCGCGGAGGCCGCGGCCGTTCGTCGCCGCGGGGATCTCGTAGAGCCCGGCGCCCTCTCTGCCGTCGAGGCCGAGGACGTCGGCGAGGCCGAGCAGCGCCTCGGCGACCTGCTCGCGATCGCCGCCGGCGAGGATCCCCTCGCCCCAGACGATCACAACCGGCCCGTCGTCGCGGAGCGCGTCGGCGAAGCCGGCAGCGTCGGAGTCGGGGTCGCCGGACGCGATCGCCGCCCGCAGGCTCTCGATGAAGTCGAGCGCCTCCCCGGGCGCGTAGCGCTGCGCCTCGATGCAGCCGGCCGAGCCGATCGCGGCGCCGCCGTCGAGGGCGGTCGGGCGCTCGGTCGCGACGAGCAGCTTCGCGCCGTTGCGGCGGACCGCCTTGCGGATCCGCAACTCGACGATCGGCATCTCGTTCATCGGGTCGCAGCCGAGGACGAGGATCGCGCCGGCGGCGTCGATGTCGGCGGTGGCGACGGCGAGGTCGGGGGATGCGAGCCGGGTCCGGGCCGCGCGGCCGAGCCCGCGGCGGGCGGTCGAGGCGACGTCCTGAGAGCCGAGCACGCCGCGGACCAGCCGCTGGATCAGCCA
>Ga0207657_10001698_pt1 | contig 23749 bp, 12 predicted proteins | sample KBSC33metaG_FD_184316 | JGI IMG/M metagenome (GOLD analysis project Ga0207657, IMG submission 184316) | Corn rhizosphere microbial communities from Kellogg Biological Station, Michigan, USA - KBS C3-3 metaG (SPAdes) (version 2) | ecosystem: Host-associated > Plants > Roots > Rhizosphere > Soil ... | reverse complement strand
GAGGAGCGCGAGCGCGCGGGCGCGGCGCACACGTCGCACGAGAAGAGCCGCTTCCTGCGCGGCCAGCGCATCGACCCGCGCCGCATCGATGGAAAAGAGACCGTCGTCGACCTGATCGAGGGGACGTTCCTCGCCTACAACGCGGCGCGACTGCGCGAGGCGGCGCAGCTCTTCACCGGAAAGATGCTCGAGCCCGACGTCACGGTCGGGCTCACGCTCACCGGCGCGCTCACGCCCGCGGGACTCGGCATGGCGGCGCTCATCCCGCTCATCGAGGCGGGATTCGTCGACTGGATCATCTCCACAGGCGCGAATCTCTATCACGACACGCACTTCGGGCTCGGGCTCGCGATGCACCGCGGCAACGCGACGGAGTCGGACATCGTGCTGCGCGAGGAGGGCGTCGTTCGCATCTACGACATCTTCTTCGATTACGATGTGCTGCTCTCCACGGACGCGTTCTTCCGGCAGATCATGCGCGCCCCCGAGTTCCAGCGCGCGATGTCGAGCGCCGAGTTCCACGCGCTCTGCGGCAAGTACGTGCGCGAGCGCGAGAACGCGCTCGGCATCGGCCAGCGCTCGCTCCTCTCGGCCGCGTACACGGCGGGCGTGCCGATCTACACCTCATCGCCCGGCGACTCCTCGATCGGGATGAACATCGCCGCGCTGGCGCTCGAGGGTAACAAACTGCTGATCGATCCGAACCAGGACGTGAACGAGACGGCGTCGATCGTGCTCGCGGCCAAGCGAGGCAACGGCCGCAGCGCGGTCATGATCCTGGGCGGCGGCAGCCCCAAGAACTTCATGCTGCAGACCGAGCCGCAGATCCAGGAAGTGCTCGGGATCGATGAAAAGGGACACGACTTCTTCCTGCAGATCACGGACGCGCGCCCCGACACGGGCGGACTGTCGGGGGCGACGCCGGCCGAGGCGGTGAGCTGGGGGAAGATCGATCCGGACAAGCTGCCGGATGCCGTGGTGTGCTACGTCGATTCGACGATCGCGCTTCCACTGCTCACTTCGTATGCGCTCGCGAAGCGAAAACCTCGTAAGCTTAAGCGCCTCCTCGATCGGCGCGAGACGAACATGGCGCGGCTCAGGTCGGAATTCGAGAGCGCGGGCGGCGAGCCGCTCGCGTCGGAGCAGACGAGCGAGACGCTTCCGCGCCATCGATAGCTCCGCCGGACGCATCTGCGCAGACTGGACAGCGCGGGGGGAGGCACCTACAATGAACAGGCACGTTCGCGCCCGGCTCTCCAGTCGGGCGCTCACATTTTACGCTGTGCAGTGCGACAATGATCGAAGAGCTGAAGGAAAAGCTGGAGCTGGAAGCCAACAAGCTCCAATTCGAACTGAACGTCACCTTGCCGAACGAGATCCGCAAAGCGGTCGAGCTCGGCGACCTGCGCGAGAATAGCGAGTACAAGGCGGCGCTCGAGCGGCAGCAGTTCGTGCAGGCGCGGCTCGGACAGCTGCGCCAGCGACTGAGCAAGCTCGCGCAGATCGATGTCACGCAGATCCCGCACGACAAGGTGGGACTCGGTTCGCGCGTGATCGTGAAGGACAGCGCGACCGGCGTCGAGGAGAGCTATCACCTGGTCTTCGGCGACTCGGTGGAGTTCGAGGAAGGACAGGTGACGATGTCATCGCCGATCGGCCGTGCACTCGTCGGGAAGTCGGTGGGCGAGCTCGTGATGCTCAAGCTCCCGACCGTGACGCGCCGCCTCGAGATCATCGATCTCAAGACGATCCACGTTCCGGCCGCGTAGGGAACCGGCTAACTCTCCCCCAGCCCGAACAGATCCTCGATCTCGCGGCCATAGGACTGGAGCTCGTCGTTCGCGTTCCAGCCGAGCATCGGGCCCAGCCGCTCCACCACCGCCGGCGCCAGCGAGAGGCCGTGGTCGCGCGTCTCGTAGGCTACGTGCAGTCGCCGGATCAGCAGATCGCCGAGCGTGCGCGCCATCTCGTGCGTCGCACCCCACTCGAGCTCCGCGGCGATGTAGGGAAGCGCCGGGATCAGTCGCTCCGCGAGCGCGCGATCCAGGCTCGCCATCTGCCAGAGCTCTCGCCATCGCGTGCCGTACGCGTGCACCAGATGCTCGGCGATGTCCGGCGCGCCGATGGTCGCGCGCGCCATCGCGAGCTCGTCCTCGAGCGACGCGATCGCACCGCCGGGGAGCGGCGTCTTGTGCGTGGCCGCCCGCCTGTGCTTCGCGCGCAGGCGTCGCGCGATCGTGTCCATCACATCCACGGCCATCGCGCGATACGTCGTCAGCTTCCCGCCCGTCACCGTGAGCAGCCCCGGCACCGTCCACGTGATCGCGTGCTCGCGCGAGGCCGCGTCGGGATCCTTGTCGTTCGTGGCGACGAGCGGCCGGATGCCCGCCCATGCGGCGACGACGTCCGCGGGCGTGAGATGCGCGCGCGGAAAGAAGGCGTTGGCCGAGCGCAGCAGGTAGGTGATGTCGGCGCTGGTGGCGCGCACGCGCTCGGGGCGTCCGTCGTAGTCCGTGTCGGTCGTGCCGATGATGCTGAAGGCGCCGTTGGGAATCACGAACATCACGCGCCCGTCGATCGGCGAGAGCAGCGTCAGCGCGCCGTTGTTGCGAATGCGCTCGTGCGGCACGGCCACGTGCACGCCCTTCGTGCCCCGCACCGCACGCCGGGCCTGCGGCTCCGCCATGCGCCGGATCGCGTCGCTCCACGGCCCCGCCGCGTTCACCACCACGCGGGCGCGAACCTCGATGTCGACCCCGGTGCGCAGGTCCACGGCGCGCGCGCCGCACACGCCCTCGCTCGTCATCATGAGATCGTGCACCGACACGTGATTCGCGACCACCGCGCCGGCCTCGCGCGCGCCCAGCACCGTCGCGATGGTGAGCCGGATGTCGTCGGTCGCCGCGTCGAAGTACGACGCGCCGCCGACCAGCCCCATGTGGCGCAGATCCGGCTCGAGCGCCGTCACCACGTGCGTCGTCAGCATGCGGTGTCGTCCGAGGTTGCGTCCGAGCGCCAGCGCATCGTAGAGAAAGAGGCCGGCGCGCAGCTTCCAGAGCCGGATGCGCGCCTTCTCGTAGACGGGCCACATGAACTGCAGCGGCCGCACGAGATGGGGCGCGATCGTCGCGAGAATTCTGCGCTCGCGGCAGGCCTCGAACACGAGATGCAGCTGCCCGTGCTCCAGGTAGCGCACCCCGCCGTGGACGAGGCGCGACGAGCGGCTCGACGTGCCGCTCGCGAAATCGGCGCCCTCCACCAGCGCGACGCGCAGCCCGCGCATCGCGGCGTCGCGAGCCACACCGGCTCCGGTGATGCCGCCACCGATCACCAGAATGTCGAACTGCTGTTCGGCGAGTCTCGCGAGCGTGGCCGAGCGTGAGGCTGGCGCCGCCTGATCCGGCGGCGCCAGCGCTCCCTCGATTTGGTCGGTGTCGGGCATCGCCGAACGCTACGGGGACGGTCGCTCGCTGGTCAACGCCTCGCTCGCTCTTTGCGGGAGACCGAATTGTGTAACTTTCCGGTATGCCAACCTTTGGGAACGGCCGCCGCGTTGCGATCGTCGCGGGATTGCGCACGCCCTTCGAGCGCTCGGGCACACTCTTCAAGTCGCTCTCATCACAGGATCTCGGTCGCGCGGTGGTCGCGGAGCTCGTCGCGCGCACGGGGCTCGACGGCGAGGAAGTCGACACCCTGGTGTTCGGAACGGTGGTGCCGAGCGTGCTCGCGCCGAACATCGCGCGCGAGGTGGCGCTCCTTCCGATGCTGCCGAAGGGCATTCCAGCGGTGACGGTGAGCCGGGCGTGCACGTCGGCGAATCAGGCGATCACCGACGCGGCGGATCAGATCGCGCTCGGGCACGCGAACGTCGCGATCGCGGGCGGCGCGGAATCGCTGTCCAACGTGCCGATCCTCCACTCGCGCGGATTCGCGCACGCGCTCGTGGCGGCGTCCAAGGCGAAATCGATGTCGGGACGCGTGGGCGCGCTCGCGCGCATCCGCCCGCGCGACCTCGTTCCGATCACCCCCGCGATCGCGGAGCCGAGCACTGGCGAGACGATGGGTCAGAGCGCGGAGAAGATGGCGAAGATCAATCACATCCCGCGCGACGAGCAGGATCAGTTCGCGCTGCGCTCGCACAGGCTCGCCGCTGCGGCGACGCAGGACGGGCGGCTCACCGCGGAGATCATGCCGTACTACGTGCCGCCGCAGTACGCCGAGGTGGCGACGAGCGACAACGGCATCCGCACCGACTCGGCGCCGGAGCAGCTCGCGGCGCTCAAACCGGTGTTCGACCGGAAGTACGGCACCGTGACGGCGGGGAATTCGTCGCCGCTCACCGATGGCGCCGCAGCCGTCGTGCTGATGAGCGAGGAGCGCGCGCACGCGCTCGGCTACACGCCGCTCGCGTACATCAAGTCGTATGCGTACGCCGCGCTCGATCCGGGCGAGCAGCTGCTGCAGGCGCCCGTGCTCGCGGCGCCAGTCGCGCTCGAGCGCGCGGGGCTCTCGCTGGGCGACATCGATCTCGTCGAGATGCACGAGGCGTTCGCGGCGCAGGTGCTGAGCAACCTGCGCGGGTTCGAGAGTCAGGCGTGGGCGGAGCGCGCGGGGTTGTCGAAGCCGGTGGGCGAGGTCGATCGCTCGCGCCTGAACGTGATGGGCGGATCGATCGCGATCGGACACCCATTCGGCGCGACCGGCGCGCGCATCACGACCACGCTGGCGAATGAGCTCAAGCGACGCGGCGGCCAGTTCGGGCTCATGACGCTGTGTGCCGCGGGCGGAATGGGGTTCGCGATGGTGCTGGAGAACGCCACGTGACCGCCGCGCTCACGACGACGATGCGCGAGGGCGGCGTCGCCGTCGTCACCTTCGATCTGCCCGGCGAGTCCGTCAACAAGCTCACGCGCGGTGTGGTCGACGAATTCCGCGCGCTCATGGATCGCGTCGACTCGGATTCGAGCATCCGCGCGGTGGTCCTGATCTCCGGGAAGCCGGATCTCTTCATCGCCGGCGCGGACATCGATGGCTTTCTCGAGCTGCGCACGGCGGCGGAGGCGGAGGCGCTGAGCCGGGAAGGGCAGGAGATGATGAACCGGATCGAGCGGCTGCGCGCGCCGGTGGTGTACGCCATTCACGGTGCGTGTCTGGGCGGAGGGCTCGAGGGGGCGCTCGCGGCCGCGTACCGCATCGCGACCGATCATCCGAAAACCGTGCTCGCGCTCCCCGAGGTACAGCTCGGCCTGATCCCGGGCGCGGGCGGCACGCAGCGGCTCCCGCGGCGCGTCGGGCTGCGGCAATCGCTCGAGATGATTCTGCAGGGGAAGAACGTGCGCGCGAAGAAGGCGCTGCAGATCGGTCTCATCGATGAGCTGGTGCATCCCTCGATTCTCCTCGACATCGCGGTCGACAGAGCGGCGAAGCTCGGCGAGGGGAAGATTCCGCGCGAGCGCCCGCGCGCGGTGCACGGAATGGGCGACGTGATGCTCGAGGACAACGCGCTCGGCCGCTCGGTGGTGTTCCGCAAGGCGCGCGAGAAGACGCGTGATGCGACGAAAGGGAACTATCCCGCGCCGCTCGCCGCCATCGATGCGATCGAGCAATCGTACCTCGGCGATCGCGCCAAGGGCTTCGCCACCGAGGCCCGGCTGTTCGGTGAGATGGCCGTGACCGACGTGAGCCGGCAGCTGATCTTCCTGTTCTTCGCCGGCGCGGCGCTCAAGAAGGACACCGGAGTCGGCGAGGCGAACGTCACACCGCGGACGATCGAGAAGATCGGGATACTGGGCGCGGGCTTCATGGGCGCGGGAATCGCCGCGATCGCGGCGCAGGCGGGGACGGTGGTGCGGCTGAAGGACGCCGAGCACGCGCGCGTGGGGAAGGGGCTGAAGGAGGTGAGCTCGATTCTGCGCGAACAGCTCAAGCGCAAGCGCATCACGCGGCGCCAGCTCGAGGATCAGCTCGCGCTCGTCGGTGGAACGATCGACTACTCCGGCTTCGCGGGCGCGGCGATCGTCGTCGAGGCGGTGTTCGAGGACCTGAAGGTCAAGCAGACCGTGCTCGCCGAGTCGGAAGCGGCGGCACCGCGCGCGATCTTCGCATCGAACACGAGCACGATTCCGATCGAGCGCATCGCGGTGGACGCGAAGCATCCCGAGCGCGTGCTCGGGATGCACTTCTTCTCTCCCGTGCAGAAGATGCCACTGCTCGAGGTGATCCGCTCGAAGGCGACCGATGATGAGTCGCTCGCGACCGCCGTGGCGTACGGGAAGAAGCTGGGGAAGACGGTGATCGTGGTGAAGGACGCGCCCGGATTCTATGCGAACAGAATTCTCGCGCCGTACGTCAACGAGGCGGGGCTGCTGCTCGACGAGGGCGTCGCGATCGATGCCGTGGACAAGGCGCTGGTGGAGTTCGGCTTCCCGGTTGGCCCGATCACACTCATTGATGAGGTGGGGCTGGACATCGCGGGGAAATCGAGCGCGGTGATGCTCGGCGCGTTCGGCGATCGCATGGTGCCGGCGGCGTCGCTGGCCAAGGTGATCGAGGCCGGTCGCACGGGACGCAAGGGCGGGAAGGGGTTCTACAAGTACGAGAACGGCAAGAAGCAGGGGGTGGACGAGACCGTGTATCCGCTGATCTCGAGCAACGGACAGCGCATGCTGATCGGCGCGCGCGACATCGTGGAGCGCTGCGTCTTCGCCATGTTGAACGAAGCCGCGCGCTGCCTCGAGGAAGGGATCATCGCGAGCCCTCGCGATGGGGATGTCGGAGCGGTGTACGGGATCGGGTTCCCGCCGTTCCGCGGCGGCCCCTTCCGCTATCTGGACACGCTCGGGATTCCGACCGTGATTCGCGCGCTCGAGGTGCTGGACGGCCGCTTCTCGCCGCGCTTCCGCCCTGCCGGGATCCTCCGGGAGATGGCGGCGTCGGGGGCGCGCTTCTACCCGGACCGCGAAAAGCCGCGCTGACCGGAACGCGTCCGTCGGTGGTGTTTTGACGTGGCGCTGACATTGTCCGAGAGGTCGGACAGCGAAGCTATTGCCCGTTCTCGCCCGGACATATAAATGATTGTGGTGACCCTCTTCCGCCGTTTCTTCGGTCGCCGCGACGCCATCCCATCGCGCCGTTCGCCCCACGTGCGCGCGACGGGGCTGCTCGCCGTGCTCGCGCTCGCGCTCTTCGCGACCGTGGCGCTCACCGCGCAGGCCTGGATCGCGTCGCGCTCGCAGCGCCGAGCGGCGGAGGAGGCGGTGCGCGATTACGCACGATTCGCGGCGAACAATTACGCGATGGACACACAGCTTGCACTCCGTCAGAGTGCGCGCGCGATCTTCTCGTGGCTGGGTGCGAAGAGCGTTCGTCTGGAAGCCGACAGCCTCATCGATCTGCGCGTGCTGCAGGAGGCCGCGGCGGACGTCCGGAAGTGCGAGTGCATGTGGAACCCCGATCCGCTGTACTTCTTCCGATACGTCCCCTCGACGAACGAGTTGATCACGTCCGGTCCGCACGTGCCCACGCCGATGGAGCGGGCCGTGCTGCGCGATTCGGTGCGCGGCGACCCCAACATGCCGCTCTTCGCCGCGCCGAACGTGCTGCGCGGCGCGTTCTACGTCATGTCGTTCCAGGACTCGCTGGTGGGCGAGCAGATTCTGCTGCTCACTGCACTGCACGGCGTGAACGGGGCGCCGGACGCGATCTACGGCTTTGCGTCGTCGCTGACCTCGTTCTCGCCGGGGACCTTCCGCGCGATCATGAAGATGCCGCTCCTTCCACCCTCGCTCACGAAGGGCGTGAGGAACGACAGTCTGTTTTCGGTGAAGGTGTGGGACAATCATCGTCTCGTCTTCGAGATGGGCGACACGAAGGACACCACCTATGCGGCCTCTGCCTACCTGTGGGGGCCGGGCATCAAGAGCAGATCGATCGTGCAGGTGTCGATCGTGCCGCGAGTGGCGTCGAGGCTGCTCATCGGCGGATTGCCGGAGACGCGTACGCCGCTCCTGCTCGCGCTGTGCGTACTCACGTGCGCGCTCCTGATGAGCGCGTACGTTCTCACGCGCCGGGCCCAGGATCTCGCGGCCATTCGCGACGATTTCACATCGAGCGTCTCGCACGAGCTCAGGACGCCGCTCGCCGAGATCATGGTGTATGCGGAGATGCTTCAGCTCGGCCGGGTGAATGCGCCCGGCGAGCGCTCGCACGCCGTGAGCGTGATCGTGCGCGAGGCGCGGCACCTCACGCACCTGATCGACAACGTGCTGCTTTTCTCGCGGGCATCGCGCGAGAAGCCCACGGCGCCGCCGACGCATCCGCTTCCGCTCGCGCCGATCGTGCACGAGCTCGTACGCACGTTCGCGCCGCTCGCGCGGCAGCATCGCATCTCGATTCGCGAAGAGCTCGATGAGAGTCTGGCGGCGTCGATCAGCGCGCCGGTGCTGCGGCATGCGCTTCTGAATCTGCTGGACAACGCTGCGAAGTACGCGCCGCCGTCCTCCGTGATCACCGTCAGCACGGTCCGGCACTGGGAGCAGGTGCGCATCTACGTCGACGACCAGGGCGCCGGCGTGCCGGCATCGGAGCGGCAGCGGATCTGGGAGCCGTACGTGCGGCTGGCGCGCGACGTGAGCTCGTCGTCGACGGGAAGCGGCATCGGGTTGTCGGTGGTGCGCCATCTGGTGGAGCGGTACAAGGGGCGGGCGTGGGTGGAGGATGCGCCGGACGGCGGAGCGCGGTTCGTGATCGAGCTTCAAGGGATGAGCATGCCGCGTACGAGCGAGCACGACGTCGGCTGGGAGGGCGCGCGCGCGCCGGCGACACAGAGCGGAGACTGAGAGGAGTCATGGCGAGGATACTGGTGGTGGAGGACAGCGCCGATCTCGCGCGTGCGCTGCGCACGAATCTCGAGCTCGAGGGGCACGAGGTGGGCGTCGCGCTGGACGGCGAGCGCGGGCTCGCGCTCGCGCGCTCCTCGCGTCCCGATCTCGTCGTGCTCGATCTCATGCTGCCGAAGATGGACGGCTATCTCCTGCTGCGCGCCGTGCGTGGTGAAGGGCTGCACATGCCGGTGCTCATTCTCACCGCGCGCTCGGACGAGGCGGAGAAGGTGCGTGGCTTCCGCTGGGGCGCCGATGACTACGTCACGAAGCCGTTCAGCCTCATCGAGCTGCTCGCGCGCGTGGATGCGCTGCTCCGCCGCTCGCGGCAGTCGAGCACGAGCGCTGCGGAGGCGAACGATGCTGCGGTGCGCTTCGGGAGCATCGAGGTCCATCCCTCGAAGCGGCTCGTGCTGCGGCAGGGAGCGCCCGTGTCGCTCCGGCCCAAGGAGTTCGATCTGCTGATGGCGCTCGTGCGCCGCGACGGCTCCGTCGCCCAGCGATCGGAGCTGCTGCGCGAGGTGTGGGGCTACAAGCCCGCGATGGTGAGCCGCACGATCGACACGCACATCGTCGAGCTGCGCCGCAAGCTCGAGGACGATCCGAGCTCGCCGCGCCATTTTCTCACCGTCCGGAAGACGGGATACCGCTTCGAGCGCTAGCGCGTGCTGTGATCGGCACGACGCTCTCTGATCTCGCGAGAGCTCGCATCGCAACGTGATCGTTCGTTCGTGCGCGTACGCACGTGTGTGCGCACACTGCACGAATTTCACGTGCGACATCCAATGCTCTGACAATCGGCATCAAGGATTCCTCATCCCGTCAAAACGTGTGCGAGACTCGTCGGCCCGCGCATGCCGAATGCGTGTGCGTGTGCACTCGTGGCTCGAGATACGTCTACGTCGAGACGCTTCTCGCACACGTGATCCCATGTTCTTCCGCGGACGGCGGAAGGAGGAATCATGCAATGCACACTTCGTCAGGCCGGTGCAACGCTCGCTCTTGTGGTACTCGCTGCTTCGGCGGCGCGCGCGCAGGAAAGCACCATTACCGGTCGTGTCACGAGCGACGCTGGAACGCCGCTCCCATCCGCGAGCGTGATAATCGAAGGGACGGGCATCGGAAGCGTCACGCGTGAGGACGGCACCTACACACTCGTCGTTCCGGCGGCGCGTGCGAATGGACAGACCGCGAGCCTGGTCGCGCGGCTCATCGGCTACAGACCAGCGACCGCGCCGATCACACTCAGCGGCACGCACATCACGCACGACTTCGTGCTCATCGCCGCGCCGCTCAAGCTGGGCGAGGTCGTCGTCACCGGACAGGGCACCACGTCGACCCGCGAACGACTGGGCGCGGTGGTCAACACGGTCGACTCGTCACAGATCCGGAAATCGAACGAGTCCAACGTCGTCGAGGCGCTCGCGGGCAAGGCGCCGAACGTCTACGTCAACCAGCAGTCGGGTGAGCCCGGCGCCTCGTCGTACATCCGCGTGCGAGGACTGAAGACGCTCGACGGATCGGGGCAGCCGCTCTTCATCGTCGATGGCGTGCCGATCGACAACACCACCATCGAGACGAACACGGCCAATCCGGGGCTGGGAGAGAACGCGGCCGTGGGCGGCAGCGACGCACCGAACCGCGCATCCGACATCAATCCGAACGACATCGAGTCGGTCACGATCCTCAAGGGCGCGGCGGCCGCGGCGATCTACGGCGCGCGTGCCGGTCAGGGCGTCGTGCTCATCACCACGCGCCACGCGACCGCGGGACAGACGCGCTACAGCCTGCATTCGACCGCGTCGTTCGACAAGGTGAACAGTGAGTATCCGCTGAACACGAAGTACGGGCAGGGCTCGGACAACGCGTCGCCCTCGTGTTACGCGCTCGCGGCGCCGATCCCCGACTGCTCATCGTCGAGCTCGAGCTGGGGGCCGCTGCTCCCTGCGGGCACGACCACCTACAACCACTGGGATGAGCTCTTCAACACCGGGCACACCTTCGACAACACCCTCTCGGCGTCGGGCGGCAACGAGCGCACGCTCTTCTACGTGTCCCTCGGACGCAACGCGCAGAACGGAGTCGTAGTCGGACCGAACAACTGGTACGACAAGACCACCGCCCGCGTGAACGCATCGCACCGCGTCATCGAGAAGCTGAAGGTCGGGATGGACATCAGCTACGTGGACGCGCGCGGTTCCTTCATCCAGAAGGGATCGAACATCGATGGCCTCCTGCTCGGATCGCTGCGCACGCCACCCGAGTTCAACAATCAGCAGTACCTCGATCCGACGACGGGCATGCACCGCTCCTATCGGTTCCCGTGGCCCACGCTCGCATCCTCGCTCGACTCGCGTGGCTACGACAATCCGTTCTTCTCCATCAACCAGAACCCGAGCAACGGCAACGTCAGCCGCGCGTTCGGGAACATCAACGCGGTGTGGGATGCGCTGGACTGGCTGAACATCAAGGAAACGTTCGGGCTCGACTACTACACGGATGAGCGGCTCGAGGCGCTCTCGCTCACCTCGTCGTCGGAGCCGGACGGCAGCGTGAGCCAGGCCGACTACAAGAACACGGAGCTCGACCAGAACCTCACCGCCACCGCGAGCCACACGTTCAATCCGAGCTTCGCCGGCACGCTCACGCTGGGCCAGAATCTCAACAGCCGCCACTTCCGGCAGCTCTACGTGAACGGCATCACGCTCGTGGCGCCGCAGCCGCTGATCCTCAACAACACGATCACCTGGACGCCGAACGACAATCAGAATCTGGTGCACAGCGAATCGTACTTCGGGCAGGCGACCGCCGATCTCTGGAGCCAGCTGTATCTCACGGCGGCGCTGCGCAACGACGGCTTTTCCAGCTTCGGACTCTCGTCGCAGCGTCACTGGTTCCCGAAGGCCAGCGCCGCGTGGGTCTTCCATCAGACGCCCGCGAGCGGCGGTGGCATCTTCTCGTACGGCAAGCTCCGGCTCGCGTACGGCGAGACCGGAACGGAGCCGCTTCCCTATGCCACCGGTCAGTGGTATTCGGTGGGCACGTCGTTCGCGGATGCCGGATGGGGATCGACCCTGCTCGAGAATCAGAATGGGCAGGGCGGCCTGTCGATCGGCGCGCAGAAGGCGCAGCCGAATCTCGCGCCGGAGCGCACGAAGGAGCTCGAGGCAGGCCTCGATTACGCCTTGTTCGATCAGAAGGTCGATGGCGGCGTCACGTTCTACAACGATCGTTCCGTCGGCGTGATCTTCCAGGCGCCGCTCGCCAACTCGACCGGCTTCTTCACGCAGGCGCAGAACGCGGCCACGCTGCGAAACCGCGGGATCGAGGCGACGCTGAACTGGCGCCCGATCACGCGCCAGACGCTCAAGTGGGACATGGGCGTGCAGTTCGGGTGGAATCAGAACCGCGTCATCAGCCTCGCCGGACAGCAGTTCGTCGATCTCGCGACGATCGGCAGCTTCACCGGCGCGGTGGCGACCGCGTGGGGTGACACGACCGACCACAACATGAGCGATCACCAGGTGGGCGTGCTCCGCGGCAACGACTTCGCGCGATGCGGCCGCGGTGTCATTCTCCCCGACGGGACGAATCTCGACCAGACGTACTGCCAGAACGCGCCGGCCAACGCGATGTACATCGGCCCGGATGGCTTCCCCGTTCTCGATCCGCAGCAGCGCGTCATCTCCATCGGCAATCCCGACTGGACCGGCAGCTTCCGCACGAGTGTGACCTTCCACAACGTGACGTTCTCCGCGCTCGTGGACCACAAGCAGGGCGGACAGGTGTGGAACGGCACCAAGGGCGCGCTCTACAACTTCGGTGCGCACAAGGACACCGAGATTCGCGGCGAGACACGCGTGTTCGGCTCGACGTGGCTACCGGGTCCCGTGGTCGGCCCCGGCGCCGGAACGTCGGTCGTGCTCGACCAGAACTGGTTCCAGGGCCTCGGTAGCGGATTCGGTCCGGTCGGCACGCAGTTCGTGGAGAGCGGCACCTACACGAAGCTGCGCGAGCTGGCGGTGTCGTACACGTTCAGCGGCAACTGGGTGCGCGATCTGGGCCTCTCGAGCCTCGATCTCCGCCTGGCGGGACGCAATCTGGTCACCTGGACGAAGTACAGCGGCATCGATCCCGAGACGAACCTGGCGGGTGCGCAGGCAGCCATCCAGGGCGTGGACTACTTCAACAATCCACAGACGCGGTCGTTCGTAATCGACCTCGGCCTGAACCGCTGACCGGAGATGACGCACATGAGCATGCATACGATTTCCCGGCTCGCCGTATGCGCCGTGCTGCCCGCCACTCTGCTGGCGGGCTGCTCGGACTGGCTTACGACGAAAAACGCAACGAGCAATCCGAACTTCCCAACCGTTGCGGGCACGAACCAACTGATCACCGCGATCGAAGTCGGTCAGACGGCATATCTGACGGGAGACCTCGACCGCCTCTTCATGATGTGGATGCAGCAGGCAGGAGGAAGCGACCGGCAGTACGTCCCGTACGCCAACTACGTGTACGACGAGGACGCCTTCTCTCCCGATTGGACGTCCGCCTACACCGGCGGAGGGCTGATCGACATGCGCACCGCGGAACAGCAGGCGCTCACGGAGGGCGATTCGATCACCGCCGGCATCGCCTACACACTCGAGGCGCTCGACATAGGCGAGACCACGACCGTGTGGGGCGACATTCCCTACTCGCAGGCGGTGAGCAACGTGCTGCAGCCTGCGCTCGATCCGCAGCAGCAGGTGTACGCCGAGGTGCAGGCGAAGCTGGACACGGCGTTGACGCTGCTGGCGTGCACGAATGCGCTCTGCGTCGGACCCGGAGCCGCCGATCTCTGGGCGAACGGTGATCCGACCGTGTGGGCGCCCGTTGCGCACACGCTGAAGGCGCGCTACTACCTGCACACGGTGCTGCGCGATCCGACCGCGGCCGCTTCCGCCGCGACGCAGGCGGCGCTCGGCATTCCGGATGCGTCGCACAATCTCGAGACCTATCAGAGCACGAATCCGAACGAGAGAAATCTGTTCTATCAATTCATGGTGCTCCAGCGGTCGGGGTACATGAGCGCCGGCGGATTTCTCGTGGATCTGCTCACGAGCACGCACGATCCCCGGCTGACGAAATACTTCTCGAAGAACTCGGCCGGCGTGTACCATGGTGTGCCCGCGGCCGGCGGACCGGGCGACTACTCGACGTTCGCCGGGCTGAACACCACCGACACGTCCCTCGCGGGAGCGCCGAATCAGCGTGTGCCGCTCGTCACGTACGCGGAGAATCAGCTCATTCTCGCCGAGGCCGATCTGCGCTCGGGGAATCCGGGCGGCGCGACTGCGGCATACAACGCCGAGCGTACGTCGCAGGGAGTACCGACTGCCAGCGGAACCGTGACACTTCAGCAGGTGATCACCGAGAAGTACATCGCGGACTTCTTCAACGGCTTCGAAACGTGGGAGGATTGGAAGCGCACCTGTTTGCCGGCGATCACTCCCGCGCCGGGAACGGCGGGAATTCCGGGGCGGATTCTCTATCCGCTGTCGACGGAGCGAAACGCGAACTCCAACATTCCCGCACCAAACGCGCAACCGGCGCTGAACTGGGACACGCCCACGGCGTGCGCCGGTAACGCTGGCTGACGCGAGAGCGGAGTACGCAGGTTGCAATCGTGATGCGAGCGCAGCTCGCCGGACATTTCCGGCGGGCTGCGTCTCGTGCCGAGCCGGAGATTCCGCTTCACGCTGACACGGCTCTGGCATTACGAACCCGACGCTGACATCGCGTTGACGGGTTCCGTGCCGCACGTGTGAGTTCCGTGCGAGCATCGCAAACTGGGCAGCGCTCGCCCGCCCGGGTCCTCCAGGTTGCAGGGGTACGGGCTCGTCCCGGAGCTTCGTCGCGCACGCGCGAAGCGCGCCCGGGTCGTCGCCCACGCAGGCGCACCCACTGTCTTCCGCAAAGGCGCGGAAGGAGGACACATGAAATCGAATGTTCGTCGGGCTGGTGCATCGCTCGCCTTCCTTGTGCTGGCCGCCGCGGCGGCGCACGCCCAGGGAACTACCATCACCGGTCGCGTCACGAGCGATGCGGGTACACCACTCGTGTCTGCGAGTGTGCTTCTGGATGGGATGGGCATAGGCACCATCACGCGCGACGACGGCCGCTACTCGCTGGTCGTGCCCGCCGCACGTGCGAATGGACAGGCCGCGAATCTCGTCGCGCGGCTCATCGGATACAAGTCGGTGTCGGTGCCGGTCACGCTCGGCAACGCGCCGATCACGCACGACTTCGTGCTCGCCGCGAATCCCCTCCGGCTCGGCGAGATCGTCATCACGGGCACGGGCACGTCGACGGCCGCGGAGAAGCTCGGAAACGTGCGCAATCACGTCGACTCGACTGCGATCACGCGCAGCAACGAGTCCAACGTCGTCGAATCGCTGGCGGGAAAGGCACCGAACGTGGAGGTGACCGAGGCGAGCGGTGAGCCGGGCGCGGGATCGTACATCCGCATCCGCGGCACTCGCAGCCTCGCGTCGGGGAACAGCCAGCCGCTCTTCGTGGTGGACGGCGTTCCGATCGACAACAGCAGCTTCTCGACGACGAACTTCAATCCGGTCGATGGATTGACGGCGGGCGAGATCGAAGGGACGGCGCACCAGAACCGCGCCGCGGACATCAACCCGAACGACATCGAGAACATCGAGATCCTGAAGGGAGCGGCCGCTGGCGCGCTGTACGGTGCGCGGGCGGGGCAGGGCGTGGTGCTGATCACGACCAAGAGCGGAAAGTCGGGGGTGACGCGCTACTCGCTCCAGAGCAAGCTCTCGATCGACAACATCACCGACCACTATCCGCTGCAGACTCGCTACGGGCAGGGATACTACGGACTGTCACCGTACGATCTGAACGCCGACGCCGCGGGCAATCCCGACTCGACCGCGTGCGACAACATCGGCAACTTTTTCTGCCGCACGAGTTGGGGTCCCGATCTCACCGTGACCGGCGAGAAGGTGTATGACCATTCGAACGAGGCCTACGTCACCGGGCACACGACGGACAACAATCTCTCGGTCTCGGGAGGCAACGACCGCACGTCGTTCTTTCTGAGCGGCGCGTATCTCTACGACCGGGGCATCTTCGAGGGCCCGAACAACAACTATCAGCGGTCCACGATTCGACTCAAGGCGACGCAGAAGCTGAGCGACCGGTTCGATGTCGGCGGCAACGTCTCCTTCGCCGATACGCGCGGCAACTACGTCGAGCGCGGCAACAACACGAACGGCCTCCAGCTCGGACTGCTCCGCACGCCGCCGAACTGGAACAACCAGCCGTACAAGGGACCGAACGGGCAGATCACCTTCCGCTTCCAGCATCCGACGGCGTTCGATGCCGTGAGCGATCGCGGATGGAACAATCCCTTCTGGACGCTGAACGAGGGCACGCACAACTCGCAGCTCGGTCGCGTGTACGGCAACCTGAACGCGAACTTCGACGCGACGGACTGGCTGAAGATCAACTACGTCCTCGGCGGTGACTACTACACCGACGAGCGGCTCGAGGGAATCCCGCAGGGATCGACGGCACCGGCTCCCGCCGGCCGCGTGACCGAAGGGAAGATCGTGAACTACGAATTGAATCACAATCTGACGGCGACGGCGTCGCACACGTTCAGTCCCAGCTTCGCCGGCACGTTCACGCTCGGGAACACGATCGACGATCGGAACTATCGCCAGCTCTCCGACGTCGGCCGCACGCTCGTTGCGTCCACGCCGTTCAATCTCATCAATACCGTCACTCGCGACCCGACGCTCGACTTCATCCAGGAGATCAGGAACGTCGGATTCTTCGGACAGGGAACGGCCGACCTCTTCGACCAGCTCTATCTGACGGCAGCGCTGCGCAACGACGGATCATCCACGTACGATCGCAATCACCTCCGTGCGTGGTTCCCGAAGGCGAGCATGTCGTGGACGTTCTCCAAGGTGCTGCCGATCCCGGGCGTGTCGTTCAGCAAGCTGCGCGCGGCGTACGGAGAGGCGGGGCAGGAGCCGCTGCCGTATCTCACCACGCAGACGTTCACGGGCACCACGCCGTTCGGCACGATCTCGCAGGGTGTCGGCACCACGCCGACGTACAACGGATTCGGCGGACTCGCGTCGAGCATTCAGAAGGCGACGCCATCGCTGATTCCGGAACGGACCCGCGAATTCGAGGGCGGATTCGACTTCGGATTCTTCAAGGACAAGGCCGACCTCGGTCTCACGTACTACCACGCGACGACGAGCAACGTGATTCTCACGCAGCGGCTCGCCTCGTCCTCCGGATATTTCCAGCAGGTCCAGCAGGGAGCGAAGTTCCGCAACACCGGATTCGAGGTGACGGCGAACGTCCGTCCCATCACCAGGCCGAACTTCACCTGGGAAGTCGGTGCGCAGTGGGCGCGGAACCGCAGCACCGTGCTCGATCTGCTCGGAGCGAACTTCGTGCAGCTCGATCCGAACTACAACACGCCGCAGGAAGTCGCCATCAAGGGACAGCCGATCGGCGTGATGTACGACTTCGGCTGGGCGAAGTGCGGCATCAGCCCCGATGGCATGGGCGCGGTCATCGCGGGCGTCGATCTCGCGACGGTCTGCGCCGGTGCACCCAAGGGCGCCACGTACATCGGTCCCGACGGCTTCCCCGTCGGCGATCCGAACCAGCGCATCATCGGTGACCCGAATCCGAAGTGGACGGGAAGCCTTCGCACCGCGCTGAACATCAGGAAATTCCAGATCTCCGGCCTGCTCGACTTCAAGCACGGCGGCGTGATCAACAACGGCACCAAGGGCGCGCTCTACGCCTACGGTACGCACAAGGACACGCAACAGCGCGCCGACTGCACCTTCGACGCCGCGGGCAACACCGTGTGCTCGGGCAACCTCAAGACGTTCGGACAGGGTGGCTGGTACGATGGTCCGGTCGTCGGACCCGGCGCCGGTACGGCAGTGCCGATCGGCGTGAACTGGTTCTCGGAGTCTCCCGCGCTCTTCTTCGCCGGCTTCAACGAGCCGTTCAATGAGAACGGCGGCTATGTGAAGCTGCGCGAGATCTCGGTGGGCTACACGTTCGATTCGCACTTCGTGAAGAGCACGCTCGGCCTCTCGACCATCGATCTGCGCCTGGCGGGCCGCAATCTCAAGACGTGGACCAGGTACACCGGCTACGATCCGGAGACGAATCTCGGTGGTGCCACCGGTCACTCGCTGGGTCTCGATTATTTCAATCAGCCGCAAACGCGTTCGTTCGTCATCACCATCGGCCTCAACCGCTAACCGACCGGAGGACTCGCACATGCGAAAGTCATTGATGCTCGCGGGAGCCGCGTCGATCGCGGTTACCGTTGCGGCGTGCACCAGCTTTCTCACCGACACGAAGGCAAGCACGGATCCGAACAACCCGCCGGTCGCGACGAGATTCCAGCTGCTCACGGGGGTTCAGGCCGCGCAGTTCCTGGAGCAGGAAGGCAACGCGCCGTTCCTCGTCTGTCTCTGGATGCAGCAGTGCCAGGGAGTGGGCGGCCGCTTCGTGGACCAGGAGAGCCAGTACGCCATCACCAATGCCACCACGAATCCCGAGTTTGCGGGCGTGTACGGCGCTGGAGGACTGCTCGACATCAAGGCGATCGAAGCCAGTGCCGACAGCGTAGGCGATCAGCAGTTCAAGGGAGTCGCGGAAGTGTGGGAGGCGCTGGTCATCGGGACGGCGGCCGACCTCTGGGGAGACATTCCCTATCGCGAAGCAGCCTCGGACGTCGATCAGCCCCACTACGATCCACAGCTCCAGGTCTACGATGATGTCGAGGCGAAGCTCGATCAGGCGATCGCCGATCTGGCGGGGGCAGGTCCGGGCCCCGGACCGAACGATTTCGTCTACGGTGGTGACGTGACCAAGTGGACGGCGGCAGCGAACACGCTCAAGGCGCGCTACCATCTGCACATGGTGGAAGTGCGCGGCAATTCCGAGTACCAGAAGGCGATCGATGCGGCAATGAACGGAATTGCCTCGCACGACGGTGATTTCACCACCGCTCACACCAGTGCGACGCTGGAGCGCAACATCTGGAATCAGTTCCAGGAATCGTCCGGTTTCGGCGATGACCTGGTTGCCGGCGCGACGCTCGTGAACATCATGAATGCGCAGAGCGATCCGCGTCGTGCCCAGTACTTCGGAAAGACGCCGAACGGCAACTATGGCGGCGTCGATGTCAACGGCTCGGTCGGGCCGAACGGCATCTCCGGAATCAAGGGCACACGAAACAGTGGGACCTTCCGCCAGCCGATCGTCACGAGCGATGAGAACTCGCTCATTCTGGCCGAGGCGAATTTCGTGCTCCATGGGGCGGGAGCTGCGCAGCCGTTTCTGGACCAGGAGCGGTCGAGCAACGGACTGTCGTCGATCCCCGCGACGATGCAGTCGATCATGACCGAGAAGTACATCGCCATGTTCCAGAACGTCGAAGTGTGGAGCGACTGGAAGCGCACGTGCATTCCAGCGCTCACCGCCTTTCCGTCGGCCACGTTCGGCCACGAGATCCCGGGGCGGTTCTACTACGGATCCAGTGAGGAGGCGAGCAATCCGAACACGCCATCGGCCACCGAGCAGCTGCAGCACGGCGGCGACGTGGTGAGCGGCGCCGGGATCACCGGCTTCCGCAATCCCAACGACCCGAACCCCTGCCCGGCACCGTAGCGCCGGCGATCCGAACGAGAAAAAACGCGCAGCTCGCCGAACGCCGGCGGGCTGCGCGTTTTCCGTTTTCCGTCTACGACTGCTCGACCACCACCGCCGTGCCGTAGCACAGCACCTCCGTGACCCCCTGTCCGATCTCGGTCGCATCGTAGCGCACGCCGATCACCGCATTCGCGCCGAGCGCGGCGGCGTGCCCGAGCATGAGATCGAAAGCATCGTTGCGCGTCTTCTCGCACAGCTGCGTGTAGATCGTGATGTTGCCGCCCACGATCGTCTGCAGCGCCGCGCCGAGGTTTCCGACGACCGAGCGCGAACGAACGATGATCCCGCGCACGACGCCCAGGTTTCGCGTGATCCTGTAGCCATCGATGGTGAAGGCGGTGGATGTGAAGGCCTGCTGCATCTTCAGCTCCGCTGAGGGTTGCGCGATGATCGCGCCGGTGCCGTATCCGCGCAATGCCGGGGCGACCTATCCCGCTGGCGAGCCCGCCGATAAAATTCCTCGTCCTCGACCCCGACGAGATGCGCACTCCATCGATCGTACTCGCCACACTTCTCGCAGCCGCGCTGCCGGCTGCCGCGCAACGCGGTGCCGATCTCACCGTCGATGCGATCACGCACGGCGCGTTTGCCGGGGCGCGCATGCCCGAGCCGCAGTGGCTCGCCGATGGCAGCGCGTACTTCGATCTGCGGCCCGCCGCGGATGGCGGCAGCGAGATCGTCCGCGTGAACGCCGCCACCGGCGCCACGACCATCGTCGCCCCGGCGCAGTCGCTCGTGTCGAACGGGAGGAAGCTCGAGGTGGAGAGCATCTCGATCTCGCACGACGCCTCGAAGATCCTGCTCTTCCACAACTCCGTTCGTGTGTGGCGGCAGAATACCCGCGGCGTCTACGACGTGCTCGACGTCGCGACGGGGCACGTCACCCCGCTGTCCGGCGCTGCGGGTCTGCAGATGTTCGCGAAGTTCTCCCCCGACGGAAAGCGCGTCGGGTTCGTGCGCGCGAACAACCTCTTCGTCACCGACCTCGCCACGCACGAGGAGCGCGCGCTCACGAACGATGGAAGCGACGTGATCATCAACGGCACGAGCGACTGGGTGTACGAGGAGGAGCTCGCGATCCGCGACGCATTCCGCTGGAGCCCCGACTCGAAGAAGATCGCCTTCTGGCGCTTCGATCAGTCCCCCGAGCCGATCTTCCCGATGGTCGACGAGCTCTCGCTCGTGGCGAAGATGATCCCGGAGCGCTACCCGCGTCCCGGCGACAGGAACGCGAAGGTGACCGTCGGCGTGGTGGATGCGGATACGCGGGCGACCACGTGGCTGCACACGGGCGATGGCGAGTACATCGCGAGCCTGGCGTGGGCGGGGCCGGACAGCCTCACGATCCAGCGCATGCCGCGCACGCAGAACCAGATCGATCTCCTGATGCTCAGCGCGGCCAGCGGGAACGGACGCACGGTGATCACCGAACGCAGCTCGGCCTGGGTGGACGTGGACGACCAGACGCCGCGCTGGGTGTCGAACGCGACGATGTTTCTCTGGCCCAGCGAGCGCAGCGGTTGGCGACAGTATTATCTGTACAAACGCGACGGCACACTCGTCGGACGCGTGACGCGCGATGGGGTGGACGTCTCATCGCTCGCCGGCGTGGACGAGAAGCGTGGATTCGTGTATGCGATCGCGGCGGCACCGACGCCGATGCAGCGACAGCTCTTCCGCTATCCGCTCCGGGGCGGAACGGAGACGCGCGTGACCACCGAGCCGGGCTCGCACCGCGTGAGCATCTCGCCGGACGGCGCCGTCATGGTCGACATCCACTCCACCGCGCAGCTTCCCGGCGCGGCGACGCTCGTGCCGCTGGGCTCGGGCGGTGCGCGGCACGTGCTCGAGGCGAACGCCGAGCTGCGAAAGACGCTCGAAGGGCTGACGCGCGCGCCGGAGTTCTTCCAGGTGCCGATGCCCGACGGCACGAAGCTCAATGCGTTCCGCATTCTCCCGCCGGCGTTCGACAGCACGCGCAGATATCCGGTGCTCATGTACGTGTACGGAGGTCCGACGTCGCAGACGGTGGTCGATGACTACGGCGGCGATCGCTACCTCTGGCACGAGCTGCTCGCGCGCAAGGGTGTCGTGGTCGTGAGCGTGGACAATCGCGGCACCGGTGCGCGAGGCAGCGCGTTCCGCCACATCGTGTACGAGCATCTCGGGATGCACGAGTCCGACGACCAGATCGCCGCCGCCAAATGGCTCGGCGCGCAGCGCTGGGTCGATCCCGCGCGGATCGGTATCTGGGGCTGGAGCTACGGCGGCTACATGACGGCGATGACGACGTTCCGGGGCGGCTCGATCTTCCGCGCCGCCATTTCGGTCGCTCCCGTCACCGATTGGCGGCTGTACGACGACATCTACACCGAGCGCTACATGCGCACGCCGGCGGAGAACCCGGACGGATACGCGCAGGGCGCTCCGCAGGCATACGTGAAGGGGCTCGCCGCGAGCTATCTCCTCGTACACGGCACCGGCGACGACAACGTGCATCCGCAGAACTCGATCCAGCTCGTGGACAAGCTCGAGGATGCAGGGAAGCAGTTCCGGTTCATGGTCTATCCGGGGCGCACGCACTCGATCTCGGGCGGAAACTCCCGCACGCATCTCTTCACGATGCTCACGAACTTCGTGGAGGAGACGCTCGGCAACGCGGCGCAGCGCGTGAATCCGTGAGGCGCGCCGCCGTCGTGTGCGCGGCGCTGCTCGCCGCCGGCGCGTGCACGCACGGTGGTCCGGGACGCGCGTCCCGCATCCACTTTCCGCTCGACCGAAGCGCGGCGCCCGCTACGAGAGCGGAGCGCACAGGGTTCACGGAGACGTCGACGTACGCGGACGTCATCGCGTTCATCGACTCGCTGCAGAAGCTCGGCGTTCCGATGTCGCGGCAGGAGCTCGGCCGCACGAACGAGGGGCGCGTGCAGCCGTTGCTCGTGCTCTCTCGACCCCAGGTGACCACGCCTGAGCAGGCACGCGCGCTCAACCGACCGATCGTCTACGTGCAGGCGAACATCCACGCGGGCGAGGTGGAAGGGAAGGAGGCGCTGCTCGCGCTCGTGCGAGACCTCGCGACGAGCCAACACAACGTCCTCGACTCGATCGTGCTCATCGCCGTTCCGATCTACAATGCCGACGGCAACGAGCGGTTCAAGCCGCAGGCCGTGAATCGCACGGAGCAGAACGGCCCCGAGATGGTGGGCCAGCGACCGAACGCGCAGATGCTCGATCTCAATCGCGACTACGTGAAGGCGGAAGCGCCGGAGACGCGCGCGTCGCTCGCGGCATTCGCAAAGTGGAATCCGGATGTCTTCGTGGATCTGCACACCACTGACGGGAGCTTCCACGGCTACGCGCTGACCTACGCGCCTTCGATCAACCCTGCCGCGCGCGATGCGGGCGCGTACACGCAGGACTCGATCCTCCCCGAGCTGCGCGCGCGCATGAAGACGCGCGACGGCTTCGACGTGTTCGACTACGGCAACTTCGACACGCAGTACGAAGAACGCGACATCACCGACACCGTGAAGAGCGGCTGGTACACGTACGACCATCGCCCGCGCTTCGGCACGAACTATTTCGGCCTTCGCCAGCGTATCTCGATCCTGAGCGAGGCATACTCGCACGATCCGTTCGAGCGCCGCGTCGCGTCCACGTACGCCTTCGTACACGAGCTGCTGTCGCTAGTGGCCGAGCGGGGGCCGAAGATTCGCGCGCTCGCGAGCGCGGCGGATCAGCAGTTCGCGCGTGGCGCGTTCGATGTGCCGATTCCCATCCGCTCGCGCCTCACGACGGCGCCGCGCACGCTGCCCGTCACCTTCGAGATCATGGCACACACCGGCGACTCATCGCTGACGCAGCCCGGCGTGCCGCGCGGCTTTCGCAGAACCGGTGTGATGAAGACGCAGCCGATGCCGGTCTACGACCGCTTCGAGCCCGTGCTCACCCGCACGATCCCGCGCGCATGGCTGATCCCAGCGAGCGACACCCTGGCGATCAGCCTTCTTCGCGAGCACGGAATTCGCATTGAGCGCCCCGAGAGCGGAATGACGGCCGCGCGCATCAGCCGCTTCGCGGTCGACTCACTTCAG
>Ga0207657_10001694_pt1 | contig 23776 bp, 21 predicted proteins | sample KBSC33metaG_FD_184316 | JGI IMG/M metagenome (GOLD analysis project Ga0207657, IMG submission 184316) | Corn rhizosphere microbial communities from Kellogg Biological Station, Michigan, USA - KBS C3-3 metaG (SPAdes) (version 2) | ecosystem: Host-associated > Plants > Roots > Rhizosphere > Soil ... | reverse complement strand
CGTCGCCGGCGCGAGTCTTATCGCGGGGCAGGCAAGTGCCGACGGTCTTTACCTGACCTCCGACTATCACGCTGCGGATGCGGCCAATATTGCGAGCGTCGCGATACGCGGCGATGACAATGCGCTGTGGCTTGGCCAGAGCTTCGATCGCGCCGGAGGCACCAACTCGCTCAGTATCGACATTACCGGCGCTCTCAATGGCGGCCCGCTCGAATCAGCATTCCAGGGCATGCCGGCAGTGACGGGCCTGGTGGCGGGACAGCTCTTGCAGAGCGGCCACAATAATATGATGTCGATTACGTTAACCGGTTCGCAGAACTTGTTTGCAGTTTCGCAGGTCGGCTCGTACAATATGGTAACCTCGACAGTGACCGGCAATTTCAATCAGGCCGTGGTGTCGCAATCGGGTTCGGGGAACAGTCTGTCGTTTACGCAAAACGGTAACGGCAACAGGCTGACGGTAGTTCAGCGGTCGTGACAGACGCGGAAATTGAGCCGCGTGGAGGACTCGGAAATGAGAGTCGGATTCGGCAGGGTCGTTGCGATTGCCGCGGCGGCGTTGCTAGCCTCAGGGTGCTTTGTGCAGGCCGGTTTTGCCGGTGAGGGCAACGTTCTTTACCTGGTGCAGGATACGTCACCCGGCAGCACCAGCGGGCAATCGTTCCAGTCCGACCAGCATCTGTCGATCAATTCTTCCATCGGCACCCCGCTTCGTCCGGCGACCCAGAGCGGCGACGACAATTCAGCCTCGATAACCATCGACAGTTCCTGCACGCTGGTCTCGAATAATTGCGGGCATGCGGCACTCACGCAGAGCAACGACTATCAGAATGCCCTGGCAGACGCTGGCGGCGGGTGGATGGGAAGAATTCTGAATCGGCTCAACTCGCAATTTGGTGGCAACAGCGCGGTCGTTTCGGTGACCGGCGGGGGTACTGCGAGCGTGGCGCAATACGGCTTCGGCAATGACGCCAGCGTCTCGGCGACGGACGCCAGCGCCTCGATCAACCAGATCGGTCTTGGCAATACGGCCAGCCTCAGCGTAACGCCCCTCGGCTCCGGGGCGCCGGCCAGCTTCGCGCTCAACCAGATTGGGTTGAACAATACGGCCGGGCTGGTGGTGTTGGCCACGGCGGGAACGTCATCGTCCTACACCCAGGTCGGCGCAAATGGCACTCATGGCTCGCCAACCGATCCGGTGTCGATCACGACCACCAGTTCCGTCAACGTCACGCACTACAGTTTCTGACGACAAGACCGATTTAGTTTGGCGCTGCGGTTGGCGCCGTTATGTCATTTGCCAAGGGGTAGTTGATTGAAACGGGCGTTCATTGCACTTGTCGCTTTGGCGGCTGTCGGGGTGCTGCCGGTGCAGGCGCAGTCCCAGGCGGATTTCGTGAAGGCGTTCTCCGGCAAGTGGCAGGTCTATGATCAGCAGGCGGCCACCGGGACGGCCTTGTGCGAGCTGGATTTTTCGCGAACGGGCGGTGCCAGACTGCCGGTCAAGGCGACAGGGTGCAAGGCACCGCTGGCGAATGTGCAGACCTGGTCGATCGAGGGCAGTCAGTTGGTACTCGACGACGCGCAGAACGCGGAAATCATCAAGCTCGGTGGCAACCAGAAGCGTATCACCGGCGCTACTTCCAGCGGCCTGCCGGTGATCCTGGAGCGCGCTGGTGGCGACGGCAATGCGGCAACGCTGCAAGCCGCCTACAATGCCAGCGGCTGCTATTATCTCGGCTATACCCAGACCTGCGCGCCCCGCAGCGAACTGGCCGTACCGGGCCCGGGGGCCGACGGCCGCACCCAGATCGAGTTGCAGGTCAATCTCAATGTGCACAGCGAGCCACGCGCCGACGCGAATTTGGTGGGCGCGACGAAGCAGGGAACGTGCGTGCAGGTGCAGCAGTGCACCATGGCTTCGGATGGACCCTGGTGCGAAGCAAAATTCGGCAATGTCACGGGATGGCTGCGCAAGCTGACGATGCGCCAGAACCGTTGGCCGGTGGTGACCTTCACGAATTCCTGCAAGTCCTGAGAGCTGTCGAGTCGGGGCTGTCGGCCGATCGCGGCGTATCGGACCGCTAGAAACTGCTCATCTCGATTTGAATCAAGATGTGGCTCCAACCCTCTGAACGGCCCACGTTTCCGAGCCAGAAACGGCCGTGCGCTCTTCCTGAAGGTGCTCGAAACTATCGCGGGTTGGCGTCGCGCGGCAGGGAAGGGGGACGGAGCAGGCGCCGCTGGGCGGCGATGCGAAAGATAGCGTTGGCGGCGCCATAGCCCTGGTAGCCACGGCGTTCGACGATCTCGAAGAAGAATGCGTCGCTGATGATCGGGCTATAGAGCTGTAGGTATTCCCCGTCTTCGTCGCGATCGTAGAGCACCTGATTGTCGCGCAAGCGCTGCACGAAAGCGGGGTCCAGCCCGAAGCGGGCCTCGACGTCATCGTAATAGTTGGCCGAAATGCCGAGGGGTGCCAGCCCTGCGGTTCGCAGCGCCGCTGCGGTGGCAAAGATGTCGTCGGTGGCGAAGGCAACGTGCTGGATGCCGGCGCCAAACGCCTCGGCGACAAAATAGCCGGCGACGGTCGAGCGGTTCTCCGCGCCATTCATGGTAATGCGCAGCGTGCGGTTCGGATTTTCCACCACCTGACTGTGCACGATGCCGGAGGGGTCGGCGATGTCGAGCATGCCGGACTTTTGCGCCGCAAAGATCGACGTGTAGAACAGCAGCCAGGTCGGCATCTCGTCATAGGCCATGGTCTGGGCGACATGGTCGATCGATTTGAGGCCGGCGGTCGGGGCGGCATCGTCGCGGGATTCGAACTCGACTTCCCAGAGCCGCGCCAGGCCCGGCTGGTCATCGACCAGGTAGACCAGCCCGCCGCCCACGCCGCGCACCGCCGGCACCTGCAACTGGCCGGTGCCGCCGGGCTGGGTGAACGCTTCGGCGCCGAGGGCGGTTGCCCGCGCCATGGCGGCCTCGACGTCATCGACTTTCAGCCCCATGGCATAGGCGGAAAGGCCGCGCGTGATGTAGCTCGCATGCGCCAGCCCCGTCGTCTCGCGGTTGATGACGATGTTGATGCCACCTTGCGTGAAGCGATCGACGTGCTTGTGGCGATGCCTGCCGGTATGGCGGAAACCCAGTTGCCGCAGCAGTCTGTCGAGATGGGCGCCGGCGGTTTCATCAGCGGCGAACTCGATGAACTCGACGCCCTGGACCGCGATCGGGGCGGGCAGGGCGGGGACCTGCATCGGCGCTTCCGGCTCAAGGCGATGCACGCTGTCCATCAGGTTGATTAGCGAGCGCTGGCCGTCGCGGGCCACCGGCCGATTGGCGGCGGCGCGGAACTGATCATTGAAGATCTCGAGTGAAATCACCCCGTCATAGCCGGTCGCGGCAATGGCGCGCATGAACTCGCCGACCGGCAGGTCGCCCTCGCCGGGCATCGAACGGAAATGCCGGCTGAGATAGAGCAGGTCGACATTGAGACGCGGCGCATCGGCAAGCTGCACGATGAAGATGCGGTCGGCGGGAATCGAGCGGATCGAGGCGACGTCGATATTGCGCGTCAGCGTGTGGAAGCTATCGAGGATGAGCCCGACGGCGGGATGATCGGCGCGCCGCACGGCTTCCCAGGCGTCGCGGTGGTCGCTGACATAGCGGCCCCAGGCGAGCGCCTCGTAGCCGACCCTGAGGTTGCGCCTGGCGGCCCGCTCGCCGAGTTCGGCAAAATCGGCGGCGATGCGGTCGATGCCGCCGAGTGCCGCCGGCGACACGCTGGAGCAGACCAGCATCAGGTCGGTGCCGAGTTCCTGCATGATGTCGAACTTGCGCTCGGCGCGATCAAAGGCGCGCTGGCGGAGCGGCGCGGGCATGCCTTCGAAATCCCGGAACGGCTGGAACAGGGTCAGCACCAGCCCGGCGTCGCGAACCATGCGGCCGACGGTCCTTGGCGTCTCGTCGTAAACGAGCAGGTCGTTCTCGAAGATCTCGACGCCATAAAAGCCCGCCGCGGCGATGGCGGCCAACTTCTCACCCAGGTCGCCGCTGATCGATACGGTCGCGATGGACGTCTTCATGGCGGTTTTCCCATTCCCCGGCGGCGGCACGCGGCCCCGTATCAGACATATCTTGCCGGCTTGCCGGGTTGCATTGGGCGTGCGGAAGACAGCTCGATAATGTACGAACCGGTTCGTTTATTGTTAGGACACGCTTCCGGCGCTGGCAAGATCGAAGCTGGCCCGGCATTGCCGGGAAGCGAATCGGGGTCAGACGCGCGCGGGCCGCTCGCTATCGGGCGGCAGTATTTCGTTGCGGGTCACGAAGCGCAGGATGGTCTCGACGGCGTTTTGCCGCACCGAGGCAAGGGCTTCGCCGCTGCCGAAATCGCGGCCGAAGATCAGCGAAAACGTCACCCGGTTGGAGACGCTGTAGAAGGAGAGGGCGCTGATCAGCCAGTGCAGCTCGATGGGATCGAGGCCGGCACGGAAGAATCCCTCGGCAACGCCCCGCGCGTAGATCGAGGCGACGTGGGTGATGGCCGGTTCATTGAGGGCACGCAGCACCTCGGAACGCTCCAGGTAGCGCCCATAATGGATGTTTTCGATCATCACCATCCGGACAAACGCATCGTGCTGCTGGTGATGGTCGAAGCTGAATTCGACCAGTCGGCGCATCGCCTCGATCGGGCTGAGGCCCTCGATGTCCAGCTTGCCTTCGCCCTCGCGAATCTCGCGATAGGCGTTCTCGAGCGTGGCGCGATAGAGGCCTTCCTTGTCGCCGAAGTAGTAGTAGATCATGCGCTTGCTGGAACTCGTGCGCGCCGCGATCTCGTCGATGCGCGCCCCCGCCAGCCCGTTCAGCGCAAACTCCTCGGACGCGATCTCGATGATGTTGCGCCGCGTGCCCTCGGGATCCTGGGGCCTGCCGCTGCCCTTGCCGGTTTTGCGCTTGCTGGTCGTGGCATCCATATTTCGGTCCGCTCGATTGCCGATTGACTGAATTAACTGGTTCGTACATTGTTCGGACAGTCAAGTGCCGGGCATGTACCGGGTGGGCGAGGCAAAGACAAGGACGGGCGCATCCATTGGTTCCTGTGCAGCAATATCTCCCCGGCGACGGGATAGCCGTCCGGGGTGCCGGCCGCCTCGTAGCGGGCGCGCCGTGCAGCATGACGCCGATCGGCTGAGCAGGGAAAGCGGGGGGATGGGCTATTCACTGGACTTCGGCGTCGTCTTCGCCCGCTGGCCCGAATTGCTGGTGGGCGCGGTGATGACGCTGGGCCTGGCGCTTGCCGGCATGGCGCTGGCGATCGTCATCGGCGTCCTCGGGGTGGCGGCGCGGCGTTCCCGGTTCAGGGTGCTGCGCGCTGCGGTGATCGCCTTTGTCGAGGTGGTGCGCAACACGCCGTTCCTGGTGCAGATCTTCTTCATCTTCTTTGCCTTGCCGCTGATGGGGCTGCGGTTCAACCCCACTATCACGGCGATCATCGGGCTTGGCATCAATGGTGGCGCGTACGCCATCGAGATTATCCGCGGCGGGGTCGACAGCATTCGCAAGGGGCAGGTGGAGGCTGGGCTGGCGCTCGGGCTGCATCGGCCGCAGGTATTCCGGCTGATCGTGCTGAAGCCGGCGCTGCGGGCGGTCTATCCCTCGCTCACCAGCCAGTTCATCCTGCTGACGCTGACCACCTCGATCTGTTCCTCGATCGCCGCCTATGAACTCACCACGGTGGCGGACCGCATCGAGTCCGACACCTTCCGCAGCTTCGAGGTCTTCTTCACCGCGACGGTGATGTACCTGGTCATCTCGTGGCTGATGAATGTCCTGTTTGCGGCGATCTCGCGCCGCTATTTCAGCTACCCGGCGAGTTGAGGCATGGGACCGCTCGGACCGAACGAACTGCTGTTCCTGCTGCAAGGCCTCAAATGGACGCTGGCGCTGTCGGTGATCGGCTTTGTCGGCGGGGGCGTTTTCGGCTTGCTGATCGCGCTCGCCCGCACCGCCGAGAACACGCCATTGCGGCGCGTCACGGCGGCTTATATCTCGGTGTTCCAGGGCACGCCGCTGCTGATGCAGCTTTTCGTCACCTATTACGGGGTGGCGCTGATCGGGCTGAACGTCGATGCGTGGCTGGCGGTGGCAATTGCCTTCACGCTGCACGCCAGCGCCTATCTCGGGGAAATCTGGCGTGGCGCCATCGAGGCGACACCGCACGGGCAGACCGAAGCCGCCAAGGCGCTGGGCCTGCACTACGTCTCGCGGATGAAGGACGTGGTGCTGCCGCAGGCGTTCAAGCTGTCGCTGCCGGCGACGGTGGGCTTTCTGGTGCAGCTCATCAAGGGCACCTCGCTCGCCGCCATCGTCGGCTTCATCGAGCTCGCGCGGGCGGGGCAGATCGTCTCCAACCAGACCTACAAGCCGCTCATCGTCTTCGGTGTAGTGGGCGCCATCTATTTCGTCATCTGCTGGCCGCTGTCGATCTACGGCGCCCGGCTCGAGCATCGGCTGGCCGCGGCGCAGTAGGCGTCGCGGCTGGCGGGTAACGACCCCGGAGGGGATAACAATGGAGGAAAACTCATGACTGACTTCTTCAACCAGCGCTTCGGCCGGCGCAGCGTGCTGGCCGGCGGCGCCGCGCTTATCGCGTTGCCGCTGCTCGGCACGCGCACGGCACTCGCCGCCAGCGTTGCCGACGTCAAGAAAAAGGGCACCGTCACCATCGGCATCCAGGGCGACAACCAGCCCTGGGGCTTCGTCAATTCGAGTGGCGTGCAGGACGGGTACGATGCCGATGTCGGCGCCCTGTTCGGCAAGGAACTCGGCGTCAAGGTGGAATTCGTGCCGCTGGCCGTCGCCAACCGCATTCCGGCGCTGGTCACCGGCAAGGTCGATGTGCTGTTTGCCACCATGTCGATGACAGCCGAGCGGGCCAAGTCGATCCAGTACAGCAAGCCCTATGCCGCCAACGACATCATCCTCGCAGCGGCAAAGACCACCAAGATCACCTCGGCGGCCGATCTTGCCGGCATGAGCATCGGCGTGCCGCGCTCGAGCGCCCAGGACACGGCGGTGACCAAGGTGGCCCCGACCGCCAATATCCTCAGGTTCGACGACGACGCGGCGACCATCCAGGCGCTGGTTTCCGGGCAGGTGCAGGCGGTGGGCGGCAACCAGTTCTATCCGCTGCGGCTCAACGCCGCCACCAAGCCCGACACCTATGAGCGCAAGCTGACGTTCTTCACCACCTATAACGGCGCTGGTTCGCGGCTCGGCGAGAAGGACTGGAACGAGACGCTCAACGCCTTCATCGACAAGATCAAGTCGAACGGCGACCTCGAAAAGATCTACCAGAAGTGGATGGGGGCCAGCGTGCCCAAATTCCCCGACTCGATCGAGGGCATCCCCTACACCGTGCAGTGAACTGAGTGAGAGCCGCCGTGTCCCTTCCCGACATCGCCGACGCACCGCTGATCGCCATGCGTGGGGTCGAAAAGTGGTATGGCGGCTTTCAGGCCCTCAAGGGCATCGACCTTCAGGTTCGCAGGGGGGAAAAGATCGTCCTCTGCGGGCCGTCTGGTTCCGGCAAATCGACGCTGATCCGCTGCATCAACCGGCTGGAGGCCTTCCAGAAGGGCCAGGTGAGCGTCGACGGCACGGTGCTCGACGATGATCCGAAGACCATCGACGTGGTGCGCCGCGAGGTCGGCATGGTGTTCCAGAGCTTCAACCTCTTCCCGCATATGAGCGTATTGCGCAATTGCACACTGGCGCCGATGCGGGTGCGCGGCGCGAGCAAGGCCGACGCCGAGGCATTGGCGCGAAAATATCTCGAGCGCGTCCACATCATCGAGCAGGCGGACAAATACCCGTCGCAACTGAGCGGCGGCCAGCAGCAGCGCGTGGCCATCGCGCGGGCGTTGTGCATGGAGCCCAAGGCGATGCTGTTCGACGAACCCACCTCGGCGCTCGATCCCGAGACGGTCAAGGAAGTGCTCGACACCATGATCGAACTGGCCCGCGACGGCATGACCATGATGTGCGTGACGCACGAAATGGGGTTTGCCCGCCAGGTCGCGGACCGCGTCATCTTCATGGCGGAGGGCCAAATTCTCGAGGAGGGAACGCCCGAGGCCTTCTTCCAGCAGCCGACCCATCCGCGCGCCCGCGCCTTCATCGGCGAGATCCTCGCCCACCATTAGAGCGTTAGAAAAGTGCCGCGCGGCTTCCGGTTCGGACACGCGACGATGCAGAAATCCAGGGCCTTTCGTCGTTGCCGAGAAATGGGAAACGGCTCTTGCCCGCCCCCGGGGCGGCGAGTTTCATGAGGATAGACATGCCTGCCGCCGATCACGCCGTTCCGCTCGCCCGTCAGATTCGTGTGGGGCTTATCGGAGCGGGCATCCAGCAATCGAAATCGCCGCCGCTCCACACCCGCGAGGCGGCTCTGCACGGGCTCGACTACAGCTATGAGCTGTTCGACCTCGCCGCCGACGGCCTGACGTCCGCCGATCTGCCCGCGCTGCTGGCGCGTGCCGAAGCCCGCGGTTTTGCCGGGCTCAACATCACCCACCCCTGCAAGCAGGTAGTGCTGCCGCTGCTGAGCGAGCTGTCGGCCGATGCACGGGCGCTGGGAGCGGTCAACACGGTGGTATTTCGCGGCGGCGCGCGGATCGGCCACAATACCGACTGGTCGGGCTTTTACGAGAATTTCAGCCGTGGCCTGCCGGAGGTGGCGCGTCGGCAGGCGCTGCTGCTGGGGGCCGGCGGCGCAGGGGTAGCCGTGGCCCATGCGGCGTTGAAGCTCGGCATCGAGCGACTGGCCATTGCCGACCTCGAGGCCGGGCGTGCCGCGCAGTTGGCCAATGCCCTCAACGACCGGTTTGGCGCCGCGCGCGCCTATCCCACCACTGATATTGCCGGAACGCTGGCGACGGCCGACGGGCTGATCCACGCCACGCCTACCGGCATGGCGCAGCATCCGGGGTTGCCGCTCGATGCAGCGCTGCTCGAGCCGCGGCACTGGGTGGCCGACATTGTCTACGTGCCGCTGGTGACTCCGCTGCTGGTTGCGGCGCGGGCGCGAGGCTGCCGCACCCTCGATGGCGGCGGCATGGCCGTGTTCCAGGCGATCGGCGCTCTGCGCCTGTTTGCTGGCATCGAGCCCGATGCCGAGCGCATGATCCGCCATTTCGCGAGCCTGGTGGCGCCCGCCTGATGTTGTGAGGGGATAGAGGGGGCATTCGCAGGCGCTGAAGTGGGAGATCGCCGCGAATCCGCCGTGTCCGGCTTCCGCCGTCTCCCTCCCCGTTGAGGGGAGGGATCAAGGGGGTGGGGGTACCCGCCCCCCACTCTGTGCGCGCGGCTCGACCTCCACCGGGCTGCCGCCACCCTCTCCTCAAGGGGGAGGGGCGATTGTCGCTCCCACGTAGCGATGCCGAATGTTGCCACCTGGCGGTGCGGTGAAGAGTCTCCCCGGCGTTCATGATTCCAGCTAGGTTCGGGGGCATAGGATGCTTTGCTTGCCGAACCGGGCACGATTCGGCCAGTTGTTGCGGCATTTGGGAGGTTGGCATGGCGGTCGGATCGCGGGCGCGCAAGGCGGGTGCGCCGGCCGGCGGCCAGGAGGCGCTGCCGGTACTGGCGCGGGGGCAGGGGTCGCAGTTCGTCTATGAGCGGCTGCGCAAGTCCATTCTCGAACTGCTGCTCGAGCCGGGGAGTCCGCTCGACGAGTCGAGCCTGTCAGAGCAGTTCGGCATGTCGCGCACGCCGATCCGGGAGGCGCTTGTGCGGCTCGCTGCCGATGGGCTGGTGACGACGCTGCCGAACCGCAACACCATTGTGTCGACCATCAATTTTGTCGGTCTGCCGGTCTATTTCGAGGCGCTGACGCTGATGTACCGGGTGACGACGCGCTCGGCGGCGGCGCATCGGCGGCCCGAGCAGTTGGCCAATGTCAGGACGCTGCAGGCTGGCTTCGCAGATGCCGTGGCGCGGCGCGATGCCCTGGCGATGATCGCCGCCAATCGCGACTTTCACGTCGCCATCGCCGAGGCTGGCGGCAACGCTTATTTCACCATGTTCTTTGCGCGCCTGCTCGACGAAGGCCGCCGCATGCTGCGGCTCTACTACGCGACGTTCGACGATCACCTGCCGAAGCAGTACGTCGAGGAGCACGAGGAAATGGTGGCGGCGATCGAGGCGGGCGATGTCGAACTCGCGGATCGACTCGGGGCCGAACACGCTGGGCAGATCGTGCGGCAGATCCAGAGCTATCTGGCGCGCACCACGGCCTCCGGCATCGCGCTGTAGGGGGCCATTGCGGTGGGGGTGGGCAAGGCCCCCTCACCCGGATTGCGACGGCAATCCGACCTCTCCCCCCAGGGAGAGGTTGAGAGACGGCGGCGCGGCGTCAGCTCCCTCTCCCTTGGGGGAGAGGGCTGGGGTGGGGGCCTTGCCGTTCTTACCGGCGCCGGCCGTTCAGGCGGCGATATCGAGCTTCGGGCGATCGCGGAGGGCGGTGGCGACGATGTCGCGCACGGCCTTGTCCTCGTCGCCGACGAGAGCGAGGCGGGGCTGGCGCACCACCGGGGACGTGCCGCGCACCAGATGCTCGCAGAGCTTGATCTGCTGCACGAATTTCGGCCCGATATCGAGATGCAGCAGCGGCAGGAACCAGCGATAGATGGCCATCGCCTCGTTGATGCGGCCCTGCTGCACCAGCCGGTAGATCGCCACCGTTTCGTGCGGGAAGGCGACCACGAGGCCGGCGATCCAGCCCACCGCGCCGAGCAGCAGGCTTTCGAGCGCCAAATCATCAACGCCGGTGAGGATCTGGTAGCGGTCGCCGACGGTGCGCAGCACCTCGTTGATGCGGCGCGTATCGCCCGAGGATTCCTTGACGGCGACGAATTTCGGCTCGTTGGCGAGCTCGGCCAGGGCCTGCGGCTTGAGGTCGACGCCATAGGCGATGGGGTTGTTGTAGAGGATGATCGGCAGGCTGGAAGCCGCCGCGACAGCGCGGAAATGGGCGATGGTTTCGCGCTCGTCCGACAGGTAGCGCATGGCCGGCAGCACCATGAGGCCCTTGACCCCGAGCTTTTCGGCTTCGGCGGCGAGGGACGCGGCGTTGCGGGTCGAGTCCTCGGCAATGGTCAGGATGACGGGCTTGCGCCCCTTGGCCTGTTCGAGGGTGGCACCGGCGATGGCGAGCTTTTCCTCGCGGTCGAGGCTGCTGGTTTCGCCCAGCGAGCCACAGACGATAATGCCATCGACCCCGGCACCGAGCTGGAACTCGACATCGGCGCGCACGCCGTCGAGATCGACCGCCTGGTCAGCCGTCATCTTGGTGGTGATGGCGGGGAGTACCCCCTTGAAATCGCGCTTATCCATTGTGCCCTCCTGCGGCGCCGCTCGTCTCGGAGGGACCTTCTAGCACGCTGTATTTAGTTTGTCGACAATGTGACCAGCGCCTTATGAGGCGCGGTAGAATTCCACGTGGAAGCGCCCCGGTTCGACGAATTCGACATGATGTCGAAGCTGGGTGGGAATAACCACGGTGTCGCCAACGCGGGCTACCACAACCTCGTCGCGTGGCGGCTCCATGGCAAAGCGCACAGCCCCCGCGGTGACCCTAAGCAGGCCCCACACGCCGGCCTTGGTGGTGTGACCGGCCCGCAGCGCATCGGGCAGGTTTTCGGGAGTGAAATCGGGTGAGCGGGCGTACATCAGGTAGCCGGGGGGCAGGCTCGTCGGTAGATCGGCCATTGGGAAAATCTCCGCGGTTATGCAGTGTCAGGACGGTTGGATGATGTCTTGAACGCGAAGGCGAACTGGCACGAGCAGAGATGCCCATTAAAACATGAATTGTCAATCTATGTTAACTGCGGCTTGTTAAACATGTGTCGGCGGTGCATCTTTCGTTTCCCGTTGCCAAGCGGGGCAATAAACCGGGCGAAACGACATGCGACTGACTAATTTCACCGATTATGCCCTGCGCTTGCTGATGTACGCCGCAGCCCAGGAGGGCAAACTCATTACCATCGAGGAAACGGCGGAGCGCTACGGCATTTCGCGGACGCACCTCATGAAGGTGGCGAACCTGCTGACGCGGGCTGGCTACCTCAAGGCGGTGCGCGGCCGCTCGGGTGGCCTGTTGCTCGGCAAGGAACCGGCCGCCATCGGGCTTGGCGAAGTGGTCAGGGCGACGGAGCCGGATTTCAACCTAGTCGAGTGCTATGCACCCGGTGGCCGATGTCTGCTGACCTCGTCATGCAGGCTCAGGGGGGTGCTGGGCGAGGCCATGCTGGCCTTCGTCGGCACGCTCGATCGCTATACCCTGGCCGATCTGGTTCTGGCGCCGGCCGAATTCGGTCTTGAACCCGCCTGAGCGGATCGACTCCACGTCGGCTAGACAGGTTCGAGCGCCGCCGCAGCCCTCGGCTCGGTCATGTGAAGGGGCTGGCGAGTGCGCTGGGCCGGATCGGCGGAGCCGAGCATCAGGGCCGCGGCGGTCGACATGGCAGCCGCACCGAGGGCTGCGGCGTCCTCGGAAATCGCGGCGCGGTGGATCGAGGGCAGGTCTGGGTCGGCCTCGCTCAGATGTTCGTGCACATGGCGCAGCAATTCATCGACCATGCGCACCGGCAAGCGTCCCCCGACGATCACCGCATCGGGATCGACGATCAACCCCACATGGATCACCGCTTCGGCAATATAGCGGCTCATCTGGCGCAGCCAGGTCGACACGAGCCCGCGGCCACGGGCGTCGAGGGAAAGCAGGTCGTGCGGGGCACTGACCTCGACGTCATGCTGGCGCAGATAGTCGTAGAGGAAGAACAGCGAGAATAGTTCACCGAGCGGCTGCACCTTGCCGCGCCCGGGCTCGGCCGCATCGCTGACCGGCAGCCAGCCGATCTCGCCGCTCAGGCCCAGTGCACCGCGATGCCGGGTGCCGTCCAGCACCAGGCCGCCGCCGGTGCAGGCGCTGATGTAGATGTAAAGGAAACTGCGGCTCTCAGCGCCGAGCCCGTAGTCGAGTTCGGCCACCGCGGCGGCATTCGACTCGTTGTCGATGAAGATCGGGTGGCTGGTCAGTTCGCCCAGTGCGGCGCGGACGTCGAAGGTTGCCCATTGGTCATAGCTCTCGGGCTTGCCGAGAAAGGCAATTTCGCCCAGCCAGTCGGGGATGGCCAGGCCAATGCCGGTAAGGCGTGCCTCGTCGATCACCTTGGAGCGGCGGAAATAGGAGATGGCATCGCCCACCATGGCCATCGCTTCGTTGGGCAGGATGAAGCGCTCCTCATGATGGACGCGGCCGCGGATGGCGTTGGTGGCGTCGACCGCCACGATGGTCAGGTGGTCGCGGTCGATATCGACGCCGATGGAAAAGCAGCCCTCCGGATCGATTTCGAGCTCGATGGCAGGCTGCCCACGGAGACCCCGGCGCCGGCGGGCCTCCATGATCAGGCCTTCGTCAAGCAGCCGGTCGGCGATACGGGCGATGGTCTGCTTGGTGAGGCCGCAATGACGCGCCAGCTCGGCCCGCGAGATCGGGGCGTCGCGATGGATGGCGCGCAGCACGAGGGCGCGATTGTGCTCGCCGGCCTGGCCGGCGTTGGAGCCGGTCAGGTCCGCAGGATGCACCATGCCGATGGTCGTGCGGCGCACCATGGGGTCAGCGTTTCGCCAGGCGCCAGCTACGGACTTCGAACGGCCGCAGTTCGGCGCCCGGGCCGCGCTCCATCGGTTCCTCGAGGATGGTAACGGCGCCAGCCGCATGCCAGCCGTCCGCGAGAGTCAGCTTCAAGTCGCCGCGCCGGCCCGCCGGCTCGTAGAGGCGGAGGATAAGGCCGTTGCCGTCCTCCGCCGGCTTCAGGCCGGAGAAGGCGGCCGGAATGCCGGAGACCTCGATAGGAGTCAGGACGCTGGCCGCAAGGTGCTTGCCGGCGACCACCAGCAATGGCTGGTTGAGGTCTTCGGCTTCCTCGCGCACGCCGCCCTCGAACCAGTCGCCGGTGTGGGGGAGCAGGGCATAGGTGAAGCTCTGCTTGCCCTCGTCGGCGAGTGGATCCGGATAGACCGGGGAGCGCAGCAGGCTCGTGCCCAGCACATTGCCGCGCACGGAATGCCCGTATTTGGCATTATTCAGCACGGCGAGCCCGAAGCCGGGCTCGGAGAGGTCGATGAAGCGGTGGCCGGGCGCCTCGAACATCGCCTCGTCCCACGACGTATTGGTGTGGGTGGGACGGCGGGTGACGCCATAGGCGGTCTCGAAGGTCGCAGTTGAGGAGCGCACCGCCGCCGGGGTCAGGGTGCGCAGGAAGACGCGACGGTCGTGCCAGTCGATGTCGGTCTCGATGTCGAGGCGGCGACCGTTGGCGGCGAGCGCCAGAGTCTGCACGATGGTCGAGTGCCGAAACCTGCGGGTGATGCGCAGCGCGGCGCGGTGGGGTCCCTTGTCGACGATCTCGAGGCTTTCGAGCTGGCGCAGTTCCTCGCCCTTTTCGGCGTAATCCTCGTCGATGTCCCAGGCATCCCAGTTGCGCGGCTTGTCGAGCGGATAGGTCCAGAGCTGGTTGCCGCGACCCGCGAGGGCCTCGCGCCCGCTTGCCTTGTGGACGAGGCTGGTGATGGTGCCGTCTTCGCCGATGGTGGCGCGCAGGTGGGCATTTTCGAGGTGCGTCCGGCTGACCGACAGCCCCGGCGCGGGAGCAAGACTTGTGGCATCGAGCACGACGACGCCGAGCGGTGGCACGCTGCCCTCGGCGGCGATCGGCGTGCCGTCGGGCAAGTGCAGGTTGAGGGCGCGCGATGTCAGCGACGGGTTGACCACCACGAGGGCATTGGCCACATCCCCCGTGGGCAGGCTGCCGGCCAGCGCCTTCAGGGTGGTGGCGCGAGCCTTGGCGGCCGCATCGATGACCTCGCCGAGCTCGCGCTCGGCATCCTGGTAGACCTCATGGATCGAGGAGCCGGGCAGGATGTCGTGGAACTCGTTCTTCAGCACCACGCGCCACAGCGGCTCGAGGCTTTCCGGCCGCGCGCCGCCGAGCAGGTGGGCCAGCGACGCGACCGTTTCATTGGTGATCAGGGCGCGCTCGGCCTGCCGGTGCTTGCGCTTGACGCCCGACTGGGTGGTGAGGGTAGCGCGGTGCAGCTCAAGATAGATCTCGCCCTGCCAGACCGGCATTTTCTGCGCCTTGGCGCTCTGCTGGGCCCCCTCGAAGAAGCTCTTGACCGTCGTCCAGCGCGCCTTGGGCAGTGCCGGGAAGTCGCGCAATTGTGCTTCGCGATCGACCATTTCGGGAGTCACGCCGCCGCCGCCGTCGCCGTAGCCGACGGCGAGCAGGGTGGTGGGATGCGTGGTCTTGCCACGGAAATTGTGCCAGGTCGGCACGAAGCAATCGGGCTGCACGAAGCCGTTATAGCCGTGCATCGGATTGTCGAAGGTGTGGGCCAGGACGCGGCTGCCATCCAGCCCCTCCCACCAGAACAGGTCGGACGGGATGTGGTTGGTCTCGCTCCAATTGACCTTGATGGTGAAGAAATTGTCGATGCCGCCCTGCTTCAGCAATTGCGGCAAGGCCCCGGAAAAGCCGAAGCAATCGGGGAGCCAGCAGACGGTGTGGCGGACCCCGAAGGTCTTTTCGAAATAGCGCTGGCCGTAGAGAATCTGGCGGGCAAGGCTTTCTCCCGTCGGCATGTTGGTGTCCGGCTCGACCCACATGCCGCCGATGGTTTCCCATTGGCCGGCCTTGACCCGCTCGCCGATCGCCTTGAACAGCGCCGGATCGTCCGCTTCCATCTGCGCGTAGTAGTGGGCGGTCGACTGATTGAAGCGGAAATCTGCCGATTTCTGCATCAGGGAGAGGGCAGTGTGGAAGGTGCGGCGCATCTTGCGGCGCGTCTCGTCATACGGCCAGAGCCAGGCGAGGTCGATGTGGGCGTGGCCGGTGAGGGCGATTTCGCCCTGTGGGGGGAAGCGCTGGCTGAGTTTCTTCAGGTCGGCAACGAGGCCGCGATGGGCGCCCACGACGCTGGCGCGCTCGCTCTGGTTGAGACCGGCCGGCGCGCTCGCGAGTTCGGGTAGTTGCCAGATGCGCTGCTGCTGGCGCGCGGGAGCGGTGCGCGCGACATAGTCCTCGGTGGCTGAGGGCCAGTCGAGGGCACGCAGGGTCGTCTCCGCCGCAGACAGCAAATGCGGCACCACTTCGTGGCTGCCAAGGATGCTCACCGCCTCGCTGACCTGGGTGAGAAGCAAATGGAGCTGGTCGACGGCAGGGTCGAGCCAGAACAGTTTCGCGCGGTTGAGGCGCGGCTCGCGCACCGGTTCGCCGAACGGCAGCCGCGCAACACTATCGGTCGAAATCTCGACCTTCCTGGCGCGGAGGGGAAATTCCTCGTGGTAGGGATCGAGGCCGAAGCGCACGGTGTCGCCGCGTCCATAGGCGAGCGAGAGCAGGCTTTCGCCGCCGACATTGAGGGAGAGGCGGATGTCCTCGACCGGCCAGTGCGCCGGGGCTTCGGCGCTCGCCGCAAGATGCACTACCCCATCGCGATTCGGCCAGAAGTCGCCAACGCCGATCGGCTTACCCTCAAAGATCCAGCCCCCGATGGGCAAGGTTTCGCGTTCGCGCCAAAGCGCGAGTTCGGCAACGCGCACCTTGAGGCGGTCAAGGCGCTGGGCAGTGGTCAGTGACATTGAAACATTCCGTCTGGTTGAGGCTGTGCTGCGAGATCGTCTGGAGAACCCTTAGCCCTTGACCGCACCGCTTGTCATGGCGCCGAGGATGAGCCGCTGCAGGGCGAGGAACACCACGATGGCGGGCACCACCGAGATCAGGCAGGCGGCGGCCAGCAATTGCATGGAACTGGCGTTCTGCATGCCCTGGAAGGCAAAGATCCCGACGCCGATCGGCATGAGATTGGTCTTGGTGAGCAGCAGGAACGGCACCAGGAACTGCGACCAGCCGGCGATCACGGTGATGATGAATACCGAGGCGATGCCGGGGCCGGACAGCGGCAGGATGATGCGCCAGAACACCGAGAAACGGCTGCAGCCGTCGATCAGCGCCGCCTCGTCGAGGCTTTGCGGAATGCTGTCGATCGATCCTTTCAGCAGCCAGGCGGCGAGCGGCACGCCGAGCGCGATATAGACCATGATGGCGCCGAAATGGGTGTCGAGCAGGCCGAGCCGGCTGAAATAGCGGTAGAGCGGCACCATGATGACCAGCGGGGAAATCATCTGGAAGGCGAGCAGCCCCATCATCCACAGGCCCTTGCCGCGGAAATTGAAGCGCGAGAAGGCGTAGGCGGCGGGGAGCGCGACGATAAGCACGCCGATGGCGCTGAGCGAGGCGAGCTTCAGCCCATTCCACAAATAAGTGGGAAAGAAATTGTTCGTCAGCACGCTGATGAAGTTTTCGATGGTCGGGTTCTTCGGGATGAAGCGCGACACCCCGAGATAGATCTCGCGCCGGTCGCGCAGGGCCAGCGACAGGAGCCAGAGCAGCGGGCCGGCAAAGAACAGCAGCGTCACCAGCATGAACAGGTAGCTGGCTGCGTCCGCCAGCCGGGCCATCACCTTGGGGGTCATCGCTCATGCTCCTTGGGCAGGAACATCGCGTAGATCAGCGCCAGTACGAGACTGATCAGCAGCATCAGCACCGAGATGACGCTGCCACCCGAGAGATCGTAGTTCCGAAACACGATGTTGAAGGTGTAGAGCGAAATCACCTCGGTAGCGCGACCGGGGCCACCGCCGGTCAGCGAGATGATCGCGTCGAAGGTGTTCACCGTCTGGATGGTGATGAGGATCATGTTGACGAGGATGGCGGCCCGCAACTGCGGCAGGGTGATGAAGCGCAGCCGCTGCATGGTTGTCGCCCCGTCGACTTCCGCCGCCTCGTAGAGGGCTGGATCGATGCCCTTGAGGGCGGCATACATCACCACCATGGAAAACGCGGTGCCGCGCCAGACATTGGAGATCACCGTCGACCAGGGCGCGATATTGGGGTCGGAGAGCCAGGCCACCCCGTGCATGTGCATCAGGCGCAACAGGCTGTTGAGGCCGCCGAACGGCGCCTCGCTGAACAGCATCTGCCAGACGATGCCGCCGGCGATGCCCGGAACGACCCAGGCTACCAGCGCCGTGGTGCGCAGCAGGGTGGTGCCGAGCAGGCGGCGCTTTTCGCCGCGGATCACCACCAGCGCCATGGCGAGCCCGAGAAGCTGCTGGCCGACGATGCTGCCACCGACGAAAATGACGGTCGCCATGATCACGCCGGGCAATTGCGGCGAGGTCAGCGCGTTGATGATCGAATTGAGGGTGAAGTCGTTGCGGTCCCCGATCAGCGTCGCGTCGGTGAACGACAGGCGAAACACGTCGAAGACGGGATAGAGGTAGAAGATGCCGATGACGACGATGACCGGCAGCAGCCAGGGAATCGGTGCGCCGGTAAACCGGCGTTGATACCAGGCAAGCTTGCGGCCTCGCGAGGCCTCCATAGTCAGTGCGCTCATCCGCTCGCCCGGCTCGTTCGCGTCAGGGAAAGAACCGGCGCCGTCCCGGGGAGGAAATCAGGACGGCGCCGGGATTGACGGCTAGAGCTTCTTGTAGCCGTCGAGAGCGGCGTTGTAGGCGGCGTCGATGGCCTCGTCGGGCTGCTTGGCGCCCGACAGAACGTCACCCATCATGATCTGGATCTGGTTCGAGATCTCGGGGTAGATGACCGCCCCGGGGCGAGCCTGGCCGTCCTTCAGCGTGGCGGCGAAGATCTTGTTCGCGTCGGTGGCGAACACCGGATACTTGGCGAACAGGGAGGCGCGCGTCGGCAGTTGCTGCTGCAGGGCGTTGGCCGGTCCCATGTAGATGTCGCGCACGAGATCGGCGCACATCTCGACCTTCTTGGGGTCCTTGCTGAACGACGCCAGGGTCCAGCCGCCGGTGCCCGTCTTGTGGACATCGGCCGTCGGGCCCGGAATGGGCGAGAAAGTCCAGTCCTTGAAGGCGTCGGGGTCAAGGGTCGACTGCAACTGGGCGTATTGCCAGCTGCCGCCGATGAACAGGGCGGTCGTGCCTGCCGCCGCTGCGGCATTGAGGTCATCATAGGTCTTGATGGTCGAGACGCGCTTCGGCGCGGCGCCGGAATCCACCAGGTCCTTGAAGTAGCTCACCGCCTTGAGGAAGAGCGGCTTGTTGGTCGCGTCGCCGAATACCGGTTTGCCGGAATCGTCGACCAGCTTGCCGCCGAGATCCCAGTAGTTGGCGAGCCAATCGAAGGTGGTGCCTTCCCAGCGGCCGCCATTGAACAGCACGCCTTCCATGCCCTTGTCCTTGGACGCGATGGCTGCCTTCTTCAGATCGTCCCAGGTCGCGGGCGCATCGGGAACGATGGCCTTGTTGCGATAGAGGACGCGCAGATCGGTATCCCACCACCAGGCGTAGATCTTGCCGTCGGCACCGGTGATGCCGTCGCGCACGAACGGGAACAGGTCGGCGATCTCATCCTTGCTGAAATAGGGGGTGAAGTCGGAGAGGACGTTGTTGGCCTTGAACTGGCCGAGCACGAAGGAGTCGACGGCCGCGCAATCAGGGGCGTTGCCGGCCTTGGCCTGCTCCAGCATCTTGGCCTGCTCGGTGCCGATGTCGTTGGTCTCGATCTGCATCGTCAACTGCCAGTCGGGATGCTTCTTGATGAAGGCCACGAACAGATCGGTATAACCCTTGGCGATCGCCGGATCCGCATTCCCCGGGCTGTCCCCGGTCAGGCGCACGGTCAGCTTGTTCGGCGCACTCGCCAGACCGATCCGATCGGGGGCGGACAGGTCCGAATCCTGAGCAAAAACGGGCATTGCGCAAAGCGCGGTAGTCAACGCGAGAGCGCCGACGAGACGTCTCATCATGATGGGTCTCCTCCCATGTGAACCTGGTTGCAGTACCGTTTCGTCGCAGTTGACCTGCGGGCATTGGCTGCATTAACTAGATTAAGTGACATTGTTTTTATGTCAAGCGGGACGAAGGGGGATAGTGCCGCAGGCCTTGCCGGCAGTTGTGCCGGCAGTTCCGGCAGAATCTCCGATTGGCCCCGCTCCACCCTTGGCGTCATCTTCTCAGGCAGGGAATAATCGCATGCGTCTCCTCATTCTCGGCACCGGCGGCATGGCCAATACGCACGCCACCCGGTTCGCGACAATTGCGGGCGTCAGCCTCGTCGGGGGCGTCGACGTGGTGCCCGAGCGGCTCGCCGCGTTCTGCGCCGAACACAAGATCGCGAGGCAGTTCTCCAGCCTCGAGGAAGCGCTCGCCTGGGGCGAGTTCGACGCGGTGGCAAACGTCACGCCCGACCGCATCCATCACCCGACGACGATGCTGGCGATCGCCGCCGGCAAGCACGTGTTCTGCGAAAAGCCGCTGGCGACCGATGCGGGCCTCGCCATGGAAATGACCGAGGCGATGGAAAAATCCGGCAAGGTGGGAATGGTCAACTTCACCTATCGTAATTCGCCGGCGCTGCAGAAGGGCCGGCAGATGGTGCTCGACGGCAGGATCGGGGCGGTGCGGCACGTCGAGGCGTCGCATCTGCAGAGCTGGCTGGTCAGCAATGCCTGGGGCGACTGGAAGACCGAGAGCAAATGGCTCTGGCGGCTGAGCAAGAAGCACGGCTCGAACGGCGCGCTTGGGGATATCGGCATCCACATCGTCGATTTCACCTCGTACGGCTCGGGGCTCGATGTTGCCCACGTGTTCGGCCGGCTCAAGACGTTCGACAAGGCGCCGCCGAGCAACCGGATCGGGGAATACGATCTCGATGCCAATGACAGCTTCACCATGAATGTCGATTTCAACAACGGCGCCATCGGCACGATCCAGGCGAGCCGTACCGCGGCGGGGCAGTTCGACCAGTTGCGGTTGCGCGTCTACGGCGACAAGGGCTCGCTCGAGATGATCTACGACACCGGCACTTCGACGTTGCGGGCCTGTCTCGGCGACGACGTCAACACCGCGACCTATCGTGATGTGCCACTTGAGCCGGTCGCGACCAATTTCGAGCGCTTCGTCGCGGCGGTGCGAGCGGGCAAGACCGAGGAGCCGTCATTCCGGCGGGCGGCCAATATCCAGAAGGTGCTCGACAAGGCAATGGTATCGGATCGCGAGCATCGCGACGAGTCGGTGGGCTAACCGAGCGTTTCCAGGAAAAGTGCGCAGCGGTTTTCTGGTTCGGAAACGCGACCACTCAAAACTATACCGCCGGGACCGGCGGGGGCAGCAGCAGGTCGAAGAACGGCAGCAGGGCGGCGCCGAGGGCAATGCCGGCGGCCTCGAAACTGGCAGGGCGGATCGAGGACATCCAGGGGCTCTGGTGCGGGCGGATGGTGCTGTGGCCGCGCTCGATCGCCATCTGGGCGATCAGCGCCTCGACGACGTTGCGGGGCAGGTCGCCGCCGATGAGGATGACACCTGGCGCCATGAAGCCGGCGGTGGCGACGATAGCGTCGAAGAGATGCCCGGCAGTATCCTCGATCCAGCTCTCGACCGCGGGCGTGACAGGCAAGGGTCCGCCTGCAGACAGCGCCGCCTGTTCGTCCGGGGTGAGGCGGCGGCGCAGGGCCGCGAGTCCGGCAACGCTATCGAGCGGCACGCGGTCGGCGCCGGTGCGCATGGCGCCGAGGCTGCCGGCGCGGCGATGCACCCCGGCGAATGGCGCTCCCTGGAGGAGGAACCCCGCGCGCACCGTGTCATCGAGGATGATCAGCATCACGCCACCCTCGACGAGACCGACCCCGAGCATGCGCTCGGCCAGCACTGCGGTAACGCAATCGCGTTCCAGATGGAGCGGCAGCGGGGCAAGCGCCGCTCGCAGCGCTTCGGCGTCAGGGACTGTCGCGCCGTCGAGGGCGAGACCGACGCCGGCGAGCCTTGGCGACGGCACGGTCTTGTCCCGCAAGGCATCGACGGCGTGTCGCACGGCCGCCGGCAGGTCGGCGGTTGCATCGAGCAGCAGCCGGTCGCGCACCTGCCCCTCCAGATCGACCAGCACGGCTTCGATACCGGCGCGGTGCACGCGCACCCCGACGGCAAAGGCGCCATCAGGGCAAAGGGCAAATTCGATCGTGGGCTGGCCGCCCCGGCCATGGCGCTGGCTGGCGCAGACCAGGCCGTCATTCCCCAGCCGTCGCAGGATGTTGGTGAGTCCGGGAACCGTCAGGCCGCTGCGCCGGGCCAGCTCCAGCCGCGTCAGGGGGCCGTCGCGGCGGATCGCCTCGAGCGTCACCCTGAGATTGTGGTCGGCGACCTGCACGGGAGTTCGCCCCGTGCCACGCGGGGGAGACGAATCGCGATCGCTCGGCTGGCGCGGCGGGCCGGCTCGAAAGGATGGCATGACGATCTCGCGGCGGGAAAAGCCCCTCGGATGACGGCGCGACCGCCGCGTGAACCCGGCGATCAGCCGCCGGTTGCGCCCGTTGCGCGAACGAGTCAAGGGGCAAGTGTGGATGCCGGCGCCTGCCAGGCCGCGGAGTGAGTGCATCGGCCCCGAGGGCGTGTTAATCGGGCAGCATTGCTGAGATCGGGAGGCTGGCCGATGGCCAATCCACTATTTTATCGCCAAGTCGTGCCGCTCAATCGGGACACGCACCGTTCCCTCACCTTCCGAGCGCCTGAGCGGCCACTCGACTACGCCCGCGAGGCGCACCTCATTCCGGCGGTAATCGACGAATTCGCGGCCGCGGCGGCGGAGATCCCCATCGCCTTCCTGCCTGGGCCGACGCAGCCGGCGGCGGTGTTCGTCACCGGCCTCAAGCCCGGCGTGAATGCCTTCATCAGCCCCAAGGGGCGTTGGGACGGCCATTATGTGCCGGCCTATCTGAGGCGCTACCCTTTCATCGTTGGCGAAGTGCCAAATGCGGATCCGGTGCTGTGCATCGACGAGGCTTACGAGGGGTTTGGTGCGCAGGAGGGCAAGCCGCTGTTCTCGTCCTCAGGCGAGCCCGAAGCGCCGGTGACGGAGGCGCTCAACCTTGCCAACAATTATCGCGCTGCCGCGCAGCGCACCGACGTGCTGACGCGCCTGCTGCAGCAGTTCGACCTGCTGCGCTCGGTATCGTTCGAAGCCAAGCTTCCCGATGGCCAGAGCACGGTGGTGCATGGGCTGCTGGTCGTTGACGAGAAGGCGTTCGCGGCGCTCTCCGACGAACGGTTCCTCGAGTTGCGCCACGCCGGGCTGATCAATCCGATCCTGGCGCATCTGTGGAGCCTGACGGCGGTATCGCGGCTGGCCGACAGGTCGGCCCCACCGGTCGCGGCCGCCTCCTGAGCGTGCGGGCGCACGGCGCGGGGAGGCCGATGCGGTTGTTGAATCGTCGGCGCTGGCAGAGAGCGGGGGTATTCGGCACGACGCTGCTGCTGATGGCGGGCAGCGCGGTGGCGGCAACCGCCCCGCTGTCGGCACCGGGCCCGGTGCAGGCCTCGTCGGCCATCGCGGCGCCGATCGAGCTGGGGGAAGGTGTGGCGCTGGTTGGGATCAATGGGTTCCGGTCAGCGCATTTCGGCATGAGCGAGGATGATGTCAGGGCGGCCATCGTCAGGGACTTTGCCGTCAAGCCGCGCGACATCGTGGCGGGGCTGAACGCCGCCGAGCGCACGCAATTGTTGACCATCAGGGTTCCCGACGTGCTGCCGGGCGGCGGTACGGCGACGGTGTCCTATGTCTTCGGCTACGCCACCCGGACGTTGATCCAGGTCGGCGTGCTGTGGAGCGCGGCGACC
>Ga0207657_10001691_pt1 | contig 23788 bp, 17 predicted proteins | sample KBSC33metaG_FD_184316 | JGI IMG/M metagenome (GOLD analysis project Ga0207657, IMG submission 184316) | Corn rhizosphere microbial communities from Kellogg Biological Station, Michigan, USA - KBS C3-3 metaG (SPAdes) (version 2) | ecosystem: Host-associated > Plants > Roots > Rhizosphere > Soil ... | reverse complement strand
GGTCAGAAACCGGGACAGCCGGCGGCGAATCAAGAATGATCCAATCGAAGAGTGCCTCGACACGGTTCATCAGGAATTTCATGCGCCCATTAGCCACCAGTTCTGCTGGACTCGATACCTGCCGCCCAGAACCTATGAAGAACAGGTTCTCCATGGGTCCACGCTGCATGACTGCGAATTCATCGCTCTCACCCATCAAGTAGTCGGTCAGTCCGGGGGCGGCAGAGGTTCCCAACGCGAAATGAAGTCGTGGTCCGCGGAGGTCCCCATCGATGAGCAGCACTCTTCGTCCATGCTGCTTGACCATGACCTGTGCCAGATTCGCGGCCACAAAGGACTTGCCTTCCTTGGGAAGTGAACTGCTGATCAGGAGCTTCTTCAACGGGAATTTTTCTCGCAGCTGGTACAAACGGGAACGCAGTGTGCGGAATTCTTCCATGCCAGGCGCGTGATCCTCCGAGCCGAAGAACAACATCGTCTTCTCATCCGGATGCCATATGGTTTGCGGGCAGCGCGCTAACAATGCATCGAATGTAAAGTGACCCGATAATTGCGGTGAGCTTTCAGTTCTGCTCGCTGCATTCATGGGCATGTCTTGTCCCAGAGGTATTCCCCCGACCAAAGAAGCGTCCGGCTGCGAAGCTGCTCTTTCCTGTTCCGCCTTCTTCAAGGCTTCATGGATTCGGCTCATTGTTTACCTTCCTTTGTCACTTCCCGTTCAGACTGGCGCAGGCGGTCCGCCAATGTGGCTAACGTTTTCAGTGCTTCCAACAAGTCGAACTTCTCTCCTGTGCTTGAAACGGCCTCAACCTTCCGCGGCGTGGAGCCGTTTCCGTTGGGGCTTCCATTGCTGGTGTCGGATGTCAGGTCGAAATCGCGGGCAACTGCTTCGACCACAGCCGGCGCAACCGTCTGTTGCTGATCCACGAACGCCGAGACAAGCGCATGCTCGCAGAGGAGATTCACCACGCGTGGAATACCGCCCGCGTAGCGATGAATCGCAGCTACGGCTTCCGGCTGAAAAATCTGGCGCCCATTGTTACCTGCGATTCTGAGCCGTTGCGCCACGTAGGCATGTGTCTCATCCAGGGTGAGAGGGTGGGTCTTCGCCCGAAGAGTCAATCGTTGTCGCAACTGTCGCAAATGCGGCTGCCGTAGCTTCAACTCCAATTCCGGTTGTCCCACTAAAACGATCTGCAGCAGCTTTTCGGTGAATGTCTCGAGGTTAGTGAGCAGGCGGATTTCTTCGAGCACCTCATCGGACAAATTCTGGGCTTCATCTACGATCAGTACCGCAGTTTCGCCTGCGCGATAACGGTCGAGCAACCAGTTATACAGACGCAAAAGGATTTGGCTTTTGGATCGCGATTCGATGGGCACCCCAAAGTCGGTCATCATGTAATCGAGAAATTGGGGTACGTTCAGCCTCGAGTTGAAGATGAACGCCGTGGCAACCTGCTGCAGTCGGAGCCATTCTAGAAGCTTGTTGATCAGGGTCGTCTTACCCGTGCCCACTTCGCCGGTCAGCAATACAAAACCTTTGCGGCTCTGGATCCCATAGGTCAAGCAGGCCAATGCCTCTTCCGTATGCCGCGTCAGAAACAGATAACGCGGATCTGGATTGACATTGAACGGGTTGGCACGCAGCCCAAAAAATTCCTTATACATGTCTAACCTTAAACTTGGACCGTTTCTTTATCTCGGTCCCTGGTCGAAGTGCCGGCCTCTAACCGCTTCTTGCCACTGTTTTCGTCTTCCACCACCCAGGGCAGAGAAATAAGCATGGGCAACTCCATCACGGCTTCCACGTCCAGTTCGTTGCGAATGGCTTTATCTTTCAGTTCGAGCCATAACGCCAAGGCAAAGCCGATAGCCGCTCCCGCGCCGAGGCCGCCGCCCGCGAACAGGAGCCGGTTCGGAAAGCTTGGCGCCGAAGGAAAGCTGGCGGGATTCATCAGGCGAAATTGCTCGCCCTGCTGCTCGCGCTCCATGTCGGTCGTCATCGCCGACTCGCTCTTCTTGCCCAAAAGGTCAGTGTAGAATTTTTGGGCGGTGTCATAGTCGCGCGTCAGCTGTTTGTATTGTTCCTCAATAGCGGGGCTCAACGAGACTCGACTTTGATAGGTCTTGATAGCTTCCTGCAAACGTTTTTGTTCCGATGTCGCTTGGCTGATGGCCTGTTCGTATTGATGAATCTGAACCCGTAAGTTACGAATCTCGGGCGGTTCGATGGCGGAAACCTTCTCAGTGTTCTGTTCCGGCTGTGCCGAGTTCACTTCTGCCAGTCGCTTCTTCAGTTCTGCGATATCATTTTTCTGCTTCACCACGTCGGGATGGTCAGCGGTGTATCGACCTTGCAACTGCAAAAGAACTGCCTGTGCCTGAGCCAGTTGCTGTTCCAGGGCCTGCGGACTGGTTGACGACTGCGAACTGGCCTTCCATTGAGACATCATGGTCGAAAGCTGCGCTTCGGCATACGACTTGTCCTGCTGGGCGCGGTTGAGAGTCTGCGTATTCGCGTCCAACTGGGAATTCAATCCCATCAGGATTTTGAAATTGTTGTCTTCATCCCCAGGCAATTGCCCGAAGTGATCGCGTTTGAAGGCCGCCAACTTGGAATCTTGGTCGTCTAAAGTGTGTTTTGCTTCTTCCAATTGGCGGGATAGGAATTCAGTTGTACCCTGCGCCAGTTGCTCGCGAGCCTTGAGATTCTCTTCGAGGAACATCGAAGTAAGCTGATTGCAGACCTGCTGCGCGTTGCGCGGGTTGGAAGAAGTAAATCCGACCTGAAAGCCCAGAACGTCCGATTGTCCGGGCTTCTTCTTTGCTCCGCCAGCGTCGGGAAAAACTGGCGTAATTGTCATGTTCTTGCGAATGTCATCCATGACTTCGTCGACATTCGCTCCCTTCGCCAGCCCCAGGCGCTCCACGGCGGTTTGCAGCTGGGTGCGGCTGAGCACCTGCTGCTGTAGCGAAGATATGCGCTGCATAAGATCTTCGCTGTCGATCGGCTTCACGTACCCTTGTGGCACCTTCTGTGCTTCCACCAGCACGGTTGATTGAGACGTGTACTTCGGTGGAAACAGGTACGAGATGCCAAAGCCGATTGCCGGGGCAATCATCGCTGGTATGAGGATCACCCACAGGCGACGTCGTAGCATCGCCACATAGTCATCTATCGTTAGTTCCCGATTCTGAATCATCTTCTTTGTCCTTGCCCCTATCCAGGTGGCGAAAAATCAATCCAGACGAATGGCCTGAGGATGCCAGTCCAGGCCAAGACCTACGAGCGTCCGGTTCGAGACGCGTCCGCAGTTCGTTGATCCGCCGATGCACACCGAGTTGCTGAACCATTGCTCGTTGAACCGGTAGAACGCATACCCCGTCAACGTCCGGCGCAGAATGCGGTTCAGGCGCACGCCCCCGTAACCCAGGCTGTAGCTCGTTGCATTAGCGCCCTGTTGCGAGGTCTGTAATCGCCGATTAACTGTGTACCCAATATCGCCATCAAGGGTCCACAAACGCCCCATTTGGCGAGACCCATTAAGTCGCACTAGATCCGTTTTGGCTCCCGCAAAAAAACCTGATCCACCGCTGGTGAAGTGGTCATAATCGAGAGAGACTGAAGCGCGCGTGAATCGGTACCGAATTGTCGCTCGGCCGCTGCCAGAGATGCTTCGCGTCGACCCATTCACCGGGCTGGAAAAGTGCAGGAACTGAGGACCGCCGCCCAAGAGCAGACTCATGCGTCCTGACAATTGGTAGCCGTAAAGAACATGCACCACATGGTTCTCAAACCTGCCGCTACCCTCGGAAGGGAACACAAAATTTCGGTATCCATACATCACCGCGACCGTACTGCGTCTGGTGAGTGAGTAGTTGTACCCAAACTGGCCCGACACCTGGCGGCTATCGATAAAGCCGGGAGCGGCATGCGTGAAATGGAGGATCCCATAACCACCTGCTAACGTAATGGAGGAGCGAGGTGTCAATGTTTCCGATATATCGATGATCGTCGTATTGTTGAGTCGCGGCACGTTCCCCACGCCACCGAACGTTGCACCACCAAAGCCGGTGAATCCCCCGCCTCCGCCGGCCCCACCACCTCCGCCGAAACCGCCGCCTCCCAGGCCCCCCAATCCTCCGCCGCCGAGCGAGCCTCCAGCAACTGCGCCGAACCCGAACGAACCCTCAGGAAGGTAACTGGCGGAATCACGGATCTGCAAAACACCCCGGCGCCACAGCATGCGCTGATCGAAATACAAACGATGAACCTGAGTCGGACTGGTGCCTGAATTATTAAAAATAGACACCCCAGCCGCGTAGTCGAGTGAGGTTTGATATCGACTCCACAAACGCTGGAGATCCACGGATCCCTGCAGGTGGGTCACCCCCGTCCAGGATCGGTTTCCTCCCAATGAATTGTTTGCATTGGTGCTGCCAAACTGTGAGACACGAAAACTTGGCGCCAGAAAGCTGCGAGCGGCAAGGTTTGGTTCGAGCGCGGCCTCGTCCAGGCCGGTCAGCGGCGGTGCTTCAGCTACAGGCGGAGCAACTGGTTCTTGTCCAAACGCGGGCGACGGCGCCGCAGAATTCTGCTGAGCGGCATCACCCGCCGAGGACGTCGAACTGTCCTGTGCCTGAGCGAGTGTGAAGGTTGCCGCGCTCAAGAAAATAAGCAACATCCAAATGCGCTGCTCTGCTTTCATTGACCTTCCTTACGGGACGACAATCGTATCTCCCGGCTTTAAGGGTATGTTCTGCTCCATGGACTCGCCCTTGATCACCTGCTTGTAATTGAACGGAATCTTTTGCTGCTTCCCATTCTCCGTACGTAGGATGTAAATACCCTTCGTATTTGCAAACTGAGTGAAGCCCGCCGATGCCAGCGCTTGCAGCACCGTCATGTTAGGGATGAGTGGCATCGCACCCGTATGCGTGACTTCTCCCAACATGTAAATACGCTGGCTATTCATCGCGGTCACCACGACCGTGACACGCGGATCTGAGACATACTTCTTGAGCTTGTCCGAAATGGAGGCGGCCAATTGCATAGGCGTCAGGCCGGCCGCCTGCACGTCATTGAGCAGGGGAAGCGAAATCATGCCGTCCGGCCGTACGGGAAGTGTCGCCGTGAGTTCGGGCTCTTTCCACACCGCGACGTGCAAAGAGTCTTCACGGCCGATCACGTATGTGGAATTGTCTACTGATGATGGTTGATTGGCAGTTGTTGTCGCGCTGTTGTCTTTGCCTGCAGTCGCACTCTGAGCCCATGCTCCCAATGTCATCGTACAGCCCAGAAGCGCGGCCCCAAACTGTCTCAATGGTTTCATCTTGCGTTCTCTCCGCGAGCTAGGAAGCTCCGTACTCTCCATATCCAATCTGTTTAAGCTTGTAGAGCAGCGCCTTGTAACTTATCTGCAGTTCTTGTGCGGCGCGACGACGGTTCCACCTCGTGCGCGTGAGCACCTTCAAAATCAATTCCCTTTCTGCCTCGCGCGACGCGGCTTTGGCCGCTTCCTTAAGGGACACCCGGTCCCCATTGGTGCGATCGGACTTGATCAGAAGCGAGCGAAGCCCGCCCATGGCCACAGTTTCGTCACCTAGAATCACGATCGCCTTGGCAGCATCCTCCAACTCACGGAGATTGCCTGGCCAAGCGTACTCGTTAAAAAGTTGCTGCGTTTGTACGCTCAGGCTCGGTAGGGGTCGCGCAAAATCCGCCGCATACTTTGCCAGGAAGAAGCTGATGAGATGAGGGATATCTTCTTTTCGTTGGCGGAGCGGTGGGAGGCGCAGAGTCACGCCACTGATGCGATAGTAGAGGTCCTCGCGGAAACGTCCGCCTCGCACCTCAGCCTCCATGTCGTGCGATGTACCGCATATTAAGCGCGATGTAATGCCGGAACCGTGCTGTCCGTTGTTTGCGCGTGGAAATACCTGCAACAGCTTGTCTTGGCACTCCGCAGTCAGGCCGGCGATTTCATCCAAGTACAAGGTGCCCGTGCCATCAAGACCACTCTCGCCGGAAACAGTCCGGAAAAAGCTTTCAGCATTGAGCTGCGAACAACCCAAAACATGAAACGGCTCTTCCCGTCGAACCGAGAGCTGATGAATGCGCTCAGCCGTCGCTCTCTTACCCGCACCACTCTCCGCCAGGATCAGGACAGGTACCTCACTATTCGCGAGCTCCTGGATAATTTGTTCCACGGCTTTGATAGATGGACTGATGCCTTCTACGAATAAATGACTAGCACTTGCCACAGGTGCGGAACTCCCCTTCATGCTTGGTGTCCCAAGTAACCCCTCTTCCATACTTTGGCCTTCCGGAATCGACGAGGAGGAAAATGCTGTTGCCGGATGATTCTTTTATCCAGCAGCACGGGGGGTGCCAATTTGAACTCGTGGAAATCCCCCAAGTCTGTTTTTAAAATCATAAAAATCAGCAGCTTAGATTGTGGTATCGCCAGATTGGGGGAAATTGTGCCAGAACAGACTACATTGCCTCGGAGAAAAGGGAAAGTTTTTGCCCATTGTTGGTAACCAATACGCTATTACCGGGATGTATTCTTGAGCCGATTCATGAGTCGTCACATAATCAAGGACTTAGGAACGGTGGCGTAGGCAGTTAAACTCTAACTCCATGGCACAGGTGGGCAATAGACTTTCCGGTTTGATCCCGCTACCTTCCCGGCATTGATTGCAGCTGATCGTGGGCTTCGTTATCCTTGAATCTAAAGCATTGACGGTGAGCCAATCTGTCCAAGCCGTGCCCCTGCCGCGACAAGTATCCGCGGACTCGTCGCACCCTAACGCAAAATGGCAAGCTTTGGCGCTAGTGCTTTGTTCAGCATGGGTTTATCTACCGGTTGTTTCTCGGCTGATGGCGCAGTGGTGGCATGACCCTAATTTCTCTCACGGATTCTTTGTTCCCGCGTTCTCAGCGTATGTGGTTTGGAGCCAGAGACAGTGGCTTGCGAAGCTCGTTGCTAAGCCCTCGTGGGCCGGGTTGGCGATTCTAGCGGTTGCAATGATGGTTCTGATTGTGGGTTCACTTGGGGCGGAACTTTTCCTGGCGCGTTTCTCGCTGCTTTTGACCCTGGCGGCATTGATTATCTTGTTTCTGGGATGGAAGTATATGAGAGCAATGCTCTTTCCATGGGCATTCCTGCTCCTTATGATTCCCGTGCCCAACATCCTTTTCAACCAGATCACGTTTCCGCTGCAACTGCTTGCTTCGAAAGTCGCTTCGACAGTTCTGCCTGGGCTGGGCGTTCCGGTTTTCCGCGAAGGCAACGTGATCCAATTGCCAGCTATGGCGCTTGAAGTGGCGGAAGCCTGCAGCGGTATCCGATCACTCTTATCCTTAGTCACCTTGGCGATTATCTATGGATATCTGCTGGAACGCCGAATCGCCGTACGCGTGGCGCTTGCTTTATGTGCGATTCCAATTGCAGTGATGGCAAACAGCACACGGATTGTCGGGACGGGCCTGCTGGTCCAGTATTGGGACCCCGAGAAGGCCGAGGGATTCTTCCACGCATTCTCCGGGTGGCTGATTTTCATTGTGTCCCTCTCTCTACTTTTCCTATTGCATAAAACCATATGCGCTATCTGGAAGCCAAAAGAGGTTTCTGCTTGAGAAGACTCTCTGGCACGCTTCGTTTTTTCATGGCTTTCAGCATCATGCTGGTGACCGCGATCTTGCTCCAGGCCCGTGGCAAGAACGAGGTTTTCCCAGCGCGCGTCCCCCTTTCGCAGTTGCCCCATGATGTTGGAGGCTGGTCGGCTACTGACATTCCTATTGCCCAGGAAGAGCGCGACGTTCTGGGCCCCGGTGATTTCTTGCTAAGGGTGTATCAAAACAAGCAGATGCTGGAGCCCTACGTAGATTTGTTCATCGCCTATTTTCCAACTCAGCGAGCGGGCGATACCATTCACTCACCCAAGAACTGTTTGCCGGGCGCGGGCTGGTCTCCCATTCAGAATGGACGGGTGCAGCTGTCTCTGCCCGGAATACGGCCTTTTAACGCCAATCGGTACATCATTGCGAAGGGTAGCGATCGGCAAATGGTGCTGTACTGGTATCTGGCTCATGACCGTGCTGTTGCCAGTGAATATTGGGCCAAGATCTATTTGGTAACAGATGCAATGAGGATGAACCGTAGCGATGGTTCTCTCATACGTATCACAACACCTTTGCTGCCAGGCGAAGACCCGAATCTTGCCCAAAATCGACTGGTCTCGTTTGCGAGTCTTGTTGTACCTGGCATTGACAAATACATCCCCCGTTGAACCGACGCCATCCCCCAAGTGCGAATCTGGATTTAGCTGGGGAGTAGACTTAAGCGATGACAAGAGTAACTTCCGCAGGCCTTTGACTTGCATTACGCTTGCTATCTAGCTCAGCGCTATCGATCGTGGGCCCCCGTCGGCCGCTTTTCGTTGGGAGATTTGTTGCAATGAGAAACCGCTCCACTTCTGCTCTTCGGTTGTACTTGGTTGCCCTTGTGGTAGTTAGTCTACTGGGGGGCTGTTCCCGCGACCCGAATGTCCGCAAGCGCAAGTATTTCGAAAGTGGACAACGGTACTACGAAAAGGGTCGCTATCGGGAAGCTGCTATCCAGCTCAACAACGCTATCCAGATCGACCAGACGTTTGCGGATGCGCACTACCAGCTAGCTCAAACCTACGTAAAGATGCAGAACTGGGGGCCCGCTTTCCAGGAACTCGACCGCACGGTTCAATTACAACCGGCCAATACTCAAGCGCGTTTGGATATGGCGAACCTGCTCATAATGGGCGGGGATTTCAAGCAGGCGCAAGACCACATTGATGCGGTCCTGGCGTCAGACGGCAATAACCCGGCCGCTCACGTCGCCGAAGCCAACCTCAAAGCGGCAAGGCAGGACATAACAGGCGCTATCCAGGAACTCCAAAAAGCAATCACGCTGGCTCCGGATAATGCGAACTCGTATCTGAGTCTCGCCATGCTTCAGCTGAGCGCCAACAATCCCGACGCTGCCGAAACCAACTTCAAGAAAGCGGTGAGTTTGAATCCGCAGGCCGCAGACGCACAACTCGCGTTGGGGTCGTTTTACCAGCAGCGTATGCGCTGGGCGGAAGCGGAAACAACTTTTCGCCACGCGATGGAACTGGATACGAAGAATCCGGATGCCAGAGCCTCTCTCGCGAGACTCTACATGGCGCAGGGCAAGAAGGCGCAGGCTGAGGAACTCCTGAAGAAATCCAAAAGCGAGTTCCCCGACAATTCAGTTGGCTATCGCATGTTGGGCGATTTCTACTTCGCCACAGGAGACCTCGATAAGGCCGTCGCTGAATATGCCTCTTTATACCAGGCACATCCGAGCGATCCTCAAGTCAAGAAGAACTATATCCAATTGCTGATCATGAAAGGCCGGGAGGGGGAAGCGGGCAAGCTCAACGACGAAGTGCTTAAGGCGAACCCCAACGACGGAGACGCTCTGGTTTATCGCGGACAAATTCTGTTGCGTCAAATGCGCTCCAATGATGCAGCCGACGCTTTGCAGCAGGCGTTGCACAATGACCCTAATAATGCGGTGGCGCACTACCATCTCGGAGTTGCTTTCGACCAGATGGGTAACCTCTCGCGCGCTGAAAGCGAGTGGCACGAGGCGGTGAGGTTGCGACCAGACTTGGTCGACGCATACAAGACTCTGGCTGCCGCTAGCCTGCGCAAATCGGATTGGGAATCGTTGGCCAGAAACGCTGATCGCATCATCAGTCTGCAGTCGGCGTTGCCCGATGGGTACGCTCTTCGTGCCATATCAGAGATGAACCGCAATCAGTACGGTAACAGCGCAGCGGATCTAAAGAAGGCGATTGAGGTCGCACCTCAGAGTCCGGTTGGCTACATTCATCTCGGCAACCTTTATCGCAAACAGAACAAGCTGAAAGAGGCGGAGAACTCCTACGAAGAAGCACTGAAACGGGATCCCAACGCGGCCGATGCTTTGGGCGGACTGGTCGAACTTTACGCATCGCAGAAGCAGCCCGAAAGGGCCATCGCTCGCGTTCAGACGCAACTTAAAGCACAGCCGAACAATAGCAACTACCATTATTTGCTCGGCGCACTCTTGTCTAACAGCAAAGATTTTAAGAATGCTGAGAACGAACTGAAACGCGCGGTCGATCTCGACAAGGACAACGCCGATGCGGTCTTGAAGCTAGGACAAGTGCAGGCGGCTAGCGGTGCCAGTGATCAGGCGATTACGACGTATCAGAATTTCATCCAGAACAATCCACGTGATGTGCGTTTCTACATCGTGCTCGGGCAATTGTACGAGAGTGTCAGCAATTGGGATAAAGCAAAGGACATGTACGAGAAGGCGCTGCAGGTGCAACCTGACAATCCAATGGCGTCCAATAATCTTGCCTATGTCATGCTGCAGCAGGGCGGCAATGTAGATGTCGCGTTGTCGATGGCGCAGAATGCTCGCCGGCGAGCACCGAACGATCCTAATTTCGCTGATACCTTAGGCTGGGCGTACTACAAAAAAGGTGCTTTTGCTTCGGCTGCCGATCTGTTCAAGGAAGCAATCAAGTTGAATAAGGACAACTCCACCGACGATGCGGAATTTCACTACCACCTCGGATTGGCTTATCAGAAAACGGATCAACCGGCACTTGCCAAGCAGCAATTCGAGCGCGTCCTGAAGATCAATCCTGGCTTCAGCAATGCCGACGATGTACGCAAGTTGCTCGCGGAGCTTCGTTAGAGAGACCGTAAACGGGGCATCTGCGGAGCAGTGATCGTTGCAAAAAAACCCGCTGTGAGGCGGGTTGTTTTTCGGAAGAGAGCGAAGAACGAGTCAGTCGGCCACCGCTTGTTGTGCTACTGCCATCTCTTCATGTCGTCGTCGAACGGAGCGATTCGAAGGCAGTCCGGCATCGCGAATTTTGTATAGCAGTGCGCGGTAGCTGATGCTCAGGGCTCGGGCAGCCTGCTTCCGGTTCCAGTGATTGGCCTGGAGGACCTTTAGAATGATCTTCCGTTCCAGTTCCCGCACCGCCTGTCGCGTGATTTTCTTCAGTGAAATAGGTCCGTCAATCGGAATATCGGGGTTGAAGTACTCCGGTTCATGACTGCTTAATTCGCTGGTGATCACTTCTTCGTTTCCAAGGATCACATAACGCTTGATGAGGTTCTCCAACTCGCGAATGTTCCCTGGCCAATGGTACTTTTGCAGAATACCGATCAACTCAGGAGAGAGCGCGCGAGCCCGGGCATTGAACTTGCGGTTGTAGTACTCGAGGAAATAAACTGCGAGTTCCTCGACGTCCGCGCGCCGTTCACGTAGCGCGGGCAATCGCAAATTAACCACATTGATGCGGTAGAACAGATCCTGGCGAAAGGTACCGTTCTCGATTTCATCTTCCAGAATGCGGTTCGTGGCACAAACTACCCGAACCTCTACCTTCTTATCTTCCTGGGCGCCGATGCGGCAAAACTGGCCATCTTGTAGCAACTGCAAGAGTTTTGATTGAAGTCCGAGATCCAGTTCGGAGATCTCATCCAGGAACAGCGTTCCCCGGTGCGCCATTTCCACGCGGCCGGGCTTCATCCCATAAGCTCCCGTGAACGCACCCTTTTCATAGCCGAACAGCTCGCTTTCGAGAAGAGTTCCCGGAATCGCGGGGCAGTTAACCTTCACATACGGGCCGGTTTTCCAAGGCGAGCGCTGGTGGATCATCCGGGCGATAATGTCCTTCCCGGTGCCGCTCTCCCCTTGGATAAGTACGGGTACATTGGCGTTCGCTAGCCGATTCAGCCGTTCGCGGACCGCGAGCATCGCCTCCGAATGACCGAAAATAACTGCCTCCGGGGGAATCTCACCAATGGACTGGACTAGGGAACTCACAGGACTCGTTGTCATATTCCGCCTTTACCTTAGCTCTTCGTGCGGGCACCCGTTCAAGTGCACCCCAAGAGCCAAACACCAACCCGTTGGAGGGGAGCCTCGGTGGAACCAAGTAGCTGTTGTATTTTGTGATATATAGCGGGATTCGGGCGAATCCGCACCGGACGTGGCAGAAGCCCAACTCTACGCTTCTGCACCGGCCGGAGTGAGAGAAAACTTTTTCACACGCGCAGAAGCCGCTTTCCTCGCCGGGGCTCGATGCTCTTCTTCCTGCTCCAACAGTGGGCGTGAGAACTTCAGGCCTACCAGGTGGTAACCTTCGGCGTGGGTTACCCTCACGCACTTGGCTCGTAGCGTGCGCGATGCCTTGGGAAGCTTTGCAGTAGCAGCCAGCGGAGCGCTCGGAATCTCGAGCAGAATCCGCGCGGAGAGCGGTAAAGCGCGCCGCACGGCTACAAGCACTCCCGAGGCGCTGATATTCAAAGCAGTCGCAAACTCTAAGAAGTCCTTGCCTTTGTCGTCGCGGCTCCGGACAAAGACGGGAATCGCCAACGGGAGGCGCGGCCAGATACGGCGCTCAGTTTCCAATCGTTGAAGCGTCAAACGCACTCCCCTTGAAAGGTCGATGCACTCTCTAGCGGCACATTGTGTGCCAAACTCGATCTAAGTCCGTTTTCCGTTTGTAGCCCGAATTGCTGCTGAACGCGACCCATGGCCGACGTTGCAAGCACGCAATGAGCGGAGTTTTTCCCAAGCCAATCCATACACGGTAACTCGGCAAATGAGTTACCTACCGGGTCAGAAATCACACAGAAAGTGCAAAGTTTTTCATTTCTGTGTCTATTTATTGCATTTTTCGGTTTGACAGAGGGAAATCTCTGTCATAATATTCCCGCTAAGAAGCTCTTTTTGGCTACTTTCTCCTCCCCTGCTCCAGTTTCCCGATCTCATGTCGACACCGGAAAACCATTCCTCGCAGGCGGCAATGGCAACAACGGAAGGAGCCTCGGAACTCTGTCCCACCGCGCCCCAGCAACAGATTTGCCCAAACCCTGCTTGTCAACACGAACTGTTGCAGGAATACACGCAGTTGCGGGAACGGTTCCAGCGCTGCACTAATGCGTTAGCATCGGCTGCGCACGATTTGAAAACACCCCTTTCGATTGTCGCAGGGTACATTGAGCTGCTACAGAGCGAAAAGCTCGGTGCCCTCAACGAGCGCCAGCGCGACATACTACGCGACATGCGCAGTAGTGGCAACCGTTTGCAGCACTTTATCCAGGATTTTCTCACCTACAGCGTTTTGGAGACGGGCGAACTGCGAATGCAGTTCGAGTTGGGCGACATGAACGCCTGCATCTCCGAAGTCTGCAATCTTTGGTCGAACCGCTTCCAGGAAAGGGGACTGGCGCTTTACTTTTTGGCGAACGACAAAGTTCCAACCTTCGCGTTCGATTCGGCAAAAATTCAGCGTGTGCTTTCTAATCTTCTGGAGAACTCATCAAAGTTCACGCCGGCAGGTGGAACGGTCTGGCTGCACGCCGAACCACATATGTGGGAGCGGCGCAGTGTTCAAAAGCCTGCGTCAGGAGGCGAACGGCGACGTCAGAGTATCGGGCACCCTAACTCCATTAAAGTTAGCGTCTCCGATACTGGCCCAGGAATCGCGCCTGAGTTTCACCTCGAAGTATTCGATGATTTCTTTCGTTTGCCGCAAACAGAGAAATTGTCCGACGGCATGGGACTAGGCTTGGCCATCGCCCGCCGTCTGGTTCAAGGGTTCGGCGGCAAGATATGGGTCGAAAGCGAACCGGGGGCGGGCTGCAAGTTCTCCTTCCTCATACCACTAAAGCCGCCAGTGCAGGCCAGTTTGCAAAAAGGAAAAGGTAAAAAGCTAAATGAGTGAGACAGCAAACATTCTGCTCGTCGACGACGAACCTGGTATGTTGCGATATATACGTACCCTGCTCGAAGTAGACGAGTACAAGGTTGAAACTGCAACCACCGGGGAAGAGGCTCTCGAAAGAGTGCAGAAGGGATTGCAGCCTGACCTGGTCCTGCTGGACTTGCTCATGCCGGGCATAGACGGCCTGCAAACGCTCGAGCAGCTACGTGAGTTGCGTCCCGGCGTAAAGGTCGTGATGCTATCGTGCGTAAACGACACTCGCAAAGTCGTGCAAGCTATGCGTCTTGGAGCGCACGACTATCTCACTAAACCTTTTCAGAAGGCTGAGCTGGACGCCGTCGTCGATCAATGTTTGGGTACTGGCGAACCGGTTCACTCCGGGGACATTGAAGAACTCTGCGATGATGTCTTCTTTATCGCAGCGAGTCCCGCCATGCGCAAGATCCGGTCGCAGGCGGCTCTTGTCGCCAACGTCGATATACCTGTCCTATTGTTGGGAGAAAGCGGCACCGGTAAAGAGGTGCTGGGCCGGCTCGTCCACAAGCTCTCGCCGCGCGCTCACCGTACGTTCCTCAAAGTGAACTGCGCCGCTGTTCCTGCGGACCTTCTGGAGAGCGAGTTATTCGGTTATGAAGCTGGCGCTTTTACGGGGGCCACACACTCCAAGCCGGGCAAATTCGAGTTGTGCAATAAGGGTACTATCCTGCTGGACGAAATCGGCGAAATGCCACCGTTATTGCAGGCGAAGCTGTTACACGTTCTCCAGGATCAACAATTCTCGCGCCTGGGCAGCCGTTCAGTAGTGAAGGTGGATGTACGGATTCTGGCGGCAACCAACATCAACATCCCGGAAGCACTCGCAACCAAACGCCTGCGCGAAGATCTCTATTACCGTCTAAATGCTTTCACCCTGCAGTTACCGCCTTTGCGGGATCGCAAGGAAGAGGTTCCCATTCTGCTCAAACATCACATGACACGGATGTCTGAGCGCTATGCGCGGCCGCCATTGCCTTTATCCCCGACGCTGCTGCAAGCCTGCCACGATTATTCCTGGCCGGGCAACTTGCGCGAACTAAACAATTTTGTAAAAAGATACTTGATCCTGGGCGACGAGAAGTTGGCAATCCAGGAACTGCAACCCAAGACCGACGGCAGTGGCGCGCAGTTTGAACCGGGTGCGAAGCATGCGGGAGAGCCCACCGGGGGGCTGAAATCTTTAGCACGCAGCGCGAAGGATGAAGCCGAAGCGGAAGCGATTACGCGCGCGCTGGATGAGACTAACTGGAATCGCAAACAGGCTGCGGCTTTGCTGAAAATCAGTTACAAAGCACTGCTTTATAAGATTCGTCAGTACGGAATAGCTCAGGCCAAGAGTCATCACAGGCTGTCGGCGGGAATGTAAGCGGCGCCTGATGATTAAGAAAACAAACCGGGCGCTTCGCCCGGTTTTCGTTTTCCGCAGTGATGATACTACTGCACGACCAGCGTGAGAGTTGCAGCATGCGCGGCTGTGCCTGACGTCCCAGCAGCTCCCGACGTGCCGGTTACCGTTACCGTGTACGTGCCTGCGGGCGTTCCACCGGTTGCTGGTGGTGCTGAGGAACTCCCTCCGCACGCTACTTGGAACATCACTCCTCCGAACAGCATGCCCAGCAGCGTAACCGCAAGCCAGGCTTTCCGGGGCGACCGCTTGCCTACTCCTACTCCCATCAGCGTCATTCCCGTCACTGGGAGAAACACCGCATACCAGAGTATCGACCCGCCATGGAGAACTGCGGTCGTGACAGGCCGGGGCGTCGTCGTAATCGTGAGAGTCGACGTTAGCGGGCTAGTGCTATTGGAAGCACTGAATGCCAGCGGATTCGTGGAGAATGCACACGCGGCTCCCGCCGGCAATCCAGCCGAACAGGAAAGCGAAACATTGTTCGGAAAGCTGGGAATCGGGGTCGCGGTGACCTGATAGGTAGCCGAAGTTCCCGCCGGTGCAGGTACCGTGAACGTATTCGGACTCACCGCTATGGAGAAGTCAGTCACCGTCACTGGAGTTGCGGGCGCGGCAGAGTTGTTCCCCGGATTAGGATCGGCTGATCCAGCAGCGGCTGTGACGGTTCCGCTGTCGTTGAAACCTCCCGGAAATGGCACTGTCGGAGTCAGGACGACGGTGGCCGTGCCAGTCGCACCGGGTTGAAGTGTCCCGATGGAGCATTGCACTGTACCCCCGACCGGCGAAGCGCAGCTACCCGGAGAACTGGTAATCGAATTGAATGTGACACCCGTGCTCGGAAGGTTGTCAGTAAACACGACTCCTGATGTGGGATCGGGGCCGGCATTCTTTATCGTGAAGGTGAATGTGACGGAATTGCCGACGCCAATCTGCGTTGTGCCGACGGTGGCCGTAAGTTGCAGATCGCTGACTGATCCTAACTTGCTGACGAAGACGTCGCTGGGCCCGTTCAATGTCGCTTGAGCGGCTGATCCTGCGAGCGGAAAATCACCCGAATTGGTGAATCCTGCCACATAACTTGCGAAATTCGAGTCCAAGGCAACCGCTGAACCCTGGTCGAGACCGCTGCCCCCGAACGCCGATACAAAGTCGTTGGTAGGTAGGTTCGAAGTCGTGTCGATGCTCGCCACGAAGGCGTCGCCTCCGCCGAGGGGGCCAGTTAGGAATGCGGGGGATCCCACCGGAATTACGGGAGTGATACTTCCAGTTGTGTTTCCTGTAAGTCTTACCCGCTGAGCAGAATCGACCGCAATGGCACGCCCTGTGTCATCGCCGGTACCGCCCAGGTAAGTAAAGTAGTTCAGGGCCACACTGGCATTTGCTGCCGGATTGTTCAGCTTGGCTACAAAAGCATCCAGAGCAGCGGTGTAGGCGAACGGCGCCGCCGCTCTTATCCACGCAGGGGAATCGGTTGACCCTGTTACGTACGCGTTGCCACCGGAATCTACCGCAATGCCATAGCCGATGTCACTTCCTGCGCCGCCAAGATAAGTCGAATAAAGCAACGCTGCGTTCGCCGCGGCTGCAGGATTGATTTTCGCTACAAACACGTCCGGCAGCGTCAAACCGGCGCTGCAACCTCCCGGAGAAGAGTTCGGTGTATCCAGGCAAGGTTGAGCCGCGTTCAAAATTCTGAAATCCGAGGCCGCACCAACATGCAAAAAGTTGGTTCCTCCTGTGATGTAAACGTTCTGACTGGAATCTACGGCAATGCCGCCGCCCTGGGTGATGGCGCCGCTTGCCGGGTTGCCACCACCAAAATAGGTCGAGTAAGTGAGAGCGCTGGCACCCGCAGACGGCGTCAACTTCGCCATGAAGAATTGGCTATCGCTCAACGACAACGGCGTTGGTTGCAGGGATCCGGGCGTGGTGTGGAAGTGGGGTGAAGACGTGATCCCGCTGATATAGGCACTGCCTTTGCTATCGATGGCCAAACCTGTAGCTGCGTCTACGCCATCTCCTCCCAGCAGCGTGCCCCACGTTAGCCCGCTGAAATTTGCCTTTAATTCCGAAACGAAGACGTGAGCCGTGGCAGGGTTCAGCCCGGGATTTGCGATGCCTTTAACCGTGGGGAAATTGGTCGAAGTCGTGGTTCCAGCCAGGAAGATGTTTCCAGCAGCGTCGACGGCAATGCCCGCGGCTGAATCGGTGCCACTGCCGCCTAAATAGGTGGACGCAACCAAGGCTCCGCTTTGATTGAATTTCGAGACGAAGATGTTTCTCGCACCGGTGAAAGTGTTATGAACTCCCGGCTGCGGCGGGAAGTCAGTCGACGTGGTGGAGCCCATTACATAGATATTGAATTGCGAATCGACCGCTACCTTTTGGCAGTTGTCGACGGAGTTGGTGGCATTGACGGTGATTGTCGCGCAGTTCTCGTCGCCTGAACCACCCAGATAGGTTGAATAGGTTAGCTGCGGGTCGATTATCAAAGCTCGAGAATGATCGTACTCGCCAAGCCAAAAACCAACGCTGTTGTCGGAGCTCCGAACGAAGCGTCCCGACACCTCGCGCTTCTGTCCGTGAACCTGCTGGTAGATGCTGGGAGCGTGCAGCCGAACGTCGCCCCCGTCCGTGCCCAGGACCACGTCGCCTTTCCCATCAATCGCGAGTCGTTCAGACCCTTGGAACTGCAACTTCACGGCGTGGACGTCTGCTCCTGGCGCGACTTCGAAGTCGTATTCCAGTTCTCCCTCGTTGCCGTAATAGACAAGATCAATCCCCGGATAGATGTTTCTATACCGAACACGCGCAAACTGAGGGACGTTAAGGTGCCAGTGCTTGGGATCATTGCCGATGATGTAATTGCTCCTGGCAGGAAGTTCGTTTGCGGAATTCACAGCCGATGACACATTTGCGCCAGCCAATTTCATCCTGAGAACTGACGGATGCGCCATCCGCCGGTGCAGCGTAAGGACCGCCTCGTCAGCCGTAAGAAATACCTTGTAACCGTTTCCACGAGCCAAATACTGCACACGCGGATCAGTCTGACCCTGGTTAGCTTCAAACGCGAGTGGGGCGACTGCAGGTCGACGGCGAAACCGTGGTGCTGCATGCCCCGGTCCTGGAGAGGCCAACGCGCTTGCCCGCATGGATCGGCGATGACGATCCAGGAACCGCCCGCTGTCTGGCTGTGCGTTGACAAGGGTTGTTGCCCCAACCGAGAGGATGGCCACCGCCGTCAGAAGAATCATTGCAATACTAAAAAGGGGTACGCACAGAGCTATACGACGGCCTCTTGGCACAGGGCAGTTCAATTTCACGAATTCCTCCGGATCAGTCATTCTTTGGAGAGGACGCAGAAACGGCGCACAAATTGTGAAGTTGCTTGCGCGCGCGAAGCGGCATGCCTGCTAGTCACCAAAAGTGGGGTGAAAATTGAATAAATACTTAAACATCGGACGGATAGACTGTCAAGCGAACCGACGCGCGCACAACTCTCCCGCAGGTGAGATGCACTAATTTAACTGTTTAGATGCCGAACGAATTTTCGCGCTGAGCTTTCTTCCATGACGAGGCAACACCGAGCCTCAGCCGAGTTTTGCTGTGCAATGCAAGGAAGCACAAGCCTGTGTGCAGAGGCTTCGACTTTGGAGAAAAGAAGTCGCTGCCGTGCTTTTCTTCTTGCAAAAAACAGGTAAGTAGGTGAATTATTAGCCAGCAGTTTTGCGCCGGGTTTTACTTCACGTCTGCCTTCCCGAAAACGGACGCGAACAGGTTCACCTCAAATGTTTTTCGAAAAAGAAACTGGCCAGCCTGCAACGGGGCCGGAACGGCGTTCTATGCGCCGTTTTGAAATCCGCTTGCCTGCCTTAGTGAACTTAACCGGAAATGGTTTCCAAGAACTGCTCACGGAAACGCACAACGTGAGCGCCAGGGGAATTTTCTTTTACATCGACCGTCCGATCGCGCCGGGTTCGAGGCTGGAGATTACACTAACCCTCCCGTCACAGATCACATTGGCCGAAGCAGTTCGAGTGCGCTTCACCGCCCGAGTTCTACGCATCGAAACCACACAAGGCAGCTCGCGTACGGGAGTCGCCGCCGCCATAGAAGACTACGAGTTCCTGCGATCTGTCGCTGCACAGGAATTTGCTGGTAGCGTGTCCGGTTCAATGGCTAAGGCCTAACGAAAGATTACGAAGCCCGGTAGCCGGTGCAGGACCCGACGCCTCCCGAATGAGCGCTCGATCAAGGTCCTCAATGGGAAGTACGACGAAGGCAAGGTGTCTAGGAAACGGTCGTCTTCCGACGACGCGCTTTGGGCGTATGTTCTGAATCCCTTCCACTGTCCCGATGCCTCCACACGCGGGAGCTTTGCCCTTTATGCGCAGAATCCAGTAAAGAAACGGATTCACTTCAATCCGCATGTTCGTGTGTGAGAAGCGTCTTCGTGCTCGGTGAAGGCTACAGGGCGGCCAGCTCAAATCCGTGTCTCGGTAAAGTTGTGTAGGTTATTGAAAATAACTACGTACCGACGCCGCCGTCGGGCAATGTGGGGGCATCTGACGTGACACCGTTTCAAGCAGAAGGCCGGAGGGCGCTGTGATTAGAATCTTAGTGGCGGATGACAATGAGGTAGTCCGACATGGTCTAAAACAACTTCTTAGCCAGCACGCCGGTTGGGAAATCTGCGGCGAAGCGGTTGATGGTCAGGAGGCGGTTGAAAAAGCGCGTAGCCTTTCTCCCGACATCGTGGTGCTGGACTTCGCAATGCCTGTTCTCAACGGTATAGAAGCAGCACGTCAGATTCACAAAACACGACCGAGCATTCGATTTGTGCTTTGTTCAATGTACATGGACAGCCAGCTCGCGTCCGTGGCACGCGAAGTCGGAATCACGTCAGTGTTGTCCAAGAGCAATGTAGGTCAGGTAATCAAGGGCGTCGAAGCAGGATTGCACGGCGAGGCATTCAGCGAATCGAAAATCTGATCTTCTTTGTATTGGTTTGAATGGCCGCAATATCAAAGAAGCCGAAACGCGAATCGCCAGAGGTTCTGCCGGTCCAGCTATAAATATTTATTTGATTGAGCAGTGCAGGACTCTCAGCAGCATTGATGTTAAGGGACACGGCCAGCCAAACCTGCTCCGGCGAGTCTGCTTTTTTCTTCATCACTTCAGCAGAGTGGATGGGGGTTATAAGTCTGTACGGGTGTGCATAGTATTAAAACCACATAACCTTCTACACAGCTCCTTTTTTGACGGTTTGGACCTCCGGCGTGGCGACGCGATAGTTGCAACTACGCTCGATACTGCTCAGATCTCGAAGCGCTATCGGCGTTGACCGATTTTCATATTAGATATAATCTAAACTGTTCATGGGCGACCATGCGATCAAACGATCCTTGGCGGGCAGCGGTCTGCGGAGCACGCCGCAGCGTTACGCGGTTATGGCGTTCTTGACGAAGCAAAAGGGACATCCCACGGCTGCGGAGATCTTCAAAGCTGTTAACCGGCTCGATCCGCGCTCTTCCCGGGCCACGATTTATAACAATTTGCGCGACCTGGTGCAGGCTGGCTTGGTGCGCGAAGTGGCTGTGGAAGGCCGCGCGGCGCGATTTGATACGAAAGGAACGCGGCATCATCACTTCATCTGTGACCGCTGTGGCAATGTCGAGGACGTCGACTGGTACGACGTGCCTCATCCTGTCCCGGCATCACTCGGCCGGCGAGTGCTTCGCGAGTGCGAACTCATTTTCCGAGGGCTGTGCACCAGATGCGCAACCCGGCGCGTTTCTCGATAGATATTCTAATTTCGGTGGAAAGGACTAATAAGATGGAAAAAGAAGTAAAAGAGGCGCCTGCCGCCCACAACCCCCAGACCGTAGCGGCTGCGGCGAAGTGCCCGGTAGTCTCTGGGGTGCGCGGGCGCGGGAACCGCGACTGGTGGCCGGAGGCCCTGGATATCTCCGTTCTTCACCGCAATTCCAGTCTGTCCGACCCTATGGGCAATGAATTCGACTATGCCAAGGAGTTTGAAAGTCTTGACCTCGATGCGGTGATTAAGGACCTCGGTCGCCTGATGACGGAATCTCAGGATTGGTGGCCCGCTGATTTCGGCCATTATGGCGGATTGATGATCCGCATGGCATGGCACAGTGCGGGGACTTATCGAATTACAGACGGCCGCGGCGGGGCGGGCGCGGGCCAGCAACGCTTTGCACCGCTGAATAGCTGGCCGGACAACGCGAACCTCGATAAGGCGCGCCGCCTGCTTTGGCCCATCAAACAGAAATATGGCCAGAAGATTTCGTGGGCCGACCTGATGGTCCTTGCCGGCAACGTCGCGTTGGAATCGATGGGCTTCAAAACCTTTGGCTTTGCTGGAGGACGCGCCGACGTGTGGGAACCTGAGGAGCTTTACTGGGGGCCGGAAGGGACCTGGCTGGGCGACGAACGTTATAGCGGCGAGCGTCAGCTCTCCGAGCCGCTGGGCGCGGTTCAGATGGGCCTGATTTACGTCAACCCCGAAGGGCCGAATGGCAACCCCGACCCGCTCGCAGCGGCGAAAGATATCCGCGAAACGTTCTTCCGCATGGCCATGAACGACGAAGAAACTGTCGCACTCATCGCCGGCGGCCACACTTTTGGCAAGACGCACGGTGCCGGGGATCCGTCGCTGGTGGGGCCAGAGCCGGAAAGCGGCGCCTTAGAAGACCAGGGCCTGGGGTGGAAAAGCAAGTTCGGCACAGGAATCGGAGCCGATGCTATCACCGGCGGCCCGGAAGTCATTTGGACACAGACGCCCACCAAGTGGAGCAATCTGTTCTTCAAGAACCTGTTTGAAAACGAGTGGGAGCTGACAACGAGCCCGGCGGGAGCGAAACAGTGGCGCGCCAAGAATGGCCAAGCAACTGTACCCGACCCGTTCGATAAGTCGAAGAAGCGCGTGCCGACTATGCTGACCACCGATCTGTCGCTACGCGTTGATCCGGCATATGAGAAGATCTCGCGACGGTTCTACGAAAATCCGGACCAGTTCGCCGACGCATTCGCTCGCGCATGGTTCAAGCTCACGCACCGTGACATGGGTCCGATCACTCGCTACCTTGGCCCGCTTGTGCCAAAGGAGACTCTCATTTGGCAGGACCCAATCCCCGCTGTTAACCATCCGCTGATCGATGATAAGGATGCCGCCACGCTGAAGGCGAAGATCCTCGCATCCGGGATTTCAGTGTCCGATCTCGTTTCGACCGCTTGGGCGTCGGCCTCGACATTTCGTGGCTCCGACAAGAGAGGTGGAGCGAACGGCGCACGCATCCGCCTTGCTCCCCAGAAAGATTGGGAGGTCAATCAGCCCAAGCAACTTGCAATCGTCCTTGAGAAGCTCGAAACCATCCGAAAGGAATTCAGCAAGACGATCTCACTTGCTGACCTCATCGTCTTGGGGGGAAACGCTGCAATCGAAAAGGCTGCTAAGGATGCCGGCGTCGAGGTAAAGGTACCCTTCACGCCGGGGCGCATGGACGCGTCTCAGGAACAAACCGACGTCGCTTCTTTCGCTCCTCTTGAGCCGCGGGCCGACGGTTTCCGCAATTATATTAGCGGCAGGACACAGTTTATGAAGCCGGAAGAGGCTCTGGTCGACCGCGCGCAGCTGCTGAGGCTGACGGGCCCGGAAATGACGGTGCTGGTCGGCGGACTTCGCGTGCTCGGCGCGAATTCCGGCGGGTCTAAGCACGGTGTCTTCACCGCGACGCCCGGGGTTTTAACGAATGATTTCTTCGTTAACCTGCTCGACATGCGCACGCAATGGCATCCGAGCGACGGTAAAGATGGTGTCTACCAGGGCAGCGATCGCAAGACGGGCGCTCGTAAGTGGACCGCAACACGCGTCGACTTGATCTTTGGTTCACACTCGCAACTTCGTGCGTTCGCGGAGGTATACGCCTGCGCTGATTCGAAGCAAAAATTTGTGAAAGACTTTGTGGCCGCATGGACCAAGGTCATGAATCTTGATCGCTACGAGCGCACCCGAGTTACCGAGACCAAAGAAGCTGCTATTGCGTGATGAGTTAGTGTTGTTGGGAGCGGCAATCTGAAAGGTACTTCGAGCTCGGACATTCACGAGTTCGTGAAGAGGTGACGAAGCATGTTGTTGTTGAAAGCGACACGCTGCAAGTCATCGTAGATAGGAGAGCGATCCGCAAAACATTGCTTGGGAGCGCTTACGACGCTGGCACCTGCTCTCAACTACTGACGAATCTAGTTCCGAAATAAGCTTTGCAGGTCGACCCAAGCTTCGCAGACATGGAATCGAAGTACGGCTCGTAGTCCGACCCAAAGACAAATCGCCGTGCTGAGCGGTACCTTTTCTGCTCAAAGCGTTCGCGCGCGCCGTTCTTCTAATGGAAGCTGAGTGCGATATGCACAGCCGAAAACATCCAGCGTCGGGGAAGCGCTTCCCCGTTTGTGATGTTGGATGAAATACAATCCCACGCAGAGCGCAATCGCGCACAATCCATTCAGAAGCGC
>Ga0207657_10001690_pt1 | contig 23788 bp, 23 predicted proteins | sample KBSC33metaG_FD_184316 | JGI IMG/M metagenome (GOLD analysis project Ga0207657, IMG submission 184316) | Corn rhizosphere microbial communities from Kellogg Biological Station, Michigan, USA - KBS C3-3 metaG (SPAdes) (version 2) | ecosystem: Host-associated > Plants > Roots > Rhizosphere > Soil ... | reverse complement strand
CCATCAAGCCCGAGCGTTGAGACGCGGGCAATATGATCGTAGCTCTCGGCATTTCCCAAAAAAAACCGCTCCGCTGAATCTTCAGGACGCCTGTTCATGACATTCCTCGAACTTTTGAGAAAACGACAGATGAAGCTCTTGCGCGATCTGCTGACCCATGGAGCCTCCGGCTAGAGCGCGTGCGTGGTAAGACCGGCTATGATGGCGTGGAGAGAATCAGCACGCAGGATCTGTTTGATATCTTAGAAGTGCCCCAACGAGCTCGCAGTGCCGGTGCCTGCCGGCGACTAGCGGCGCTGATGAGAGAATTCGGCTGGACGCCAATGAAGGCTCGAGGCTTAAGTCAGACTGGCTTCAAAGATCAAGTTCGCGGATATGCTCGAGAGGCCAGAACACTCCCTTATAAACCATATCACCGTCACATCGGTTACTCGGTGAGTAACTCTCGTCCTTACCACCTCCTCGACGCACGGTGAGCGAGGCGCGATGGTTACATGGTGTGATGAGGGTAGACTCCTTTCTCTTGTCTACATGCTCTGCGCAGTCTCAGCAGGGCTATCTGGGTCAGGTTTGTTTTTCTTGACCTGCGGTTTGGGTGAGATTTTTGCAACAGAGCGGTCGCCCTGAGGCTCGCTCGAAGCGCCAACTGTCTTTGAAGCGGGACTATGTTGATTAGGTCCTGCTCCCTTTGTGACCGCAGCATCAGCATCCGGGCGGCCTGGAGCTTGTTGATGCGCTGCTCCTCCATCCGCGACAGCAGCAGCGGCGCCAGGCGGAGCACTAGGAACTTGCTTACCGCTGCCCGGTCCTGCTCCTCCGTTCCCGAGAACAGTAGCAGGAGCTTCAGGTCGGGCGGGGGCTGTTTTTCCGTTCGCAGAGGCAGCATCGACCCCCTGTGGGCGACCGGGAGTATGTTGATCGGGTGCTGCTCCTCCATTGGCCACAGGAACAGCGGTCACGTTCGGACCAGCAGGGGCCTGTTTACCGCTGCCTGATCCGCTGGCAGCACCGCGAGGACTGTTTGGTCCACTCAGGGCATGCTTACCCTTGCCCGGTCCTGCTCCCCCGTCCCCGAGAACAGCAGCAGGAGCGTCCGGTTGAGCGGGGGCTGCTCCTCCGTTCACAGCGGCAGCATTAGTCCACTGTGGGCGACCGGGAGTGGGTTGATCGAACGCTGCTCCTGCGTTGGCCACAGGAGCAGTGGTGCCGTTAGGACCAGCAGGAGCATGTTTACCGGCGCCTGATCCGGCTTCTCCGCTGGCAGCAGGGACAGTTCTTTTTTCAACATCCGGGAGAGCTTTCCCGGCAGGCGTTGTTGATCCGGTGCCGACGGTTGGGTTGGTCGTCGCAAGAACAGACTTTGGCCCGACAATCTCTGGACCCTTGAAGACTCCAGGCTTGGCCGTTGCTGCTACCGTAGGGGTACCCTGGTTCACCGCAGCAAAAAACGACCGATTAGCGCTCGCGGCGCGCTGATGCTTGACTTGCAGGGACGTCGGCTGAGTGCGTCTTTCCCGAGACCAAGCCACCTCTTGGGCCGTCGGTTGGGCTGCAATTCCCCCAAGCCCATTGAAGCTGGCACTGTTCACCGTGACGGTGCTGGTCACCGTCTTGTTGTAGGTCCTGGTGATGACGGCCGTGTTCACTCGTGTAACGGCGGTATTGTAGAAGAAGACTCCATTGTCCCAGTAGCCGCCTTCATAGCCGGATCCTGAATAACCGAAGCCATAGTTGATCCCGCCGTAGTAGCCGACGTGCGGTCCCCAATACCCGGCATTCCAGAGGTACCGCTGGCCCTCATACCCCCAGTAGCCTGGGGTCCACACTAGCCCGACAGCGGGCGGCTGAACCCAGGTGCCGGGTACCCAGTAATAACCCCCCGCAGCGTAAGCCCAGTACCCGGGCGTCCACACATAGCCCGGTTCCGGACATGGCGGCTGGTCGTAAACCGGAAGAGGAGGCGGAGCGACACTGATTGCGACGACTGCGCGAGATGGCCGCGCGGCGTAACCACCATGGGATGGCCCATAGTAGCCACGCGGCGCCGAGCCGTACCTGGGCGGCGGACCGTAATAACCCGGAGGAGGCGGGCCATAGGGCGGTGGCGGCCCGTAATAACCCTGCGCGCGCGCGTTAGCCTCGGCCGCGCCACTCAACGCTCCGATACCTGCGCCAATTCCCGCACCCGTAGCCGCACCTTTGCCACCGCCAACAATGCCGCCGATGATGGCGCCTACGGCCGCTCCTTCGACGCCTCGCTCCAGCACCTGTGCGCCGGCCGGCGTGCTCGGCCAACCACCGACGCCCAGCAGAGTTGAGCAGCCAACCGAAACTGCGAGCATGCGTAAAGATGGCATGAGACGTCCCCCTCACATGCAGATCAAATTCGGAGTGCCCCTCCCCGGCGAGGCAAGCGCCTTATCCCTCTTGCCGCGCGCAGGTAGATATCCTTTTCTTAAGGTAGCGCCGGAACGCAGCTAAATTTTGGCGCGCATCGGTCTCAATGAAGGCTGCGGCTTAACAGCATCTGACTCACATCTTCCCTATCCGGGGGATCGCCCAGCGCAACTCGAGTGCATGTGGAAAGAATAATAAGCGAGGTGGCAGGGTTGTTGGATTAGGAAAACGAGCTTCTCTCTATCGGGAAACTAGGGAATAGACGGCTCTTCTGCGCGTTTCCCTGAAAGATTACCTGATTGACGACACGGAACTCTCGGGCCCAGCACATGGCGGACAACTTCAGAGCAATGCTCGTAAGCAAAGACGGCGACCAGCAAAGCGTCGTTGTAACTGAGCTAGCAGAGACCGATCTGATGGATGGGGATGTCACCGTAGCTGTCGAGCACTCAACGGTGAACTATAAGGATGGCCTCGCCATATCCGGCAAAGCACCCATCATCCGCAAATTCCCCCTCATCCCTGGCATCGATTTGTCCGGCAGGGTGTTGCGCTCCGAGGATCCTCGCTTCCAGCCTGGAGATCGCGTCGTGGCGAACGGTTTTGGTCTCGGCGAGACGCATCACGGCGGCTACGCGGAGCGGGCTTGTCTCAAGGGTGACTGGCTCATCAAGCTTCCCGATAATATTTCGACGGCCTACGCCATGGCGATTGGTACCGCCGGGTTCACCGCCATGCTTTGCGTGCTGGCGCTAGAAAAGGAGGAGATCTCTCCCGACAAAGGCGACGTGCTGGTGACCGGGGCTGCTGGTGGAGTGGGCTCGGTCGCAATCGCACTCCTCGACAAGCTCGGCTATCGCGTCATCGCCTCGTCCCGTCGAGCCGAGCAGGAGGCTGAGTATTTGCGGGGACTGGGTGCCGACGAAATCATCAATGCTGGCGATCTCGCCGGAAATGGAAAACCTCTAGCCAAGGAGCGATGGGCTGGCGCGATCGACTCACTTGGCAGTCAGACCTTGGCCAATGTGCTGTCGCAGATCAGATATGACGGCGCAGTGGCAGCTTGCGGCTTAGCCCAAGGTCCCGACCTCCCGGCGACGGTGATGCCATTCATCCTGCGCGACGTGACGCTCTCGGGAGTGAACTCGGTCGAAACGCCGAGAGAAAAGCGCGAAAAGGCGTGGGTCCGCCTGGCCAGGGACCTCGATTTTGCCAAGCTCGACGTTATGACGTCACACGCCCGACTTGATGACGTGCCTCGCCTGGCTACCGAAATTGTTGGAGGTAGAGTCAGAGGTCGGGTTGTGGTTGATTTGTGAAAAAATCACTTCCCGAGCCTGGGAGGCGCCGCTTTAGCATAGTGACCTGAGCCCCCGGCACTGCCCTCTCCCGCACATCACACCATGCAACGGTTACTCTCTTAAGTAACTCCCCACGCTTAACACAGACAGCTTTACTCGCTGTACATGAGTGCGCATGTCCAGGATGGTGTGATGTTTTGAAGGGCCACGCCTTAAGACCGTCCACGGCGACCCCTTCGGCACGCTTTTCCCACTAATGCTGAATAGACACCCTCTAACAGCGCAACACCATCATCACACCGTTACCCTGCCCGGCAACTCCAAAGCTGTTGGACGGCGTGATGGTTCGATAGACCGCCGACGATGTCCGGTTAGGGGCGGAACGCGGACGTTCTCAAGTCATCATCACATGGTGAGCTAATGACCGAAAGCTGGTGCGGTCGTTCCGCGCGGATACCGCTTTAGCAGCTCGATCCGGCGATCAGGGATTAGCTGTAGCGGCCCGAAAGAGCTTCACGAAATTTTCCAGTTCATCGGGTGCCGTATCTGAGACTGCCCAATAACTGATCCCTCCCTCGCTCCAGGAGAGCGCTAGATAGCCCTGTTTCTTATGGCTTGTCACAGGTGCGGATGCGCCGCTTGTGTTTGGCATCTCGAACAGGCTGATGAGATGCTTGCCGTGGCTGTAGACAAGTGATGCCACCGGCTCGACCCGTACAACATCAACACGGCCACCTACCAACGGAAAACCTTGCGCCCCGAGATCGGCGACTGTCGGTGCAAAAGCAAGCTTACCGTTGAACCAAGGCTTTACTGTGTGGTGACTCGACGATGCCACATCCGTCGGCTGCGGCGCCATCAACGCCCGAACATGGGCCGAAACGAGCTGCTCGGCCAGGTCGTCGCTGCTCCGATAGTTTAGCGCGCCAAAACTCGTGGCGCCGGCAAGCACGGCACCGATCAGGAACGATGCAGCCAAAGCCATCCATGAATTTCGATCGGCGCGAGGTGGGGGGTTTGATTTGGCCATGATGCGGCGCCGAAGTTCTGGAGAGGGAACGTCTTCAGCTAGGTCCGAGCGAAGCGCCCCCCGCAAAGCGCGAAGCGTTTCGACCTGAGCATTCAGCGCAGCATCGGCTCGCAAGCGCTGCTCGAAGCGAGTGGCCTCGATGGGATCTAGCTCGCCATCGACATAGGCGTTGAGAAGCAACTCGTCCTGCGAAGATAGGGTCATGGTATGCCGTTCGCGATTGTCGCTGAGAGTAGGCGACGGGCACGCGCGAGCCTCGACATCACAGTGCCAATTGGCAATGCGGCGACCTCGGCGATGGTGCAGTAATCAAGGTCATGTATTTCCCTGAGTACCAGGATCTCGCGGAAAGGTGCCGGCAACGAGGCCATAGCCTTGCGGACCTGTTCAGCTTCCAGCTTAGCGATCAGCGCTGTCTCGGGCGTTTGCATCTCTTGGGTCCCCGCCTGCTCAAACTGCTCTCTGTCATCTTGATTGAGGTCATCGCTGAGCACCACGTCCTTGGGTCGGTTCTTGGCAAGCCAGCTATAGCTCGTATTGCGCACGATCGTCAGTACCCAGGCGCGCGGGTTTCCGCCGCTAAACCCACGGATGTACTTGAAGGCGCGCATCGAGGCTTCCTGCACGATGTCCTCGGCGTCCGCACGGCTGCCGGCCAGCCAGCGGGCGAGGCGGAAGGCATCGACGAGGTATGGCACAAACACCTCTGTGAAGCGGGCCTGGTCGCTTGCTTCGTCCACATTCAAGTCGGTCGCAGCGCCTCCTTGGAGGAATTTGATGGGTTCATGGCTCGACGACGATCTTTCCTGTCATGTGCGGATGAATGGCACAGAAATACTCGACCGTGCCGGCAGTCGAGAAGGTCTGCGAGAATTTGTCGCCGGTGTCGAGGGCACTTGAGCGGAACTTGCCGTCCTTCTCTGACACGAGGTGCGGAATGTCGTCGTTGTTGACCCAGGTCACCGTGGTTCCCGCTTTCATCGTCAGTATGGGCGGATCGAAGGTGAAATTGGCGATCTTGATTTCCGCGTCGGCAGCGAGCGCGTGACCCCTCGATGCCGAAAGAAAGACTGCCATCGCAAGCAGTAGCGCAAAGCTGACGCGAGCACCGCAGGCGGGGATAAGCCTTGCATAGGATTGAGTCATCTTTGTTGTCCTGTACCAATGGTTTCTGTCTCAGCCCGCAAGGGTCGTGTCGGTTACGGCGAGCGGCTTATTGCCAAAGCGCACATCCACGCTGGTGATGCCCAACATGGAGCGGAGCTGCTCGGCTGGCACCGTCATCGGGCCCGGGGAAGGTGCGGTTCCGGGCGCTGGCTGGGGAAAGGCGGTGGAGCGGGCCGTGTGGAACGTCATATTGCCTTCCACCTTCTGCACGATCTGGTGGATGTGCCCGTTCAGCACCGTGACCGAGCCGAAGCGCTTCAACATATCGAGCGCCTGCAACCCATCGTCGGTGCCCCAGCCCCAATCGGCATAGACGGTCCAAAGGGGGATGTGGGCGAAAACGACGATCGGGGTGGAATTTGCCTTGCCCTTGAGGTCGTCGGCGAGCCAGGCAAGCTGGTCGGATCCCAGTCGGCCGAGCCCACCTGCCTTGAGGTCCACCACATTGTTCAGGCCGATGAAATGTACGCCGTGGTCGTCGAAGCTGTACCAGCCCTGACCCTTGGTGCCTTTGCCGTAGCGTTCGAGATAGAGCTTGCCCAGGCCCTCGTCGATGAAGTCGTGCTCGCCGGGAACGTAGTGCACGTTGAGGCCCGACTCGCCGATCAGTTGCGCGGCGCTATCGAACTCATCGGGCTTCGACAAATGGGTAATGTCCCCGGTGTGAATCATGAAGGCGGGCTTCGACTTCACCGCCTTCACCTTGGCGATCGCCTCGCGCAAGGTGCCGAGTGCATCGGGATTGGCGGGTTTGTTGAAGCCGATATGGCTGTCGCTGATTTGCAGGAAGGTGAAGCCGGACGCCTCTGCGGCCAACGCCTCACCCAGCAGTCCCACCGACTTCGGTACCCCGCCCGATAATGCCCACAGCACGCCCGTACCCGCCCAAATCATGCATTCGAGGGCACCCCGCCGATCCACTTCCAGGCCTTCTGATCTGCGCTTTTTCGTTTTGTCCATGCTCTGTCTCCTTCACGCTGGCAATTGCTGCTACATGAAGGAGACCGCCGTTCGAGCCATTCTATTCCCGGCCCGAGCAAATTTTTTTAGATCATCCTGGAGTAGGCCTTATTAGGCCGTGTACTCATAAATCGAGATTGTAAGCAGCGGTGGGTCAAATGTCCGGTTTGCTCCCAAAAGCGGACATTCGTCAGCCCATTGAGCATGTCCGCTATGTGCCATAAGCGGACATTCTGGACGTGGAGATCTGGACGCAAGACAGGAAGTACTGACGAATGAACCGCCACGACTCGCCCGCCGTCTGCAGGTCACCTTTATGGTCGCACTGGTATCAACAAGGCGATTGCTGCTTTTGTACGCCAACTAGCGCTCGATTATTCAACAAAGTCGCTCTTCGCGCGTTACCCTGAGATTGAGGAGATTGGAGCAAAGAGCGATGACGACGAGCAAACGACAATCGCGCGACCAAGCTCGGCGTGCTGGTTCTGAGGCGAACCTAGGTCAGAAGGCGGCTGAGCGGGAAAAGAAGAGTAAGGCACAGCTCAGTCGTATGGAAGGAAGGCGTGCCTCGTCAGCACGTGGTCGCTTTGTCGCTTGGTGCAAGCAGGAGCAAGCGAGCATACAGCAGCAGCTTGAGTTGATGCAGAGCGGCAAAGTGCTCACAGGAGAGAACCTCGGATCAGGTTGGGTTGATACTACCGGCGACTCAGTGAAACGCGCTAAGGCCAGACTCGCGGAGCTAGAATCCCTTTTGACCGAGAAAGGCTCGGCCACGATCTCGAAACCGTAACTTTGTCCTCAACTCGAGCCATAGCGCGCTTCAACTTACGGCGGATTAGAACCTTGCCCTCGGCATGCCAGCACGCCTGTGAAGAAAACGTCCTGACGGAGGGCATGACCCCCGCCGCCTACACCAGCGTCTAAGCGGGACTAGGCGACCGCCAGAATAGGCCGATCAATAGTAAAAGCTTTTTTTCTTCGCCTGAGCGCCAACGCAAACCCCTTTAGTACTGCATTGCATGCTCGACGGGCAATCCTTGCTGGTCCCGCAATGAATCGTCTTGCCAGCAGCCAACGCGGAGCCTGAAAACGCGCAGACGATACCGACGGCAATAATCATCGACACGATTGCCTTCATTGGTGTTCTCCCTTTTGGTGATTTGCTGTCTAAGAACGCTCTGGCTTTTCTTTTTGTTCGTCAGTGCGCCGCGCTGTTTGGACGCAGCAGTGGATTTGCAATGGCAGGTAAACGGCAACTCAATTCGCGTGCTGGATCAAGTGGGCGACCACGGCAGCGGTTTAACAACGACAGAGGGTTCCTCTGGGCCTAGGGCGTGTACTCATAAATCGGGGTTGTTGGCCAACGTCCGTTTTGCCCCCAGAAGCAGACATTCGTCGGCGCTTGAGTATGTCTGCTTAGTGCCAAAAGCAGACGCAGGGCCAATTTGGGTGACGTTCCCCGCAATACCTGGAGGTCTAACCTGGAGGAGCGCTGTTCACGCCCTTGGAGGTTCCACCCGCGCGGTGCCGACACAGTTGCGAGTCAACCTACCTGTGGTACTCGGCCGCATAAGCGAAAAAACAAGTGCGAAGTCACAAGTGTTGCGGGATCAGATAAGTGGCGTTCAAGATCCGCCACATCCTTCTCGAGAACGCTGCGATCGATGAAGCCTCCTTCAATCATCTTCTCGCGAACGTTGTTGATGAAGTCTCTCAGAATAAGTCGCCCGTTGTGGTCCGGCGGATAAACATGGACCACTGTGTCAGCGCGAATGTCAACGACTCCTGCGTCACGAAACAGACGGTGGGTGCGTCGGCCGACAAAGAGGTCGATTCCTTGCGCGGACGAATAGGCGATGTAGGCGTCGAGCAGTCGCGTCCACGCGGGCGATGGCGGATCGCAGATGAGACTGACGGAGTCCGCCTCAAAGCTTGCGACCCAGCCACCAGGGCGAACGAGGGACACCATTTCGCGGACAATGCGTTCAGGCTCCGGTACGTTGACCAGAACGAAGCGCATGTGGGCACCGTCGAATGACGCTCGCGGCAATCCCGTGTCATACGCATCACCCTCGCGGACCTCGACCTGCGGCAGCGCGTGATCCGTGACAAAGCGGCGCGCTAAGCCGGCAAAATGCGGGCTCCGCTCGATTCCAAGAACTGACCCGGTGGGACCGACGCGCTTACCAAGGAGGTGCAAGACCCCGCCATTACCGCAACCGAGGTCGAGAATGCGCTCCCCGGCCTTGATCCCAATTTTTTCGAACTGCGCGTCTGAATCGGGGGCGAGGTCGGCGATCTGCCGCCTAAGGCGTGCCTCCTCCGCCTCGCCGCGACCTAGCAGATAGTGGTCGGATTCCGCCATCGAGCTCCGCGAGTCCACAAAAGTCATGGCACCCGCATTACCGCAGCAATGCGACATTGAGCATTGCATCTCTGCTGATGCTCGTCGTCAAGCAGTCGAAGCCCAGAATTTGGCTGCTTGGCGACAAAGCCGACCAAAAAAGCGCTAACCCTGACGTGCTGGAGTCAGCCTAATTGATCTCCTCGAAGGTCTTATTCAACGTTTCGCGGATTACCTGCGCATTAGTCGGGATGGAGTGATTAAGGCCTACGGCCAGCATGTGTTGATCTCCTCGCCGAACGGCCCGAGCAGTTGGTCATGTTTCAGGCGGCGGATGTCCGCTTTGGGTCATAAGCGGACATACTGACAAGTCCGCGCCCTGTCCGCTTTACCCCAATTGGCGGACGTTAGTCCAAGTCAGCATTTGGCTGTCGGTTTATGAGTACACGCCTTAGGTCATCCTGGAGTAGGCTTTATTAGGTCATCCTAGAGTAGGCTTTAGTGGAAGGTGAGCGGCGGTTGTTCGCGCCAATAGCAAGACTTGGGGTCAGCCGCCTCGAACTCTGGGCGTCGCGGTAGGCCGCTTCACCATGTCCTCTATTTAGCCGCGATTGTCCGCCGCTGCTTTCGCCTGATGCTCTTGCTCGTTCGGCCTCGCGGAGGGGCCGTCTGTCCTACTCTGGCTCTTGAGGGTCTCGGCCGCGAAGCAGGTTTGGAGGCTCTTCTGGGCTCTGCCGGATCGGCCGGTATTGGCAAGAGGGGCGGGTCGTTAGCCGTGCGCATGCCTTGCATCGCCCCACGCACATCTTCGATCTTACCCTCCTGCATCGTCTGCTCGAACTGGTGCTGCAAGTCGTCGGCCACGTGCCTGAGCTTGCGGACGGAATGGCCGAAGCCGCGCATCAGGCGCGGTAGGTCCCTTGGCGGGACAACGACCGTGGCCACGACAGCGATGATAAGAAGCTCCGCCCATCCGATGCCAAACATGCGCAAGCCCTCGCCACCCTACAAGCCCGTGCGAGACTTCTGAACGAGCTCCTGCCGCACGCTTTTCAGAGCCGGGTTGTTGTCTCGAAAGACAATGGATTCCGACTCGGGCTCCCCCTCGTACTCTGTTCCTTCGGCCAAGCCCTTCTTCAAGCTTTTGATGCCTTTGGCGACGTCGCCCATGAGACCGGAGATCTTTCCGCTCCCGAACAAGAGCACGAAGACCATCAGGGCAATTAGGATATGCGACCAGCTTATTCCCATCGGATGACTAGTCCTCATGCAGAGTAACGGCCGAACCACGCATCGATCGGATCTTCTCTATCAAAATTCTCCAATGCTCGTGTGAGGCCACTCAGCTACCCGCTCGGTGTTAATCGCGCGTGCAGATTCCATCACATTTCTCCTCTTCGAACATGTTTGACATGATCGGTAAAGGAGACCTGCGCGTCCGGCGCTTTATTCCCCGCCGAGACGTTCGACGCGATCACATTTGTGTGCTTTCAAGATGGAAACTCGGCCGCGTTCTTCTCAACACCTACCCTCCGCCCAAACATGGACACGCGCCAAGGCGCTGCAGAAGGGCGCCCAGACGCCGATGCTGGCGTGGTTCTCGACGGTCGCAGGCGAACCAGGCGCGGCGGATGCCGAGCGCGACGTGCGCGGCTTTGCGCTCAAGTTCCATAAGGCGAGCGAAGGCCGCTTTAAGCACCAAATTATGAATCGCTTTGACGCGTCGATTTGTAGAGTTTGATTCCAGAGGCGGTCCTCGCCGATACCGGGGCCGCCAATTCTATTTCAACAGCTCGTCTGTGCAGATTGATTACCGCAGGCCCCGTCAAAACGCCGAGATGGACCTTGGGCGACCGCACCCCAGGCTGTCTCCGCTTAAATCAACGAGAACGTAGAGCAAATTGCCGCACCGATGCAGAGCACGGGAAAGTGATCGCGCCGCCGATCGGCATGAGGGAATAAAGCGGTCTCCCATCGAGTCACCTTTGGTGATCAGGGCGTCGGAGCCCGCATCACGCATAAGTTAGCGAATGGAGCGGCGGACCGGGGTCGCCTGGCCAACCACATCTCGCAAGAAAAGGAGAGATATCAATGAGAACGATTGTAGCCAACGTGATGACTGCCTTTGCGGGCAGCCTGCTCTTAGCCCCTTTGATGTTGGGGCTAGCTCAGGCGGGAAGCGCGTCTGACCTCAAGGATGCTGCCATCGCCACTCATGATGGCGCCGTTATGCTTGTCCACGGTGGCGGCGGAGGCGGTGGCGGCGGAGGGCATGGCGGAGGCGGCGGCGGATTCGCCGGCGGCCACGGCGGAGGCGGCGGTGGATTCGCCGGCAGCGGTGGCTTCCACGCCTATGCCGGCCGCGGCTTCGATCGGGGGGCCCGGTTCGATCGTGATAGCCGGTTCGACCACGACTTCCGTCACCGTCGTGTTTTCGACAATGATGCCTTCATCGGTGATGGCTTCTATGGTTACGGCTATGGTGACTGCTATTGGCTGCGGCGCCATTTCTGGGCCCGCTATGAAGCCTGCCTGGAAAACTACTACTGACCTCGCGTAGCTAGAGAGACGCAATATCTCTCAAAGCTAATAAGCAGGGGCCCCGCTCGTGCGGGGCGCCTCGCCCCAGCCTTGTGAAAGGATCCCACCGATCGTCGACTGTGCAATCGACGCTGGGTATCACCATGCGATCGAGAAGTTCGAGTACTTGGACAAATCATGGTGCTTAAGTGCATAAAGTTCGGTTGCAATCAGTCGAACAAACGAATGCACCACGAATAAAACGAGATCGTAGAGTTCGTCTGTGACCGGCACCCCCACGCACTGTGATTGAAGAGCGATGCTCTCGCACAATTGTTAAGGTCGAAGCAGATGCCCACCAATGAAGCACAGCTGGTTGATTTCTTGCTGCTTGGCGGCGGATTGGCGAGCGCCACGGCCGCAGAAACCCTGCGCGCGGCCGGGGTCGAGGGCAGTATTGCAATCCTGTGCGCGGAAACCATGCTCCCCTATTACCGACCACCGCTATCAAAAGAGTTTCTTCTCAAGGGTCCTGACCAGACTAAAGTTTTGATCCATGACCACTCGTTTTACCGAGACCGCGCAATCGACGTGCACTTAGGGACGCGAGTGTGCGGGGTCGATGCCGATAGGCGTACAATCGAAACCGATTGTGGTGTTCATTTCCGCTTTGACAAATTGCTGATCGCGACCGGAGCGAGCGTGCATAAGCTGTCTATACCGGGCGCAAACTTGGAGGGTGTTCATTATCTGCGCACGGTGGATGATGCGCTTTCGTTATATCAAGCTATCGCGCATGCGCAGCGAGCGATCGTCATAGGAGCGAGCTTCCTCGGGATGGAGATCGCGGCCTCTTTCGCGACAAGGGGAGTCGCGACGACCTTGATCGCGAAAGAGGACCTCGTCTACGAGAAGCTATGCTCGCCGGAGGTCTCCGATTTCTTCGCCGGATATTTCAGGGCGCGCGGCGTGGATTTCATTTTTGGAGAAGAGGTCAAAGAGTTTTGGGGGACAGCGAAGGTCGAAGGCATTGTGACAAGCAGCGGCAAAAGGATGCCCTGCGATATTGTTGCGGTCGGAATTGGGGTTCGGCCTGAAGTCGATTTTCTCGGCAACAGTGGCATCGACGTGGATGGGGGCATCCTCGTCAATCAGCAGCTAGAAACCAACAAACCAGGAATCTACGCGGCGGGGGATGTCGCAAATTTCTATAATCCGATCTCGCGCACCAGGTACCGCGCGGAGCACTGGGATAATGCCGTAAAGCAGGGCCGACTCGCCGCCTGGAACATGCTCGCCGGGCGGCAATCCTGGCGAACGGTGTCGTACTTCTTCTCTGATGTGTTCGATTTAACTTTCAATGTAGTGGGATCGACCGAAGAAGCAGACGAACGGGTAGTAAGGGGATCGGTCAAAGATAAATCGTTCTCTGTCCTCTACCTCGATAAGGAAAGGCTGCGCGGAGCCTTTCTCCTTGACCAATCTCTGGTGGAAGCCAAAGCGGCCGGCGCGTTGATCGCTAATCGGAGCGATATCTCGGCAACAAAAGCCAAACTTTCGGACACCGGTTTCCCGCTAAACCGAGCAGCAGTGCAAACGGTATTCGTCCTTCAGGGTGGCGGAGCCCTCGGAGCCTTCGAATGCGGCGTGGTAAAGGCACTAGAGGAACAGGACATTCATGCGGACCTTGTCGCCGGGGTATCGATCGGCGCGCTCAATGCTGCAATCATCGCTGCCAATCCCGGTAAGGCCACGCACGCGCTTGAAGCCTTTTGGCGCGACTTGAGCCTCGACACCCCCGACATTCCCAATGAAGAGTTGCGACGAGCTGTTTCGTCCTTGCAATCACTGGCGTTTGGCTCGCCCAATTTCTTCCGCCCGCGTTGGTTCGAGCCAATGCTTTCCCCTGCTCAGCTTCCAACAAGCTGGACCAGCTTTTATGACCCGTTTCCACTCAAAGCCACTCTAAGCAAGTATGTTGCTTTCGAGAAACTGAGGGACAGTCCGGTCCGTCTCCTGCTCACCGCGGTGGATGTCGAGACGGGACAGCTGACAATTTTCGATAGTTATGTCGAGGAGATCACGCCTGAGCACGTTCTGGCGAGCGGGAGCTTGCCGCCAGGGTTTTCGTGGACCACGATCGCGGGAAGGCACTATTGGGACGGCGGACTAGTGAGCAACTCACCGCTCGATCAGGTGGTCGAAGTCGGGGGACTGACCGGCAAGAATGTCTTTGTCGTGAACCTATGGGCGGACAAAAGGGCTTTGCCACGTTCGATCCCGGAAGTGTTAGCCAGGCGCGATGAGATCGTGTTTGCTGAAAAGATCAGGCGGAACATTCGCACTTGGGAATATATCGACAACTGCCGCAAGCTCGTCGAGGAGATTATGGCGAGCCTAGACCCAAAAACGGCCGATCAGATTAGCAAACGGCCGCGCTACATTGAGACTGTTGGTGAGGCCTGCCCGCTGTCGGTCACACGCATAACCCGCGAACCTGTCGAGGGGGAATCCGCGGCTCGAGATTACGAATTCTCTCGCAAGTCCATCGACCAGCACATCGCGCAGGGCTATGCCCTAGCTGCGAAAACATTGAAAACCGCTGGGCATGTGACTGCTCAGATGTGAGACCGCTCGGCCGACACGACGAAGCAAGCCGACTGCTCTCCGACATATACGGTTGGTTCACCGAAGGCTTCGATACCCCAGACCTTAAGTCCGCCAAGGGGCTGGCCGTTAAGATGATGGCGTTGGAGACGAGATAGGTCGTCACCACCCAAGACGCCTCATCCTCACCGACCCCCATGCCGCCGGCGATGTAGGGCAGTGCCACGTTGGCAACGGTGCTGTCGAGCACCTCCATGAAGGTGAAGGCGAAGGTTGTCCCTGCTAAAGTGCTTTTAATCAATTGCCCAGTCTGCGCCAGCATGCGACAGCCGGTCGGGTATCCTATAGGCTCACACCGTGGGTTCCGAACAACCAAAACGCCGAAGTGAGCCACAACACCATAAGAATGGCGAACAGCACCCCTCCCGCCATGGGCAGCGCCCAGCCGGGGTAGCCGCTTGTGCGGACTATGAGGACTTTGGCGGAAAAGGCACCGTAGAAAGAGGCGCCCAACAACGAGTGAATAAAGGCGCGGGCATCGTTTGTCCCGAAACCGAGCTTGAAGATGCAATGGTAAGCGGCCGGCACAGTGAGCAGAATGGCCGCCCGCCCGGACCAGCGATGCAGCAGGGGATAGAGGCGGCCTTCTGGCGGGAAACGCAGTTTTCCATAAATGCGTGCCGCCGTCAGCAGCTGACCCAATCCCAGCAGCAATGCGGCCGTCGTCAGCCAAGCCTTCATATGCACTGTGTTACTGAAGAAGAGGCGAAAAAACGGTGTTTTGTAGGGCTCCACATCCGTCCGGACCGCCACAAATCCTATAACAAGCGCGACGCTAGCGAAAAGCAGGAGGGGACGCACGAGCAGCCTCGGACCGGGAGAGCGGCGTTCCGCGCCATCGATATTTTCGCTCATAGCTGAACTCCGATTCGCGGTTTCCTTGCGCCCGTCACTTCGGCTGGGAGTCGTTCGAAGGCCATCAACTAAAGGAGAGATCAAGCATCATCATCTCCTTCACTCGCCATGGGGATCACGAGGAGGAAACAGCTGCCTGGAATTATTTATTCCCCAGCAGCCAATTTGTCGCAGCGGGCACAAAGACATCCCCCAAAGAGCATGGAGTGACCGCGCCCGCGCCGGCCCGCGCAGGAACGCTATGAACAATATCCAGATCATTTCTCGCCGTTCTCACGGCGAAGTGAACAGGCGCCCGAGCTACCAGCGGAATAAGGATGACGTCGATTGAGTCTCCGAATGACTGGGACCGATGGGCCCCGATCAACAAGGCAGTTCGACCATGAAGAGACTCATTATTGCAATTGCTTCGCTCTTGTATTTCGCAATTCCAGCTGCGGCATCGGTCGGTAAAGAGCCGGCCGAGGTGCGAGTGCACGGCGGGAGGTCGGCAACGGCCCACCTATCAAAATTGAGGAAGACGCAAGCACGGATTCAGAAGGACGACCCCTATTGGCAGCCTTGCGACTATTTTTCTAATTACGGTGAAAATAGTTGCGGCGATTCTGCCTTTCGTCAGCGTGCGTCGGCGAGGTAATGCCGCTAACGACGACCGATGCTGCGAGCACAGCGATCATAAAGGCGTAGCTTTCTAGTTTTTTCTTCATGTGGACCAAGCCTGACCGGCACGCCCAACAACGGCTGACGTTGATGGTTTTTGCATTCAGCTTCGGTCCCCTAGTGCTTGATGGAAATCGGGCAGTTGATGAACAGCACCTTCGTAGCAACCTTATTTGCTTGAAGGGCAGTTTCTAAGTTGTGTACTGAGGTGCAAGCGGCACTGTCGTAGACGACCCGCAGCCATAGCGGCGAGTAGGCTTTATCGCCTGGAACGGTACCGACTACGTTGTGAGTTTGCGTCGTGCCAGGGTCAGTACAGAACTCCTTTTTCGGTGCCTAACACGCGACAACGATAAACTTCGAGGCGGAGCCGATCCCAAGATTACAGGGACCGGCTCGCCTTGATCTGGCTTCAATTCGTGACTTCGATGTCCATGCCGTCGAAATAGTAGCGCGGCAATCTCGACACCTTTTCGGACGCGCGACAGCCCTTCACCAAAACGCCGCAGCTGCATCGCTCGCCTTCTTTCGCATCTCCTCGGTCCAGCCCTCCGACTTGCCTCGCGCGTCAAGAACTGCGTCGGACCAGCTCCGACAGGGTTGCCCATGCCCTCCCAAAGCCATTACCGCGACCGCGCGAAGGGACAGCCGAATGTCCTCGAGCCGTCCTAATGCCGTTGGCCGCCTTCTTTGCCACAAAAGGCTTCACTGTCCGAGCCGACGCCCGCCGAGCTTTCCTCCTGTATCGGCTGACCAGACTCGGAGTCAGCCCCGAGGGGGCGAAACGTTGCCAACTGAACTTTCGGAGCAACGCCATAGGCGTCCCCCCGCCAAACCTTAGTCAACGAGATTCGCCTCATCGGCACGGAGTGAGATGGGGCAACTCGCACAAGCCGCCGCCCAGATAGAGATGATGCCAGATCTGGGTGGCAACGACGCCGCCAAGCCCTAGGCTTGTGAACCTACCAAGTTTCTCGCCCTCACCTTGCGCAACAAGCGCGCAGTCACGGGCTACGGCGTCCGCATCGAAATAACCAGTCCGCGCGAGACTCTCGGGGCTTAAGAGATCGCGCACGAAGGCGGGAGGGTGGACAAGGAAGGTCTCGGCCAGGGGAGCGCGGAACATGCGCTTCGCACGCTGCGCCACCGTTTTGGGCAACACCCGCGCCGCGGCCTGCCGCAGCAGGTACTTGTCCTTGAGGCCCCGGCGAAGCTTCCATCTTGGATGCATACGCGAGGCGAACGCAATCACCTCCTCGTCAAGGAACGGGTACCGCGTCTCAACGCTGTTCGCCATGGCCACGCGGTCGCCCTTTTGGCTCAACAGTAATCCCGGAAGGTGGACTTTGTAGCCGAGATAGAGCGATCGATTGAGCGGATGCCAACGCGCCATGCGCTCGACGTCGAGAAGAAGATCTTCATAGGCTACATAGGAGCCCAGATCTTCCTTCAGCCCGGCGCTGTAGTAGCGGCCGCGCGACCGCGCCACGAGATTGTAGATAAGGGACTGGGCGTGGGGTCCGCCGATCAGAGCATCAATGTGGGCGAGCTCGGCGAAGGCAAGATTCGGTGCTGCCCATTTGCGCGCAACCCGGCTCATCGCCGTGCTAGGACGAAATCTGTCGCCAACGTCCAGCGCGCGCGCAAGCTCTCTGATCTTAAACCAGGGATAGCCGGCGAAGCCCTCGTCGCTGCCCTCGCCGGTGAGCACCACTTTGTAGCCTTGCGCCCGCACCTCGTGCGACAGCGCGAGCAGCGCGGCGCTGGAAGTGTCGAGCACTGGGCTTTCCGCCGCAGTAATGAGGGAGGCGTAGGTGTCGGCAATGAGATCGGGCCCGGCTTCGATCATGGTCGGTCGACCGCCAATGGCGCCCGCAGCCTCTGCGGCTTCCTTCCCCTCGTCGAGTGTGGGATCGGGGATACGTATGGTAAAACTTGGTAGCGCACGACCTGCGACTCGTGCGGCAGTCGCAAGCACATAGGCCGAATCCACCCCACCGCTGAGATAGCCGACCACCGGGACGTCGGCGCGAAGCCTCACCTCGACCGCGCGTGCGAAGGTCTGCTCGAACTCAGCTATGGCTGAAGCAGGGCCGGGATCATCCTCTTCGCCCCAGTCGGGAAAATCGAAATCCCAATATTTGCTCTCGACCGGCGTCGCGGCCTTGTCGTCGTCTCGCCAGGCGATCTTCAGATAGTGCCCAGGTGCGAGCGCCTGCACACCTTGAAACATGGTGCGGCGCGTCCCAAGCGCGAAGAAGGTGAAGAGATGGTCGAGCCCGCGCGGATCGGCGGCTGCTGGCACCGCGCCAGAGGCGAAAAGCGCCTTGATCTCTGACCCGAAATAGAGCGCATCCCCTTGCTTGGACCAGTAAAGAGGGCAAATGCCGACGCGGTCACGCGCCAAAAATACGATCCGACGCTTGAGGTCGACTAGGACGAAGGCAAACTGGCCCTTCAGGTGTTGAAACAACCCCTCGCCATGCTCCTCATAGAGATGAACAATGATCTCGACGTCGCTGTGAGTGCGGAATACATGGCCCTTGGCCTTAAGCTCGGCGCGCCGTTCGACGAAATCGAACAGCTCGCCATTACAGATGACGGCGACACTTCGATCCTCGTTGAAGATCGGCTGCCGCCCATCGGTCAGACCGACAATGCTGAGACGCCGGTGGGCAAAGCCTATACCGGCCGCGACGAGGAAGCCGTCATCGTCGGGTCCTCGGTGCCGTAGGGTATCGGCCACGCGGCGCAGCATGGCTTGGTCTGGCCAACGCCGCCCTTTGAGATCGAGCACACCTGCCAAGCCGCACATTCGGCATCCCAATCCGATTGAAGATTAGGCCTTTCCAGGGCAAACTTTCCTGAGTTTTGCCCTGTGTAAGAGCCGTGAAGCCAACCCCTTACGACATCGAGGCCGCAATAGCCAACATGATAGGACCTGAGCCACTCGGCCTCGGTGAGCCCGACGAGCCCTTGTGTGTGCCTCTCTGGTACGTCACCGCCTATGACTCAGAAGGCAAGGAGCGCGGCATGGGCGCGGCCATTACCTTGGCCGCCGCCGCCGCTGCCGCGTGGGTTTTGTCCCACAGCGAAATAGCGGATCACTTTGGCCGTATCCCGCTGAGTCTGAGCGATTTCGATTGCGTACCTCGGCACGTTCCCGATGGGTGGACGTTCGAGGTCGACAAGCGGAGCGCTTAGCCGCTCGGTAGCTGCGTTTTGGTCACCGCGCGGACTGATAGGCTGCGCGGCCGCGAGAAACTGATCGGCCTCTTGGACTACGGCATCACACCGGAAAGGAAACCGGATCTGCGAATGAGGCGAGAATCTTCCGCGGACCTTCGACATTCATCCGGCCGTGGCCGGTCAGGATGTTGTCGAGCACGAGCACATCGCCCTTCTTCCACCGGAACAGTACCGAGTGATCCCAGGTGGCCCGCCGGATTTCGGCCATCTCGTCGGCGGGAATAGGCGTGCGGTCGCCATATAAGATTTGCACCGGCATGACGTCGAGGGCGTACAGGATCCTAAGGCCCATTTTCAGCGAGGCGTTGTGGAGACGACTCTGGCGCGGTCTGACTTCGTCGAGATCTTGAAGGATACTGGTCCGGTGAAAGGCCTGAAGGTTGAGGCACTGGTCTCCGGTGTCGGGATGGCGGGGCAACGGATTGACCACGTTTTCAGTGTGCAGGACGCGGCCGTTTGGATGCCAATGGCAAGTCATTCCCTGCGCCGTCACCATGGCCTCGATCTCATCGCGGTCGCGGGTTCCGAAAGCCTCCTCCCAGTCCCGGTTCATCACCGGCGCCCAGCCCGGGCGCTTCTTCGGAAGGCGTCGCCGATAGCAGACCTTCTTTTCCTCCAATTTCGCCCGGACACCTGGGTCGAGGGCTATGGCGGCCGCTCGCGAGTCGAACAGCGGCGTTTCTCCATAGCGGCGGGGTTCGACCAGGCAGAAGAACGAAATCATGCGGGGTCGTTCATTTAGGAAGCTGTTCTCGTTGTGGGCGAGAATGGGGTAAGCATCGGGGGTGTCGGTCGAGGTGTATACGTTTTCGGCGACCTTGCTGCGCGGGCTGGTGTCGAACGGGTTCTCCTCCTCGGGTCGGTAGCCGAGCGCACCGATGATTTCAGCGAAGCCTGCCGGTTCGTTTACCTCGAACCCGCGGAGGAGAATGCCACCGCGCTTCAACATTTCATCCCGAAGCCGGTTACGTTCGGCGGTGACGAAAGCGCAGAGCTCCACCAGCGATCGCGCCCCATCCGCCTCCACGACTTGCGGGAGACACTCGCAATTGGTCGGGCGGGTTAATTCCGAGGGTTCGAGATTTCGCCAGAGGGGCATTGTTCGCCGGAGCTAGGAGTTCATGAAAAAGTCGGCGTTGCAGCGCGCCACATTCAAGGGCAACGACGCCCTCTCATCAAGTTCTTACCGAGGCGTTGGGTTCCGGTCGGTAATGTAGAAATCGCCGAGCACCAGCACATCCATTTGCGTACGCAAGAAGCACGAGATCGCATTCTCGGGGCTTTGCACGATCGGCTCCTGCAAATTGAAGCTCGTGTTGAGAACGACAGGAACCCCCGTGAGCTCGGCAAACTTCTCGATGACACCATAGAAACGCGGGTTCGAGACGCGATCCACGGTCTGGATGCGAGCCGTTCCATCGACATGGATCCCCGCCGGAATGAGCGTGGCCTTGTCGGGACGCACTCGCGGCGCCATCGTCATGAAGGGATCGAACTGCTCGATCTCGAAAAACTCCGCCACGCGCTCCTGCAGAATGGCGGGAGCGAAGGGGCGAAAGGGCTCGCGATGCTTCACGCGGGCATTGATGCGATCCTTCATTGCCGCGTCCCTGGGATCGGCCAGGATGGAGCGATTTCCCAGTGCGCGCGGGCCAAGCTCGGATCGCCCCTGGAACCAGCCGACGATCTTGCCGGCGGCGATGTCTCCGGCCACCGTCGTCAGCAGCTCCTCTTCTCCCATCCGCCGATAGGACAACCCGGCAGCTTGGAGAGCGCGCGTGATCGAGGCGTCGGTATATCCGCGGCCGTGGAAGGAGTGATTGAGCTCGAAGCCGCGCAGATGACCGAGCGTTTGATGATAGTGCCAGAGCGCGCTCCCGAGCGGAGCGCCCGAGTCCGAGGCGCAAGGCGGCACCCAGACCGACTCGTAGTCCGTGTCGCGCAAGATACGCGCGTTGGCCACGCAATTGAGCGCCACGCCGCCGGTCAGGCAGAGATTGCGGGAAGGGTGACGCTTGGAGAGGGCGCGAGCGATATGCACCACGGCCGCTTCGATCGTGGACTGCAACGCGAAGGCAAGATCGCGATGACGGTCGCTGATGGGCTCGTCCGGTTGGCGCCGCGGACCGAACGCCTGCGTGAACCATTGCTTGAACGGCTTCTTGACGCCGTGGGTGTCGTAGCTGATTAAGTCCCGATTGATCGAAAATCGTCCCTCGGGCTCAAGGCGCACCACCTCGCGGAACTTATTTGCGTAGGTCGGCCTGCCGGTGCCGGCGAGCGCCATCACGGTTCCTTCCGCGAACGGCTTGAACCCCAGATAGGCCGTCGTCACCGTATAGAGAAAGCCGAGGGAGTCGAAGACCTCACTGTGCCACAGGCGCTGGAGACGATTGCCGGAGCCGATAAAGGCGGACTGGGCGGTCTCGTCGCCGTGGCCGTCCATCACCAGCACCGCGGCCTCCTCGAAGGGCGATGCGAAGAAGATCGCCGCATGCGCGTCGTGATGCTTGACCTGCACGATCTTCAGCAGCTTCTTGTGCATGCCGAAGTGAGCCATCAGTCCCCATCTGATCCCGTTCGGGATCACGACGATCATGGTGGAGATATGCGGGCGCGCGCTTGGCGGAATCATATTTAGGCTCGCCGGAAGCCCCTCTGCCACCGCCCAGAACATGTTGCGCCGGAGCGACTTCATCTCCCAGGGCGTGGTGATGACGTCGATATCGTCGACGCCGAGGCCTTGATCGTCGAATGCCGCCTTCAGCGAGTGGAACGGGAACTTTCGGGTATGCTTTTCGCGGTTGAACCGTTCTTCCTCCAAGACGATCGTCGGCACGCCGTCGTCGAGCAACGCGAGGCCCGAGTCATGAGTCCTGGTTACGATCCCGAGAATCTTCACGACGACGCCTGTGGAATCGACTGGGTCCTCCGCTTTTTACCGGTGCGCCTCAGGGCTGCGCTTCCTTGGCACTTGGCTTCGAGGTGGAAACAGTTGACCTCACCTGTCACCTTGCTGGGGAAGTCGGTGTACCACTGGAACCGCAAGCCTGGCCTTCGCAAACGCTGCCTCTTTCGCGCGAGTGGCAGCCTCGAACTGCATCGTTGTTAATTTCAGTTGATCGAGGACTTATGAGTACACGCCCTAGTAGGGAGCTAATAAGGCCTGTAGGCATAAGGCCGATAATAGGGGTACGCCGGATAGACCGGCGCGTAATAGGCGGGTGGCGAGGAGGATAGTAGTTATAGACGAGAGGATAGTACGCGTAGGGCACCGGATACGCATACCTGCGATACCAACGTCGTCGCCACCCAACCTCCTCGATGGTGGACTTTAGAGCGTCAGCGGCGGCTACTCCAATGGCGGCGTTGCTCGGGGCGGTTCCTCTGATGCTCGGCACTGGCTGCACCCCCGCTAAATGATTCCTGCGCAAACTAAAGTATAGGTCGCCTACATCCAAGTCGTCCTTCAAACCAATCTAGGTGGAATGGCGGATCTCGTCTCCCGCATCTACATTAGGGGTCAGCAGCAACAACCAATGCACCGATTTTGCGGTGGAAATTTCTCCATCAACGAGGACGCAATGCCCAGATATCAATTCCTGAATATCGAGACATTCCACTTGATCATAGCCGAGGCTAAGGAAGCGGCTTGGCAGCTCGGGCTCGATGAGGGGCCTGTTGTCGATGCAACTCGAGATGTCAATTTTGGATCACCCTCCACGATTCTCGTCGAAGACCGAATCTACGAGGTTCTGCCGCTTTTGAGCTAATGGCAGCAGCTAACCGCGCACCCTAGCGCCAGACATGCGATCGCGTGGTGGTTCGCGCCCCTCACCGAAGCGGCAGTCGCGGCGGCAGTCGCGCCCGTAGCTAGTGCTCCGCGTTATCGTAAACGCCCGATGACTCCCAATGACTCTGGAAAATACAACGCTGGCGGATCGTCGTCGTAATGCCATCGTGCTCCAAGAGATCCAGCCGGGCCTCCTGGGATTGATGGACGGCTCGGTCTCGACGTTGGCACCAATCTTTGCAGCGGCGGGCCTCACCGGTGAGCCTCTTAGTGCTTTTTTTGTCGGCCTTGCCGCGTCGCTTGGCGCGGCCATCAGCATGGGCCTCTCCGAAGCGCTGTCCGACGATGGAAGTGTGACGGGTCGTGGTGGTCCGCTTCGCCGCGGCACGATCACAGGCGTCGCCACTGGTCTTGGGGGCATGCTCCATACTTTTCCCTTCCTCATTCCGAATCTCGGCATCGCACTGAAGCTCGCTTACGCGGTCGTGGTGTGTGAACTCATCGCAATCGCCTTCATTCGCTATCGCTTCATGAGCGGTAAGCTCGCCAACACCATCGTCCAAGTCGTCATCGGGGGCGGGATCGTATTTGCAATCGGCGTATGGCTCGGCCGCATCGGTGCGGCCTGAGTGCGCCTGGCGTCAGCGGGACCGATACCTGCTCTAGGTGAACGCGTTCACACTGAGGACAAAGTCATTATGAATATTGGAATCGCGGCATTGGCGGCGAGCGGCGTTTTTTCGGGCGGAACGTTGCCGGCTACCGCCGACAGGTCTAAAGGAGGTGACGGGCGCTACGTCCTGCCGGTCAAGTTCGGTCTTGGTGCGTGCCCTTAGGCAACGAAT